>Ga0299915_10000361_pt1 | contig 35457 bp, 38 predicted proteins | sample RVTome_13_FD_200263 | JGI IMG/M metagenome (GOLD analysis project Ga0299915, IMG submission 200263) | Soil microbial communities from uranium-contaminated site in the Upper Colorado River Basin, Wyoming, United States - RVT92D227 (version 2) ...
TCGGCGGAAAGGACCAATGACATGAGACTGGTGTTCGCCCTCCTCCTGATTCCGACCATCGCGACCGCTTCCCCCAAGCCGAGCCTCGAGATCCTCGATCGCGGCGAGGCGATCGAGATCATCGCGCGCAACGTCAAGGCGGCGCGCACGTCGATCTCCCCGGTGAGGCAGCGCCTCGAGATCGAGCTCGTCGGATATCCGCGCGCCTATCCGCTGGCACCCGTCGGCAACCTGGTGAAGGTCATCGAGCTCTCCGGATCCGACACCCGTGTGTTGTCGGTCAAGCTCACGGTCGAGCGACCCGAGGTGAAGTCGCTCGCGCGGTTCGCCCAGGCGATCCAGGTCGGCGACGATCTGCACCTGCTGTTCCCACGCACGATCCCGCCGGAGGGCTCGAAGTTCGTGCTGCCCGAGCCGACGTTGCCGCCGGATCTCGTGGCCAAGCTCGCGAAGCACGAGGCCGCGATCAAACCCGAGCCGAAGCCCGAGTCGAAGCCCGACGCCGAGCTCGACGCCAGGCTCGGCCTGAAGGTGGCCACACCCGATCGAGAAGCCCCCGTCGCTCCGCTGGCATCGGTCCCGACCACGAAACCCGACCAGCCCGCGATCGGAATCGCCGAGGAACCCACCTCGCGATTGTCCTTGTACGTGATGCTCGGGCTCGCCGCCATCGGGTGTGGAGTGTGGATACTGCGTCGTCGCAAAGCCGCGCAGCCTCCCACCTCGTCGATCGAAGTGATCGCCCAGCGCTCGCTCGGTGCGAAGGCGAAGGTCGTGTGGCTCGCCGCCGGCGGCCGCGAGATGGTCGTTTCGGTAACGGCACAGCAGGTCCGGATGCTCGGCCAGTGGCGCAAGCAGGGGGCACCTGCCTCACTCCCCACCGCGCTTGCCTTGCCCGAGCCCCGCACTCCTGCGCGCGCCGATCGGCCGGCGAAGCCCGCGCAGTCCTCGGTCGCGGGCATCCTGCGGCTCCGCCAGCAGACCGCGGCCCCCGTGCTCGAGCTCGACGAGGACATCGTCACCGGTGACCTCGATGCCGACGCCCTGTGGGCCAAGGAGATCCTCGCCGCGACGGGAGGACGTCGATGATCGCGATCCTCGCGGCCGGCGGCATCGATCCGGCCGTGGCGGTCCAGGCGGCGGCGCAGACCGCCCAGGCGCCGCCCGGCCCCGCGGGCGTGGTCTCGACGATCGTGTTGATGACGGTCGTCACGCTGCTCCCTGCGGTCATCCTATCGTGTACCTGTTTCGTGCGATTCGTCGTGGTGTTCGGCTTCGTGCGCACCGGCATCGGCACCCCTTCCGCGCCGCCGAATCAGGTGCTCGTCGGGCTCGCGCTGTTCATGGCGGTGTTCACGTCCGCCCCGATCGCGATGGACATGTATGACAAGGGCGGCAAGGCCTACCTCGACGGCAAGCTGGACGAGAAGCAGGCGATCGAGGCCGCGACTCCGCCGCTCCGCGACTTCCTGCTGCGCCGGACGGCCGAGCAAGACATCGCGTTGTTCTACGAGGTGTCCGATGCCCCGCGCCCGACGACCGCCGCCGACGTGCCGCTCCGGATCGCGATCCCGGCGTTCATCATCTCGGAGCTCCGCACGGCGTTCAAGATCGGGCTCACGATCCTGATCCCGTTCCTCGTGATCGATCTGCTCGCCGCGACGATCCTGACCGCCCTCGGCATGGTCATGGTTCCGCCCCAGGTCGTCGCGCTGCCGATCAAGTTGCTCGTCTTCGTCATGATCGACGGCTGGCACCTCGTGGTGCAGTCGCTGCTACGCGGAGCCGCGTGAGCACCGAATCGATCCTCGATCTCTGGCGGGAGGCGCTGACGGTCATCCTCGCGGTCAGCGCCCCGTTCCTGATCACGGGCCTCGTCGTCGGGCTCCTCGTCGCCGCGCTGCAGACCGCGACCCAGCTGCAGGACAACATCATCGGCTTCGTCCCGAAGCTCGCAGCCGCGCTCTTCGTGGTCGCCTTCGCCGGGCACTGGGCGCTCGACAAGCTCAATCATTTCACGACCGCGGCGTTCACGGCCCAGGTCGGCAATGACCAAAGTCTCGCGAGGCCGTCCGGCCGAGCGGGAGACTCCGGTCCGGACAACGATCGCATCGCCCTCCCGCCGCCGCGATGACCCTCACCGAGCCAGAGCTCGGAGCGGTGCTCGCTGCCCTCGCGCGCGCTGGTGGCCTCGCCGCGACGGCACCGGTGATCGGCGATTCCGGCGTGCCGGTTCGCGCGCGCCTGGTGTTCGTGATCGCGATCGCCGCCGGGGTCGGGATGAATCGCCCGGGGGTGGCCTTCGACGCCCTCCCGATGGTGGTCCTGCTCGAGCTCGCGGTCGGCCTCCTGACCGGTACCTGCGCACGCTTCGTGGTCTCGCGGGTCGCGATCGCCGGCCAGCTCATGGGGCTCTCGCTCGGCCTCGGCTTCGCGTCGCAGTACGACGTGCGCGCAGGCGAGTCTGCCGGCACCCTGCGCTCGCTCCTCATGGTCCTCGCCGGCCTCGCGTTTCTCGTAGGCGGTGGCCTCGAGGCCGTGGTCCGCAGCGCCGCGGCGGCACCCGCCAGCATCGGCCACCTCGCGATGCTCGGGCCCGAGCTCCTTCACCACGGAGCCACGGCCTTGAGCCACGGCCTCGCGCTGTCCGCGCCGATCGTCCTCGCCGCCCTCGTCGGCAACATCGGGCTCGCGGTGATGAATCGCGCCGCCCCCGCGGTCAACGTGTTCTCGATCTCGCTCGCCGCCGTCTTGATCCTCGGCGGCGCGGTCCTGTTGGTGACCGCAACGAACCTCGTCGGCGGCGTGACGGACGTGACCCGCGACGCGATCGCGATCTTCACCCGCTGACCGTCAACGCCGCCGACAAAGCGGCGGTCGCGCGCGCACGGATCGAGGAGTGGCGCGAGGTTAGCCGCGGCTCGGCCGTTGCACATGGAGGAGTCGTCCAGTGTCCGATCCGCAACGCACACACAAGGCGACACCGAAGCGCGTACGCGAGTTTCGCAAGCGCGGCGAGATCGCGCTCTCGCGAGACGTGGTCTCGGCCGCGACGTTGACGGGTGGAGTCATCGCGCTCGTCGCGTGTTCGGGAGCGGCGGCTGCTTCCCTGATGGCGTTTACCCGCGACTCCGCACTGGCGACCGATGGACGTCCGATGACGGGGTTGCCGAGCGCCGCGCTGCGCTGCTTCTCGGTCGCCGCCGGGCCGGTGATGCTCGGAGCGGCGATCGCGGCAGTCGTCGCGATCCTCGGTCAGCTCGGCTGGCCCCCTGCCCTCAAGGGCATCAGCATCGACCTCGGTCGGCTCTCGCCGCTCAAGAATCTCGGCACGACCTTCTCGCTCGGAGCGATGGCCCGACGCACGGGTGCCGCCCTCGCGAAGCTCGTGGTCGTCGGGGCGGTCGTCGTGCTCGCGCTCCGCCACGGCATCGCAACGCACGCGCTGCATGCGGGTGGGATCGGGACGCTCGCCTGGAGTGTCGTGGCGCGTGCGCTCTGGCTCGTGCTGGGCGGGCTCGTCGCGATCGGGGCGATCGACTACTTCCTCTCGCGGCGTCGGATCGACGAGAAGATGCGGATGACGGCGGACGAGATCAAGCGCGAGATGCGCGAGAGCGACGGCGATCCGATGGTGCAGGGCAAGCGCAAGGCCCGGATGCGCGAGCTCGCGAGGCGCCGGATCTCGGTGGCCGTCGCCACGGCCGATGTCGTGGTGGTCAACCCGACGCACTATGCCGTGGCGCTTCGCTACGACGAGTCGTCCGATCGCGCGCCGATCGTCGTCGCGAAGGGCGTCGACGAGCTCGCCGAGAAGATCCGCGAGGTCGCGCGCAAACACGGCGTACCCGTCCTCACCCGCCCGCCGCTCGCGCGCGCGCTGCACAAGCACGTCAAGGAAGGTCGAAGGATTCCCGCGAGCCTGTATGCCGCCGTCGCCGAGGTCCTCGCCTACGTCTACCGGATGCGCAAGGCGGCCGGCTCGTGAGCGCGCGCAACAGCCGCGGCCAGTGGGTCATGGCCCTCGCGCTCGTCGGCATCCTCGCCGTCGCGATGGCTCCGTTACCGACGATCGTCTTCGACTTCCTGATCGCGGTGTCACTCTGCCTCGCGGCCCTGACGTTCCTCGTCGCGTTCTACGTCGAGAAGCCGACCGAGTTCAGCTCGTTTCCATCGCTGCTGCTGTTCGTCACGCTGTTTCGGCTCGCGCTCAACGTCGCGTCGACGCGTCTCATCCTGACCGGCGAGGACCAGCACGCCGCCGGCGCGGTGGTCGCTGCGTTCGGCGAGTTCGTCATCCGCGGCAACTTCGTCGTCGGTGCGGTCGTCTTCCTGATCCTCGTGATCGTCAACTTCATCGTCATCACCAAGGGTGCCGAGCGCATCTCCGAGGTGTCGGCGCGCTTCACCCTCGACTCGATGCCCGGCAAGCAGATGGCGATCGACGCCGATCTCGGCGCGGGACTCATCACCGAGAAGGACGCCCGCGAGCGTCGGCGCGCGATCCAGCGCGATGCCGACTTCCACGGCGCGATGGACGGCGCGTCGAAGTTCGTCCGCGGTGACGCCATCGCCGGCATCCTGATCCTGGCGGTCAACGTCATCGGCGGCATCGTGATCGGGGTCGCTCAGAAGGGCCAGTCGATCGGTGACGCGGCGCAGACCTACACCGTACTGTCGATCGGCGATGGCCTCGTCGCTCAGATCCCCGCCCTGCTCGTGTCGACCGGCGCGGCGCTACTGACCACGCGCGGCGACGACCCGGAGCTCGGCCGGACCCTCGGCAGTCAGCTGCTGACGCGCAAGAAGCCGCTCGTGGTGACCTCGGTGATGCTCGTGGTCTTCGGGCTCCTCCCCGGAATGCCGCACATCCTGTTCATCAGCCTCGGGCTGGTCGCCGGCTGGATGGCGAGCCGCGCGAACAACGTTGTCGCCGAGGATCACCAGAGCACCGACCTATCACCCAGCGTTGCGAAGCCAGGCGAGCCCCTTCGCATCGACGAGCGGACGCAACGCAGCGAGATCGAATCTGCGCTGCCCGTCGAGTTGCTCTCGCTCGAGGTGGGCCTCGATCTCCTCGGCATGGTCGACGCCGCGCGTGGCGGAGAGCTGCTCATGAGGATCGCCTCGCTACGCAAGCAACTGGCCCTCGAGCTCGGCGTGATCGTTCCACCGCTCCACATTCGAGACGACCTTCGGATGCGCCCCGGTGCGTATCGCGTGCTGCTCTCTGGAGTCTCGATCGCGGAGTCCGAGGTCCATGTCCACCGGGTCCTCGCGATCGACCCGACAGGTACCGCGCTCAAGCACCTGGTCGGCGACATCACGACCGAGCCAACCTTCGGCCTGCCCGCGAAGTGGCTGCTCCAGAGCGACCGCGCGCGTGCCGAGGCATCGGGTTGCACCGTGGTCGACGCTCCCGCGGTGATCGCGACCCACCTCACCGAGCTGCTGCGGCGCAACGCGCACGAGCTACTCGGTCGCCGCGAGGCGCAGGAGCTGCTCGACATCGCCGGCAAGCACAGCGCGAAGGTCGTCGAGGAGCTCATTCCGCACATGATGTCCATGGGCGCGGTGATGCAGGTGCTGCGCAACCTGCTCCGCGAGGGGGTCTCCGTGCGCGACCTCCGGACCATCCTCGAGGCGCTCGCGGATCATGCGCATGCGACGAAGAACCCCGACGATCTGACCGAGATGGTGCGCCAGCGCCTCGCGCGCCGGCTCACCCGTGCACAGCTCTCGGGTGATGGCTCGCTGCGTCCGCTCGTCTTGGATCCCCGCGCGGAGTCGCTGCTGCGCGACGGCAGCGGTCGCAACGCGCGCGCGCTCACCAAGTTGACCGAGGACCTCGCCGCGCGGGTGCGTGACCTCGCGATGCGCGACGAGCAGCCGGTCCTCGTCGTCGCCCCCGATCTGCGGCGCGCCGTCGCCGGCATTGTTTCTCGGCACATCCCGGGCCTCGCGGTCATGAGTTACCGCGAGGTCGATCCGAGTGTGCCGTTCGTGACGCGTGGAGTGATCTCTGTTCAGGAGGCCGCATGAAGATTCACAAGTTCGAAGGCGCGACCATGCGCGATGCGATCGCCAAGGTCAAAGCCGAGCTGGGCGACCAGGCCGTCATCATCTCGACGCGGCAGATTCGCCGCGGCCTGCTCGGAACGGCCCTCGAGATCTCGGCGGCCGTCGAGGACCGCGACGACTACACGGGCTCGCCCCAGTCGGGACCCTCGTCGGGAGGACCGAACGCTCGTCAGGACGTCGACCGCCTGATCGATCCGCTGCGCAGCGAGATGCGTTCGCTGCGCGCGATGGTGCGCGCCTCCGGAGAGAGCCGCGGCACCGCCGAGCTGCGGTCCGAGGTCCTCGTGTTGCGCAAGCTGATCGAGGATCTCGGGCGTGCACAGCCCCACCAGGATGCGCCGATGTCACCACGCGACGAGCCCGTCAACGAGCCGGCGCAGCGAGCCGCCACTCGAACCCTCGAACCCGCAGCCCGTGAACCACTCCATCGCCAGAGCCTCGCGAGGTCATACGGCCGAACGAACGAGCAGCTCGACAACGACCAGCCCGAGAACGACCAGTTGCTCACGCGAGCGAGCACCGCGCGGACGATCATGCTGGTCGGCCCGACCGGTGCTGGCAAGACCACGACGATCGCCAAGCTCGCGGCCCGCGCAGCGCTGATCGACGGCAAGCGCGTCAAGCTGATCACACTCGACAACTACCGCGTCGGTGGCATCGACCAGATCCGCACGTTCGCCGAGCTCATCGGGATTCCCCTCGATGTTGCCGAGAGCGCCGCGAGCCTCGCCGGCCTCCTCGACGAAGCGTACGACCTCACGCTGATCGATACCGCCGGCAGATCGCCGCGCGACATCGGATCGATCTCCGAGCTCGCGGCGGAGCTGCCCGATCTGCCACCGATCGAGGTCCACCTCGTGGTACCGGCGGCGTCGAGCCCTGCCGCGATCGACGAGCTCGCGACTCGCTATCGTCGGCTCGCACCCGCGCGGCTCCTGTTCACCAAGCTCGACGAGGTCGAGCTTGCCCCCGAGCTCATCAACGCTCCCTCGCGAACCCGCATCCCGATCACCTGGGTGACGACCGGACAGGACGTTCCCGAGGACATCGAAGAGCCGACCGCGACCCGTGTCCTCGAGCTCGCCAACGGTGTCCTCGCGCTCGCCAGCGGCGGGCTTGCCGGCCGTATCACCCGAACCCGCAGCCACAGGGCTGCCTGAAGGCATCTGGAATGACCGATCAAGCAGCCACGCTTCGCGTGATTCACGGCAACCGACCGCCGGGGATCTCGAACGTGATCTCGCAACGCGCACTCGCGATCTCGGGTGGTAAGGGCGGCGTCGGCAAGAGCACCATCGCACTCAACCTCGCGATCGCCTACGCCCAGGCCGGCACGCGCACGCTGATCGTCGACACCGATCTCGGGATGGCCGATCTCAACTTGCTGCTCGGTGTCGCACCCGATCGAAGCTTGCTCGACGCACTCGGCGGCGGATCGATCGAGGACGTGCTCGTCTCGGCGCACGGGATCAAGCTCCTTCCCGCGCTCAACGGCAGCTACCTCCTGGCCACGATCGGACCTGCCGCGCAACGCCGCGTGCTCGAGATGGTAGCGTCACTCGCCGATCAGTTCGACACGCTCGTCGTCGACATCGCCGCGGGAATCGGCCAGACGCAGACTGCATTCGCCGGTGCAACGACCGACACGATCGTGGTCGTCAATCCCGAGCCGCTCTCGATGGCAGACGCCTACGCTTGCCTCAAGGTCCTCGCGACCGAACAGCAGGTCAAGCACGCGTTCGTCGTCCCGAACCGGGTGAGCTCTCGCGCGCAGGCCGACGAGCTCACCGCTCGGCTGCGTGCGCTGGTCGATCGCTTCCTCGATCTCGAGCTGACGGCGTTGCCCTCGATACCGGCCGATCCGGTCGTCGGCGAGGCCGCCCAGATCGGCGTTCCGCTCCTCGTTCACCGACCAGACTCGCCCGCCGCGCGCGCGATCCGCCAGCTGACCCGTGCGCTCGCAAGTCTTGCACCGAGCACCGCGAGCTCCGGATGGTGGCGATCCGCACCCCGCACACAAGGAGGCACTCGATGAAGGCGTACAGCGCGCAGCTCAGGCGACCGTCCGCCGAGCGCGACCGCTTGATCTCGGATCACGTCGAGGTCGCTCGTCGCATCTCGATGCGAATCGCGCGACGCTGTCCGAGCTGGATCGCGCGCGAGGATCTCGTCGCGGCGGCCTTCCTCGGCCTGACCGAGGCCGCCGACCGCTATGATGCGACGCGCAACGAGCCGTTCCTGTCGTTCGCCGAGAAGCGGATCCGCGGTGCGGTCCTCGACCAGCTGCGAAGCGGTGACATCATGCCGAGGCGCGTGCGCCAGCTGGCGCGCAAGATCGGAGCGACGATCCAGGAGATCGAGCGCAAGACCGGCGCGGCCGCGACCGACGAGGCCGTCGCCGCTGCGCTCGGGGTTTCGGTCGAGGAGTACAAGACCGAGCTCGAACAGCTGATCCACGTCACGATCGGCGCGTTCGAAGGCGATGAAGAGGGTGCCCAGCCTGATGGCGGATCGCCCGAGGCCGAGGTCTCCCGCCGCGAGGCGATGACGCTGATCCGCGCTTCGCTGCCGAAGCTCGAGCAGCGCGACCTCCTCGTCCTCGGCCTCTACTACAACGAGGAGTTGACCTACAGCGAGATCGCGCAGGTCCTCGGCGTGACGACCTCGCGTGTGTGTCAGCTGCACGGTCGCGCGATCGCGCGGTTGCGCGCCGAGATCGCGCCGGACCAGGAGGAGTCGTGAGCAGCGGGATCTACATCGCGACCGCGGGTGCGATCGCGCAGTCCAACGCGCTCGATGCGACCGCCAACAACATCGCGAACGCCGGCACCGCCGGGTTTCGCGGCGATCGCATCACGTTTCGCGAGGCGTTCGCGGCCGCGCGCTCCCCCGACATGGCGATCGTGGGCGGCGGCACCACCAGCGTCGACAGCCAGGCCGGCGCGCTATCGCAGACCGACAACCCGCTCGATCTCGCCCTCGACGGCGACGGCTTCTTCGGGGTCCAGACCCCGAGCGGTCCTCGCTACACGCGGGCCGGGAACTTCCGCCTCGACGAGGGGCGCCAGCTGGTGACAGGCGATGGCCTCGCGGTTCGCGGCCAGGGCGGCTCGCCGATCGCGATCCCGCCGGATGCGCGTTCAGTGGGAGTGGGCATCGACGGTGAGGTCACGGCGGACGGCAACGTCATCGGCAAGCTCGAGCTGGTGCGCTTCGAACCGCACCAGCTCAAGCGCGAGGGCGGCACGCTGCTCTCGGCGACCGGCGGCCCCGGCGCCGGCGATCCGCCGAAGGTTCGGTCCGGCATGATCGAGGCCTCGAACGTCAACATCGTGCGCGGTGTCGTCGATCTCGTGAAGGTGTCTCGCACCTACGAGTCGCTGATGCGCGTGATCCAGAGCTACCACGACGTCGAGAGTCGCGCGGCGCGCGAGCTCGGCGGGCCCAAATGAAGACCCGTGAGACCGACGAGGGACTGATGAAAGGACACCTATGTTTCGATCGCTAGCGACCGCGGCCTCCGGAATGGAGGCCCAGCAGACCAAGCTCGACGTCACCGCGAACAACATCGCGAACGTCTCGACCAACGGATTCAAGAAGGGTCGCGCCGAGTTCGCCGACCTCATGTACCAGGAGCTGCGCCCCGGCGGTGCTCCGACGGGAAACGGGGCGACCGCTCCGACGGCAACCGAGGTCGGGCTCGGCACGCGGCTCGTCGCGACGTCGCGCTCGCTCGGCCAGGGCGAGCTCCATCAGACCGGTGGCCCGCTCGACGTCGCCGTCGAAGGCCAGGGCTATTTGCCGGTGACGCTGGCCAACGGCGAGACCGGGTACACGCGGAACGGCGCGCTCCACATGAGCGCCGAGGGCCGGCTCGTCACGAGCGACGGCTTCCCGATCGCTGGCGAGATCACGATCCCTCCGGAGGCACAGTCCGTGACGATCGCCGTCGACGGGACCGTGTCGGCCAAGGTTCCCGGCGATACACAGGCCGTCGAGCTCGGGCAGATCCAGATCGCGACGTTTGCCAATCCCGGTGGCCTCGCAGCGCAGGGCGGCACGCTATTTCGCGAGACCACGGCATCGGGAACGGCCGTGCTGGGCGCGCCCGGTGAAGGCGGCGCCGGCACGCTCCGCCAGGGCATGCTCGAGGTCTCGAACGTCAATGTCGTCCAGGAGATGATCGATCTGATCTCGGGCCAGCGCGCCTACGAGATCAACTCGCGAGTCGTGCGCGCAGCCGACGAGATGCTCGGCCAGACGGCGCAGCTGCGATGATGTGCCCCTGCACGAACGTCGTCCTCGCCCTCGGGTTGCTCGCGACCACCGCGAACGCCGATCCGATCGAGACGATCGTCCGCGAGCGAGTCACGCCGGCGATGCCTGTCGGGCTCGGCGTCGCGAAGGTCCACTTGCCGCGCTCGCTCGACAAGCTCGATGCCGATCCCGCGCGGGTGATCGTCGAGTTGCCGCGCGACCTCCGCGCTGGGCGCGCGAGCGTCAAGGTCACCCTCCGCGGCAGGTCCACCGTCTACGTCCCGGTGTCGATCACGCGTGTCACGGACGTCGCGATCGTGCAACACGCGGTCGCGGCCGGATCGCTGATCACCGCGGCTGACATCACGATCGAGCAGCGAGCGGTCGATGCGATCACACCCGCTGCGGTCGGCTCCGTCGTCGGCGCCACGGCCACGCGCCAGCTCGCGACGGGGATGCTGGTCGCCGCGCGCGACGTCTCGCTTCCCCCTCCCCTTTCGAAGGGAACGCAGATCACCATCGACATTCGCCGCGGCGCCGTACGGGTCCGTGGCACCGGCACGCTCGAGCTTGCCGCCCGTCCGGGCGATCCGGCAACGGCCCGCCTCGCTCACACCAAGACGATCGTTCGCGGGACGCTGCATGCGCCCTCGACGCTCGTCGTCGGAGAGTTGCCATGAGGCTCGTCGCCATGATCACCCTGTTTGCGATCGGTTGCACGACGCACATCGCGCCCTACCGCCGGAAGCACCGCCGCTTCGATGCCGGCGAGTTCGGCGAGCGGAGCCGATCCGCGGACGGCAGCCTGTACGCCGAGGGCGCGACCGGGTTGTTCGAGGATGCCGTCGCCGGTCGCGTCGGCGACATCCTCGTCGTCAAGATCGACGAGAAGGACCTCGCGAGCCAGCAGGCCGACACCAAGCTGAACAAGTCCGACGCGGCGAGCTACGGCGTGCCTGCGGCCTTCGGTTTCGTAGCCGCGCTCAAGGCGAAGTACCCCGACGTCGATCCGGCGAAGCTGTTCGCGACCGGCTCGGAGCAGAAGTTCACCGGCGCGGGTGGGGTACAGCGCCAAGGCCAGGTCTCGGCCACGCTGCCCGTGCGGGTGCGGCAGATCCTCCCGAGCGGCGACCTGTTCATCGAGGGCACCAAGGTCGTGATGGTCGGCCACGAGGAGAAACACATCTACCTATCCGGCATCGTGCGCCGCATCGACATCGCCGAGGACAACACGGTGCCGTCGTCGCGGATCGCCGATGCCGAGATCGAATACACCGGGCGCGGCGATGTCAGCGACACCCAGCGTCGCAACTGGCTGTCGCGAACGATCGGCAAGTTGTGGCCGTTCTGAGCCAGGAGAAGACCATGCACGCCGTCCTCATCACGCTCGCCGTTTGTCTCGCCGCTGGTCCAGCGAGCGCCGACCGCATCAAGGACCTGACGACGATCGCCGGCGTTCGAGACAACCACCTCACCGGCTTCGGGATCGTCGTCGGCCTCGACGGCACCGGGGACGACTCGCGCTCGCCGCTCGTCAAGGGCGCCCTGACGAAGATGCTGAAGAAGCTCGGCGTCACGGTCGACCCTGCCGATCTCAAGGCCAAGAACGTCGCGGCGGTGATGATCACGACCGAGCTACCGGCGTTCGCGAAGCCCGGCATGACTCTCGATATCACCGTGTCGTCGGTGGGTAACGCGAAGAGCCTCGCCGGTGGCATGCTGCTAGCCGCACCGCTCAAGGGCGCCGATCAACGCACGTGGGCGATCGCACAAGGATCGCTGTCCATCGGCGGGTTCGTCGCGGAAGGCGCGAGTGGATCGACCGCCAAGAAGAACCACACGCTCGTCGGGCTCGTGCCCGGCGGCGCGCAGGTCGAAGCGTCGGCACCGACGCAGATGCCGCAGCACCAGATCGCGCTCCTGCTCAAGCAACCGGACTTCACCACGGCGACGCGGATGCGAGAGGCCATCATCACGGCGCTGGGACCGAGCGCCGCGCGCCTCACCGATGCAGGGACGGTGGTCGTGCCGATCGCGAAGGGCAGCGACGTCGGCCAGATGATCGCACAACTCGAGGCGATCGAGGTCGACCCCGACGTCAAGGCCAAGGTCATCATCGACGAGAAGACCGGCACCATCGTCATCGGTGAAGCCGTCACGTTGCGCACCGTGGCGATCACGTTTGGCGCGCTCACGATCGAGGTCGACGAGGCGCCGATCGCGTCGCAGCCCGACGCCACGTTCGGCCGCGGCACGACGAAGATCCTGGAACGCACCAGCGTCAAGGTGAACGAGGCCGACAACCAGATCCGGGTCCTCCACAAGGCCGGCACCGTCGGTGACGTGGCCGCTGCGCTCGCCGCGCTCGGGGCCAAGCCGCGCGATCTCGTGTCGATCCTTCGGGCGCTCAAGGCCGCAGGAGCGCTGCGCGCCGATCTGGAGACGCTGTGAAGACCCAGCTACCCACACCCTTGGCTCCACGCAATGACCAGGGTCTCGCGAGGCCCTCGGGCCGAGCGAGCGGGACTCCCGACGGCGCGGGCGTCGCCGCCAAGCAGCTCGAAGCCTTCTTCCTGCGCCAACTCCTCGCCGAAGCACGTCCTCGAAGCGGCGGCCTCGACGGCGGCTTCGCGGGAGATACGTTCAAGCAGATGCTCGACGAGGCGGTGGCCGACAAGGTAGCCGGCGCCGGCGGGCTCGGCATGGCGCAGAGGTTCGCGAAGCAGCTCGGCGGCCACGACGAACTGCCGATGCCATCGCACGAGCTCGGACCCGACATCTCCGGTGTACCCCGCTTGATGATGCCCGTCGCGGGTCGGGTTGCGTCGGGATATGGACCCCGGGTGGGTCACGCCGGCACCACCCACCAGCATCCCGGTGTCGACCTCTCCGCGAAGCTGGGCACCCCCGTCGCCGCGGCGGTGCGCGGCACGGTCGTCCACGCCGGCCCGATGGGTACGTACGGCAACCTCGTCACGGTAAGGCACGAGGACGGGTTCGAGACGCGTTACGCCCACTTGAGCGCGATCTCCGTGGTCGAGGGCCAGGCTGTCGAGGCGGGGCAGGCACTCGGGAACGTCGGGTCGACCGGGCTCTCGGATGGCCCTCACCTTCACTTCGAGGTCAGGCGCCACGGCGAGACGCTCGATCCCTCGCAACTCTTGCCCCTCAACAGTTTGGCAAGTCGGACGAGAGTCTCCAGGTAAGAGGATCCCATGCGCATCGACCCCAAACCCGCAGTCACGCCCATCAGCGACGCGCGCGAGCCGCGTACGACCAAGCCAGCCACGACGGCTGGGCCGGCGTCGATCGTGAAGCTGTCGCTCGCCGGTGCGGCTGTCACGAACGACCCCGCCCCCGGTCCGAGCATCGCGGCCCGCCTGCAGTCGATCCGCGCGATGCTCGACAAGGGCGACTATCCGGTGGACCTCGACCTGCTCGCGTCGCGGATCGTCGACGACGAGATCTTGCGCTCGGGGCGATCGTGAAGCCTGGCCAGACTTCGGACCACGAAGACCAGGCGCTCGATCGGTTGCGCCTGCTGGGCGAGGAGCTGCGCCGCACGTTCGCAGAGGAGCGCCGGGCCATCGCGTCACTCGACCACGCCGCACTCGAGCGCCTGAACGACGAGAAGCGTGCGATCACGCAGCAGCTCTCCGAGGTCCGAGGCCAGCTCCCGGCGACGGTCGGGGCGGTGGTGCACGATCTCTTCCTCGCACTTCGAGTCGAGGCCAACGCCACCGCGATGCTTGCGGCGACCGCCTCCGAGGCCGTGCGAGCACTCCTCGGCTACGAGACCAGTGGTGGCTACGACCGGCGCGCCAGGCGCGACACCACGACTGGACCGACGCGCGTCCTGGCAACCTACTGATGTCGGATCTCCTGTCGCTACTCTCCCTCGGTTCGTCCGGGATCGCCGCGCAGAACACCGGTGTTGGCATCGCGACGAACAACGTCGCGAACGTGAACACCAGGGGCTACTCGCGACAGCGCGCTGATCTCGAGGCACTGGCCGGCGCTCCGCTCGTCGGCGGCGTCCGCAGCGGCTCGCCCGATCGAGTCGCGAGCGACCTGCTCGCCGGCCGGATCCGCGCGACCGGCGGCTCGTTCGCGATGGCGAAGGCCCTCTCCGACGCGCTCTCCGATGTCGAGTCGCGCCTGACGGGCAGCGGCCCGACGATCGACGAGCAGCTCGCGGCGCTGTTCTCTCGGTTAAGCCAGGCCTCCGCCACTCCGGTCGACCCCAGCATGCGCGACGCCGTGGTCGTCGCCGCGAATGATCTCGTCGCCGGCATCCGGCGCAGCGCCACGGCAACCGCGGCCTCGCAGCAAGCTGCGGACTCGCGCATTCGCGACAATGCGAGTCGCGCGACCTCGCTCGCGAACCAGCTCGCGAAGGCCAACGAAGGTGTCGCGAGGACCAACGACCCGGTGCTTCGCGACAAGCGCGACGACCTCGCCGCGCAGCTCTCCGAGCTCGTGGGTGGACGTGCTCGGATCGACGGTGATGGCCAGATGCGATTCGTGCTCGACGGCGGCGCGGTGCTCGTCGATGGCACCCATGCAGCGAGCCTCGTGGCTACCCCGAACCCGACGACCGGCCTCGCGAACCTCGAGGTCGTCGCCGGTGGGATCCGGCGAGACGTCACGGCCGCGATCGCCGGCGGAACGATCGGTGGCGATCTACGAGCGCGCGACCAGACGCTGGGACGGATCGCCGGTCAGCTCGATCAGCTCGCGTTCGACCTCGCGACCGGCTTCAACGCGGTTCACTCCGCGAACGCAGGGCTCGACGGTGTGTCGGGACGCCCGATGTTCACCCCGCTCGCCGGCGTCGCCGGTGCAGCCTCCACGATCGAGCTCGATCCCGCGCTCGCCGCCGATTCGAAGTTGCTCGCAACGGCGCAGCCGGGTACGGGGCCCGGCGACAATCGGGGCGCGCTGGCGCTGTTCGATCTGGGCACCGCGCTCGTCGCCTCAGGTGGTTCACGCACCGTGGCCGATGCCGCGCTCGACATCATCTCCGCCCTCGCTCTCGAGGGTGCCGATGCGACCTCCGATTTCACACGTGGGGGGCTCGTTGCCGATCACCTTGCCGGGCTCCGTGACTCGCTCGCCGGAGTGGACATTGCCGAGGAGCTCACGAACCTCGCACGATTCGAGCACGCCTCGTCCGCGTTGACGAAGTTCATCACGACGATCGACGACATGCTGGGGTCGTTGATCGAGCGCTTGTGATCCCAGCCCGAGGTCCTCATGCGTATCACCGGAGGCCGCCTGATCGATCTGGCGGCGGTATCGACCAACAATCACCAGACCGCGGTCGGCAAGCTCGCCGACCAGGTCTCCTCCGGGATGCGCGTCCGGCAACCCTCCGAGGATCCGGCGGCGTGGCTCGCCGCGCACCGCGCCGGCCTGCGCCGGACGCTCAGCGAGGGCACCGGCGTCGCGATGCAGTTCAGTCGCGATCGGCTCGACGAGACCGACCGACTGTTGTCGACGATCCAGGACGCGGTCGCGCAGACCCGTTTGCTCACCGTGCAGGGTGCCTCCGAGACCTACAACGCCGCGAACCGCGCCGAGCTCGGTACTCAAGTTCGCGCGATGTTCGAGGTGGCGCTCGGCGCCGCCAACTCGCGTGCGCCCGACGGCGAGTTCATGCTCGCCGGGGTCGCCTCGCTCGTGGCGCCGTTCGACGCTGGCGGTGCGTACCAGGGTGATGCGACGACGCGCGCCGTCCCGATCGAGGATGGCGCGACCACGGTCGTGACGATCGCCGGTGCCGACCTCACGGTCGCGCGTGGCGTCGACGTGTTGCCTCTGCTCGACCGGGTGGCAACCGCGCTCGCGACCAACGACGTGGCGACGATCCAGGCGTCACTCACCGACCTCGACACCGCGATCAAGCAGCTCTCGATGGCCCGCAGCCGCACCGGTGGTGCGATGGCGGTGCTCGAGCAGACCCAGCTCGCGCACTCGCAACTCGAACAGAACATGACTGCCGAGATCGCGCGCCATGTCGAGATCGACACCGTCGGCGCCGCGAGCGAGCTCGCGAAGGCGAGCCAGGCCCTCGACGCGTCGCGCACGGTCTCGTCCCATCTGATCGCCGTACTCGCGCGAGCCTCGACCTGATCGCCGATTCGTCGAGGCCTATAACGGTTTCGAGTTCGGGCGAACCACTGCATCGGGACCGAGAAGGTCCGAACCCAAAAGCAGGAGAATTCAGATGGCAATCTCGGTACTCACCAACGTCGCGTCTCTCAATGCTCAACGCAATCTCGCCACGACCCAGACGGCGCTCGCATCTTCGATCGGACGGCTGTCGTCCGGCATGCGCATCAACAGCGCCGGTGACGACGCTGCCGGCCTCGGCATCAGCGAGAACCTCAAGACCAACATCCGCAGCATGGCGCAGGCCCAGCGCAACGCGAACGACGGCATCTCCATGTCGCAGGTCGCGGAGGGCTCGATGAACGAGATGCACGGCATCGTCTCGCGGATGCGCGAGCTCGCGGTGCAGTCGTCCAACAGCACGCTCGGCGCGACCGAGCGCGGCTACATCCAGACCGAGTTCACGCAGCTCTCGGCCGAGGTCAACCGGATCGGCGCGGTCACCGACTTCAACGGCCAGAAGCTGCTCGACGGTTCCGCCTCCGCAGGCCTCACGTTCCAGGTCGGCATCTACAACACGTCGAACGACCGGATCGCGATGAGCGTCACGAAGCTCACGACGTCGACGCTCGGCTCGACCTCGCTCCACGTTGCCTCGGCGAGCCTCTCGACCGCGGCCAAGGCCCAGTCGGCCATCGGGGCGTTCGACAAGGCGATCCAGCAGCTCTCGCAGGCCCGCGCGAAGGTCGGCGCCGTGCAGAACCGGATGTCCGTGACGATCAGCAACCTCAGCGTCGCGCAGGAGAACCTGTCTGCCGCGAACTCGCGCATCCGCGATGTCGACGTCGCCTCCGAGACGGCCGCGCTCACGAAGGGCCAGATCCTGAGCCAGGCCGGCCTCGCCGTGTTGGGCCAGGCAAACCAGCTCCCACAGTCCGCGCTGTCGCTGCTTCGCTAGTAGCACCTAGGATCCGACGATGACGATCAGCTTCAACGGACTGGCGAGTGGGCTGGACACCGGCTCTCTCATCGACCAGTTGGTCTCGGTCGAGCGTTCGTCCGCGACCAAGCTGACCACCAGACAGTCGGATCTCAACACCCAGAAGAGCATCGTCAACAGCTTGTCGACGGCGCTCGCATCGCTCGGCACCCTCGCGCGCGGCATGGATCTCGGCAGCGAGGTCTCGCCCCGCAAGGCAACGTCGAGCGATGCCCATGTTCTCGTGGCTTCGTCGGCCAGCGCCGCGGCCACCGTCCACGACGTCCGCGTTCGCCAGCTCGCGCGGACGCAGATCACCTCGTCGCGGACCTTCGCGTCTCCCGCAGCCGGCGTGCTCGGCGACGGCAACGTCACGATCACGACCGGCGGCACACCCGCCACCGTCAGCTGGACCAGCGCCGACTCGCTCGCCGACATCGCGAGCCGGATCAACGACTCCGGCGCCGGCGCCTCTGCCTCGGTGCTATTCGACGGCACGAGCTATCGGCTCGTCCTCGCCGCGAAGGGCACCGGTACCGCGGCCGCGCCGACCTTCTCCGACGCCGGTGATGGCCTCGCGCTCGCCGACCCGGCGAACCGCAAGGTCGCCGCACGGGACGCGATCGTCACGATCGACGGCATCGACGTGACCCGCGGCACGAACCTCATCGACGATGCGGTCCCCGGCGTGACGATCACCGCGGTCTCCGAGCACGCCGTCGCCGAGGCGGACAGCCACCTGACGGTCTCGCTCGATCGCGACGCACTACGCGACAAGGTGAAGGCGCTCGTCACGGCCTACAACGCGGTCAACTCGGCGCTCCACGTCCAGCTCGACTTCAACGGTACGAAGAAGGGCGCGAACACGTTGTTTGGCGACTCGACCCTGCGTCAGCTCCAGAGCGCGCTCGGCTCGGTGATGACGAATTCGTACGGCCAGGACACGTTGTCGTCACTCGGCATCAACCGCGACAAGACCGGGGCGATGACGCTCGACGAGACGAAGCTCTCGGACGCCCTCGCGAAGTCGCCCGACGCGGTCGCGAAGCTGTTCGTGACCGGTGGCTTCGCGACCGCGGTGTCGGGCCTGACCGATCAGTACACGCAAGCGAGCACCGGTCTGCTCGCCCTCAAGACGCAGGGGATGACCGACCGAGCCAAGGCCATCCAGAGCCAGATCGACCACATCAACACCAGCGCCGACAGCCTGAGGAGTCGCCTCGAGAAGCAGTTCAACGCGCTCGAGCAGGCGATGTCCAAGTTCCAGGGCCAGAGTCAGTTCCTCGCGCGAGCGCTGGGCTAGGAGGACCGATGTCCGTACGTGCTGCCAATGCCTACCGTCGAGTCGATCTCGAGTCCGCGCCCAAGACGCAGATCGTCGAGCGCCTGTTCGAGCGGTTCGCCCAGGATCTCGAGCTCGCTCGCACCGCGATCGCCGCACGAGATGTCCAGGCCCGCGCCAACGCGCTCGATCATGCCCTGCGGATCGTCATCGAGCTCAAGGCCTCGCTCGACTCGAACGCCGCACCGGAGCTGTGTGCAAACCTCGCGGCGCTGTACGACTTCGCGATCGGACGGATCGGCGAGTCCAACGCCACCACGAGCGCAGCGCCGCTCGCGGATGCCTCGCGCGTGATGGCCGAGCTCGCCGGCGCGTTTCGCGAGGCGCACGGTCGATGAGAGCAGCACGACCGCCGCGAGCCGCAAGCCACGAGCTCGCGAGCTCGATGGTCTTGAGGCGACTGCTCGACGCGACCCCGGTGCCGCCGACGAATGCTGACATCGACGGGCTGCTGGCCAGCTTCGAGCTCGTGTACGCGCAACGCCAGGCAGTCCTCGACGCCGGGGAGCTCGTGATCGAGACCGAGGCCGATCGCGTGGTGGTTTGCGAGCTGGTCGCGCGGCAGGAGGCCTGGCATCAGGCGCTGCTCGAGGCGCAGAGGCAGGTCGCGGAGCAGCGCCAGTGCAGCGCGAGACTTCGGGGCTACGCGGCACCTGCCGCCAACGGGTTCTGATCACCGAGCGCGCGTTCCCTGCCGCTTCCTCCGTGGACAGCCTCGCGTGGCACGCTCGGCGTCAGGCGTCAGGCGTCAGGCTCGGCGCCGTGATGAAGTCCGACGCGAGCGAGTCGTGGCGGGCGGGCGGGATCTCAGGCCGCGGATTGCGAGACCCGATCGGCGAGGCCGCTCGCGAGCCGGGCGATCAGCGCGTCGTCGGCACCGAGCATCGAGCGCCCGACCATGATCAACGCGTCGACATCGGCAGCGTCGATCGGGCCGGTCGTGAAGCCCTCGCGCTTGGCGAGCGCGTTGGCAAATCGCACGACGTTCGCCGTGCCCTGGCGGTTGCCGCCATCGTAGTCGCTGCAGTCGCGGATCCCCGCGGCGACATCGTCCGGCAATCGCCACTCGACCGCGATCGCCACCCCGACGCTGCGGTGCACGTTCTCGACCGTCGTGGTCCAGACCGCCGGATCGATCCAGCCAGGCATCCCCTGCCCCAGTTGGCGCTCGGCCTCGAGCAGCATGGCCGCGACCACTGGCTTGCCGACATCGTGGAGTAACCCGGCGAGGTAGCAGGCGTCGCTCTCGGCTCCGCCGGTCAGCGCCGCGATGTCGCGCGCCAGGTGGGCGACCGCGAGCGAGTGCTCCCAGACCTTCTTGCTCGCCTCCCGGATCCGCGCGTCGCTCGACTTGAACAGCGCGCGCGTCATGTATTCGACGATCAACGACTTGAGCTTCTGGGCGCCGATCCGTCCGACGGCCTGGTCGACGTGCTTCACGCCGCTGCCGCTGGAGGCGACGAGCGCCGCTCGCATGACCATCGCCGCCAGCAACGGATCGCTCTCGATCTGGGCGACCAGCTTGGCCTGCGAGAAGTTGGCATCGCGGAGGATCGCCAGGCACCGGGTCGCGACCTCCGGCATCACCGGCAGGACCAGGCGGCCCGCGGCGATCCGCCCCAGCACGATCCGCTCCAGCTCGGCGACCAGCTTCGGGCCCTGGACCGCCATGACTACGCCGCACTCTTGGCTTCGCCGACGCTCGCAAAGAACGGTAGCGACGCGGTCTCGACCAGCGCGTTCAAGGCCTTCTTCGCGTCGGCATGCCCGACGAGCCGTAGCGTGATCCCGAACTTGCGTGCCTCGGAGTCCATCTCCATCACCAGCCGCGGCAGCTTGTCGTTGTGCAGCGGTACGTGGGTGAGATCGACGATCGAGTCCTCGTAGCAGGCGGAGGCCAGCTTCTCGAACGAGTCGTGGCACAGGGTCTTGAGCCGCGCGAAGTAGCCATCCAACCGCTCCTGCTTGCCCGCGAACTCCGCGCACGACAGCACGTTGTCGCTGATCGAGAGCAGATCCTTGACGTCGAAGTACTTGGCCCGCCAATCCTCCACCGCCCCGGCATCGAACGGCTTGAGCATCACGTCATGGAAGCCCTGGCTCTTGACCTCGGAGGCGATATCGTTCGCGGTCCGCAGTGCGAGCGCGACCATGACCGCGTGGGGCTGCAGCACGCGCAGCTGATTCATCAGCGCGACGCTGTTGACGTCGGGGATCACCAGATCGACCAGCACGACCCGATACACGCGCTCCTGGCAGTGCTGGAGGGCATCGCGCGCGCTGACGCAGCCGTTCATCGACAAGGTCTCCGGGATCAGCGTCCGGAGCTTCTTGTGAACGTTCTCCATATCATCGACGACGAGGACGTCGATGAACGGCCGACCCACCGCACCGGCGGCAGGCGGGGCCGATGCGCTCGGGCGAGCGGCTACCGCCGTCTCGGAGGTCGGCGCGCTCGCGGCCGCCGGGGCGCCGCCATCCATGCGCAGCGCCTTGAGCACCTTGCCGCGCAGCTCCTCGGGCTTGAACGGCTTGAGGATGTAGTCCTCGATGCCGAGCTTCACCGCGCCGGAGACGATCGACCGCTTCGACTCGCTCGTCAGCATGATCACGGGCGTCGTGTTGCCGCTGGCGCGGAGCTTCTCGAGCATCGTCGGCCCGTCCATCACCGGCATCGTCACGTCGAGCAAGATCAGATCGACGCTGATCTCCTCGAGCTTGGCGAGCCCGAGCGCGCCGTCCTCGGCTTGCTCGATCTCGAATCCGAGGTCGCTCAGGTTCTTGCTGATGATCGTGCGGATGGTGGCGGAGTCGTCGACGGTAAGGATCCGGGGCATGTTCTCTCCTGGGCGAATCAGACGAGCGTGGAGCTGAGTGAGACGACGAGGCTGATCGAGTTGCTGTCCAAGATGTAGTGGGTCCAGGCCCGCGACGCGTCGAAGATCGGCTCGCCATCGAGCACGCGGGGCAGCCCGAGGGCCTGATCCAGCGACAGCTCGCTCTTGATCTGGCCGGCGGTCATGTTGACCAACTCGCGGAGGAAATCGTCGATCATCGAGCAGTCGAGCTCGTCCTCCTCCATTCCGAGCATCGCGGAGGCCAGGGCCGCGCAGCCGCGGCGATCGGACGACAGCGCGATGGCCACCGGCCGCGCCCCCGGGATGTTCAGCATCGCGGTTCGCCACAGCAGCGGACGCGCGGTCTGGATGGCGGGGCGAAACGTGAGCCCGAGCATCGTGACCGTCACGCGGGAGACCGAGGTAGCTAGACGTTCTGCTGACAACATTTGCGATACCTTCGACGCGACCTCTCGACGACTGATCGTCGTGATCGCCGATTCGACCGAACGGTCATGATGTGTAGCGGGTCGCGATGTGGAGTGGGTCGCGATCGTCGATCCAGAGGACCACGATCAGCCGGGGAGCCAGCCAGCGCGACCATCACATTCGATGTCTCGGCCGGTTCGCGCGGCGTTCGAGGGCTAGTGGGACTGGTCCCCAGGAGAACCCACCGACTTCACTTCGGCCGCTTTGACGGTGATGGCTTCGCGGCGACCCGCTCCAGCAGCTCCGCTTGCGAGTGTACGCCGAGCTTGGCGAAGATGGCCTTCAGGTGGTTGCGGACGGTGTTGGGCGCGATCGAGAGCGTCCTGGAGATCGCGGGGACGCGCTGGTTGCCCATCAGGCATCGAAGAACGTCCGCTTCCCGCTTGGACAGGGTGGAGAACATGGCGACGGTCGAAGCGTAGCTATCGTCGACGACGCCGACGCGCGATCTTCGCCGGCGCAGGGCGAGCTGGACGGAGCTACGAAGTTGGTCGTCGCCAAACGGCTTGATGACGACGCTACAAGCGATGAGCTGGCCGATCCTGTCGATGGTTGTCGGATCGAAGAAGGTCGACAGGAAGATCACCGGGATCTCCCAGCGCTGCTGGACCTCCCGCGCGAGGTCGAGCGCATCGATCTCGCGACCGTTCCGCACCAACCGAACGTCCGCGGCGAAGACCAACAATGATGGCTCGTACCGTTCGATCGCGGGCACGAGATCTTCGGCGCGCATGACCTGCGGGATGAGCCAGGGTCCGATGCCGTTCAAGCACTTGCGGACGGTCATCGCGTTGTTTCGATCGGCTTCCACGATCGAGATGACATGCCCCGCTCGCAGTCGATAGGCTGCGGTCGAACAGACGGCGATGCCGGGCAGCTCGCGCGCGCCCGGTGACGCGTTCGAGGGCTCGGTGGGGCGACCTCTCACCTCCGCGATCCGGTGGAGGAGCCTGGTCAACGTGATCGGCTTCGAGCCCGCGTCGTCGGCCCCCACCCGCATCGCCGCGATCGTGCACTCGTCGGACAGATCACAGGAGGTGCAGGAGGTGAGCACGACGCTCATGCCCGGTTGCCGCTCCTTGAGCTCGCATACCAGATCGAGGCCCGAGGCGGATGCCAGCTTCAGATCAACGATCGCCAGCTCTGGGTGGTGGTCTCGAGCGATCTGTCGTGCTTGAGCGGGCGTGGTCGCGACAAACAGTCGGCGTTGTGGATCGGCGCTGCGCCTGAACCCGCGGATCTGGACTTCGTCGTCCTCGACCACCAGCAGGCTGCCGATCTCATCTTGTTCGGGCATCGTTCGAGGTGCGTGCAAGCCGCGCGTTGCCTCCGACCCACCATGATGCACGCATCTTCGACCGACGAGAACTCTCCGGGCAATTCGTCGTAGTCAATTCTGACATCCGCTCGAGAATTCCCCTGGTCCGCTCGAGAATTGCGCTCGTCCGGACTCGGCTGATCTCGGGTCATTGCATAGCTCACGATGGGCTAGTGATGGCCTGCGATATCTCGCTCCGATAGCCCGATCCGGCCATTCCAGCTCAGCTCTTTGAGTGGATCGGCGGCTGCACTGGCGAGGTGCCGATGGCGGGCTCGATGAAGGTTGCACTGGCTGTGGATGACTCGCTCGCGGGCTTCGCGGTGGTGGGATCAGAAGAGCTCTTCGTCGTGGTCGCACCGGTCCCGGTCCTCGTGCTGACCACCGAACCGCCGGCCGACCGCAAGGCGGCGGAACCGACAGCCGGACCGAATCGAGGGAACACATGAGAGCACTCGTGATCGACGACTCCAAGGCAATGCGAATGATCCTGGGCCGGTTCCTCAAGGCCGCCGGGTTCGAGGTCAGCGAGGCCTGCCACGGGCGCGATGCGCTCGATCAACTCGGTCGCCACGGCCCCGTCGATCTCGCGCTGGTCGACTGGAACATGCCCGAGATGAACGGCCTCGAGTTCGTCCAGGCGGTTCGGGCCGACGGCGCCTACGGCGCGATGAAGCTGATGATGGTCACCACCGAAGCCGAGCTCGCACGCGTCCAGGCCGCGATCGACGCCGGCGCCGACGAGTACATGATGAAGCCCTTCACGAACGACGCTCTCGTCGACAAGCTGTCGATGCTCGGTCTGGTGGCAGCGTGACGAGCCACGTCGCGCTTCGAGTCGAGACCGACCCGGCCGCGTGGGTGACGGCCGCGCGCAAATCGCTCGAGGCGGTCGCCACCACGGCGCTCCAGCTACCCACGATCCTGCTGGGTGCCGTGCCGGCGCCGACCGCCGCGGCGATCGGCGCGTACATCCCGGTCATGTCACCGGGCGAGCCCCTCCAGATCGGCATCGTCGCCGACGAGGCGTCGTGTCGCCACATCGCCCGTGCCCTGCTGCAGATGTCCCCCGAGGACGAGCTCTCGCCCGGTGATGCAGCGGACGCGTTCGGCGAGATCGCCAACATGGTGGCCGGCCTGACCAAGGCCGCGATGTCGGCGTGGATCGGGCTGGTCGGGCTCGGGTTGCCGATGGTGATCCACGGCTGGATCGCGCCGAGCGAATCGATCGAGCTCGACTGTTTCGGCGCCGAGCTCGGCACCGCGACCCTCACCATCGTCATCGCACGCTCGCGCCGTCGTCGCTGATCACCATCGTCCCACCCCTCAAACCAACAAGGCAGATTCATGGAGAAACTCGATCCACCAGGTTCAAGACCCCCGCGCGCCCCACGCAAGCCGGCATCGCGCCCCGATCCGGAGAGCCTGGTCGAGGCCTCGTTTGGCCGGATCGCGCCGCGCGCCGCCGAGCTGTCCGCCCGGTTCTACGAGCGGTTGTTCGCGCACTACCCGGACGTGCGGTCGATGTTCCCGGACGATCTTGCGGAGCAACGCAAGAAGCTGGTGGCGACGCTCGCGCTCGCGATCGCACATCTGCGGCGCCCCGAGGTGCTGATGCCGAAGCTCCACGAGCTCGGCGCCAGGCACGCGGGCTACGGCGTGGAGGACGCGCAGTTCGATGCCGTCGGCGAGACGCTCGTCGCGGTGCTCCGCGAATTCGACGGCGACCACTTCACCCCCGCGACCGAGTCGGCGTGGGGCGCGATCTACACGACCGTGGCATCGGCGATGAAGGCCGGCCTGGCACAACACCGAACGCATTCACAGGGAGATCCGATGACGACGAGCAATGGAACAGGTCTAGACAAGCACAACGGTCACGACAACGGCAATCGGAGCAAGGCGCCGCAGGGCCCCCAAAACATGCAGGACACGATGGCCGAGGCCACGCGGCTGCGTTCGATGGTCGAGAACTCGCCCAACCCGGCGATGCTGTGTGACCTCAACTTCACCATCACGTACGCCAACCCGATCTCGCTCAAGATCCTCCAGACGCTCGAGCAATACCTGCCGGTGCGCGCGAGTCAGATCGTCGGCTCCTCGATCGACATCTTCCACAAGGTGCCGTCCCACCAGCGCCGCATCCTCTCGGATCCGCGCAACCTGCCTCACACCGCCCAGATCAAGCTCGGGCCGGAGACCCTCGAGCTGAAGGTCTACGCCACCTTCGACGCCGCCGGTGCGTTCAGCGGACCGGCGCTCGCGTGGGACGTCGTCACCGAGCGCCTGAGGCAGGCCGAAGCGAAGAAGCTGCAGTTGATGGCAGAGGTCGAGCAGGTGACCAACAAGCTGTCCACCACGTCGACGACGCTCACCGAAGTGTCGAACCTGCTCGCGAGCGGCGCGACCGAGACCTCCGCGCAAGCGACCCGGGTCGCGAGTGCCACGGCGCAGATCAGGGGCAACGTGAGCTCGGTGGCGAGCGCCGCCGAGCAGATGAGCTCCACCGTGCGCGAGATCGCCGGCAATGCCGCGGATTCGGCCAAGACCGCGCGCCAGGCCCGCGAGCTCGCCGCCACCACGAACACCACCGTACAGGCGTTGAGCGCGAGCTCGGCGGCGATCGGCAAGGTGACCAAGGTGATCAGCACGATCGCGCAGCAGACCAACCTGCTCGCGCTCAACGCGACGATCGAAGCGGCGCGCGCCGGAGAAGCCGGCAAGGGCTTCGCGGTCGTCGCCAACGAGGTCAAGGAGCTTGCCAAGGAGACCGCCCGCGCAACCGAGGAGATCGCCCAGCAGATCGAGACGATCCAGCGGGACACCGCCAAGAGCGCCACGGCGATCGCCGAGGTCGCGAAGGTCATCGAGCAGATCGACGCGTTCGCGACCTCGATCGCCGCCTCGGTCGAGGAGCAAGCGGCGACGGTCCGCGAGATCGCGAGGAACGCGAACGAGGTCTCGCAAGGCGTGACCAACGTCGCCGAGAACATCGATGGCGTCGCGCAGGCCGCGAAGGAGGGCGAGAGGAATGCCGCCCTGACCCAGGTCGCCGCGAGCGGCATCGGCGAGCTGAGCGTCTCGCTCGCCGCCATGGTCCGCCGTTAGTCAGCCACGCACAGGAGACCACACCATGATGTCACGACGCAGTACCTGGATCGCGTGGCTCGTGTTCGCGAGCATGCTGTCGGGGACGTTGCTCATCCCCGCGGTGCGCCCGCTGTTCGCGGTGGTGCATCCAGGCCACCCGGACGCGATCCATGCGTTCTTCAGCGTGAACATGCTCGGGGCCGCGATCGGGGCTCCGCTGGTGTGCTGGTTGGCGGACCGGACCGGTAGTGCCAGGCGGATGCTGACGATGCTCGCGATCGCCGACGGCATCCTCCTGGTCGCGTGCACGCTCTCGCTGCCGTTGCCGGTCGTGCTGACGATCCGGTTCGTCCAGGGCGCTGCCAACGTCGGCGCGCTCTCGATCCTGATGGGCGCGACGGGACGATCCCGCGCGCCCGGCAGCCACGGCGGAGGTGTCGGCCTGGCCGGAGCTGCGGTGGTCGCGGGGATCGTCGCCGGGGCTCCCGTCGGCACGTTGCTGCTCGCGGTCAGCCCGTTCGCGCCATTCTACGCGGCGGCGGCCTGTGCCCTCGTGGTCGCGGTGTCGACCGGTGTGCTGCCGGCCAGCTCCGAGCGGGCGCGCCGCGGATCACTCCGCGCGCTGTTCTCCAGGACGCCGCTCCTCCAGGTCGCGACGTTGTTCGTCGGTGCCGAGCGGTTCGTCGTCGGTTGCTTCGTCGTCACGTTCTCGCTCTACGCCCACGACGAGCTCGGACGGTCCGACGCGCAGGTCGGAGCGCTGTTCAGCTGGTTTCTCGTCCCGTTCGCGCTGCTGACGTGGCCGATCGGCGTCGTCGCGCAGCGCGTCGATCGGTCGCTGCTCATCGGTACCGGCGCGGCGATCTACGGCGCGAGCTTCCTGCTGCTGGGCCAGGTCGGCCCGTTCGGGTTGCCGATCGTGCTCGCGCTCGCTGGAGTCGCGTCGGCGGCGATCTACGCGCCGAGCCTTTGCGTGGTCGCGGAGGGCACGCCCGGCCCGATGCGCTCGACCGCGATGGGTGTGGTGAACGCCGGCGGGACCCTGGGCATGTTGCTCGGAACAGCCACCGCCGGGATCCTCACGATGGTGCTGGTACGGCACGGCGTGGAGCGAGCCGACGCCTACGTCTGGGTGTTTCGCGTCGCCGGGCTCGTGCAGCTCGTGGTGCTCGCCGCGGGGTTGCCCGCGCTCCGGTCGCTATCGCGCGGCGACGCGATGGCCGAGGGCGCGCGATGAAGCCGCTCCGGGTGCTCGTCGTCGACGATGACGCGGCCTATCGGCGGATCCTCGATCAGAGCCTTCGCCGGATCGGCGTCGCCGAGGTCAGCCTGGCAGGCGAAGTGGGCCTGGCGCGCAGCAAGATCGAACGCGAGCCGATCGACGTCGTCACGATCGACGTCGTGCTGCGCGGCGAGTCCGGGCTGGATCTCCTGAAGTGGCTGCGCGCCCATCACCCCAAGGTGATCGCGGTCCTGATCACCTCGGGTTCGGAGAGCCAGGCGTGCAGCGCGGTCGATGGCCTGCTGCTCGGGGCGTCGGCGCTGATCATCAAGCCGAGCGGCCCCGACGCGAGCGCCAAGCTCGACGCGGCGCTGAACGAGGCGCTCTCGGTGCCCTCGAGACTAGCGACGACCAGTCGGATTCCCAGGTTGCCGTCGTCCCAGATCCCACGGATCTCGCCCAGCGACCTGGTCGCCGCGCCGCGCGACCTCGTTGCGGTCGGCGCGTCGACCGGCGGACCATCGGCGGTGCTGCTGTTGCTCATGTCGCTTCCTGTCGGATTCCGGACACCGATCGTGATCACGCAGCACATGCCCGCGCTACACGTGCCGCACTTCGCGGCGCTGCTCCGGGAACGCAGCGGGCTTGACGTCGCCATCGCGCAGCACGGCGAGCACCTGGCCGCCCATCGGGTCTACCTCGCGCCCGGCGGATCTCACCTCCGCGTGATCCGACAGGGCAGCCGGCTGGTCCTCGTCCACGACGACGGCGACGAGGAGCACTTCTGCCGACCGGCCGTCGATCCGATGTTTCGCTCGGTGGCGACCGCATGTGGTGCGGCCTCGATCGGTGTTGTCCTGACCGGCATGGGGTCCGACGGCGCGCTCGGTGCGATGGCGCTTCGCGAGCAGGGTGCGCCGGTGCTGGTCCAGGACAAGGTGTCGAGCGTGGTCTGGGGCATGCCCGGCGCGGTCGTCGCAAAGGGGGCCGCCGACCTGGTGGCTCCCGTCGTCGAGCTCGCCCAATGGGTCGGATCGCTCGACATCAGTCAGAACTCGAATCGGAGAACCTCATGACCGACAAAGACTCAGCGAACCGCGATCCCGAGACCGTCGAGCTGTTCATCGAAGAATCGCTCGACGGCCTGATGCGCATCGAGCGCCTCCTGCTCGGGGCCGAGACCGGACACCCCAATCCCGAAATGATGACCATCATGTTTCGGGACATTCACACGATCAAGGGGACCTCGGGCTTCCTCGACTACCAGCGGATCCTCAGGCTCTCGCACCGCGCGGAAGACCTGCTGTCGAGATTTCGCGACAAGACGTTGACGCCAACGCCCCAGCACTTCGCACGGCTGATGGTGGTCGTCGATCTGCTTCGCAAGATGATCGACAATATTCGCGAATCCGAGGAGGAGGGTGAGGTCAACGTCGATGCCGTGGTCGCGGCGATGGAACAGGATCTGAGCGATCCATCGCCGCCTCCGGCCGCGCCCCCAGCTCCCGTGGCCGCGTCCCCGTCGATCGCGCCCCCCCCCGCCCCGATCGCGGCCTCACCTGCGTCAGTGGTTGCGGCCGCTGCCCCCCCGGATCCACCATCCGCGACCCCGCCCACCACGGAGCCCAGCGAGGCCCGAGCCGATGCCACGGCCGACAGCACCGTGCGAGTGAACGTCGCCGTGCTCGACCGCCTGATGAACCTGATCGGCGAGCTCGTGCTCGCGCGCAACCAGATGGTGCAGATCGCCAAGTCGTTCCGGGACACCAACGTCGGCGCGCAGGCAGCCGGCCAGCGCCTCAGCCTCGTGACCTCGGATCTGCAAGAGCAGATCATGAAGACCCGGATGCAGCCGGTGGCGCGCGTGTTCGAGAAGATCCCGCGGATGGTGCGAGACCTGTGCAAGGAGACGCACAAGCAGGTGACCTCGCACATCGATGGCACCACCACCGAGATCGACAAGGCGCTGGTCGAGGCGATCCGAGATCCGGTGATGCACATCGTCCGCAACGCGATCGACCACGGAATCGAATCACCGCAGCAGCGCGTGGCAACGGGCAAGTCCGCGACCGGCAAGCTGAGCGTCCGTGCCGCCCACGAGGGAGGCATGGTCACGATCGAGGTCGAGGACGACGGCAAGGGCATGGACCCGCGCGGACTGCGCGCCCACGCCGTGAAGAAGGGCCTGATGGCGTCCGCCGTCGCAGACGCGTTGTCCGATCGTGCCGCGCTCGACCTCGTCTTCCTGCCCGGGTTCTCGACCGCGGAGAAGGTCACCGACATCTCGGGACGCGGCGTCGGCATGGACGTCGTACGTACCCACGTGGAGCGCGCCGGCGGCAAGGTCGAGCTCGACTCCACGCTCGGCAAGGGAACGACGATCCGGCTCAAGATGCCGCTGACCCTCGCCATCATCCCGGCGCTGCTCGTGCGGTCGGGTGCCCAGCGGTTCGCGATCCCGCAGGTCAACCTGCTCGAGTTGGTCTACCTCAACGAGGATCAGGTCAGGACCGCCATCGAGCACGTCCGCGGCGCGGCGATCTACCGGTTGCGCGGCGAGATCTTGCCGCTCGTTCACCTCAACGCGGTCTTGCGGCTCCCGATCAAGCCGGCGAGCGACGTCAACATCGTCGTCGTCGCGGTCGGCGCACGCCGGTACGGCCTGGTCGTCGACGAGATCCACGACACCGAGGAGATCGTGATCAAGCCCCTCCACGGCCAGCTCAAGCGGCTCGCGTGCTACTCGGGCGCCACCGTGCTTGGTGACGGCGGGGTGGCGCTGATCCTCGAGGTCGCGGGCATCGCGGGGATGGCCGGGATCGACATGTCGACCCGGCGTGGAGTCGAGGTAGTGCCATCGCAGGCGAAGACCGGAGGAGGCCCGCAGCCGTTCATCACGTTCATCGCAGGAGATGGCGCGCAGTGCGCCGTGCCGCTCGCCATGGTCGCGCGCCTCGAGCAGCTTCCGGCCAACACGATCGAGCGGGTCGCGGGATCGGAGGTCGTGCAGTACCGCAAGGCGATCATGCCGATCGTGAGGCCCGAGGCGGTGCTCCCACTCGGCGCGTCGGCCACCGGCCTCGTCGACCAGCCGCTGGTCGTGTTCGATTTCGGGAACATGGTGGGCATGGCCGTGAGCTCGATCGTCGATGTCGTGGACATCGAGCTCGACGGCATCCAGCCCGAGGGCAAGGGCAAGTTCACGCTCGGACGCACCGTGGTGCTCGGCAAGACCACGCTCCTGCTCGACGTCTACAGCATCGTTCGCGAGCTCGCGCCACAGTTTGTCCAGGAGCGCCGGAAGGCGGCCTGGCGCCCGAAGATCCTCCTGGTCGACGATTCGAGCGCGATGCGCTCGGCCCTCGGCGGATTCCTCCGGACCTCCGGCATGGACGTGATCGATGTCGCGAGCGGCGAGCTCGCGCTCGCGGAGTTGAAGCAGCTGGCGACGCGGCGGTTCGATGCCGTGATCACCGATCTCGAGATGGCGGGCATGGACGGCTTCGCCGTGATCGGCGCGGTCAAGAAGGAGGATGCGACGATGCCGGTGTTCGTCTGGACCTTCCACGATGACAGCGAGCTCGAGCAGAAGGTTCGAGCCGCCGGCGCCCGGGCGTGCGTCAACAAACTCAAGCGAGAGGAGCTACTTCGCGCCATGGAGACCGAGGGCATCCTGCTCGGCCGGCGCGGCTCCGATAGGAGTGCAGCGTGAGCGAGATCTTCAAGGAATCCCAGGTGGGCGGGTCCCCGTCCGGCAAGTGGGCCACGTTCTACCTCCACGGCGAGATGTTCGCCCTGCGCGTCGAAGACGTGCAGGAGGTGATGATGGACCAACCGCTCACCCCCGTGCCGCTCGCACCCGACCACGTCGTCGGCCTGCTCAACCTGCGCGGCCAGATCATGCCCGCGCTCGATCTCCGGGTTCGGCTGCTCTTCCCGCGACGTGGCGAGGGCGAGGGCTCGAGCCTGATCGTGATCCGAATTCAGGGAACCTCGCTGAGCCTGGTGGTCGACGAGATCGGCGACGTGCTCGAGCTCCCGGCGAGGAGCTGGCGCGATCCGCCCGACACCCTGGCCGCCCAGCACCGAGGCTTCGTGCGAGCGATCTGTCCGATCGATCGGCATGTCGTGCTCGCCCTCAACGTCGAGGCTCTTGTCGGCGACGACAATCGGCCGACTCACAGCAGAGCGTCATGACGTTCGAGAGCTGATATGCAAGCCATTCAACCCAAAGAACCCCAGCACGAGCATGCCTGCTGGGGCACCATCCAGCGATTCATGCTGCGGACGTGCGGCGTCGTTCTGCACGAGGACCAGAGCTACCTGGTCGACTCGCGGCTGACGACCGTGGCAAAGCAGCACGGCTTCCTGCGGATCAACGACTTCGTGGCCGCGGCCGCGGTCGCGAGCCCGGGCTCGCCGTTCGCCGCTGCGCTGATCGACGCGATGACCACGCACGAAACGCTGTTCTTCCGCGACCCGCCGTTCTGGCAGGCAATGGAGACCATCGTGTTTCCGACCCTGGTCACGAGGGCGCGGACCGGCGCGCCCGTGCGGATCTGGTCCGCCGCATGCTCGACCGGCCAGGAGCCGTACTCGCTCGCGATGTTGATCGCGGAGAAGTTCCCGGAGCTCGCCAATGCCGAGATCATCGCGACCGACATCGCGGAGCCCACGGTCGAGCGCGCACGCCAGGGCGTGTTCTCCGCGCTCGAAGTCAATCGCGGGCTCAGCGCGCCGCGCCTGATCAAGCACTTCGAACAGGTGGCCTGTTCCTTTCGCGTGCGCAACAACCTGCGTGACCGGATCAGCTGGTCGGCGCACAATCTGCTCGGCAGCAAGCCCGACCCCTCGGGGTGTGACCTCGTGCTGTGTCGCAACGTGCTGATCTACTTTGGCGAGACCGATCGCGCCGAGGTGATGCGTCGGCTGTTTCGGGCGGTGATTCCACGCGGCGTCGTCGCTCTCGGATCGACCGAGACGCTCCGTGAGGTTCCGATCGCCAGCGGTTGCTACGTACGCAAGGACTGAATCGTCGCGTCAGCAGGTCGGGCTCGTCGACCCGGTGTCGCGTCGTTGCAGGTTCGCGTCGGCATCGTGGTTTGGGACAACGGGGCCGTACGCGGCGTCAAGGCATCCTCCGCATCGCACGGCGGGGTGTGCTCGCACGTGCCGAACCTGGTCGTGTTCGGACCACGATGATGCCGAAGGCGAGCTGCACCAGATCCGAAACCCGCGGCCGGGTCGATCTCCTTGGCTGCCGCTGCCGTCGGCGAAGCTGACGATCGCTGCCCGAACCGGTCGCTCCAACTCCTCGTTTCGATACGACTCGAAGTTGGCCCGCCGCTTGTACAAACGCTCTCCATGCTCGCGTATGGACGTCAGACGATCGACGAAGCGGATGTCGACGCCGTTGTGGAGGCCTTGCGCGCACCCCAGCTCACCTGCGGTCCTCTGGTCGCGCGATTCGAGGCCGCCCTCGTGGCTTGGCTCGGCGCCAAGCACGCGAGCATCTGCTCGAGCGGGACCGCGGCGCTCCACCTCACGTACGCGGCGCTCGGCATCGGCGAGGGTGACGAGATCATCACGACGCCAATCACGTTCTCGGCCACCGCCGCGGCGGCCTACTACGTCGGTGCCTCCGTCCGGATCGCGGACGTCGATCCCCGAACCGGGAACCTCGACCCCACCTCGGTTGAGGACCTCATCAACTCGCGGACCCGAGCGATCGTCCCCGTCCATCTCGGTGGCCTGCCGGCCGACATGGATGCACTCACCCAGATCGCGCGCCGGCACGGCTTGCGGATCGTCGAAGACGCCTGTCACGCACTCGGCGCCACCTACCAAGGGCGCCGTATCGGCTCCTCAGAATCGGACGCCGTCGTGTTCAGCTTCCACCCGGTCAAGCACATCACCACCGGTGAGGGCGGAGCCGTGATCGTGCGTGACCCACGCGTCAAGCAGCGCATCGATCGGCTCCGCCAGCACGGCATCGAGCGCGACGCGACCCGCATGGACTCGCCGCCGATCGGCGCCTGGATCTACGAGGTCCAGGAGCTCGGGTGGAACTACCGGTTGAGCGACATCGCGTGCGCGCTCGGCCTGTCCCAGCTCGTGAAGCTGGACTCGTTCCTGCGCGACCGACGCGCGCTCGCCACCCACTACAGGCTCGAGCTCGATCGCGTGTTCGGCGGTGACGGCGTGCTCGCCCCCCCCGCACCGACCGATCGCGAGTCCGCGTACCACCTGTTTGCGGTCGCGATCGACTTCGACCGATTTCGCACGACGCGCGCGCGTGTCATGCAAGCCCTCGCCGAGGCTGGCATCGGCACGCAGGTCCACTACATCCCGCTCCTCGATCACCCGCTACACGCGAGCCGTTGTCCCGGCGAGCGTACGCGTTCGCGCCCCGGCGCGAGCACCTACTACACGCGCACGCTCTCGTTACCGCTGTTTCCGACGCTCCAGCTCGCCGACGTGACCCGCGTCGTCGGAGAGCTGCATCGCGTCCTCGGAGATCCTCGATGAAACCGACCATCCTCTCGACCGCGAAGACCTCGACCCTCGACGGCAAGACCGTGCTCGTCACCGGCGGCACCGGCTCGTTCGGACGGGCGTTCGTCGAGCGGGCACTGCTCTCGAAAGCCCGCAAGGTGATCGTATTCTCGCGCGACGAGCAGAAACACTACGAGCTCGAACGCCAGCTCAGCGACCGCCGCCTGCGCTACTTCGTCGGCGACATTCGCGATCGCGATCGGCTCCAGACCGCGCTTCGCGACGTCAACATCGTCGTCCACGCCGCGGCGATGAAGCACGTCCCGATCTGCGAGTACAACCCGATCGAGGCGGTACAGACCAACGTCAACGGCGCGCGCAACCTCATCGAGGCTGCGATGTCATGTGGCGTCGAGAAGGTGATCGCATTATCCACCGACAAGGCGGTCTCGCCCGCGAACCTCTACGGCGCGACCAAGCTGTGCATGGAGAAGCTCCTGATCGCCGCCAACGCCTACGCCGGCGACCGCTGGACGCGGTTCTCGATCGTCCGTTACGGCAACGTCATGGGCTCGGCGGGCAGCGTCATCCCGCTGTTCCGTTCGCAGCGCGCGAGTGGCCGCCTGACGATCACCGACTCGCGCATGACGCGGTTCTGGATCGAGATGCCCGAGGCGGTCGCGCTCGTACTCCGCGGCCTCGAGCTGATGAGCGGCGGCGAGATCTTCATCCCGAAGCTGCCCTCCGCCGACATCGAGACCCTCGCGGAGGCCGTCGCGCCAGGTGTTCCTCGGACCACCGTCGGGATCCGCGCGGGCGAGAAGCTCCACGAGTCACTGATCTCCGTCGAGGAGTCACGCCGCACGAGCGATCTCGACGACCTGCTCGTGGTGTGGCCCGAGTTCCAGTTCCACCAGACATTGTCCGGGGTGCGGCCGGGCATCCCGGTGCCAGAGGGCTTCGTCTATTCGAGCGACAACGCCGAGCCACGCCTCGACCTCGACGCGACGCGCGCCAAGGTCGAGCGCGTCGCATGAGCCGACCTCGGATCCTGTTCCGCGCGAATGCATCCCACGAGCTCGGCTTCGGTCACGTCGCGCGGCTGTGCGCGCTGATCGAGGAGGCCGACGCGCAGGGCTTCGAGTCGGTGGCGATGTTCGCCGGCGATCTCGCCGCGATCCGCTCGTGGGCGCTCGATCGCAAGCTCGCGGTCGTGCTCGGAGAGTGGAGCCC
>Ga0299915_10000362_pt1 | contig 35318 bp, 30 predicted proteins | sample RVTome_13_FD_200263 | JGI IMG/M metagenome (GOLD analysis project Ga0299915, IMG submission 200263) | Soil microbial communities from uranium-contaminated site in the Upper Colorado River Basin, Wyoming, United States - RVT92D227 (version 2) ...
GGCCGAGGCGTTCACCGAGATGATGCGCGTGACCCACACGCTCAAGGGAGCCGCGGGCACGGTCGGCCTCGACGCGATCGTCGACCTGTCGCACAGGCTCGAGAGCGCGCTCGCCGCGCTCGGCCGCGATGCGACGCCGTGGACCTCGGGGACCGCGGATCAGCTCGTCGAGATCACCGATGGGATGCGTGGCTGGCTCGATCAGGTCGGCGAGCCAGCCGCAGACCTCCTCGCCGAGCTCATCCGCGATCAGATCGATCAGATCGCGCGGCCGAATCGTCGCCCGGAGTCGCTGCCGCCGCGGTTCGTCGAGCCGGCACCCGAGCCGATCCTCGAAACCGCGCCGGAGAACGTCCCCCCGCCCGAGCCCAAGGCGTGGCTGCGCGTCGAGCCGGAGCGCATCGACGGGTTGATGTCGAGTGCCGGCGAGCTGCTGTTCGATCGAACTCGCATCGAGCGGCGGGTCCAGCTCCTGCGCACGCTGTCCCGCGATCTCGCGCGTACGCGGCAGACGCTGCACGACGCGCTCGGCGATTCGGGCGTGCCCGGGCGCGCCACGCTCGTCGCGACGGAAGGCGAGCTCGCGGGTCAGGCCGCCCTGCTCTCGCAGACGACCGCGGCGCTACTCGACGAGATCGAGGCGTTGCGGCGCACGATCGGCGACCTGCAGCGCGGGCTCACCCGCATCCGCATGGAATCGGCACGCAGCCTGATGACGCACGCGGCGCGTACGCTACGTGCGTTGCGCCGAGCGACCGGCGTTCGTATCGAGCTCCGCACGATCGGCGAGGCCACCGAGTTCGACAAGGCGGTCGCCGAGCAGCTGGTCGATCCGATCACGCAGCTGTTGCGGAATGCGGTCGCGCACGGCGTCGAACCACCCGAGGAGCGCATCGCGAAGGGCAAGCCGGTCACCGCGACGGTCACGATCCGCGCTCGCCAGGATGGCAACCTGCTCGTGCTCGAGGTCTCCGACGATGGCCGCGGGATCGATACCTCCGCCGTGCGCGAGCGGCTGGTCGCGAACGGCCACTGGTCCACCGCGCGCGCACAGCTCGCGAACGAAGCCGAGATCCTCGACGCGCTCCTCGGCAGCGGCGTCTCGGTGCGAGGCGATGCTGACGAGCTCGCCGGCCGCGGCATCGGCATCGGGCTCGTCCGCCAGACCGTGGCCAGGCTCGGTGGCGACCTCCACCTGTCGTCCACGCCGGGACGCGGCACCACCTTCAGCATGCGCCTCCCGCTCTCGACGGCGCTCGCGCAGGCGATGCTGTTCAAGGTCGGAGGTCAGGTCTACGCGATCCCCAACGTCCACGTCGTCGACACCACGCTCGTCGACGCCAACGCAACCACCGTCACCGTCCGCCAGCGGATCGCATCGCCCGAAGGCGACGAGGAGCTCCCGGTACTTCGCCTCGAGCAGCTCCTCGGCCATGGCTCGAGCAACGAGCGCCGGCCCGGCGTGGTCGTCTCGTTCGCCGGCAAGTCACTCGTGTGCACCGTCGACAAGGTCGTCGGCCCACGCGAGATCATCATCAAGCCGCTCGGCCCGCTGCTCGCACCGCTGACCCTCTACGCCGGCGCCACGATCAGCGGCTCCGGCAAGGTCCAGCTCATCCTCGATCCCGCGCAGCTCGTTCGGCGCGCTCATCCCAACGCCCCGACCACCTCCCTCCACGACCCCGGCTCGGCGCCCATGGTCCTCGCAGGCCGCGCCCTCGTCGTCGATGACTCGCGTGCCATCCGCGAGGCGATGACCAGCATGCTGGGCCGCGAGGGCTGGATCGTCGACGTCGCCGAGGACGGCGCGCGGGCCTTCCAGATGACGCGCCAGCTCCGCTACGACCTCATCGTCACCGACCTCGAGATGCCCGAGCTCGGCGGCTTCGACCTCATCGCTCGCCTCCGCAAGGAGGAGCGGTTCAAGACCACGCCGATCGTGATCATCACGTCGCGCGCCAACCCCGAACATCGCCGCCGTGCGCGTGACCTCGGCGTCCGCGCGCTGGTCGCCAAGCCGATCACGCGACGCAAGCTCCTCGAAGCCCTCGCCACGAGATAGGGACGCTCTCCACTTTCACAACTTTCGCCCGCAAACCCGTACAAATCCTTGAGTTGCCTCGATTCTGTGAGGGACGCTCTCCACTTCCACAACTTTGTTGCGGGAAAGGGTGCGCTCGGGACGTTTGAGCGTCGCTTGGTTCGGTTCGCGTCACGCTGACCGTGAACGATCGCCCCCTTGGGTGTGGTCGCTTTCGACGTGGGGGCGTTCGTTGGCTGGGAAAGTTAAAGTGGAGAGCGTCCCTACCGCCGCTTCTTGCCTTGCGGCTTGCCCTTGCCACGGCGCTTGCCGCCGGCAGCGGAGGCTTCACGCTCGCGCATACCGCGGTGCGAGACGCCGAGCTGGAGCTTGCCACCGGCCGAGGCGCCGGGTCTCGGTGCTGCACCTCGCTCGACCTGACCACGCGTGGCGCGCTCGACTTCGCGACCGGCCTTGCGCTGCCTCGCGATCCCCGTACGGGCTTCGCCCTGGGGTGCCGCTCGCTGCTGCGGCTTCTTGCCCGCGTGCGAGATGCCGAGGAGCGTGAAGTCGATCCGGCGGCGGATCACGGAGACGTTGTTGATCTCGACCGTGACCTTGTCGCCGAGCTCGATCATCTTGCCGGTCTTGCGACCGGTGAGCCGCATGTGGACCTGGTCGTAGTCCCAGGGCTCGTCGCCGAGGGTATCGAGCTTGATGAGGCCCTCGACGAACGGCTCCTCGATCTCGACGAACGCCCCGAAGCTCGTGACGGCGGAGATGACGCCTTCGAACTTCTGACCGATCTGGTCGCGCATGAGGTAGGCGCGGTACATCGCGACGGCTTCGCGCTCGGCTTCCATCGCGCGGCGCTCGTGGGTGCTCGAGGCCCGCGCGAGCTCGGAGAGCATCTCGAGCTCGGGTGGCGGGTTCGCATAGCCTCCACCGGAGGTCAGGCCCTCGCGGTGGAGGTGATACTTGAGCAGCCGGTGGACGAGCAGGTCCGGGTAGCGACGGATCGGCGACGTGAAGTGGAGGTAGTCCCCGGACGCGAGGCCGAAGTGGCCGATCGGGACGGTGTCCCAGACGGCTTGTGTGAGCGTGCGCAGCACGAGGAACGTGAGCGCCTGGGCGCCCGGCTTCTCGGCGATCTGATCGAGCACGTGCTTCATGCCGAGCGGCGTGGTGGCCTCGGTGAGATCGACGATGATGCCGAACGCGCCGAGCACCTCGGCGAGCTGGGCGACGCGATCCGCCTTGGGTGGAGCATGGACGCGCCAGACCGTCGGAGCGCCCCGCTTGCGGAAGAACGCGCCGACGGCCTCGTTGGCCGCGATCATGTATTCCTCGACGAGCTGGTACGCCTGCTTGACCGCGGGATCGCCCTTCGCCTTGACCACGTCGCGCACGAGGCGCGGATCGTCGGCATCGAGCACGACCTTCGGCTCGGCGATCTCGAGCTCGAGCGCGCCGCGGGCCTGGCGCCGCTTGCGCAGGATCCGGGCGAGCGCATCGAGCCGGGTGAGCTCGTTCGACCACTGGCGGTATTCCTCGCGGCGGCCGCGGAAGTCGCCGCCGAGCGCGGCTGCGACCCCCGGGTAATCGAGCCGGCCCTTGGACTTGATCACCGCGGCGGCATAGCCGACGTCGGTCAGCTCGCCCTCGTTCGTGTAGTCGAGGCGGACCACCATCGCGCAGCGATCGACGAGCGGGTTCAGCGAGCAAATGTTCGCCGACAGCTGGTGCGGCAACATCGGGATCACGCGGTCGGGCAGGTAGACCGAGACGCCGCGGATCGCGGCTTCCTTGTCGAGCGCGTCGGACCATCGCACGTAGTGCGAGACGTCGGCGACGGCGACCCACACGCGCGGTCCACCGTGCGGACCGTCCTCGATGCACAGGGCGTCATCGAAGTCGCGCGCGGTCTCCGGATCGATCGTGGCGAACCGGCGGTCGCGAAGATCGATCCGATCGGCGAGATCGTTCATCCCGAGCTCCTGCGGCGTGCCCCGCGCCTGAGCGGCGGCCTCGTCCGGGAACTCGATCGGAATGACCGCACATGCGAGGATCTTCTCGATCTCGGTGCGCGGGTCCTCGGGATCGCCGAGCACCTTGAGCAGCTTGCCGGCGAGCTCGCGCCGCGCGGCATCGGGATAGCGCGTGATCTCGATGACCACGGCGTCGCCGTCCTTGCCCATCGGTGCGTCCTCGACGCCGACGCGGCCGTAGTCCGCGGCGATCCGGGGATCGTCGGGCTCGAGGTACACGGCACGGGCGACGCGGCGGAGGATGCCGGTCAGCCGGGCGCGCCCGCGGGCGAGCACCTCGACGACACGGCCTTCGGTGCCGCGCACGCCGGGCCAGGTGTCGAGTGCGACGCGATCGCCGTCGAGCGAGAGGTTGCGATACTTCGCGGGCACGAACACGGTCTCGCCGATGTCGGTCTGCACGAAGCCGTAGCCGGCCGGATGCACGGTGATCCGACCGACGATGCGTTTGTCCTCCTCGGCGTGGAGCGCGGTGCCGACCTCACGGACCTCGCCGGTCTCGGGATCGTATTCGTCGCGTCGTTGAAGCGCCTTCTTCGGCTTGGCCGGAGGTGGCACCGCGTGCGAGATCCGCGGCGGAGTCGGCGTGCTCCACGGCAGCGCCGCTCGCTTCGCCTGTCTCGGTGCGGCGGACTGCTTCGGGATCATGGGTTGGATCGGCCGCGGCTCGGGGGTCGGCTTGCCGCGTGGATCGTTCGCCCTCCCCGAGGGGGCGAGCGCGAATGCGCCGCCGGACAGTACGTGGACCATCCCTTCCTCCACGAGGTCGAACAGGATGGAGCGGAGCTCTGCGTATTCGTGCTTGCGCACGCCGAGCTCGTCGGCGAGTGCCGTGAGTTTGATGCCTGGTGTCACCAGGCGGGACAGGCAGTCGAGGACCGCCTGTCGATCGAGCGTAGTCATTGTGTCCTTGCTTAGTTACTTATCGAAATGCGTGTAGATGTGCATCGTCGCCGGCGACATAGATCGTTCCGTCGCTCGCGATCGCCGGGGTCGTATCGATATCGCCGGCAAACGGGAGCAGCCACAGGAGCGTGCCACTCGGCGCGACCGCGTAGAGATGTTCGTCCTCGGTTCCGACGAGGATCGTGCCGTTGGTCGCGACGGCGGGGGTAGCGGCGATCTTGTCGGCGGCGGCGACCTTCCACTTCACCTGGCCGTTCGGAGCGATCGCGTAGAGCGAGTTGTCGAGCGAGCCGACGTAGATGGTGTTGTCGGCCCCGAGCGCCGCGCCTCCGCGGATCGGCTCGCCGACGACGGTCTTCCACGTGACCGCGCCCTTCGGGCTGATCGCGTAGAACGATTTGTCGTCGCTGCCGACGTAGATCGTGCCGTCGGCGCCGATCGTCGGAGATGCGTCGACGTCGTTGCCGGTGCGGACCTCCCAGCGCTTCGTGCCGTCGGGCCCGACCGCGTAGAGCGCATCGTCCTGGCTGCCGGCGTAGACCGTGCCGTCGGGCGCGATCGCGGGGGTCGACGACACGTGCTCGGCGGTCGCGAGCTTCCAGCGCAGGGTGCCGTCGGCCCATACCGCATGGATGCCGTCGCCTCCGACGTAGATCGTGCCATCGGGGCCGATCGTCGGTCCGCCGTCGACATCGCAGCGCGACGACTCGGGACCGAAGCCCTTCGGATCGCACGCGCCGAGCCGCAGCTTCCACTTGATCGTGCCGTCGGGCTTCACCGCGTAGAGGTGATCGTCATCGGAGCCGATGTAGATCGTACCGTCCAGGGCGATCGCCGGCGTGCTCCACGAGCGATCGCCGGTCGCGAGCTTCCACTTCTGCTTGCCGGTGGGATCGATCGCGTAGAGGTGGTTGTCGTGCGACGCGACGTAGATCGTGCCGTCGGGGCCGATGGTCGGCGAGCCCGCGACCGCGCCGCCGACGGGAGTCTTCCAGAGCGGCTTCGGCTGCTTCGCCGGGGCGGGCCCGCCACGCCTGCCCGTGTGCCGGGCATCGCCACCGAACATCGCGAACGCCGGCGAGCCCTTGACCGGGATCGGCGATCCTGCCGCTGCGTCGACGCCGCCATCGCCTGGCTCCACGGCCGTGACCGGCGCCGGATCGACGCACACGCTCCGCTGGCAGACCCGCGGATCTCGGCAGTCGGTGTCCTTGGAACATCCAGCGGCGGGCGTCTGTGCGCCACTGCACGCGGCCAAGGCCAGGATCGCCGCAAACACGCCGACCCCACCGGCCACCGCCGCTGGCAATCCAGCGGCACCCAAATCAGTCACGGGCGGAACCTAGCAGACGTCGGGCCAGGTGCAAAGGCAGCTATGCCTTGGGCAGGTCATTGCTGAAGCGCTCCGCGAGCTTCTCGAAGTAACGCCGCGTCTCTTCGAGCACGATCGGATCCTGATCGGGATACATGCGGATGCCGTGGGCACCGAATGGATCGGTGGTCACCGGCCCGACGGGGAGACCGCCGACGATGCCGGTTTGCTCGTGATAGAGCAACGCGAGAACTTCCGCGTGGTTCTCGGGTACCAGGAACGTCCTGCGCCCGAGCTCGGGACGTCCGTCTTTGAACCCATCGACCAGCTTGGCCATGTCGAAAACGCTTCGAGTCTACACGTCGACGCTCGCGCGGGGAAAGCCCGAGACCCCGCGATCGCCGCGCGTCCGCCTTGATCTGGGTGATCCGTGAGGCACACTCGCCCGCGCTTGCTCGAGCTCTGGTTTGACTTCTCGTGCCCGTACGCCTATCTCGCCTCGCGGCGCGCCGGGACGCTTGGCGTGCCCATCGACTGGCACCCGATGCTGCTCGGCGGCGTGTTCCGAGGGATCGGCGCGGGCGACGGTCCGATGGCGACGCAATCGGTGGCGAAGGCGATGCACAACGTCGCCGACATGCACCGCTGGGCCGATCTGTTCGGCGAGCGCTTTCACCTGCCGGCCAGCCATCCGATGCGAACCGTGCTGGCGTTGCGGGTGCTGCTCGCCCTGCCCCACTCCCGGTGGCCCGCGGCGATCGAAGGGATCTACGCGGCGTACTGGCAACGCGGGGAGGACGTCGCGCAGGACGGCGTGATCGCCGGGGCGCTTCGCACGGCGGGCGTTTCCGACGACGAGATCACGCGGGCGCTCGAGCAGGCGTCCTCCGATGCCATCAAGGAGGAGCTGCGGCGCCGCACCGACGAGGCGATCGAGCTCGGGATCTTCGGCGCGCCGGCCTGGGTGATCCGGCGGCCCGATCGCGCGCACGTGCTGATCTGGGGCCAGGATCGGTTGCCCTGGGTCGAGGCCGCGCTCGGCGGCTGGGATCCGGAGCTCGGCCCACCGCCCGGCGGGCCACGGCCACTCGTCATCGCGGACCGCGCGAAGCCCGGCGCGACGCTGGACGTCTACTTCGACGTCTCGAGCCCGTTCGCGTACTTCGGGCTGACCCAGCTGCCGGCGCTCGTCGCGATGGGAGCGACGCTCCGGCTGGTGCCGATCCTGCTCGGTGGGCTGTTTCGCGAGATCGGCCAGGCGAACGCGCCGCTGTTCGCGTTTCCACCGGCGAAGTCCCGCTACTTCGGACTCGAGATGGCGCGCTGGGCGCGGTGGTGGGGGCTGCCGTTCACCGCGCCGTCGAAGTTTCCGCAGCGCACGGTGACGGCGCAGCGGCTCGCGCTGCTGGCCCTCGAGCAAGGTACCGACGCCGGCTTGCGGCTCGCGACTGCGTGTGGCCGGGCGATGTGGGCCGAGCAGCGTGACCTCGAGGATGACGCGACGCTGCGCCAGATCCTCGAGCACGAAGGCTTCTCGCCGGCCCTGCTCGAGCGAACCCAGGATCCTGCGGTCAAGGCCCAGCTCGCCGCGAACACCGCGGCCGCGCGGGCGGCGAACGTGTTCGGCGTGCCGACGTTCGTCGTCAACGGTCGCCAGCTGTTCTGGGGCCAGGATCGGCTCGAGCTCGTCGCGCGTGCGCTCGCGGGCTGGGCAGTCGCGTGATCCAGCACCTGACGCTGGTGTGCCTCGTCGGCTGCGGCGCGTGCGTGTATGCGGAGTACCGCGGGTTCGCCCGGCTGCGGATCGCGTCGAAGCTGATCGCGTCGGCGGCGTTCGTGGCGCTCGGGACGATGGGGATCCACGGCGGCTTCGGAACCTGGATGTTCGCGGGGCTCGTACTCGGTGCGGTCGGCGACGCGGCGCTGCTCGGTCGTGGCAAGCGAGCGTTCCTCGTCGGGCTCGGTGCGTTCCTGCTCGGACACCTCGCGTACGTCGTCGGGATCGCGCAGCTCGAGCCACCGGGCCGCTGGCTCGCCGATGCCGGGTGGCGCGTGGCGCTGCCGATCGCCGGTGGCGTCGCTGTCCTCGCGATGCTGTGGCGCCGCCTCGGCGGATTGCGCCTGCCGGTGATCGCCTATGTCGCGGCGATCGTCGCGATGGTGATCGCCGCGATCGCCGCCGCTCGCGCTGGGGTCCTGCCTCGGCCGCAAGGCGGCTGGCTCGCGACCGGTGCGGTGCTGTTCTTCCTGTCCGATCTCGCGGTCGCGCGAGACCGCTTCGTCGGACGCGCGTTCTCGAACAAGCTGTGGGGACTGCCGGCGTACTACGCGGCGCAGATCCTCATCGCGTGGTCGATGCTCTGACGCGCTACTTCTTCTTGGTGCCGCGCAGCCGACGGCGCGCCTTGTTGCGGCCGAGACCGCGTTTGTGCGCCGCCTTCTTCTTCGCCTTCATCTTCCGACCCTTGAGCCTGCGCACGATCTTGTACTTCGGACGCGACGATACTTTTCGCTTGGTTCGACCGGTAGCCATGCGCGTGTTATCCGCAAACCCGCCCACGAGAGCAAGCGGGGCGGCCCTGTAACCTGCGCTTGCATCTGGCGTATACCCGCAAGCGGTCGAATGGCCGACGCAAAGGACCTCATGGCGCGGTACTGCGACGGCGATGCGAGCGCGTTCCGCGAGCTCTACGCGCTCCTCGCCCCCCGCCTGTACGGGTACCTGCTCAAGATGGCGCGGCAACGGGCGCTCGCCGACGATCTGCTGCAGCACACGTTCATGAAGGTCCACCGGGCGCGGACCGCCTACATCCGGGGGGCCGATCCGGTTCCGTGGATCTACTCGATCGCGCACCGCACGTTTCTCGACGAGACCCGCAAGGTCAAGCGAGCGATCGTGCGCGTCGGCGATGCCGACGAGCTGCCCGAGCTGAAGGCCGATCTCCGAGGCGAGACCGACGACCGCCGCGACGACCCGGCCGATCCCGAGCTGATGCAGGCCGCGCTCGCCGCGCTCGCCGCGCTGCCCGAGCAGCAGCGTCAGGCGGTCGTGCTCACCAAGCTCGAGGGCAAGTCGGTCGCCGAGGCCGCCGAGATCGCCGGCACGACCGTCGGTGCGATGAAGGTGCGCGCCCATCGTGGCTACGAAGTGTTACGCAAGCTGCTCGGTGGGAAGGCCGCCAAGGGCCCCACCGACACGCGCACGTCGAGAGCCGGAGGTACCCGGTGAGCGAGCCACTCGACGAGCTCGCGGCCCTGCCGCCGCCGGCGCCCCCACCGATCGGCGGCGCGCTCGAGGCCGAGCTCTCGCACCTCGAGCCGGCCGCGATGCGGCGTCCGCTGCGCCAGCTCGCCGTGCTCGTTGGAGCGTCCCTCGTGTACGGAGCCGGCCTCGTGTTCGTGCTGACGACCCGCCAGGACCTGCGCGAGCTCCCGATCGGCTGGCTCGCCGGCGTCGCGCTCGGCTGGTTGTTCGGGTTCCTCGTGCCGAGCTACGTCGCGCTCATGCCGCGACCGGGCGCCGTCACGCCGCGCTGGCAACTCGCCGCGATCGCCGCGGTCGTCGCCTCGGTCGGATTTGTCTCGCTCGGGCTCGCGGTTCACCCCGCCGGGCCGTCGAGCTCGAGCTACGGCGTCGAGCGGTTCGGGCACGGTCACACGTGCCTCGAGCTCGGGCTCGCGACCGCGCTCGTCCCGGTCGTCATCGGCGCGATCTTTCTGCGGGGTGCGCTGCCCATCGGCTCGCGCTGGATCGCCGCTGCGCTCGGTGCCGGCGGCGGCTGTCTCGGTGGCCTCGTGCTGCACCTCTACTGCCACATCGCCGACGGGCTGCACGTCGGGCTGATCCACGGCGGGGTGGTCGTCGTCGCCGCGCTGCTGTCGGCCGCGATCGTTCCACGCACGACCAACGTGCGCTAAAAGCGCGGCATGCGCTTCGTTCTTTCGGTGCTCGCGTGTTGCCTCGGGCTGGCCTGTTCGTCCTCGAAGCCCGAGAGTCACCGACCCTCGGATACGGGTGCGGCCTCCGAGGCCCAGTTCAAGGCGATGCACGCACCGCCGACCGCGGGACCCGCGGTGCGCAAGGGCCAGACGATCGAGCTCGACGGTGGCAAGGCCTACCTGTCGCTGCCCGCGGGCGCCGGACCGTTCCCGGCGATCGTCGTGATCCACGAGTGGTGGGGCCTCAACTCCAACATCGAGCACTGGGCCGACCGGCTCGCGAGCGCGGGATGGGCCGCGCTCGCCGTCGATCTCTACGGCGGCACGGTCGCGACCACCGCCGATCAGGCGATGGCGACGATGAAGGCCGTCGACGATGCCAGGGCCAGCCAGACGATCGCGGCGGCGATCGCGTTCCTCGCCAAGGATCCGCGCATCCAGGCCACGAAGCGCGCGGTGATCGGGTGGTGTTTCGGCGGTGGCTGGGCGCTGCAGACCGCACTCGCACATCCCGAGCTCGACGGCGCGATCCTCTACTACGGTCAGCTCGAGACCGATCCGGCGAAGCTCGGCGCGATCAAGGCGCGCCTGCTCGGCATCTTCGGCAAGCGCGACAAGGGCATCCCGGTGGAGACCGTCGACAAGTTCGAGGCCGCGCTGAAGCAGGCCGGGGTGCGCGCCGAGATCCGGCAGTACGAAGCCGACCACGCGTTCGCGAATCCATCGAACCCGAAGTACGACGAGGCGAATGCCGCCGACGCGTGGGTGCACGTGCTGGCGTTCCTGGAGAGCTTGAAGCAGGCGTGATCGAGATACCGCCGAGCGCCAGGCGAGATTCGGTTCACGAATTCCGAGTTCCCTGCGATCCTCGGCGACGTCGCGCCTTGGCGATCAGCATGGTGGAGCGCCCACCCGGCGGACGGGATAAGGTGGCGGCGGTGACCGGGCTGGTTGTTTCTTGCGAGCACGCGTCGTGGACGCTGCCACCCGGCGTCGACCTCGGCGTGCCCCTCGACGTGCTTCAGTCGCAGGCGAGCTGGGATCACGGCGCGTTCGAGATCGCGACGCGGCTCTCCGAGGAGGTCGGGATCGATCTCCACGCGGGCGCGTTCTCGCGGATGTACGTCGACCTCAACCGCGGTGCCGATCACCCCGACGTCGTTCCGGCGGTGAGCTACGGCGCCGCGGTTCCGGGCAACGCGACGTTGGCGGCCGGGGATCGCGCGCAGCGCATCGCGACGTTTCATGCCCCGTACTGGGAGGCCGTGCGCCGCGACGTGGCCGCGCGCCTGCGCGATCGCGGCGCCGTGCTGCATCTGTCGTCGCATAGCTTCGATCCCGCGCTCGATCCCGCGGCGCGCATGTTCGAGGTCGGCGTGCTCTACGATCCGATGCACGCATTCGAGGCCGAGCTCGCGGAGCGCTTGCTGTTCCAGCTCCGCTCGGCCGGCCTCTCCGTGCGCGCGAACCAGCCGTACGGCGGCGTCGGCGCGGCGATCTGCACGTCGTTCCGGATCGAGCGTACGGGCCAGCGCTACGCCGGCATCCAGCTCGAGACGTCGCACGCCGTCACGCGGAGCGCCGGAGGCTGCGGGCGCGTTGCCGAGGCGATCGTGCCGTTCCTCGAGTCGCTGTAAGCCTATCCCGTGATGTTGCCGGCGAGCGCCCAGAGCGGGTAGTAGAGCGCCGCATAGGTCGTGATCGCGAGCGCCGTCGCCGCAAGGCCGACCGCGATCACCGCGAGCCGGTGACGGCCGCGGACGTGCGCGAGCACCAGCGCGAACAGCACCACCGCCGGAACGCCCAGGCGCCATGCCGGATGCAGTACGAGCCTGGTGATCGCGGGGACCGCGCCACGGAGCTCCGCGTACATCGCTGCGATGTCACCGCCACGGAGGCCAACCCACACCAGCACGACCAGGGCGAGCCCGCCGAGCGCCGCGCCGATCCCATCGAGGTAGCCGAGCGTGCGCCGCATCGCTTGTAGCCTCGCACGGCGAGTGCGAAGTGCGAGCAGTCGCGACGCGACAAATCGCCCTGATCCGCCTCGGCTTCGATCCGCCGCGTGCCGAGGCGCTCTCGGCGCTGCACACCCGCAACTTCATGTGATCACCAGCTGTCGTCGGGCAGCTCCATCAGATCTAGGTCGCTCGCCTCGACGAGCTTCCGCGTGTGGCTGATGCCCGGCAGGATGTGCTTCGCGTAGAACCGCGCCGCGGCGAGCTTGCCGCGATAGAACGCCTTGTCGTCGCCGTGGGCGGCGCCGAGCTTGCCGAGCGCGACCTGCGCGCTCACCGCGAGCCGCCAGCCGATCACGATCTCGGCGAGCGAGAACAGGATCCGGTTGCCCTGGAGGCCGACGTGGTAGACGGACTGACCGAGCTTGCCGAGCATCGCCATCACGATGCCCTGGACGTCGCCGAGCGCCGTCCGCAGCGCGGCCTGCTCGACGCCGAGCTCGCCTGGCAGCGCATCGGCGGTCGCCTTGATCTGGCCGAGCAGCAGCTGCAGCGTCGCGCCGCGATCGCGGCCGATCTTGCGGAAGAACAGGTCGAGCGCCTGGATGTGCGTGGTGCCCTCGTAGAGCGAGTCGATCTTCTGATCGCGGATGTACTGCTCGATCGGATAGTCCTGGCAGTAGCCCGATCCACCGAAGCACTGCAGCGAGATCGAGAGCAGCTCGTAGACCTTCTCCGAGCCGTAGCCCTTGATCAGCGGCAGCAGCAGATCGTTGAGCGCCTCGAGCTCGCGCGCCTCGCTGGCGCCGTGACCGCCCGCGAGCTCCACGCGATCCTGCACGTTCGCGGTCCACAGCACGATCGCGCGCAGTCCCTCGGCGAACGCCTTCTGCAACATCAGCATGCGGCGGACGTCGGGGTGGCGAATGATCTCGATGCGTGGCGCCGACTTGTCCGCGGCCTTCGCCAGATCCGCGCCCTGCTTGCGCACTCGCGTGTAGTCGAGGGCGTTCAGGTACGCGGTCGACAGCGTGGCCATGGACTTGGTGCCCACGGCCATCCGTGCGTACTCGATGACGTGGAACATCTGCGCGATGCCGTCGTGGACCTCGCCGAGCAAGAGGCCACGACAGGGCGCGCCGTCGCCGAGCGTGAGCTCGCACGTCGCGGAGCCCTTGATGCCCATCTTCTGCTCGACGTTGGTGACCACCGCGCCGTTGCGCGCGCCGAGCGAGCCATCCGCCTCGACCCAGTACTTCGGGACGACGAACAACGAGAGGCCCTTCGTCCCCGGCTTCGCGCCGTCGGGCCGGGCGAGCACCATGTGGACGATGTTCTTCGGGTGGTCGAAGTCGCCGTTCGTGATGAACCGCTTGACGCCTTCGAGCAGGTACTCGTCGCCCGCGACGTGCGTGGCCCTGGTGGTCCCGGCGCCGACGTCGGATCCCGCGTTCGGCTCGGTGAGCACCATCGTCGCGCCCCAGTGCTGCGCGATCATCGGCCCGACGTAGCGCTGCTTCTGTGCGGGCGTGCCGAGCGCATCGATGATCTTCGCCATCGGATTGCCGAGGACGTAGAAGCAGATCGCCGGGTTCGCACCCGCCATCAGCTCGAACGCAGCCCACTGCACCGACGGTGGTGCGCCGTAGCCGCCGAGGTGCTCGGGGAGCTCGAGCTTGTTCCAGCCGCCCGCGTAGAAGGCGTCGAGCGCCTTGTTGTAGCCGGCAGGCAAGGTCACGTTGCCCTTGCCGTCGAACGTCGCCCCCTCGCGATCGCCGGACGCGAACGTCGGCGACCACGTCGTCTGCAGCACCTCGAGGAATCCCTCGAGCGAGGCGCGTGCGGTCGCCTCGTCCATGCTGTCGAACGGTGGCTTGCCCAGGATGCTCGACTGGATCTCGAGCACCTCGAACAGCTGGAAGAAGATGTCGCGGAGGTTCGGCCTGTAGTGGTCGACGGTCGTCACCCGCGGACCATACCCCAAGGGCGCTTGCTCGCCGGCGTCGTGGCCTAGCAGCCTGGCTGCTGTGCGAGGCTCAGAGTCTGCTTCAGTACCTGGGAGAGCGGCGGGACCTGGAACGCGTCGTTGTTGGTCCAGCAGTCGTTCGCCCCGACCTTGCCGCGGATCTGGACCTGGTAGCCACCCGACGGCACATTCGAGACGGTGATCTTCTGATCGTTCTCGATGCAGGGCGCGAGCGTGGGTGCGGCGCAGTTGACCGTGTAGGTTCCCGCCGGCTGCGTGGCGCCCGCGGCGATCTCGAACGTCACCGGCTCGCAGGCGCCACCGGTGTGAGCGAGCGTGATCGTGGTGGCGGTGATGCCCGCTCCCGTCGGCGCCGGCGCACAGTTCCCGTCCGGCTGGTTGCTCGCGAGCAGGAGCTCGAGCCCACCGGTGGCCTCGAGGGCAAACGTGATCGGCGTGAGCGCGGTGGTCTGCGCCGACTTGATCTCGATCCCGACCTGGTTCGGCGCGGTCGCGAGGACCCCCGCGAGCCCCTTGAGCTCGAAGGTGATGTCGTACACGCCGGGTGAGATCGCCGGAGAGGTGGCCATCGCGCTCGTGCAGCCGAACACCTCGATCGTGGAGCCCAGCACTCCAGGATCGCGAAGCGTGAGCGTCACGATCTGTGCGCCGACCTGGCTGCACGTGATCGGCTGACCGTTGGGGTCTGTCACCGACCAGCTCAGCGAGAACTTGCCGCCCGGAGGTGGCGAATCGATCGCCGCGTCGGATGGAAAACCGCCACCGCCACCACAACCCCCGATCGCGAGGACGAGGCAGAACGCGGGGGGACGCGAGAACATCATCGGCCGATCCTACCCTCCCCCGACGAGTTCACGCAGCGTAATTGCGCGAGATGACGAGGCCGAGCGGCTTGTGCATCTCGACGAAGTGACACGGTTGTTTGACCGGTCGGTGGGTGTACGGGGCCGTTCCAACCTCGCGATACCCGAGGCTGCGATACCAGCGACCGAGCTCCTCGCGCAGGTTCACGATCAACAGGCGGACCGAGGTAGCGCCCATCGCCTCGCACATCGCCTCGGCGATCCGCACCAGCCGGGTCCCGAGCCCCATCCCTTGCAGGCCGGGATCTACCGAGAGCATGCCGATATAACCGCCCTCGCCGCGCGGCTCGACGTACACGGCGGCTCCCAGCCCGTTCGCCGACTGCGTGTGCTCGAGGACGAGGAAGCTGCCGGATCGAAGCAGCCGTGCGATCTCGTCGGCGGTCGTGCGCTCACCGTCGACGAAGAATCCCTCGACGGCATATGCGCGGTTCACGAGCTCGGCAAGCGCGGGAGCATCCGAGGGTCCGGCGCGGCGGACGGAGATCGCGAGTTTCGTGTCCATACCCTGATCGTTAGCAGGACCCTCTGATCATGAGCGCGACGAGGCGACCCGCTCGAGGAGCCCGGGCAGGAGCTTCGCGCGCAGCCCCACGATCAGCCGCGCCTGGTACGGCCGGCCATGGCCGCATCCTCAGGCGCCGGGTCCAGATCATCTACAAACCGGCGAATCGTCTACGACGACAGGCGGCGAGCCGGCCTTCGTTTGCGGTCGGCCATCGCCACGTGCACGAGCACGATCACCGTCCCGACCGTGATGTCCGACACCGCCTTCACCACGCGATCTGCAAAGCTCCACATGTTTCCCTCCATCGATTACCCACAGCTTGAAGACTTCGAGCAGCGGCACGTCACCAGGTGGGTGACAGCGCCGGCACGTTGCCATGACACGTAAAATCCGACAATCCCGGTTCCTCGATCCCGGCGCACAATCGTCCTCGAACTCTCAGAAATCAACGCTGCGGCTCGTGCGTTGGATCGCTCTGATGCGCTCACTCGCGATCGTGTTGTGCGCGTGCTCGTCGGCCGGCAGTGCGCCACCGCCCGGCGTGACGCCTCCGCCCGCTCCCGTAAATTTTTCGTCTGCAAAGCCGGTGCGCCCACTCCTCATCGGAGATGCCACTGCCCAGGGTCGCGTGATCGACGTGCACCTCGCCGGCGCGATCGATGATGGACCGGCGAGTGATCGTCCGGCCTACGCGCGCGCCGATCAACGCGTCACGTTGCACGCCGCGATCACCGTGGACGAACGCGGCAAGCGAACGATCTACAGCGATGCGAAGTCGCTGCGACTCGCGGGCAAGTCCGTCGCGACGAAGCCGCTCGCGGACGCGCCCGCGATCGAGCTGCGGTGGAATCGGATCGAGCCCGCCGTCGCGACGATGACGAACGGCGACACGCCCGCTGACTTTCGCTTCCAGACCATCGACTACCGCGCCACGCCGATCGAGAGCGCCGCGGGCCGGGCGTCGATCACCGCCGACGTCCGCCCGACGCTGACCCCGGATCACGGCCGCGGCGTCGGGACGATGCGCTACCAGCTCGTCGCGCTCCAGGGCGACCGCGTGATCGCGAGCGCGGGTCCCGAGGCGCGTCGCGGCAAGGGCGCCGGTGGCGTCACCGACGCGGTCTACCGGGTCTCGATCCGCCGCGATGACAGCTACCTCGGCTACCTCACCGAGATGTACGGCCAGCCCTATATCTGGGCATCCGCCGGCATCTCCGACACGAGCCACCAGAGCGAGCACCTCGAGGGCTCCGACTGCGCGGACTTCATCATCTACGGCTCGCGGCGGATGGGGAAGCAGCTCGCGTACACGTGGACCGGCGGCCTCCCGCAGTACACGTCGTTGCTCGCGGCGGGCACGCGTGCGGAAGACGGCGTCTATCGCGATCGCAAGGGTGCGCCGCTACCGTTCACCAAGGTCGGCGATCTCGTGTTGTTTCCGCGTCATGTCGGCGCGCTCGCGGTCGATCGAGGCACGCTCGGAGTGCTCGACGATCAGGACCTCATGATGCACACGCTGTTCGACTCGCCGAAGGAGCAGGCGATCGCGGACAGCGGCTACGCCGACACGCCAATCGAGCTGCGCCGCTTCAAGCGCTAGACCAGATCCTCGTCGGGATCGATCACGAGGCCTACGAGGTTCGGGGCGATCGGCGGATAGAACGAGGTCGACCCTGCGGGGAGCAGCTGCCCGAGCTCGTCGACGTGCGCGATCTGCTCGACCGAGAGCGGCCGCATGATCACCACGACGTTCGCGCCGCTCTCGAGTGCGGCGAGCGCGGCGCCCGGGTCGGTCGAGGTCGTGACCTGCGCGCCGGGCAGGGCACGTCCGATGAACATGCCATCGACGACGACGGGATCGAGCTTCTGCAGGGCGCGGTGCGGGGCGACGCCTTCGGAGAACGGGCTGACGTCGGGCGACAGCGTGAGCTTCCAGGCGTCCGGATCGCCCGCGAACGTGACCACGAAGGCGGGCTGGTGCGCGACGGTGTCTGCCAGCGCCGCCTGCTGCTTCGCGGGATCCTTCGCGGCACCGGCGAGCTTGTCGACGATGAAGTGCGTGCGCGCCGCGGCGAGCACCCCCTCGCTCTTCGCGGTGAGGCCACGCACGATCCGGTGGCGAGGCGCGGTGACGAGCGTCCGATCGTCGAGGTTGACCAGGCACGCGAGGCCGTAGTTCGCGGCCGAGTACATCGACAGCGAGTGCTTCGCGGCGAGCTCCTCGTGATACGCGAGCATCGCCTCGTAGCGGTCGTGACCATCGAGCACGTGCAGCTTCTTCGGTGCGAAGTAGTGGCGAAGCTTGCCGAGCAGCTCGGCATCCTGGACCCGCCAGACGCGATGCACCGTGCCGTCGGGGGTCGTGAGGTCGAGCGTGGGCTTGCCACCCTCGGTCTTGCGGAACAGCCGATCGACCTCCTCGGGCGGATCGCGAAATCCGGCGAGGATCGGATCGGCGTGCCCGCCGTTCGCGCGGATCCTCGCGAGCTCCGCGTCGCGACCCGCGGGCGTGGTCGCCTCGTGCGGCCGGATGCTGCCTTCGCTCCACGGCGACAGCCGCACCGCGAGGATCAGGTTCTTGCGCGTGAACGCACGGCCGGGTCCGGCGAAGATCTGGTGATAGCGATAGACCGAGCGGCCCGGATCGCGCAGCAGCGTGCCACCGGCGAGCCCCGTACCGAGGTCGAGCGGTGCGAGGTCACCGAGCTTCGCCGGATCGGGCAGCACTCCTCGAAGACCGGCGATCTGGGGCATTGGCGGACCGTATCACCGCCGTTGTCCGGATTCTCGCTCGCGCCTGGCGAGCCTCAGCTGCGCGCGCCGATGTCGCGCCGGAACTGCTTTCCCTCGAGCTCGATGCGCTCGACCGCTGCATAGGCCTTCGTGCGCGCCTGCTCGACGCTGATCCCGAGCGCCGTCACCCCGAGCACCCGGCCTCCCGCCGAGACCACCGTGCCGTCCTCGCGGCGTGCGGTGCCCGCGTGAAACACGACGACATCGTCGAGCGCATCGAGCCCGCGGATCGGATCGCCGCTGCGCGCCGATCCGGGATAGCCGGCCGCCGCGATCACGACGCACACGGCAACCCGCGCGTCCCACGCGAGCGCACCGATCGGCATCTCGCCGCGCGCGGCCCCGTGAAGCACGGCACCGAGGTCACCGCGCATGCGCGCCATGATCGGCTGGGTCTCGGGATCGCCGAACCGACAGTTGTATTCGAGCAGGTAGGGTGCGCCCGCGGGATCCACCATCACGCCGGCGTACAGCACGCCGCGGTAGTCGATGCCGTCGGCCGCGAGCCCGCGGATGGTCGGCTCGAGGATCTCGGTGCGGATGCGCAGCCCGACGGGATCGGTGATCCACGCCGGCGAGACCGTGCCCATGCCCCCGGTGTTCGGGCCGCGATCGCCGTCGAAGATCGTCTTGTGGTCCTCGACGGCGGGCAGCACCTCGACGCGGTGACCGTCGGTGAGCGCGAGGACCGACACCTCGCGACCGACGATCCTCTGCTCGATCACGAGCGTGGCTCCCGCATCACCGAATCGCCGGGCCTCGAGCATCTCGCGCGCCGCGGCTCGTGCCTCTGCCGGATCGGCCGCGACGACGACACCCTTCCCGGCCGCCAGGCCATCCGCCTTCACGACGATGCCACCGCTCGCCGCGAGCCGCGCGATCGCCGCGTCGGCTTCCGCGACCGAGGTCACGACCTCGAACGGCGCGGTGGGAATCCGGTGCCGCGCGAAGAACTGCTTGCTGAAGACCTTGCTGCCTTCGAGCCGTGCCCCGTCGGCGCTCGGCCCGAACGTCGGGATGCCGACCGCGCGCAGCCGGTTCGCCAGCCCGGCGACCAAGGGCGCCTCGGGTCCGACGACGACGAGGTCCACGCCCTCGTCGAGCGCGAGCCGCACGAGGGCCTCGTGGTCGTCGATCGGGATCGCGACGCAGCGCGCAAGCGCCTCGATCCCCGGGTTGCCCGGCGCGGCCACGAGCTCGTGCTTCGCCTGCGCCAGCCGCCAGACCAGTGCGTGCTCGCGCCCACCGCTGCCGACCACCAGGATCTTCATGCGGCGCGAATCTACACCTGGCAGGCAGGGGCATTCCAAGGGGTTGGGCCCCCCGCAACCGCGCGAGCACCTGGTCGATGCGCCCGGCAATGTCGCCGACCGTCCCTCCATCCGGCCCTCACGAGACCCTCCCACCTCCCACCTCCCCCGCCGCCCGTACCGCCTGGTCGGCTGCGAACCTGACGTCTGCGGCGATCGAGCGCGATGCCGTCAAGACGTTCCAGCGCTTCCGGTGGCGTCGCGATCCGGACATCGGCCTCGCGCTCCGGCTTGGCCTCGGGGCGCTCGTGATCCCGCTCGTCGCCCCGCTCGCGTGGTCGTTCACGGCAGCCGAGCTCGCGGCGATCGCGAGCGGGCGCGTCGCGCGGCGAGGTCGAGGCTGGATCGTGTTCGCGAATCTGTGCAGCGTGGTGGCGACCTGCGTGCTCGCTGCGACGAGCATCGCCGCGGTCATCGTCGCGCTCTGATCGCGGTCAGTGCCGGAAGTGACGCATGCCGGTGAACAACATCGCCAGTCCGTGCTCGTTCGCCGCCGCGATCACCTCGTCATCCCGGATCGAGCCACCCGGTTGCACGACCGCGACCGCGCCAGCCTCGGCGAGCACGTCGACGCCGTCGCGGAACGGAAAGAACGCATCGGACGCGACGACCGCGCCTCGTAGCCGCTCGCCCGCCTTGCGCTCGCAGATCCGCACCGAGTCGACGCGGCTCATCTGGCCGGCACCGATCGCGACGGTGACTCCGCCCCTGGCGAACACGATCGCGTTGGACTTGACGTGCTTGGCGACGCGCCAGGCGAACGCGAGGTCGACGCGCTCGGCCTCCGTCGGCGCGCGCTTCGTGGCGAGCTTGGCCACCGCGACGTCGACCATGCCGTGGTCGACCGTCTGCACGAGCGCGCCGCCGGCGATCGTCCGGATCGACCACGCGATCGCGTCCGTCGGTGCACGCCAGTCGCCCGGCGCCGCGACGAGCCGGAGGTTCTTCTTGCTCGCGAGCACGTCGCGCGCCGCCGTGGAGTAACCGGGCGCGATCACGCACTCGAGGAAGGTCTCGACGAGCAGCTTCGCGAGCGGCTCGTCGACCTCGCGATTGACCGCGACGATGCCCCCGAACGCCGACGTCGCATCGGCTTCACGCGCGCGCAGGTACGCGGCCGCGACATCCCGGTCGATCGCCACGCCGCACGGATTGGAGTGCTTGACGACCACGGCCGCCGGCTCGGAGAGCTCGAGGCACAGGCCGAGCGCAGCGTCGAGATCGAGGATGTTGTTGTACGAGAGCTGCTTGCCGCCGAGGACCTCGGCGGTCGCGACCGTGGGCCGCCTGTGGTCACTGCTCGACAGCGGCGATCGCGCGTCCGCGTAGAACGCCGCCTGCTGGTGCGGGTTCTCGCCGTAGCGCAGCTCGTAGAGCCGGCGCCATTGCAACCCGAGCGTGTCGGGCAGGTCGCGCCGGACGGGAGCCTGGCCGCGCGCCTCGGCCGCCGTGTCGTCGATCGCCGACAGGTACGCGGCGATCGCGGCATCGTAGGCGGCGGTGTGCGCGAATGCCTTGCGCGCGAGCTGGAGCCGGTGCGCCGCGGACAGCCCTTCGCCCCGCAGGGCCTGCGCGACCCACCCGTAGTCATCGGGATCGACCACGACGGCCACGCGCTCGTGATTCTTCGCCGCGGAGCGCAGCATCGAGGGCCCGCCGATGTCGATGTTCTCGACTGCATCCTCGAGCGTCGTGCCGGGCTTCGCGATCGTCGCCTCGAACGGATAGAGGTTCACGACCACGAGATCGATCGGGGCGATCCCGTGGGACTCCATCTCCGCACGATGCGCGGCCGTATCGCGGCCGAGCAATCCACCGTGGATCTTCGGATGCAGCGTCTTGACGCGGCCATCGAGGATCTCGGGTGCACCCGTGTACGCCGACACCTGCGTGACGCCGAGCCCCGCGGCAGCGAGCGCCGCCGCGGTGCCTCCGGTCGACAGGATCTCCGCACCGAGGTCCTTCAACACGGCCACGAGCTCGACCACACCTCGCTTGTCGCTAACCGAAACCAGCGCGCGACGGATCATCCGGCGCGTGTACCAACCACATCGCGAACGGTCAAGTCCGCCGGCAGCGCAGCTAGTTCTGGTTCAATGCCTTCGCCGCGAGTAGCTCGGCACCGAGCTCGTCGGGCGACGGCGATCCCATCTTCAGCTTCAGCAGGCCACGCACCTCGACCTGGCGGATTCGCTCGCGCGTCAGGTTCATGATCTCGCCGACCTCTTCGAGCGTGATCCCGCCACGCTCGGCGACATCGAGTGCACACGTGTTCTTCATCTCCCACGGCTCGAGATCAGGGAAGTTGATCTTGATCGAACCGGTCTCCGGGTTGATGTCGAGATAGAGGTGATGCTTGCACGCGACCCACGGACACGGGCGCATCTCCTCCCGACACTCCTCACGTGTCGTCGGGCGCGGGATGTCGACCGGCGGGTACATCGCCGCGCCCACTCGCAGCTCCTCGCGCGTCAGCCGCTTCATCGCGATCGTCTTGCTCCGTGGGCGAGTCCGCCGACGCCGGCGCCGGATCTTGCGGCTGATCTCGGGCGCCTCCTCTCCCTCGACCGCTACCGGCTCGATGCCGGTATCGGCGAGCTCGTCGCCATCGAGCTCCTGCCCCATCTCCTGATCGAGATCCTCGTCGTCGCGGCTATCGTCGTCGTTGGTCATATTTCCCTCGGTGCTGCTGGGTGCTGAGTACGGCGCGGGTGGACGTCGCTAGAGCAAGTCCTCGGCGCCCCCCGCGGCGCCGGCGAGACGGAGACTGTCGGTACGTGGTGCGGCGACTCGGCGCGTGAGCTCTCCGAGCCGCTCGACGAGGCGATCGCCATCGCGACGGGCATCGGTGAGCTCGCGCTCGAGCGGCTTGCGCTGGGTCGGATCGGACTTCGCGATGGCCGCGGCGAGGCGGCTCATCAGCTCGGTCAGGTTCTCGGCGACCCCCTCGGTGAGATCCGTGTAATGCAGGAACTCGCCCTGGATCTCCTCGATCGTGTGGCCGTCGGCCATGAGCTGCTTGACGGTGTTGATCCGGCGGACGGTCTTGGCCGGGTACACGCCGAGCGACCCGCGGTGCTTGCCCTTGCGGCCGACCCGACGGCTCCGCGGCAACAGGCCCTGCTGGACGTACTTGCGGAAGCTCGCCTCGGAGAACTTGATGCCGCGTCCGGTGAAGACTTCGACGATCTGCACCGCCGTGATGCCCTCGGCGTAGGTGCTCTCGATCGCGCGGAGCTCCTCTTCCTTGAGCAACATCGAGCGCGGGGTCGGCGAGGCATTCGCGAGCGGCGAGTCGTCGTCGCGTCGTCGCGCCACGTCGGCGAGCACCGGTTGGCGATGCGCGCGGAACGGCACGACCGTTCCCGTCGACGGCATCTCTCCAGCCCAACCTCGATGACGTGTGAACAACAGAATCCCCCTCGGTGACGCGACACGAAACGCGCACATCGAGACCGCACCAACGTCGCCCTGCTCCCTCGAGCAGCGCGCCGTTTGTTCCGTGTGCGAAGTCCCCTGCGAGCGTCAGTTACTTTGGTTAGACGCTGGAAGAACCAGTGTCTGACGATGTATCGCCACAATATTCGCGTGAATGTAATCGGTCAACAAGAGCCACGTGAAAGTAGGGAAGTTTTTAACTGGGTCTCTGTTCAGGTCCATCGCGACGCGAGCAGCTCGCGTGGACCACGTCGAACCGGCTAGCTTCACCCGCGTGCGACGGCTCGCATCTGCTGCGTTCGCGCTCGCGCTCATCGCGGCGCTCGTCGTCGTGCTCGGATTCCTCGTCGAGAAATCGGAAGCCGAGCTCGAGAATCAGGTCTTCACATCACGCGCGGATCGGATCCGGATGGTGGTGCCACGCAGCTGGCGCGCGACCGATCAGCCGAGCTATCCGGGGTTGTTGCTGTGGATGATGCGAACGCAACCACCCGGACAGATCGTGCTGACCGCGGAGTCCTTCACTCGCGAGCTCTACTGTTCCTGGCCGGTCACCTGCCGGAATCAGTCGTCGAACACGGCGAAGTACGCCTGCGCGCTGCGCGAGAAGCTCGTCGCGCAGCGGATGCGCGTAGGTCCGGCACAGCCCGGCCCCAAAGAGAACGAGGTCGCGGGACTCCCGTCGGTGTGGTTCGAATACGACGACGGCAAGCGCTTCCTCCGTCAGGCCATCGCCGTCACGAACGAGCGCGCGATCAGCCTGGTGCTCTCCACGCCGACGAACGAAGCGCGTGCCACGCACGTCCGACCATTCGAGCAGGCGCTGCGAACGCTACAGGTGCTCACCGCGGCCGAGTCGGCGCCGATCGGGCTCGACGCGGCGGTCGCACTGGCGGTCGATACAGGACCGGTCGATGCGACCACACTCCCCGCCGACGGTGCGGTGCTCGATGCCGGAGTCGTATTCCAGTCCTCGGCAGTCTCGAAAATCAACCCGATCGGTCCCTGCCCCCGGTGATCAGCGCCAGAGGCGTAGTGGGATGCGATCGGTGCGATTGCGCAGCAGGCGACCGATCGACCTCAGATCGGTCTTGATCGGGGCGCCGGCGCTGGTTCCGTCCGAGCTCGGCGCGCTCGGAGCGCTCGAGGTTCGGGGAGCCGGTGTGGTGTGCGTGATCGGGGGTAGCGTCCCGCCCATCGCAGCGAGCTCGGCATCGCGCTCGGCCATCAGGTCCATCGGCCCGATGTCGAGGCACCCGTACGGCTTGTCCGCCTTCGCGCAGTACACGCGGACGTGCATGTGATCGTTGTGCGGCGCGCTGTTGCCGGGCTGCCTCAGCGCGAACCGTACCTTCGCGACGAGCACCTCGGGCTCGTGGGTCGCGATCGCGTGCTCGACGAGCTTCGCCGCGATCGGCTCGTACATGAACACCCACTGAACCGGCGCCTCGGGCGCGGTGATGATCTCGCGTACCAGGAGCCACGTCCGTGGGATGTCGACGGTGTAGCCGCTGCCGTCCTTCGCCTTGCCGTCGGGACCGAACACGCGCATCGCGTCGGGCTCGACGGCCTTGCCATCGCGATCGCGCACGTAATACAGGAGGTCCACGTCCCGGCCGCTCTGATGGGAGCGATGCCACGTATATGCCGCGCCGCCGCCGCGACCGGAGAGGTCCGCGATCACGAGCCGCTCCCTGACCCGGGTCGTCATCCGACGTGAGACCGCGGTCAACAGGTCGATCAGCTCGTCGGTACCGTAGCGCTGGCCGCGGGTCTTCCAGACCTCCCGCGTGAAGAACCCCTCACCACGATCCGGCATCCGGGTGCCATCGACGATGTGGCCGCGATTCGGTTTGCCGACGGAGATGCTCGTCCCATCTCCGACGACCCCGAGCTCTGCACATCCGGCGAGCAGCGCGAGGAGGGCGACAGGACGCACCCGAACAGTATGCACGTCGAACCGCTCGACGCGAACGTTCGCGAGGACCTCGTCAAAAGCGCCGAAACGTGAGACGGGCCGAACCTCGCTGGTCGGCCCGTCTGCGTTCGAGCGACTGCGTTCGCTATTTCTTGTCTTCGAACTCGGCGTCGATCACGTCGGAATCCTTGGGAGGTTGCCCGCCAGCGTCGCCACCGCCGCCAAAGCCCGACGTGTCACCGCCGGCCGGCTGCCCCTCGCCCCCCGACTGCTTGTACATGGCCTCGGCGACCTTGTGCGCCGCGGACTGTAGCTTCTCGAACGCCGCGCGAAGCTCGTCCGCATTGCCGCCCTCGCGGTTTCGCTCGAGCACCTCTTCGGCGCTCTTGAGCTCCTCCTCGATCATCAGCTTCTCGGGGTCGGCGATCTTGGTGGAGTTCTCGTTGACGAGCTTGCGGGTGCCGTAGACGAGCGTGTCGAGCTGGTTGCGCGCCTCGATCGAGTCCTTGCGCTGCTTGTCTTCGGACTCGTGCTGCGCCGCATCGTCGACGGCGCGCTTGATGTCCGCGTCCGAGAGCCCGCTCGATGCCTCGATCCGGATCGTCTTCTCGGCGCTGGTGGCCTTGTCCTTGGCGGCAACGTTCAGGATGCCGTTCGCGTCGATGTCGAAGGTCACTTCGATCTGCGGCACGCCACGCGGCGCCGGGGGGATCCCGGTCAGCTGGAACTTGCCGAGGGTCTTGTTGTCCTTCGCCATCGGGCGCTCGCCCTGGGTGACGTGAACCTCGACGGACGACTGGTTGTCGGCTGCGGTCGAGAATGTCTCGCTCTTGCGCGTCGGGATCGTGGTGTTGCGCGGGATCAGCACGGTCGCCACGCCACCGAGCGTCTCGATCGCGAGCGAGAGTGGGGTGACGTCGAGCAGCAGGATGTCCTTGACGTCGCCCGAGAGGACGCCGCCCTGGACCGCCGCACCGAGCGCGACGACCTCGTCGGCGTTGACGCTCCGGTTCGGCTCCCTGGCGAAGAACTCCTTGACCCTCGCCTGGACCATCGGGATACGCGTCGAGCCACCGACGAGCACGACCTCGTGAATGTCGGCGATCTTCTTGCCCGCGTCGGAGAGGGCCTTCTTGCACGGCTCCATCGCGCGCGTGACGATGTCCTCGATCATCTGCTCGAACTTGCTGCGAGACAGCTTCTTCAGCAGGTGCTTGGGACCCGTCGCGTCGGCGGTGAGGTACGGGAGGTTGACCTCCGTCTCCTGCACGCTCGACAGCTCGATCTTCGCCTTCTCCGAGGCCTCCTTGAGGCGCTGGAGGACCATCTTGTCCTTGCTGACGTCGATGCCGGTGTCCTTCTTGAACTCGGCGACCAGCCAATCCATCAGGCGGTTGTCGATGTCATCGCCACCGAGGTGAGTATCGCCGTTGGTCGAGACGACCTCGACGACCTTGTCGCCGACCTCGAGGATCGAGATATCGAACGTGCCGCCGCCCATGTCGAACACGGCGATCAGCTGCTCTTTGGTCTTGTCGAGGCCGTACGCGAGCGCCGCTGCGGTCGGCTCGTTGATGATGCGCTTGACCTCGAGCCCGGCGATCTTGCCGGCGTCCTTGGTGGCCTGGCGCTGGCTGTCGTTGAAGTATGCCGGCACGGTGATGACCGCTTCGGTCACCGGCTCGCCCAGATACTCCTCGGCCGCTCGCTTGAGCTTCATGAGGACGCGCGCCGCGATCTCCGGTGGCGAGTACCGCTTGCCACGGATCTCGAACGCAACATCTCCATTCGGTGCCGCGACGACCTTGTACGGGACGCGGTTCTTTTCGTCCTGGATGACGGGGTCGTTGAACTTCCGACCCATGAAGCGCTTCGCCGAGAACACGGTGTTCTCGGGGTTGGTGATTGCCTGACGACGAGCGATCTGGCCCACGAGAACCTCGCCCTTGTCGTCGAACGCGACCACGGATGGCGTGAGCCGCGCGCCTTCCTCGTTGGGGATGACCTTTGGCTCCTTGCCTTCCATGATCGCGACCACTGAGTTGGTCGTGCCGAGGTCGATACCGATGATCTTGCCCATGACGTTGTTCCTTCGAGTTCGCTTTGTGTGCTGCGCAACCTAAGGAGGCCCCAAGCGGCCGTCAAGACACGCCCATGAAGTTCTCTCGGCACCGCTCAGATAGGTCCCGACCCACCTCGGATCCGGGCGCTCGACCGCGCGGTCTCGCCACGCCAAGACCTATGTGAAGCAGCGGCGCTTCAGGGCAGCCGGGCACGTGAACCCGGCGATACGGCTCCATCAGCGATCGAAGCGCCGCCTGAGCTGGGCTCAGGCAGTCGGCTGGTTGTCGGACTGCGCCGCCTTCGCGAGGGCGATGATCGAGGGCGGGGGATCCTTGAGCGCGAGCGCGAGGACCTCGTCCATACGCCTGACGCTGAGGATCTCCATCTCCCGCTTCACTTCCTCGGGGACGTCGATCAGGTCCTTCATGTTGCGCTCGGGGATGATCACGCGCTTGATGCCGGCACGGTGTGCGGCGAGGAGCTTCTCCTTCACCCCACCGATCTGGAGCACGTTGCCGCGCAGCGTGATCTCGCCGGTCATCGCGACGTCGGGCCGTACCGGTACTCCGGTGAACAGCGACACGAGCGCCGTGTACATCGTCACGCCGGCCGACGGACCGTCCTTCGGAACCGCACCGGCCGGCACGTGAACGTGCAGATCGGTGTTCTCGAGGAAGTTCCCCGGATCGAGTCCGAGCGCTGCCGCGCGGCCACGCACGAACGAGAGCGCGGCCGTGACCGACTCCTTCATCACGTCACCGAGCTGGCCGGTCAGCGTCAGCTTGCCCTTACCGGGCATGCGCGACGCCTCGATGAACAGGATGTCGCCACCGACGGCGGTCCACGCCAGCCCGGTCGCGACGCCCGGCTCGCTCGTGCGATCCGCGACCTCGCTCACGAACTTCTTCGGGCCGAGGAACTCCTCGACCTGAGTCGGCGTGATCGTCTCGTGGTCCTTGGCCTGCCCCTCGGCAACCCTGACGGCGACCGCACGGAACACCGAGCCGATCTCGCGCTCGAGGTTACGGACGCCGGCCTCGCGCGTGTAGCTGTCGACGATGTCGAAGATCGCCTCGTCGGTGATCTCGCAACGCTCGGTAGTGAGCCCGTGATCGTCGAGCTGCTTCGGCACGAGGAACTTGCGCGCGATCATCTTCTTCTCCTGGCGCGTGTAGCCAGGGAGCTCGATGATCTCGAGCCGATCGCGGAGGGCCCACGGAATCGGATCGAGCTGGTTCGCGGTCGCGATGAACAGCACCTTCGACAGGTCGAACGTGACCTCGAGGTAGTGATCCGAGAACGAGCTGTTCTGCTCGGGGTCGAGGACCTCGAGTAGCGCGCTCGCCGGGTCGCCCCGAAAATCGTGGCCGAGCTTGTCGATCTCGTCGAGCACGAACACCGGGTTGTTCGTCCCCGCCTTCTTGATGCCCTGGATGACACGACCCGGCAGCGAGCCGACGTACGTCCGCCGGTGGCCCCGGATCTCGGCCTCGTCTCGCACGCCGCCGAGCGAGATCCGACCGAACTTGCGACCGATCGCGCGAGCGACCGACCGACCGAGCGACGTCTTGCCGACGCCCGGGGGCCCCACGAGGCACAGGATCGGCCCCTTCTTGTCGTTCTTGAGCTTGCGGACCGCCATGTACTCGACGATGCGCTTCTTCACCTTGTCGAGATCGTAGTGGTCGTCGTCGAGGACGCGGCGAACCTCGGGGAGGTCGATGTGGTCCTCGGTCGAGATCGACCACGGGATCTCGACGAGCCACTCGAGGTACGTCCGCGTGACGGTGTACTCCGCGCTCGACGGCTGCATGCCCTTGAGCCGGTCGAGCTGCTTGCGCGAGACCTTCTCGGCCTCCTCGGGCATCTTCGCCTTGGTGATCTTCTCGGCGAACTCGTCGAGATCACCGCCGCCGTCGTCGAGCTCACCGAGCTCTTCCTTGATCGCCTTGAGCTGCTGGCGCAGCACGTACTCGCGCTGGTTGCGGCCCATCTCCTCCTGCACCTGGGTGTTGATCCGCTCGCGGACCTTGAGCACCTCGAGCTGGCGGGACAGGAACTGCAGCACCTTGCGGGTGCGGGTCTTGAGGTCGAACGTCTCGAGGACGTCCTGCTTCTCGCCGACCTCGAGCTCGAGGTGGCTGGTGATCAGATCCGCGAGGTGACCCGCCTCGGTGACCGAATCGACGAGCGCGCCCGCTTCCTTCGGCAGCTCGGGCATGAGCTTGACGACGCGCTTGGCGATGTCCTTGAGGTTCATCACGAGCGCATCGAGCTCGACATCGCTCGCGGTCGGATCTGGAACCGAACGGACCTTCGCGGCGAGGAATGGCTCGCTGCCGTCGAAGGTCGACACCTCGAAGCGCGAGACGCCCTGCAAGATGACCGAGAAGTTGTCCTTCGCGAGCTTGATGACCTTGAGGATCCGCGCCGCGCAGCCAACCATGTAGAGGTCGCCGGCACCTGGATCCTCGGTACGAGCATCCTTCTGCGTGAGAATCCCGATGACGGGCCGCTCCTTCGCGATCGCATCCTCGACGAGCCGGACCGACTTGCGGCGGCCGACATCGATCGGGATGATCGCCCCCGGGAACAGCACGGAGTTACGTAGCGGAAGGATAGGGAGCGTGTCCGGTATCTCCACCGGCTGCGGGTCCCCTGCCTTGGCCTTGGTCATAGATCGGAACCTAGCGATTGCGCTCCATGATCGTCAAGGCGACCTGCCTGCAATGACGGCGCTTCGCCTCGACGGATGGTGAGGTCTCGCCGAATACCTACACGGAGTCGTGTTCCGGCTGCCGATTTGCGCTCGCTCGGACGAGCTTTTCGGCATTCGATGGTTTGCGCGCTCCGCGACCGAGACTCGAGTGATGCGCGGTCGGTCGTCGAGTTGATCGCGCTCGACACCGCAGCGTGACGAGACGTGCGGGGCATGCGGAAGGATTTCTCACACGCTCGTCGCATCCTCGAACGAGCTTTTGTTTTGGGTGATGCTCGATCACCAGCGTGAACCGACACGGCGGCTGGTGGCCCGCCTCGCGCCGCGATCGCCGGTACCGCCCGCGATTCCACGTAGATCGTCGCCGACCAAGAAACTGGTTGACTCGTCTCCGAAGTGGTCTTACCAATTGGTCTTACCAATGGTGAGCCTCGCAGTCGTGCCTTCTTCAGAACCGGAAACCACCGCGATCGACGCGGTCTTCGAGAAGCTGCTCTCGGACATCGTCGGCGGGACGCACGCGGCCGGGACCCGCTTGCCGGCGGAGCGCGAGCTCGCTCGCCAGCTCGGCGCGTCGCGACCGACGCTGCGCGAGGCGCTGCGCCGGCTCGGCGAGTGGAACCTGGTCGAGCCGCGACGAGGCTCGGGGATCGTCGTGCGGGCGTATCGCGACTGGTCGATCGAAGTGATCGCGGCGTACCTGCGCTACGGCAAGCCCGATGCGACCCAGCCGTCGATCGCGCGGATCATGATCGACATGTTCGCGATGCGGCGTGCGGTGGTGATCGAGGTGATCCGGCTGACCGCGTCGCGCGTGCCGAAGGGCGGAACGCAAGGCGCCCGGCTCGCGATGGCACGAGCCTGGTCGTTGCGCGATCAGCCCGCCTATGCGCGCGAGGACTTCGAGGTGATGCGGCAGATCGTCGAGGCCGCGAAGTTCACGCCCGGGTTGTGGCTGCTCAACCGCGTCGCCGGCATCTGGGACGACGCCGCTTCGGCGCTGCGGTTCGTGGTACGCGCACCCGACGACTACGTGCCGGTCCACACCAAGTTCTTCGACATGATCGAACGCGGCGATGCCGATGGCGCGACCGCACACATGACCGAGTACCTCGAGCGCCACGACAGCAAGATCGTCCAGGCGCTACAACTGATGGCCGGAACCCCATGACCACCGAGGCTACCTACCGGCATTCACCGACGGGGCGCGCGGTGCTGCGCTCGCTCGTCGCCGTGATCTGTCCACCCGAGGCACACCACCTCGCGGACGCGATCGTCGATCACATGGCGCTCACGCTCGGCGCCTCCCCCCCGCTGGTGCGCCGAGCGCTCGGCGTCGGCCTCCTGACGTACGACCTCGGCGCGATCCCGTTTCACCTCCGGCGCGCGCACGAGCTGTCGCCCGCCGCGGCCGAGCGGTACTTCGCGTCGTGGGAGCACGGCGTGACTCCGCTGCACGTGCAGTTCGCGCGTGCGCTCAACCAGCTGATGAGCCTGTCCTGCTACGAGCAACCGGAGATCCTCGATCGGCTCGGCTACCGGCCCGGGCCGTGGATCGAAGAGGTCCGCCACAAGCGGCTCACGGTGTTTCGCGACGACGTGCGGCGCCAGGAGCTTCAGGTGCTGGCACCCGATCCGCTGAGGCCCGGGGTCCACGTCGGGCGCAAGCAGGAGCGTGCATGATGGCGGTCGCTCGTCCTGCCCTGCTCGAAGGCTCGCGTCCGTCGGGCGTGTTCACCCGCCACGATCTCCACGGCGATACCGTGATCGATTCGGACGTCGTCGTGATCGGCTCGGGCGCCGGCGGCGCGACGATCGCCGCCGAGCTCGCCGAGGCCGGCTTCGACGTCGTCGTGGTCGAGGAAGGCAGCTACTACCAGACGCGCGACTTCACCGCCGATACGTCGGCCATGGTGCGCCAGCTCTATCGCGACGGCGGCGCTACGATGGCGATCGGCAACCCGCCGATCATGTACCAGGAGGGCCGCGCCGTCGGTGGCTCGACCGTGATCAACGGCGGGATGTCGTGGCGAACGCCCGACAAGGTCCTCGCACGCTGGGAGCGCGAGGCCGGCATCGCCGGGATCGCGCGCGAGCTCGAGCCGTACTTCGAGCGCGTCGAGCGCAGGATCCACGTCGCGACGATGGACGAAGCCGCGATCGGCAACGACAACCTGCTGCTCAAGAAGGGCGCCGACGCCAAGGGCTGGAACGTGATCGGCAACCTGCGCAACCAGGCGCATTGCGTCGGCTCGAACCGCTGCGCGTTCGGTTGCCCGACCGGTGCGAAGCAGAGCGCGCTCGTCAGCTACGTCCCCCGCGCGCTGCACTTCGGCGCGCGGGTCTATGCCGATGTCCGCGTCGATCAGATCACCCGGCATGGCAAGCGCGCGACCGGCGTGATCGGTACCGTCAAGGGCACCGGACATCGGCTGACCGTGCGCGGCAAGCTCGTCGTCGCCGCGGCGGGCGCGATCCACACGCCCGCGCTGCTGGTGCGGTCGGGCTTTCGCTCGCCATCGGGTCAGCTCGGTCACAACCTGTCGATGCACCCCAACGTCAAGGTCGTGGCGATCTTCGACGAGCCCGTGACCGGCTGGAAGGGTGCGCACCAGGCGTTCCAGGTCCGCGAGTTCCAGGAGCAAGGCCTGTTGTTCGCGGCGGTGAACATGCCGCCCTCGGTGCTCGCGATGTCGTTCCCGCATCGCGGCGCGCAGCTCGGCCAGCTGATGGCGCAGTACGACCACATGGTGCTCGCGGGCATGCTCTGCGAGGACACGCGCCTCGGCCGCGTCCGCACGATCGATGGCCGGCCGCAGGCGTTCTATCAGCTCGCGGACGCCGATGCGGCGAACCTGAAGCGCGGCGTGTCGCTGCTGTCCGAGCTGCTGTTCGCCTCGGGCGCGAAGCGGATCCTGCTGCCGTTCCACGGCGCCGCGGATCTCCACGGCCCCGACGACGCGCGCCGCCTGCTCGACCAGAAGATCCCACCCCGCGGCTGGGAGGTCGTCACGGTCCACATGATGGGCACGGCCCGGATGGGGACCGATCGATCGCGCGACGTCACCGACGCGTTCGGCCTCGTCCACGACGTCGATCGCCTGATGGTCGCCGATGCCTCGCTGTTCCCGACGCCGATCGGCGTCAACCCGATGGAAACGATCATGGCCCTCGCGACACGCGCTGCGGGTCACGTGATCGACAACGCACGGAGGTTCTTGCAATGACCGCAGTCGCATTCGCTACCACGCCCGCTTCGTCACGCCCTGCCGCTCGCGTGCTGTCGCCCTTCCCGTCCGCCGCGGCACTCGCGCTCGAGCGCGCGACGCACGCCGAGGTCGAGCTCGCGTTCGTTCGCGGCGCCACGCCAGATCTCGACGACCTCGTCGGCTGGGAGTTTCGCGGCATCAACCACCCCGCGTGGGCGCGCCTCGCCGGCATCAAGAAGTTCGTCAAGGGGTTCTTCCGCGGCGAGGACGGTCGCGTGATGGGCTACAACTGCCCCGTCGTGCAGAACGTCCTCGACGGGCGCTGGCACACCAAGCCCTCGGATACCGCGCCGAAGCGCTTCGGCTTCTACGAGGTCGCCGCGGTCGACCCCACGCGCCGCGACAACGCGTACCTCCACGCGGTGCTGCTCGACTACGGCCGCGGCGGTAACAAGCTGTGGGATCCGTCGCGGGGTCTCCGCGATTACCTCGTCCAGATCGATCCAGCGAACCCGGATCTGTTCCTCGGCAAGGCGTACTACGCGCTCGGTCCGCTGCGCGTGCACTCGAACTTCTTCATCCTCGAGCGTCACCGCCGCGGCCTCACCGACTACGCGAGCCGCTAGTAGCCGGTCCGATGACGCCGCGTGTGGTCGCGCTGAGCTGGGATAGGCTCGGCGCGTGAGCCTGCGCAAGTTGCTCGATGGTCATCGCGTCCACTCGGCTGACCACGCCGCGCGCGACGTCTTGCTCCAGCTCGCGACCGAGGGCCAGAAACCCGACGCGCTCGTCGTGTGCTGCTCCGATTCGCGCGTCAGGTCAAGTAGACGACACGACGAGCACCCAGGCGACGCGCGCGGACGTGCTGTTCGTTCGCACCCCCACCGCCGGCTTCACCGTCGTGTACGTCGACGAACCGGTGAGCGTCACGGCGCCGTCATCGCAGGTGTAAGCGCTCCCATCGCGACGGTTCACCATCGTCACGTTCGTGCCCGTGTCGAACGTCGAGTCCGCGAGGTCGATCGGGGGCCCGCCGCCGGTGTCGACGATCGCGAGATCCGGACCGTCCCCGTTCCGGATCAGCTCGCACACGATGCTGCGGCTCGGCGACGGCTGGTACATCTGCGCCGGTCCGACCGCTCGGGTGCCGTTCCCGAACAGCTGGTCGACCGTGAGCTGCGCCGATACCGCGAGCCGCGCGGTCGGCGGCTGCTCGATCGTCAGGTAGCCGACCGCGTTGTCGGCGGAGATCACGACCGCGCTTCCGTTCACGACGCTCCAGTTACCGAGTGCGACCCAACCCGCGGGCAACGCCGCGCCGCCGAAGCTCTCGAACAGCGCGATCCGATCACCTGGGAGCAACGGGAACGGATCGCAGCTACCGCTGACACCGTCCCCGTCGTCGTCGACGATCGCGATCGGATCGGCGACCGGCGGACACGGATCGCACGCGTCGCCGAATCGATCGCCGTCCTCGTTCAGCTGCGTGGCATTCGCGATCGCCGCGCAGTTGTCGTCGGAGTTCTTGATCCCGTCGCCATCATCGTCGGCGTTCGCGTTCGAATCGGCGAGCGCGTCGGCGACTCCGGCGGCATCGCCAGGCTCGATGCACGCGAACCCGCCACCGACCATCGCGCACGTCTGGTTCCCCGGGCACGCCCCATCACCGGCCGGTGGTGGGGTACAGGGGGCGCCGGCAGGCGGGGTCGGCGCATAACACGCCGCCAGCACCACCCCGAGCACGTACCACGACCTGTGCATGCCCCCGAGTATAGAGGACCGTCGCGGCGACCGTGCAGAACGTTCTCGCTCACCCCGTCGACCAGGGAATGTGACGAAACACCGCCGACCCTGCGCTAGGCTGCGGCCGATGCGGATACGGGTCCTCGCGACCTTCGGGCTACTCGCCGCGTGCGGAGGCACCTCGGCTCCATCGTCGAAGCCGAACGCGGTCGCGGTCGCGCCGCGTACACCCGAGGTGCCGATATCCGATCCGGAGGAGTACGGGATCGATCGAATCTCGCGCGAAGCCGGCAAGGCGATCTTCGAGCGCACCGGGATCGGCGATCCGTACCGGACGGGGATCCCGTATCCGATGTTCCTCGCGCTCCTGAAGGCCTATCCGAAGACGTTCGGCTCGACGCCGGGAGAGCTCGCACGGCGGTTCGGCTTCCTCGCGCGCGCCCCAGATCCTGCAAGCGAAGATCTCGACGTTCGCGAGGGCCTGCCGATCGGCATGCACCTCACGATCGATCCGATCACGAACGTGCCGTTCGTCGTCACGAGCTGCGCGCTGTGCCACGCCGAACGCGTCCGGTGGTCTGGT
>Ga0299915_10000364_pt1 | contig 35251 bp, 31 predicted proteins | sample RVTome_13_FD_200263 | JGI IMG/M metagenome (GOLD analysis project Ga0299915, IMG submission 200263) | Soil microbial communities from uranium-contaminated site in the Upper Colorado River Basin, Wyoming, United States - RVT92D227 (version 2) ...
TCAAGTCGCGCATGCTGCTGCCGCGCCGCGAGCAGGCCGAGGAAGCGAACGAGGGCGACGACCCGCGCGCCGAGCTGGTGCGCCGCCTGCTGGAATACGAGCAGATGAAGCTCGCCGGCCAGCATCTCGACGCCATGCCGCAAGCCGGGCGCGATTTCGGCACGGTCAGCGTGTTCCTGCCGGCGGCGGCCAAGCACCTGCCGAGCATCCATCCCGAAGAACTCGCCGCGGCCTGGCTAGCCATCCTGTCGCGCGCGAAGAACCGCACCCATCACCGCATCGGTCGCCAGGAACTGTCGATCCGCGAACACATGAGCCGCATCCTGAAGCGGCTGACGCCGGGCGAGTTCATGGAATTCAAGGATCTGTTCCCGGATGCCTCGACCGTGCACGAACTCGTGGTCACCTTCCTCGCGGTGCTGGAACTGACCAAGGAAACCCTGCTCGACGTGACGCAGGCCGAGCCGTTTGCCCCCATCTACGTGAAGCTCCATGAATCTGCAACCGAATGACCACCCCGACGATTTGAAGCTGGTGCTGGAAGCCGCCTTGCTGGCGGCCGTCGAGCCGCTGTCGCTGGCCGACCTCAAGCGCATGTTCGAGCAGGACTCGTCCGGTCAAGGCCTGGCCAACGAGGTGCTGCGCCGCGCGCTGGATGAATTGCGCGCGCAGTGGCACGGCCGCGGGGTGGAGCTGGTGCAGGTGGCCGACGGCTGGCGCTTCCAGACGCGCGCCGAAATGCAGCCCTGGCTGTCGCGGCTGAAGAACGAGAAGCCGCCGCGCTACTCGCGCGCGGTGCTGGAAACGCTTGCCATCATCGCCTACCGCCAGCCGGTGACGCGCGGCGACATCGAGGACATCCGCGGCGTGTCCGTCAATCCCAACATCATCAAGACGCTGGAAGAGCGGGGCTGGATCGAGGCCATCGGCCATCGCGACGTGCCGGGGCGCCCGACCCTGTTCGGCACCACCGGGCATTTCCTCAGCGATCTGGGTCTGGTCACGCTGTCCGAACTGCCGCCGCTGGAAGAGCTCGGCAACCTGGTCACCCCGGACGAAACTGCATTAATTCCTGAATTGCGCGGCGAATTGCTGGACAATGACGTCCCCCAGACGTTTGGCGCGGTGATCGAAACCGCCCGCGTCGGCACCGCACCGGTTGGTGCAGTCACCGAGATCACCTGAATATGGCCCGCCCGTCCTCCCCCATCCGCCGCTCGCCCACTGCCCCCATGGGCCGTGCGGCGAGCCGCCTGCAGCAGGCACTCGCTCCCGAGGCGCCGAGCGAGCGCCTGCAAAAGGCGCTGGCCTCGGCGGGCCTCGGCTCGCGCCGCGAGATGGAGGAATGGATCGCCGAAGGTCGCGTGCAGGTCAACGGCGAGACGGCCACCATCGGCAGCAAGGTCGGGCCGCGCGACATCGTCAAGGTCAGCGGCCGCCGCATCTACCTGCGCTTCGACGAAAAGCGCACCCGCATCCTCATCTACCACAAGTCGGAAGGCGAGATCGTCACCCGCGACGACCCCAAGGGCCGTGCCACCGTGTTCGACGCGCTGCCCCGCCTGCGCGGCGCCAAGTGGATTTCCATCGGCCGGCTGGACTACAACACCGACGGCCTGATGATCTTCACCACCTCGGGCGAACTCGCCAACCAGCTGATGCATCCGCGCTTCGAAGTCGAGCGCGAGTACGCGGTGCGGGTGCTGGGCGAGTTGACCGAGGACATGATCGCGCAGCTGCTGGCCGGGGTGGAGCTCGACGACGGCCCGGCGCAGCTGCAAAGCTGCTTCGCCGCCGGCGGCGAGGGCGCCAACCGCTGGTATCGCGTGGTGATCAAGGAAGGCCGCAAGCGCGAGGTGCGGCGGCTGTTCGAACACTTCGGGCTGACGGTATCGCGGCTGACCCGTATCCGCTTCGGCCCGATCGTGTTGCCGCCGCAGCTGCGCCGCGGGCAGAAAATGGAGCTCGACGATGATCTGGTCGCGCGCGTGATGGAGTGGGCGGGCATGGCGCCCAGCCCGCGCCGGCAAGTGCGCGGGGTGCCGGACAAGCACACCCGCAAGCCGCGCATGCGTTGATGCCTTGAATCCGGGGGCATGCCCCGGATGCGGCTTATTTTTCGGTCAGCTTCTTGATCACGCCGGCGGCCCACTCGCGGCCGCCCAGTCCGAACGCCAGCGCGAATGCCAGGCCGACCGCGCCGAAGCCGATCTGGAACGCAGCGGTGAGCAGGCTGGTTCCGATCTCGAGCTGTTCCAGCGCAACGAACACCACGAAGATGATCACGGCATATTCCGACAGCGTGCTGATGGTGAGCGCGCCCTGCACGCCGATGTTGTTGAGGTAGGCGAATGCCATGCGGTTGATGAAGCGCGCTACCAGCACGCCGAACACCAGCACCAGGATGGCAACGATGATGTTGGGAATGTAGAGCACTACCTTGTTGAACAGCTCGGCGACCATGTGCAGGCCCAGACTGTTGGCCACGGTGACGACGACGATGAAAATGACGATCCAGTAGACCAGCTTGGCGAGCAGCTTCGACAGCGAAACGTCCAGATGGCCCTGCTTGAGGAAGGCCTCGATGCCGGTTTTTTCGGCCATGCTGTCAAAGCGCAGCACGTCGAGCAGTTTCATCACGCCGGTGCGCACCACATTGGCGAGCAGCCAGCCGACGAACAGCAGCAGCAAAGCTGCCAGCAACTGCGGAACAAACCCAGCCAGCTGCGTCCAGAAAGAGGTCAGGGAAGCGACGAACACGTCGAGTTGCTGCTGCATGGCACGCTCCTTCATTGCTGCGGAAAGGCGCATTATAGCGAACGTCGCTGACGGTTTTTTTTCAGGCCGTGAAGCCTCGCGGACGCGAAATATGCATGGCTCTGTTCCATGCTGCGCTTTGTGCCTAAACTGTGGGAAACAATACATACCAGACCATGCCCTCTCAGCCCGACCAGGCCGGATTCCTGCCTCTTGATCAAATGCATGCGCTGGTGGCCCGGCTCATGCAACTGGGATATCAATGTCTGGGCCCCACTGTGGAAAACGGCGCCATCGTCATGCGCGAAATGCGTGCGCCCGATGCCTTGCCGCGCGGCCTGCAGGCCGAGCAGGCACCGGGCCGCTACCGGCTGACGCAGGATCCCCTTAACCGCTATTTCGCCTGGGCCAACGGACCGCAGGCGATCAAGCCGCAGACGTTCGCGCCGACGGAATCGCTGTGGCGCGTGGCGCGGGACGCGGCGGGCGCGCTGCAGTTCGAAGCCGTGGTTCCGGATGTGCCCGCGCAGGCCATCATCGGCGTGCGCGCCTGCGACCTTGCCGCAATGGCCGTGCAGGATGCGCATTTCCTGCGCGAGGGCCGCTACGACGCGCACTACGCCGAACGACGCGAACGCCTCTTTCTGGTCGCGGTGCAATGCGCCGAGCCTGCGGCGACGTGCTTTTGCGCCTCCACCGGCGACGGCCCAACCCCGACCGCGGGCTACGACCTTGCACTGGCCGAACTGGCGGAAGGCTTCGTGGTCGAGGCGGGCAGCGGCAAAGGTGCAGCGGTGCTCGATGCGCTCAATCTGGCTGCGGCCACGCCGCAGCAGATCGATGCCGCCCGCCAGCAGGGGCCGGTCGCCGCAGCCGCGCAGACGCGCAGCCTGCCCGGGCGCAATCTGCGCGACGCGCTGATGAGCCGACTGGAGCATCCGCGCTGGGATGAGGTGGCAGCGCGCTGCCTCGCCTGCGGCAACTGCACCGCGGTGTGCCCCACCTGCTTCTGCCATGCTGAAGTCGACGAGCCCGCGTTGAACGGACAGTCGAGCGAGCATGCGCGCATCTGGGATTCGTGCTTTGGCGAGAGTCACGGCCACCTGCACGGCTTCAACGTGCGGCCCGACATCAAGAGCCGCTACCGCCAGTGGCTGACCCACAAGCTGGCCACCTGGCACGACCAGTTCGGCCGCAGCGGCTGCGTCGGCTGCGGCCGCTGCATCGCCTGGTGCCCGACCGGCATCGACCTGACCGAAGAAGTCGCCGCCCTGACTGCTAGCGAGGTGCGGCCATGAACGCGCCGCATGCCATCGACGCCGGCGCGCCGCACGCCGCCACGGTGGTGGCGCGCACCCAGGAATCGCCCACCATTTTCACCCTTGAGCTGCGCCTCGACGATGCGGCGGCGCATGCGGCCTACCGCTTCGCGCCCGGCCAGTTCAACATGCTGTATCTCTATGGCGTCGGCGAGGTAGCGATTTCCATCATGTCCGACCCGGAAGATCGCGACGGCATCGGCCACACCATCCGCGCGGTGGGGCGCGTCACCCGGGGACTCGCCGAACTGCAACCCGGCGATCAGGTGGGCCTGCGCGGGCCGTTCGGGCGCGGCTGGCCGCTGCAGGAAATGGGCGGGCGCGATGTCGTGCTGGTGCTCGGCGGACTCGGCTGCGCGCCGGCCGTTTCGGTGATCCATTACGTCCTCAAGCGGCGCGAACGCTTCGGCAAGCTGGTCATCATCCAGGGCGTGAAGCATGCCGATGACCTGATCTGGCGCGAGCAGTACGACCGCTGGTCGAAGTTGCCGGATACCCAGGTGCTGGTGGCGGCCGACGAGGGGGCGGCGCTGTGGCCCTGGCATGTCGGGCGGGTGACCGGGTTGTTCGGACTCGCCCGCTTCAATCCGGAGCGGGCGGTGGCGATGATGTGCGGGCCGGAAGGCATGATGCGCGTCGCCGCCGAACACCTGCTGGCGCGCGGCCTGCCCGAATCGAGCCTGTTCCTCAGCATGGAGCGCAACATGCAATGCGCGGTGGGGCGCTGCGGTCATTGCCAGTTCGGCGGGGCCTTTGTCTGCCGCGACGGCCCGGTGTTCAACTGGGGCGAGGTCAGGACCCTGCTGGCGCATCGGGGCTTCTGATGAGCGCAGCGATGGAAAACCCGAAGCCGCGCGTCGCGATGCACAAATTCAGCTCCTGCGACGGCTGCCAGCTCGCCCTGCTCAATCTCGGCGAAGACCTGCTCGCGCTGGCCAAGCGGGTCGACCTGGTGCACTTCGCCGAAGCGGGGCCGCTCGACCCGGATGCCGAGGTGGACGTTGCTTTCGTCGAAGGCAGCGTGTCGACACCGGAAGACCTGGAACGCATCCGCCGGATCCGCGCACACAGCCGCCTCTTGATCCCCATCGGCGCCTGCGCCACCGCCGGCGGCATCCAGGCCTTGCGCAACGGCGCCGACGGCGCGCAATGGGTTGCACAGATCTATGCCCACCCCGAAGCCATCGCCAGCCTGGCGCAGTCGACTCCGATTTCCAGTCACGTGAAGGTGGACTTCGAACTGTGGGGCTGCCCGGTCAGCGGCCCGCAGATGCTGGCGGTGGTGAATGCCTTGCTGCTTGGCGTGGCGCCGCGCGACGACGCCGACAAGGTGTGCACCGAGTGCAAGCGCCGGGGCTATCCCTGCGTCCTGGTGGGCCGCGGCCTCGCCTGCATGGGGCCGGTGACGCGGACCGGCTGCGGCGCGCTGTGTCCCGGTCTGGGCCGCGACTGCTACGGCTGCTACGGCCCGGCGGAAAACGCCAATACCGATGCGCTGGTAGCGCAGTTCGCACGCCAGGGGCTGACGCCGCAGGCCATCGCCCAGCGCTTCCAGTCGGTCAACAACCAGGCGCCGGTGTTTCTGGCGGCCGCGGACAAGGCGAGGGCGCATCGCGATGAGTGAACGGCGCCGCAGCGTTGTGATTCACGTCCCCGTGCTGACCCGGGTGGAAGGCGAGGGCGCGCTCGACCTGCGCATCGAGGACGGCGACATCGCCGAGCTGCGCCTGCGCATCTTCGAGCCGCCGCGCTTCTTCGAGAAATTCCTGGAGGGGCATCACTACACCGAAATCCCCGACATGGTGGCGCGCATCTGCGGCATCTGCCCGGTGGCGTACCAGGTCACTGCGGCGCAGGCGCTGGAAAAACTGTTCGGCGTCGAGTTGAACCCCTGGGCGCGCGACATGCGCCGGGTGTTTTACTGCGGCGAATGGATCCAGAGCCACAGCCTGCACATCCACCTCTTGGCCGCGCCGGATTTTTTCGGCTGCAGCAATGCCATCGAACTGGCGCGCATCGCACCGGACGAAGTGCGCCGCGGCCTGCGCATCCAGGCGCTCGGCAACGAACTGATGGAACTCTTCGGCGCCCGCTCGGTGCACCCGGTGGGCCTACGCATCGGCGGTTTCCACGGTGCGCCTGCGCTGGCCCGCATCGACGCCATCCGTGACAAGCTCGCCGCCGCGCTGCCGGAGGCCGAAGCCCTGATCCGCTGGACGGCCGGCATTGCGGTGCCGCAGGACGAGCAGGCCTTCGTCTCCGTCGCCACCCGGCATCCGGCCGACTACGCCATCGAGCGCGGCGCGATTGCCGCCAGCGACGGCCTGCTGATCGAGGCGGACGATTTCGATGCCCACTTCGCCGAGCGTCATGAACCGCACTCCACTGCGCTTTTCAGCACTTATCACGGACAGCCGTATCTGGTCGGGCCGCTGGCGCGCTTGAACCTCAATCACCACCGCCTGCCCGAGCGGGTCAAGGCGCTGCTGAATGAGACCGGCCTCGTGCTGCCCAGCCGCAACCTGTTTCACAGCCTGGTCGCGCGCGCGGTGGAAATCCTGCTCGCGCTGCACGAAGCGTTGCGCCTGCTCGACGGCTACCGGGTGCCGGACTCGCCCTGGGTACCGGTCACCGCGCGTGCCGGCATCACCACCGGCTGTACCGAAGCGCCGCGCGGCCTGTTGTGGCATCGCTATGAAATGGACGACGACGGCCGCGTGGTCAACGCGCGCATCGTGCCGCCGACCAGCCAGAACCAGGCGCGCATCGAGGAAGATCTGCGGCTGTCGCTGCTGAGCTTCGGGCTCGACCAGCCGGACGACGCGCTACGCCTGCACTGTGAAAAAGTCATCCGCAACTACGATCCCTGCATCTCCTGCGCGACCCATTTTCTGCGCATGAACGTCGACCGCGCATGAGCAGAGTGCGCATCCTCGGCGTCGGTTCGCCGTCGGGCGACGACCAGGCCGGCTGGCTGGCCGTCGATGCCTTGCTGGCCTGCGGCATGCAGGCGAAGGGAGAAATCGTCATCGAAAAGCTGGATCGGCCGGGCGCCGGCCTGATCGCCCAGCTGGACGACGCTGCCTGGGTCATCCTGATCGATGCCATGCAAAGCGGCAATCAGCCCGGCCGGGTACGGCGCTTCGACCGGAAGGATTGGCCCACATACAGCCATGGGCTCTCCAGTCACGGATTCGGCGTGCTCGGCGCCCTGGCGCTGGCACGCGAACTCGGCAGCCTGCCGTCCCGGCTCGACCTGTACGGAATCGAAATCGGCTCGGCGAATCCGGGCGAACAGGCCGGGGGCGAAATTCTGGCCGCAGCGCAGCAACTCGCCCGGCACATTGCCGCCGACCTGGCGGCCACGCTTCTGCAGGCGTGAGCGGGGCATGCGTCCGAATGGAGTCGAAGCCGGATTCACCCCATAGCTGGCGCTCAATTTCAGGCAGCCATTGCCGTTACCGTTACGGAAGCAACTGGCTCAATGTTTAATGAAAAAAATCGCATGGCGTACCGCACCCTATTACAAGCCTGGCTGTTTTGCCTGTTGTCGTTTCCACTGGCGCTGGCGGCGCAGGATCGCATCCCGGTTCGGGTCGGGGTTTACGGGAATGCGCCGATCGTCAGCGCAGCGCCCGGCGTGCCTCCCGAAGGCATCGCGATCGACGTGCTCCGCCAGGTGGCCGAACGCGAAGGCTGGCAGCTCACCTATGTCCCCGACACCTTCGATCGGCTCCTTGCCCGCCTGGACCAGGGCGACATTGATCTGCTCGCGGGTATCGCCTACAGCGACGAGCGCGCAAAGCGTTTCCAGTTCACAGAACAGAGCCTGATCGGCAACTGGGGGATGGTGTTCCGCCATGCCGAGGCCGACATCGACTCGCTTCCCGACCTCAAGGGCAAGCGCGTTGCGCTCATGCGTGGCGGCACGCACAGCCAGGCGCTGATCGAACTATCGAGGCAGTTCGACGCGCCGTTCATCCCGGTTTACGTGGACAATTTTCCCCAGGTGCTGGAAGCGATTGCCGAACGCCGCGCCGACGCGGGCGCGGTGAACCGGGTGTTTGCCGCGCTGCACGCGCATCAGCCGGACCTGGCCGCGACAGCCATCGTGTTCAATCCCATCTTCGTCCACTACGCGGCGCCGAAACACGCCAGCCCAGCCCTGCTGGCGGCGCTCGACCGCCATCTGGCAGAACTCAAGGCGGATACCGGTTCGGCCTACTACGATTCCTTGCGCCGCTGGCTCGAAGCGGCGCCCGCCGACCGCTATCCCCACTGGCTGCCGTGGGTGGCGGCCGCAGCCGGCAGCCTGCTTGTCCTGGTGCTGGCGGTCGCCGGCCTCCTGCGCCATCAGGTGCAGCGGCAGACCGGCGAACTGCAGCGGCGCGCCGATCAGTTGCAGTCCGAAATCGAACAGCGCAAGCAGGTCCAGCAGCACCTGAATCAGCTGGCCTATTTCGATGGGCTGACCCACCTGCCGAATCGCGAGGGGTTCCGCATCGCGCTGAACCAGGTGCTGGAAGGCATGCAGGGCACCCATGGCCGCCTGGCCCTGCTGTTCATCGATGTCGACCGCCTGAAAAACATCAACGACGGACTCGGTCATGGCGCCGGCGACATGTTGTTGCAGCAGATCGCGAACCGGCTGCAGTCGGTGTTGCGTGCGCACGACCACATGAGCCGCTTCGGCGGCGACGAGTTCGTGGTCACGGTGTCCGAGATCGGCGAACCGTCGGATGCCGAACTGGTTGCAAGCCGTCTGTTGCAAAGTCTGGCCGCACCGATCGATATCGGTTCCACCCAGATATACACCAGCGCCAGCATCGGCATCGCGCTGTACCCGGGCGATGCGACTTCGGTCGACACCCTGCTCAAGCATGCCGACACAGCCATGTATCAGGCGAAAGAGCAGGGCGGCAACCGCTTCCTGTTCTATCAGGCCCAGCAGACCGAGCGCGTGGTGGAGCGGCTGACGCTCGACACCCGCCTGCGCCAGGCGCTGGAACGCGACGAACTGGTTTTGCACTACCAGCCGATCGTGGAACTGGGCAGCCGGACCATCGTCGGGGTCGAAGCCCTGCTGCGCTGGAACGATCCGGATCGCGGCCTGGTGATGCCGGGTACGTTCATTGCCGCTGCCGAGGACACCGGCCTCATCGTTCCGCTCGGCGAATGGGTGCTGGACGCCGGCTGTGCCCAGATGCGCGAGTGGCAGAAGCAGGGCAAGGCAAACGGAATGACGCTGTCGGTGAACGTCTCGACCCGGCAGTTCGAGGGACGCCGCCTGGTGAAATCGGTCGAGCAGGCGCTGTCACGCTCGGGCCTGGCGCCGGAATGCCTGGAACTCGAGATTACCGAGAACGTGATGCTGATCATGAACGACGAGGTACGCAGCAGCCTCGATACCTTGCGCGGCATGGGCGTGCGGCTGTCGCTCGACGATTTCGGCACCGGCTATTCCAGCCTGGGTTACCTCAAGCAGCTGCCGTTTCATTCGCTCAAGATCGACCAGTCATTTGTCAGGAAAATCCCGGGGCAGCCGGGCGACAGCCAGATCGTCACGACGATTCTGGCGCTGGCAAAAGGGTTTGAACTGGAGGTCATTGCCGAAGGCATCGAAACCCAGGTGCAATACGACTTCCTGCGCGACCACGGCTGCGAATTCGGTCAGGGCTACCTGATGAGCCGGCCGCAGCCGGCGGACGCGCTGGCTGCCATGCTCGGCCGGCCTCTGCTCGCCAGCAACGCCTAAGCTTGTCTTACGGCAGGTCCTCGCGCCGCAGCATGAAGACGAACTGGTCGCCGCTTTCGGTGTCGAGCCAGGTGAAGGGCAGGGCGGGGTAGGCGGCTTCGAGGGCGTCGCGGTTGTGGCCGATCTCCACCACCAGCAGGCCGCCGGGCTTGAGGTGGGCCTTGGCCGCAGCCAGTATCTGCCGCGTCGCATCCAGACCATCCTCGCCCGAACCCAGCGCCAGAGCGGGCTCCGCCTGGTATTCCGGCGGCAGCGCGGCAACCGACTCGGCGTTCACGTAGGGCGGGTTGCTGAGGATGACGTCGTAGCTGCGGCCATCCAGCGCCGCAAACAGATCCGATTCGATCAGCTCGACGCGATCCGTGAGTCCGTAATCGGCGACGTTCTTCGCGGCAACTTCAAGCGCATCGGCCGACAAATCCACCGCATCGACGTCTGCATTCGGGAAGGCCAGCGCCGCCAGGATGGCGAGGCAGCCGGAGCCGGTGCACAGGTCGAGCGCGTGGCCGACTTCATCGGGATTCTCGACCCATGGCGCCAGCTGCTCGTGCAGCAGTTCGGCAATGAAGGAGCGCGGCACGATCACGCGCTCGTCGACGTAGAAGCGGTGTTCACCCAGCCAGGCCTCATGGGTGAGGTAAGCGGCCGGCAGGCGTTCGCGCACCCGGCGCTCGATCACCGCCTGCACTTCCTCCGATTCGCCATGGGTCAGGCTGGCGTCGAGAAAGGGCTCCAGCCGGTCGAGCGGCAGATGCAGGGTGTGCAGAATCAGGTAGGCCGCCTCGTCGAACGCGTTGTCGGAGCCGTGGCCGAAAAACAGCTTGGCCTCGTTGAAGCGCGACACCGCAAAGCGCAGCCAGTCGCGCACGGTGATGAGGGATTCGGTGTCGTCGAAATGTTTCATGTCGTCAGGAGTTTTTCCAGCGTCTTCTGATAAACCGCTGCCAGCTGCTCGATGTTCTCCACCGCGACGTGTTCGTTCAGCTTGTGGATGCTGCTGTTGAGCGGGCCGAACTCGACCACCTCGCGGCAGATGTCGGCGATGAAGCGGCCGTCCGAAGTGCCGCCGGTGGTCGACAGCTCGGGGGTGAGGCCGGTGACTTCCTGGATCGCCGCGGCGAGCGTGTCGCACAGCGGGCCGCGCGGGGTGAGGAAGGGCCTGCCCGACAGATTCCAGTCGATCTCGTAATCGAGGCCGTGGCTGTCGAGGATCTCGTTCATCGCATCGATCAGGCCTTCGGCGGTGCTGGCGGTGGAATAGCGGAAGTTGAACTGGATCTCGACCACGCCGGGGATGACGTTGGTCGCGCCGGTGCCGGCGTGGATGTTGGAAATCTGCCAGGTCGTCGGCGGGAACCATGCATTGCCTTCGTCCCACATGGTGTCGGCGAGTTCGGCGATCGCCGGCGCGGCCAGGTGGATCGGGTTCTTCGCCAGGTGCGGGTAGGCGATATGGCCCTGCACGCCCTTGACGCGCAGCGTGCCGGACAGCGAACCGCGCCGCCCGTTCTTGATGGTGTCGCCGAATTCGGCCGCGCTGGTGGGCTCGCCGACGATGCAGTAGTCGAGCAGTTCATTGCGCGCCTTCAGTGCCTCGACCACTTTCACCGTGCCGTCGGTGGCGGGGCCTTCCTCGTCCGAGGTGAGCAGGAAGGCGATCGAGCCCTGGTGATCCGGATGCGCGGCAAGGAAGCGTTCGGTGGCGGTGACGAAAGCCGCGTCCGAGGTTTTCATGTCGGCGGCGCCGCGCGCGTACAGCTTGCCGTCGCGCACCGTCGGCTCGAACGGGTCGGACAGCCACTGATCGAGCGGGCCGGTCGGCACCACGTCGGTGTGGCCGGCGAAGCAGACCACGGGAGAAGTCGTTCCCTTGCGCGCCCACAGGTTGTCGACGCCGTTGTGGCAATGGCGCTCGATGTGGAAGCCCTGCGCCTGCAGGCGCGCAGCAATAAGGTCGTGGCAGCCGGCGTCGTCGGGCGTCAGGGATTTTCGCTTGAGCAGTTCGACAGCAAGCTCGAAAGTTTCATTGGCCATGCAGCATCAGGCTCCGAATAGGGCTTCGTATTGGTCTTCGGCAAAGCCGAGGTGGTAGTGGCCGTCGCGTTCCAGCACCGGGCGCTTGATCACGCTGGGGTGGGAAATCATCAGGGCAATGGCGCCGGCTTCCTGGTCGGCGGCAGCCTTTTCGGCGTCAGTCAGCTTGCGCCAGGTGGTGCCGCGCGTGTTGAGCAGGGCCTGCCAGCCGGTCTGCCTGATCACATCGCGCAGCCACGCCGCATCGACACCCTGTTTCTTGAAGTCGTGGAAGGCCACTTCATGCGCGTGCCCGGCGAGCCAGGCGCGCGCTTTTTTGACGGTGGTGCAGTTGGGAATGCCGTAAAGCGTCATGTCAATCATGCTATTTCAATCGTCCGACGTCGGAATCATGCGGCCGTGGACGTAAAATCAGGGAAAACGAATCCGCGATTCTACCCGACTGATGCATCCCGCCGTTCATTCCCATACCGCACCGCCGCCGCTCGGCGACCCCAGCCTGCGTTCCCTCGGCCGGCTTTTTCCCTATCTGTGGGAATTCCGCGGCCGCGTGCTGCTGGCGCTGGCGCTCCTGGTCGGCGCCAAGCTGGCGTCGGTGGCGGTGCCGCTGGTGCTGAAGGAAATCATCGACGCGCTCGACCAGCCGCGTCCCGAACTGGTGCTGCCGCTGGCCCTGATCCTGAGCTACGGCGTATTGCGTTTCGCCAGCACCACCTTTGCCGACCTGCGCGACGTGATCTTCGCCAAGGTCACGCAGCGCGCGATGCGTCGCATCAGCATGGCGGTGTTCAAGCACCTGCACGCGCTGTCGCTGCGCTTTCATCTGGAACGGCAGACCGGCGGCATCACGCGCGACATCGAGCGCGGTTCCAAGGCGCTCTCCAGCCTGGTCGGTTATCTGCTGTTCCGCATCACCCCGACCGTGCTGGAAATCCTGATGGTCGCCGGCATCCTGTTCGTCAAGCTCGACTGGGTGTTCGGCGTGCTGACCCTGGTCACGCTCGCCGCCTATATCGGCTTTACCGTCACCATCACCGAATGGCGCACCCAGTTCGTGCGGCGCGCCAACACGCTCGATTCAGAAGCCTATGGCCGCGCCATCGACAGCCTCTTGAACTACGAGACGGTCAAATACTTCGGCAACGAAAAATACGAGGCCGATCGCTATGACAAGAGCCTCGTCGAATGGGAGGACATGGCGCTGAAATCGCAGCGCTCGCTCGGTTACCTGAACGCCGCGCAGGCCGGGGTGATCGCCATCGGCGTGACGCTGATGGTGCTGCGCGCCGCCGCCGGGGTGGTCGAGGGCACGCTGACGCTGGGCGACCTGGTGATGGTCAACGCCTTCCTGCTGCAGATGTTCCAGCCCTTGAGCTTCCTCGGCGTGATGTACCGCCAGATCAAGGAATCGATCACGGACGTCGAACGCATGTTCGCGCTGATGCAGCGGCCGCGCGAGGTCGAGGACAAGCCCGACGCGCGCGAGCTCGACGTCATCGCCGGTGAAGTGAAATTCGATCGCGTGAGCTTCGCCTACAACCCGGACCGCCCGATCCTGCATGAGGTCAGCTTCACCATCCCGGCCGGCAAGACGGTGGCGGCGGTCGGCGCCAGCGGCGCCGGCAAGTCGACGCTGGCCCGCCTGCTGTTCCGCTTCTACGACGTCGGCGCCGGCAGCATCGCCATCGACGGCCAGGACATCCGCCACGTGACGCAGGATTCGCTGCGCGCCGCCATCGGCGTGGTGCCGCAGGACACCGTGCTGTTCAACGACAGCATCTACTACAACATCGCCTACGGCCGCCCGGATGCCACGCGGGACGAGGTGGTCGAGGCCGCGCGCGCCGCGCACATCCTGCAGTTCATCGAAAGCCTGCCGCAGGGCTGGGACACGGTGGTGGGCGAACGCGGGTTGAAGCTGTCGGGGGGCGAGAAGCAGCGCGTGGCAATTGCGCGGACGCTCTTGAAGAACCCGGCCATCCTCATCCTCGACGAGGCCACCTCCGCGCTCGACACCAAGACCGAAAAAGCCATCCAGGCCGAGCTGCTGGAGATCGCCCGCAGCCGCACCAGCCTCATCATCGCGCACCGCCTGTCCACCGTGGTCGAGGCCGACGAGATCCTGGTGATGGATGGCGGCCGCATCGTCGAGCGCGGGCGACACCCCGAACTCTTGGCGCAGAACGGCGTGTACGCCCACATGTGGGCGCTGCAGCAGCAGGCCGAGGCCGAAGCCGTCTGATGGCGAGGCTGCTGCAGCCCGGCGTGCCGCGCCGCGAGGTGTGGGCGTGGGCGATGTACGACTTCGCCAATTCGGGCTACACCACGGTCGTCATCACCGCCGTGTTCGGCGCGTATTTCGTCGCGGTGGTGGCCGGCAATGCCTCCTGGGCAACCTTCGCCTGGACGCTGGCGCTGTCGGTCTCCTATGCGTTGGTGATGCTCACCGCGCCCTTGATCGGCGCCTGGGCCGACGCCCACGCCAGCAAGAAAAGTCTGCTGTGGCTGACCACGCTGGGCTGCGTCGGGTTTACCGCACTGCTGTATTTCGCCGCGCCCGGCGCGCTGGCATTGGCAATCATCGCGCTGGTGATCTCCAACTATTTCTTCGGCACCGGCGAAAACCTCATCGCTGCCTTCCTGCCCGAACTGGCGCGGCCGCGCGCGCTCGGCCGCGTCTCGGGCTGGGGCTGGGCATTGGGCTATGTCGGCGGACTGGTGTCGCTCGGCGCGAGCCTCGCCTACATCGGCTGGGCGCAGGGCCGGGGGCAGGGCGCGGCCGATTTCGTGCCGGTGGCGATGCTGATTACCGCCGCCATCTTCATGCTGGCGAGCCTGCCCACGCTATTGATGCTGCGCGAGCGCGCCGCCCCGCAGCCCAACCACACCCCGCGCAACGCCTGGCGGCAGGTGCGCTACACCCTCGGCCACCTCAGCCAACTGCCCGACCTCAAGCGCTTTCTGCTCTGCACCGTGCTGTACCAGGCCGGCATCCAGGCGGTCATCACGCTCGCGGCGATCTATGCCAGCCAGGTGTTTCGGTTCGATACGCAGCAGACCATCGTGCTGGTGCTGGTGGTCAACGTCACCGCAGCCATCGGGGCGTTTGTATTCGGCCATGTGCAGGACCGCATCGGCCACGTGCGCGCGATCGCCCTGACGCTCGGCGGCTGGATCGCCATGGTGCTGCTGGCCTGGGCGGCGCCCGACGAGCGCATGTTCTGGCTGGCGGCCAATCTCGCCGGGCTGTGCATGGGTGCCTCGCAGTCGGCAGGCCGCGCCATGGTCGGGCTCTTGGCGCCGCCCGCGCACCAGGCCGAGTTTTTCGGCCTGTGGGGCCTGGCGGTGAAGCTGGCTTCGATCGCCGGGCCGCTGACCTATGGCGCGACCAGTTGGCTGACCGCGAACGACCACCGCCAGGCCCTTTTGATCACCGGCGCGTACTTCGTCGCCGGCCTCGCGGTGCTGCGCGGCATCCGCGCCGACCGCGGCCGCCGCGCCGCGCATCGCTTCAGCCTGCAGGTTGGACATGCCTGACTTCAGTATCCTGATCACCGACTGGGCGCACGAGCAGGCGCGACTGTCGCGTGTCCGCCGTACGGTGTTCATCGACGAGCAGGGCGTGCCCGAAGACCTGGAATGGGACGCCGACGATGCCGGGTCGTTGCATTTCCTGGTCATCGATGGCGCAGGGCAGGCCATCGGCTGCGCCCGCCTGCTGCCCGACGGCCACATCGGCCGCATGGCGGTGCTGCCGGCCTGGCGCGGTCGCGGCGTCGGCCGGGCCCTGCTGGCGGCCGTCCTCGACACGGCGCAGGCACGCGGGCACGGCACGCTCAGACTCAGTGCGCAAACCCATGCGGCGGCGTTCTATGCCCGCGCAGGATTCGTCGCCGTGGGGAGCAACTATGAAGAGGCCGGCATCCCGCACATCGCCATGCAGAAGCGCCTGGCCTGAGCAGGTCAGCATTAACCGGATCAGGGACATTGCATCGGCATTTAAGAATTTGCTGATAGAGTTCGATCTGAATTCAGGCGGACGTCGTTCTTCACACACACGTCGCCTCAGGCTCACGAACAAGGATAGACAGGGATGAAAACATTCAAAGCAGGCGTCGTCGGGGCGGGCATCGCCGGCGCCAGTTGCGCGGGAACGCTCGCCGCCGCCGGCTGGGAAGTGGACGTGTTCGACAAGTCCCGCGGCGCAGGCGGACGCTTGTCGACCAGGCGCATGGATCAGGGCTGGGCCACGCTGGGTTCGCCCTTTATTTCGGCCAAGCGCGATCCCTTCCGCAGCCAGCTGCGCGACTGGGTGCGTCAGGGCTGGCTGGCCCCGGTGCGCGGCGACATCTGGCAGGGGCGAGCCACCCTCACGTGGGCGCAGGCGCAACTGCAGAACCATTTCCGGCCCACCATCGAGCCTTCGCAACTGGTGCGCCATGTGATGGGCAAAGCGCGCCTGCACACCCTGTCGCGCGTAGCGGCCCTGCAGCCGCGCACCATCGTCCTGGAAGACGGCCGGATATTTGGCGATTACGACTGCGTGATCTGCAGCGTGCCCGCCCCGCAGGCCATTCCCATGCTCGATGCGCTGCCCTTGCTGCGCGAGCAGCTGGGCGAGGTGCGCTATCGCCCGGTCTGGTCGTTCCTGATGCGCTGGGAAGGCGGCCCCGCGGCGGACGTCATCAAGTTCGACGACCATCTGCTGGACCTGGCGGTGCGCCAGAATACGGATGGCCCCGGCCTGTGGGCCGTGCACAGCAGCCATGAATTTGCCGAAACCTACCTCGAGGCGTCGTTCGAGGAAGCCAGCACCCGCGCCGCCTCGGCCCTGATGGGCCTGCTCGGATTGCCGTGGCCGGTCGAGGTCGAAGCCTCCCACCTGTGGCGAAATGCCCGTCCGGAAACCACGAAGGAAGGCTTCTGGCTGGGGGACCGCGAAAACCGGGTTGCCCTGGTCGGCGACGGCATTGCCGGGGTGGGCGTCGAACGTGCGTGGGAAAGCGGCCTGCGGCTGGCGCAGGCGATCCTGCACTCGAAGGAAGAGCTGGCGCTCTGAAGCCGCGTGCCGTGAAGCGCGTCAGGGTTCGGCGATGACGTAGCGGTTGCGCCCGCTTTGCTTGCCTTCGTACAGCGCCATGTCGGCACGTTTGACGGCGCTGGACAGATCCTCCCGCTCGCCGGCCAGCGCCAGTCCCATGGTGATGGTCAGCCTCAGGGTTTCATGGTGCGCTACAACTCGCGCACCACACGGAAGCCCAGGTTGATGTCCAGTTCGTTTTCCAGCCGGCGGCAGCGGGAAGCGGCACGGCTGTCCCCGGGGCCGTCGAACCAGGAACCGCCCTTGGTGACGACGGCCTGCGGATTGCCGGGTGCGGGACGCTCCGGCTGGCTGGCATGATCGCGGGTCCAGGGGCTGGAGGTGAATTCCCACACGTTGCCCGCCATGTCGCGCAGGCCCCAGCGGTTGGGGCGCAGCCCACCGACTTGCTTTGCGCCGCAGCGGGCAAAGCGGTCGGCCATCGGGCGCTGGCATTTGGGGCGCGTCGGGTCCAGATCCTTTTCAAGGTTGTAGACCGCATCGTCCGGACCGATGCGGTCGCCGTAAGGGTAGGCCGTGGCGGCACCGGCACGGCAGGCATATTCCCATTCCTGTTCGGTGGGCAGACGATAGTGCTGGCCGGTCTCGCGCGACAGCCAGGCACAGTAATCGCGCGCATCGGTCTGCCGCACATCGATCGCCGGCATGCGGCCCGACAGCCACAGCAGTTCCTCGCGCGGCTGCCAGCCGGTGGCGCGGGCGTAAGCCTCGAATTCCTCGGTGGTGACGGGGTTCACCCCAATCGCAAAGTTGCGCTCGATCAGCGCGGATCGGCGCGGACGCTCCTGCTCGGGCGCCGCTTCCTCCGGCGCTGCGCCATATTCGAACGTGCCCGCCGGAATGACGGCAAGCACGGGCGCGGCGGCGCCGTCGGGCAAACGATCGCGAAAATGGATGTCCGGCAAGCCCAAAGCCTGCGCGGCCTGAATCTGCAGGTCGATCAGTTCGCCATCGCTCAGGGCAAAAGTGTCGGGCAGGGCAATAAGGGTGTCGTCGGTATTCATCGTTTTGGGGGATCGTGAATGGAGTTTTGATTATGCCACTACCCCTCCTGGGAGAATACGGCGCGCAATGCCGGTGCTGCGGCCCGTCGCGCGGGCAGCGGATGAGGGCTTGCTGACCGGCGTCGAATTGACACTAAAATGTCACCCGTTCCGTCAACAATGGCTCGGTGGGAACATTTCGATATCCCGCGCCCACAACCGACATGCTTTACATCGACCTTTTCAAATCCCTCGAACGCGCCCGCTGGAACATGGAAACCGACATACCGTGGGACAGCTTCGACGCCGCCAAGCTCACCGACGAACAGGCGCTGACCGTCAAAATGAACGCCATCACCGAGTGGGCGGCGCTGCCGGCCACCGAGATGTTCCTGCGCGACTTCGTGCACGACAGCGACTTTTCCGCCTTCATGTCGATCTGGTTCTACGAGGAGCAGAAGCACGCCCTGGTGCTGATGGAATACCTGCGCCGCTTCAAGCCCGAATTCGCGCCCACCAAGGAAGAACTGCACGCCATCCGCTTTCCGTTCGACCCGGCGCCGCCGATGGAAACCCTGATGCTGCATTTCTGCGGCGAAGTGCGCCTCACCCAGTGGTACAAGCGCGCCTCGGAATGGCACACCGAACCGGTCATCAAGCACATCTACGAAACCATTTCCAGGGATGAAGGCCGCCACGGTGGCGCCTACCTGCAATACATGAAGCGCGCGCTGAAGCAGGGCGGGCAGGGCGTCGCCGCCGCCTTCGCCAAGATCGGCTTCCTGATGGCGTCGAGCAAGCGTTCCGACAAAGCGCTGCACCCCACCAACCTGCACGTCAACGAAGCGCTGTTCCCCCGGGACACCATCCAGTCGCGCCTGCCCGATCCCGAATGGCTGGAGCGCTGGCTCGACGAGCAGATCCAGTTCGACGACATCTGGGAAAACCGCGTCGTCGGCGGCATTCTGCGCAACCTGTCGAATCTGCTGGGGCAGACCTTCGAGAACGTGCGCGACCTCAACAAGTACCGCAAGCAGGCGCTGGCAGCAGCCTGACGCCGGCACACCCCGCCACAAGGCCAGCCGGCGTGCTGGCCTTTTTCACGACGTGTTGCCAGCACGATGCGACGCCGGCTCCATGGATTGGAGCCTGTTGCACCGATCCATTTGCCGGCGCCGATTCCATTGGCGGGTACTATCTGGCTTCGCCCACTCAACAGAAGCAAATGCCGTATGCAAAGCGAAGTCAAAGAAAATCCCCTGTACGCCATCGTGGCGGCGGTTCAGCTGCCGGGCGTGAGCGACGTTGAATTCGAGGCATCGCTGACCGAGCTGCGGGAACTCGCGAAGACACTGGGGTACACAGTCACCCGCACTTTCACGCAAAAGCGTTCCGGCTTCGACGCCACGGCGTATCTGGGCGTCGGCAAGCGGCAGGAGATACGTCGCTTCGTCAACCGCAAACCGGGCGACGAAACCGAGCCCGACCACGAACCGCAGAATCCTTTGCATCGCCTCTCCAACTTCGTCGAGGGCCTGGACGACGAGGTCTCGCCCCACCCGATCGACGTCCTCTTCGTCGACCACGAAATATCGCCCTCGCAGGCGCGCAACCTCGAAAACGAGGTCGGCTGCCAGGTGATGGACCGCACCATGGTCATCCTCGAAATCTTCCACCGCAACGCGCGCTCCCCCGCTGCGCGCGCGCAGGTGGAGATCGCGCGCCTGGGCTACATGGCGCCGCGCCTGCGCGAGGCGGCGAAGCTGGCGGGGCCGCAAGGGCGGCAGCGCAGCGGCGTCGGCGGGCGCGGCGCCGGCGAGTCGCACACCGAACTGGACAAGCGCAAGATCCGCGACCGCATCGCCGAACTGCAAAAGGAGATTGCTGCGATGGACGTCGAGCGCAAGACGCAGCGCGCCCGGCGGCAAGCGCACCAGGGGCTCGCCAGCGTGGCGCTCGTCGGCTACACCAACGCGGGCAAATCCACCCTGATGCGCGCACTCACGGGAAGCGAGGTGCTGGTCGCCAACAAGCTCTTCGCGACGCTCGACACCACCGTGCGCACCCTTCACCCCGAGAGCATCCCGCGCGTACTGGTCAGCGACACGGTCGGCTTCATCAAGAATCTGCCTCACGGGTTGGTCGCGTCGTTCAAGTCGACGCTCGAGGAGGCGCTGGATGCATCGCTGCTGCTACACGTCGTCGACGCCAGCGACCCCGGCTTTGAACGGCAGATCGAAACCACCGAAGACGTCCTCAAGGAGATCGATGCGCAGGACGTGCCGCGCTTCCGCATCTTCAACAAGATCGACCACGTCGGCGACGCCGCGACGCAGGCCGAACACGAAGCCGCGCTGCGCGCCCGCTACCCCGATTGCATCGTGATGAGCGCGCGCCGCCCTGACGACGTCGCGAAGCTGCACCAGGCGATCGTTGCGTTCTTCCAGCGGGATCTCGTCGAGGCCGAGCTTTTTCTTCCGTGGTCGGCGCAGCAACTCCGCGGGGAAATCTTTGCGCGCTGTGAGGTGCTGGAGGAGCGTGCCGACGATGAAGGTGCGTTCTTCCGCGTCCGCGGCGAGCGGGGGGCCCTGGATAGCCTGCGTGAGCAGTTCGGCCAGGCGCGCTGAAGTCAGATCGGTTGTAGCACCCAGTCGCCCCCTGGGGAGGACGATGGGTCAGTTCGATTTTTCTAGCGGTCATTCACAGCGGCAATTCGAGACGAACATGAGACGTTCGCCGCAAACCCCTGAACTTCTGCTTAGGGTCGGGAGCAGGCGACTGCAATTGCCGAACTGAGACTATCGAACAAAGCAAACCTGACACGTGCTGTCAGGCCCAATCTGAACTTTTATAAATGAATCCAGCGCGGACCGGGCTTGACCTTTCCCCGCATTTCCCCTGCCCGAAACCCTGCCTATCGCTGCGCCTGACTAGCCAGCGGAAACTTCAAGGTGAACACCGCCCCGCCGCGGGGATCGTTCGCTGCGGTCAAACTGCCACCATGCCGCTCGACGATGCCATAGGTGATGGCGAGGCCGAGGCCGGTGCCCTTGCCCACCGGCTTGGTGGTGAAGAAGGGTTCAAACAGATGGGGCAGGTTTTCCAGCGGGATGCCCGGACCGTTGTCCCGAAAATAGACTTCCACCTGGTCGCCCTCGGCGTGGTGAACTCGCCGGGCGGTGATCTCCAGGCGGGACTGGGCTTCTTCGGCGGTGGCGTCGCAGGCGTTCTGCACCAGGTTCATCATGACCTGCTGCATCTGTCCGGGTGAGCCCGCCATGGTGATGTCTTTTGGCAGTGTGATATCCACTTTGAACTTGTCCGCTGCCGCCTTGGTGACCCAGTGCACGGCCTGCTCGATGACCTGGCTCAGGTTGAAGGGGCGGTCCTCGTTTCGGTCCACTGCCGAGAAGCGTTTCAGGCTGTCGACGATGTCGCGGGTGCGCTCGGCGCCTTCCACCGTGCCTTCGATCAGGGGCGACAAGTCTTTTAGCAGGTGGTCGATGCGCAGCTTCTTGCGCAGTTCCGCCAGGTCGGCGGCGGGCTTGCCGGCGTGGATCGCCGCCAGGTAGGTTTCCAGGCGCCGGGCATAGCGTTGCAGCGCATGGGTATTGCCCAGCACAAAGCTGATGGGGTTGTTGAGCTCGTGCGCGACCCCCGCCACCAGCCGGCCCAGTGAGGCCATTTTCTCCGAGTGCAGCAACTGCTGCTGGGTGCGTTTAAGGTCTTCGTGGGCTTCACGCAGGGCCTGGTAGGCCTTGCGCAGTTCTCCCACCGGCCGGCCGGTGATGACCATGCCAACCTGGGTGCCCTGGTGGTTGAATCGGGGCGTGCAGTTGAGGGATACCGGCACGGCGGCATCGTCGGCACCGCGCAGGGGCAGTTCGCAATCGGCCAGGCCTTTCATGCCGTGGTGGGCGAACATGCGCTCGGCATTGGCGCGGGCATCGGCATCGGCGAACAGGTCGAACAGGGGGGTGCCGATGAGGGCCTGCTCGGGCTTTCCGGAAAACGCCACCAGGGCTTGATTCACGACCTCGATGCGTCCGCTGCGGTCGCACACCACCAGGATGTCGGACATGGAGGCCAGCACCGAGAAGACAAACTGCTGGGATTCCTCGAGGGCGGTGTTCTTTTCCTCCAGGGCCACTTCGTACTGAAGCAGGTCGTTGTAGACCTCGTCCATCTTCCGGATGACCTCGATCCAGACTTCCTCGCCCAGCGCATCGAGGCCCTCGGTGTGGGGAATGGGGGATGCTGAACGGGGGACGGTGGATGTCCCGGGCGTTACTGCTTTGTTTATTCCATCACGCATTCCACCCCCCACTTCAATGCACCGTGCATACCATGCAGGGGTCGAAAGAACGCACCACATGTTGTACCGCCACCGGCATGGGGTCGTCCGGGTCCACTGCCATGCCGGCCAGGGCCTGCTCCAGGGCGCCGGGCACGCCCGCCGCGTCGCGGGGCGAGAAGTTCCAGGTGGTGGGGGCAATGATCTGGTAGTTCTGGATGCGGCCATGCCGCACGCTGACCCAATGTCCCAGTGCACCCCGGGCCGCCTCCACCAACCCCATGGCGCTCCCTTCCTCCGGCAGCTTGCCGTGATCGCACCAGGCCTGGCCGGGCACCAGTTGCAGGGCCCACGCTTCCATCCGTGGTACCACCAAAGCCAGTTCCAGTAGGCGCGCCAACACCCTGGCCAGCACGCTGCCGCCGCACGCGGCCACCAATTCCCGCACCAGCGAATGGCCGGCCACCATCTGGCGGGCGAGGGCGCCGGTTTCCATCACCTGGCCGTTGTAACGCGGGGCCTTGCACCAGGAATAGGCGCCCGGCTTGTCCAGCAGGGGTTCAGATATTCCTTGGGCTGGTGCCAGGGTCTCGCCGGCCATCCACGCGGAACTGAGGTCTTCCAGGATGGCGGCGGGATCGAACGGGGCCAGCCCGGCATCCCAGATCCCGGCGGGAAAATGTTCATAAGCGCCGTAACTCAGGAAGCGGTCGGTGCCACGGCCCACACGCTCCAGCCCCAGATCGAAGGCCGCCTCCAGGAACAGGGGCAAATCACCGCCGCGTCCCGCGCGCCACCGGTGCAGGGACGCCAGGCTACCCAGTTCGGCGACGGCCTCCAGGGCATCGCCGAACGTATGGCGCTCGAGGAAGCGACGGAAAGAACGCAGCAGGGCAATCAGGCGCAACACCTCCGCCCGTTCCAGCGGCCGGGCGCTGCCGCCTGGTTGCAGGCTCAGGGTGTGCGGCCACTTGCCGGCCATGAGCCCCATCAGGTGCATGAAGGCTGAGCGCGCCGGCAGCACGTCGGCCGCCGCGCTGCCTTCCACCGCCTTGAAGCGGGCCGCCAGCCGGGGGAACCAGGCCTTGTCTTGGTAGGGGGGGCGGGCGAAATCCGGCATGAAGAACAGGTAGAAGTGGGTCAGGTGGTCCGCCAGGTTCTCGCAGGCCGTCACCAGATGTTCGGCCAGCAGGCCATTCTCTGGCGGCGTCAAACCCATGAGGCCGCGCAGGGCCTTGGCCGCGGCGGCACTCTGGGAGACGGAACAGATACCGCAAATGCGCGGCACGATCACCAGCGCATCCATCGGATCCTTGCCCGGCAGCATTTGCTCGAAGCCGCGGTACAGGGGGGAATTCACGTAGGCGGCGGACACCCGTCCCGCGGTGATCTTGAGGCTGACTTCCAGGTCGCCTTCAACGCGGTTGAAAGGGCCGAGGATGCGGGTGCTCATGGCTTGCACTTCCAGACAGGGCACGCTTTGGTGAGCTTACCCGCAGCCCGCTGCCTCCCCACCTGCGGGCGGGGGAAAAGCTGACTGCAGCCCGGCGATTCAAACGCCATTCTTCTCTCTTTCATTTCAAGCCCGTTTTCTTGATTATCGGCGTCACCACCGTGTGGTCCGCCACCGCATTCTTCCGCACCCGGTTCGGTGTTGCGGACTTTGAAAGCGCAGCCAAGGCGACAAACCAGGCCTTGGGCATGTCCGAAGGCAGGCCGATGGGAATGCCGGCGATCTTGGGCGTCTCGGCGAAGGGATGGCCGGGCTCCTCGAAATGGGGTTCGGTGCAACTCACGCAGGCATAGCCCCCGCGCAGGCAGGAGCCGCTGCCGTTCCACAAGCGGGTGTTGCAGTCGGCGTGGGCCTGGGTGCCCTTGCAACCCAGGTTCTCCATCAGGCAGCCCTGGTCGGAGGTCTTCTCGGCGCTGGCCTTGAACTCGTAGTACTCGTTGCGCGGACAGCCGTGGTGCACGAGGTGATCGGTATAGAGACGGGGCCGGTTGAGCGGGTCCAGATCGGCGAGGCCAAAGCGTGACAGGGCCAGCGCCATGAGGGTATCCAGCACCCAGCCCGGATGGGTGGGACAGCCCGCTACGTTGATCACGGGCAGGCCGGAGCCGGAACGGAAGTCCGTTCCCAGCAGACCGCCCGGGTGATCGCCGTCGTATTGCAGCCCCACCGCCCCGGCCGGGTTACCACCGGTGGCGGTGATGCCGCCGAAGGCAGCGCAGGTCCCCACCGCCAGGACATGCTGCGCGCGGGCGGCCAGATCCGTCACCCAGGACATCATGGGCCGGCCCGACCCGGACAGCATGTGAAAACGTCCGCTGCCATGGGGGCCGGTCATTACGGAACCTTCCACGCACAGCAAATCCAGCCGCTCCCGGCCCTCGGCGCAGGCTTTAAGGATATCCAGGGCTTCAATGCCGCTTTCCTGGCTCAGGCTGGGGTGCCACAGGAGGCGAATGCCGGACTCTTCCAGCAGAGCGAACAATTGCGGCTGCTCGGCGTTGAGCAAGGACAAGGTGCAGCCGCCGCAGCCGCCGGACTGGAGCCAAAGCAGATTCAGGGGTTTAGTCATGTTCCCCCACCTTGTCTTGACGCGCAGGCCGTTCCACACCCAGCCGCTGCATCTTGCTGCGCAAGCCCAGGCGGGACAAGCCCAGTTCCTGCGCCGCCCGGGAGATGTTGCCCCGATGGCGGGCCAGGGTTTCCTGCAGCAACTTGATTTCCAGGGCATCGACCTGGCCGCGCAGGCCGGTGTTTTCATCCGCCCCCGCTGCTGCAGTCCGGGTCGGGCTGGCCTGGCGGATCGGGGGGGCGAGCTGTTCCGCGCCCAGGTACGGGCCGTCGGATAACACCAGCATGCGCTGGATCTCGTTCATCAGTTCGCGCACGTTGCCCGGCCAGGCGTAAGCGGCCAGGTGTTCCAGCACGCCCGGGGCGAAGCCCCTCACCGGCCGGCCCAGGCCGGCGGCGGCCCGCTCCAGGATGCTCGCGGCCAGCAGGGGGATGTCCATGGGCCGTTCGCGCAGGGCCGGCACCCGCAGCGGCACGGTGGCCAGCCGATAGTAGAGGTCGCCGCGAAAGCGGCCTGCCTGCACCTCGGCTTCCAGGTCGCGGTTGGTGGCGGCAATGACCCGCACGTCCACGGTCTGCGAACGGCTGCTGCCGAGCGGGCGGAACTCGCCTTCCTGCAATACCCGCAGCAGCTTCACCTGGAAAGCGGGCGAGGTCTCGCCGATCTCGTCCAGGAACAGGCTGCCGCCATCGGCCTGCTGGAACAGGCCGATGCGTTCCTCATAGGCCCCGGTGAAGGCGCCGCGCTTGTGGCCGAACAGCTCCGACTCCAGCAGGGTGTCCGGCAGGGCACCGCAGTTCTCCACCACGAAAGCCTTGTCGGCCCGGCCGCTGGCGTAATGGATCGCTCGCGCCAGAAGTTCCTTGCCGGTGCCGGACTCGCCCTGCAACAGGATGGAGACGTCGTAGCGGGCGGCCCGCTGCACCTGTTCGCACACGACGTTCATCGGGCTGTCCGCTGCACGGACGATATTGCTCAAGGCGAAGGCCGCTTTCACGCGCTGCCGGCTGGTCTCGACCCGTCCCCGCAACAAGGGTTCGGCGGCACGCAGTTCCACCGCCAACTGGCAGTTTTCCAACTGCAGGCGATACAGCTCGGCGGCGCGTTTCAGGGTCAGCAGCAGTTGTTCGGGATGCCAGGGCTTCAACAGGTACTGGTAGATACCCGCCTCGTTGATGCCGGTAATGATGTCCTCGCTGTCGGTGTAACCCGAGATGATGATGCGCACCGCATCAGGCCAGTCGCGGCGCACTTCCTTGAGGAAGGCCACCCCGCTCACGTCCGGCATGCGCTGGTCGGTGAGCACAACCTGGATGGTTTCCCGCTCCATGATGGCCCTGGCCTCGGCCGCCCCCGATGCGGTGAACACCTGGAAGTCCTCTTCAAGGGTGCGGCGCAAGGACTCCTGGGAGCGAACCTCGTCATCGACGACCAGGACAGTGGGCAAGGGGGTCATGCCGTTTCCTCCACCGGCACCCTCCAGCCCAGTTCGCGGTGCCGGGCCAGATGTCGGGGCGTCCAGGAATGGGGGGTCTTGTCGACGAAATGGTGGCGCGCCACGTGGTAACTCGGGTCGAAACCGTAGAAGTTGCGCTTCATGTGGTCCAGTTCCTCGGCCTGGTAAGTTGCCAAGGGCTTCGCTGCCTCGTCTTCCGCACGCCGCCGGCGCTTGGCCGCGAGCTGCTCGGCATAATCCGCGGCGGCGGCGAGTTGGCCGGCGCGCAGGCGGATGTCCGCTTCGAAAGAGACCGGGCTGGCGTCGATGCAGTCATCCACAAAGCCCATCGTCGCCGCCTCCACTCCGCCCAGCGGCAGGCGGTGCTGCATGATGCGGCGCGCCCGGTCTTCCCCCACCCGTCGCGGCAGCAGATAGGTCCAGAATTCCGAGCCGTACAGGTTGCCCATGTTCTTGTAATGGGGGTTGAGAATCACGCCTTGCCGCACCCAGACAAAATCGGCCGCCAGGGCCAGGAAGGCGCCGCCTGCCCCCGCGTTGGCGCGCAAGGCGCTGACGGTGAGATGGCCGAGGGTTTCGATGATGGCCCGGCACAGCTCGTCCATGGCGTGGATGTTGCGCCAGGATTCGTCCGGCGGGCTGGCCGCCGCGTCGATGCGGTTCAGGTCCAGGCCATTGCTGAAGAAATCCGCCCCGCCCATCAGCACGATCACCCGGGTAGGCCGCTGGGTGGCGGATGCGTAGGCGGCCAGCAGCCGCTGGCAGGCATCGGTACCCATGGCTCCATTGTAGAAGTCGAAATGGAGATAGCCCACGCCATCGCATTCCTCGTAGCGGATATCGTCTGCGGCCCCGGGCCATTCCGGCAGCAGGGCGATTTCGGGAAAGGCCAGCACGGCCGGCAGTTTGATGGTAGGCGCGTCCTGCTTGCGGCGCACGTGGCCGATCTTCACCGCGCCGTCGCGGCAGGCCCGCACCATGCCCTCGCCGGAGCGGCCGAGCAGCAATCCGGGCGGGGCCGAGCCGGGCACGGCGTGGGCATTGTGCAGATAACAGGGCTGGCCGAACAGCTCATCCAGCACGCCGGGAAAGCCGTCGGCGCTATTGAGCTTGGCCAGCACCGTGGCGGTGTCGTCCTGCGCCCAGTCGATGGTCCGCTCACGCTGAGTCATCGGGGGCCGCAACTGACCCCGCACGGCGGAATCGCCAGGCTTCAGCGGCCGGGGCCGCCAACGCCCGGCCAGGTAGTCCGGCCATCGTTCCAGCGCGGTTCGCACCACCGCCACCGCCGCCTCGGTCACTTCGTTGCGGTACAGGCTGGACTTTCTGGCCACGCGCATGGGGAAACTCTGCGTCGCCCAGATCGGCCCGGCATCCATCTCCGCCTCGGCCTGCAGCAGGGTCACTCCCCATTCCGTTTCACCGTTCAGGATCGCCCAGTCCAATGCCGAGGGCCCACGGTCGCCGACGATGCCGGGATGCAGGATGAGACACACCTGCGCGCGCCAGACGGATTCGGGAATAGCCCGCTTGAGAAAAGGCGCCAGGATCAGCTGAGGCCGGAACAGCTCGACCGCCTCCTCGGTGACGGCGTCGCTGATGTCGAATTCCACGGAAACCTCATGGCCCGATGTGCGGAGTTCCATATAGAGTCGCTGGGTGAGGCTGTTGAAGGCGTGGGTGAGGAAGAGGATGCGCATGGATCAGCATATACGCGGCAGCTGCTCGCCCGAGAGCCAGTCCACCATGCGCCGTCCGCCAAACTTGGTCTTCATCTGAACGAAGCCATGCGGATCTTCCACCACCTTGCCGATGATCGCGGCCTGCTGTCCCTGCGGATGCGTGCGCATGGCGGCGAGGAGTGTCTCCGCGTCCTCCGCGGCGCAGATGGCGATGAGCTTGCCTTCGTTGGCGATGTTGAGGGGATCCAGCCCCAGCAGTTCGCAGGCCGCATCCACTTCCGGTTTCACGGGAATGGCGGCTTCTTCCAGATGGATGCCGACCCCGGACTGGTGGGCAATCTCGTTGATGGTGGCAGCCAGCCCGCCCCGGGTGGGGTCGCGCATCACCCGGATCGTGGCGCCGCTGGCCAGCATGGCAGCGGTCAGGCCGTTGAGGGCGGTGCTGTCGGACAGGATGGGCGCATCGAAGGACAGGTTTTCCCGTTTGCTCATGATGGCCATGCCGTGGTCGCCCACGCTGCCGGACACCAGCAGGACGTCGCCGGGTTGCGCCAGATTGCCGGAGAGGTGTATGCCATCGGGCAGGAAGCCGACGCCGGTGGTGGTGATGAACACCCCATCGCCCTTGCCCTGTTCCACCACCTTGGTGTCGCCGGCTACCAGCTTGACGCCGGCGTCTTTGGCCGCTTTGGCCATGGATTCGACGATGCGGGCGAGATCGGCCAGGGGAAAGCCTTCCTCCAGGATGAAGCCGGCGGTGAGATAAAGCGGCGTCGCCCCCATCACCGCCACGTCGTTGACCGTGCCGTGCACCGAGAGGCCGCCGATGTCGCCACCGGGAAAGAACAGGGGCGAAACCACATGGCTGTCGGTGGACACCACCATGCGACCCTCCCCTTGGGGCAGGCAGGCGCCGTCGTTGCCCTGGGCCAGATATTCGTTGGAAAGGTGCTCGGCAAACAGGTCGGCGATGAGTTGCACCATGGCCCGGCCGCCGCCGCCGTGGCTCATGTCGACACAACCGTGTTTGATGTCCAGCGGGCGGGCGTAGCCTTTTTTCACTTGGCCGCTCATGGGGGCGTTTCCTCCACGTCCTTGTGGCGGCCATAGGTGTAATGCGCCGCGCAGGCCCCTTCCGACGACACCATGCACGACCCCATCGGATTCTCCGGCGTGCAGACTGTGCCGAAGATCTTGCAGTCGGTGGGTTTCTTCACACCACGGAGAATCGCTCCGCACGCGCAGGCCTTGTTGTCGGGCACCGGCCGATATTCCAGGCTGAAGCGGCGCTCGGCGTCGTATTCGGCGAAGCGTTCGCGTATCTTCAGGGCGGAGTACGGCACCTCGCCCAGACCGCGCCATTCGAAGCTGCGGCGCAGCTCGAACACTTCGGACACCAGGTTCTGTGCCTTGGCATTGCCTTCCGGTGTGACCGCCCGGGTGAACTCGTTCTCCACCATCGCCCGGCCCTCGTTGACCTGACGCACCAGCATGCGGATGGCCTGCATCACATCGAGCGGTTCGAAGCCGGCGATGACCACGGGCTTGCGATACTCCTCGGCGAAGAATTCGTAGGGCCGGCTGCCAATTACCGTTGAGACGTGGGCCGGGCCGATGAACCCATCCAGCGGCACGGTGCCCAGATCCCGCACTTCGGGCGACTCCAGGATATTCATGATGGCCGAGGGGGTGAGCACATGGCAGCACAGCACGCTGAAGTTCTTCAGCTGCTCGGCATCCGCCTGCCTGACCGCCACCGCGGTGGGCGGCGTGGTGGTCTCGAAGCCGATGGCGAAGAACACCACGTCCTTGCCCGGATTGTCGCGGGCGATTTTCAGGGCATCGGTCACCGCGTAGACCATGCGGACGTCGCCGCCGCGCGCCTTGGCGCGCATCAGGGAGAGGCCGTCCGAGGCGGGGACGCGCATGGTGTCGGCATAGGTGCAGAGGATGACGCCGTTCTCCAGGGCCAGCTTGATGGCCAGGTCGATGCGGCCGATCGGCAGCACGCACACCGGGCAGCCGGGGCCGTGAATCATGCGCACGTTGGGCGGCAGCAGGTCCGGCACGCCGTAACGGGAGATGGCGTGGGTATGGCCGCCGCAAAACTCCATGAAGTTGTAGCGGCGGTCGGGCCAGACCTCGGCGGCGATGGCACGGGCCAGCCCCTGGGCGACCTCGCCATCGCGAAATTCGTCCACGTATTTCATGATGCGGCCGCCTGTTCGGTGAGGCCTGCTTCCGCCATCAGGGTCAGGGTCTTCTCCGCCTCTTCCGGGTCGAGGCGGGTCAAGGCGTAGCCGACGTGGACGATGACGTAATCCCCCACCTGCACGTCCTCCACCAGGGCAAGCGAAATATTCTTGCGCACGCCGCCCAGGTCGACGATGGCCTGATCGTCGGCGGCAATTTCCACCACGCGGGCAGGGATGGCCAGACACATGGTTACGATCCTTTTCGTTGAATATGTTGCCCCCGCAAGGGGGATGCCGGATTCGTAAAATGCTTAAGCATAACGACTCCGCTGCATTGCAACCCAAGCCTGGCCCAGAGACAAGCCGCCATCGTTCGGCGGAACCTGACGGGCCTCCAGAACGGTGAGCCCAAGCGCGCTCAGCCGCTGGCGCAGGCCATGGCTGAGGATGGCGTTCAATAGGCAGCCGCCCCCCATGGCCACGGTATGCACACCGTGCTGGCGGGCGGCCCGTTCGGTCCAGTCCGCCAGGGCCTGCACCAGGGTGGCATGGAACAAGCCGGCGCCGTGGATCGGATCGGTTTCGTCGGCGAGCCGTGCCAGCAGGGGCAGCAGGTCGAGTCGGCCATCGTCATGCAGGATATAGCCCTTATCCAGAGCAGCGATGGCGCCGGCCTGCTCGGCAAGGCCTTCCAGAAGCATGGCCGCCTGGCCCTCGTAGGCCATGACCTCACGCACCCCCAGCAGGCCTGCCGCCGCATCGAACCAGCGCCCCAGGCTGCTGCTGGACGGGCAGTTCAGACTGCGTTGCAACAGGTGATGCAGCTGTTTTGCCGCCGGCTGGGCGGGAAAACGCCGCGCGATTTCCTCGCCCCGCCCGAGCCGATGCAAGGCCGCCGCCGCCATGCGCCAGGGTTCTTTCGCCGCCTTGTCGCCGCCGGCCAGGGGGAGCGGGGCGAGATGGCCCAGGCGGCTGAATCGAGGGCCGTCCACGCGCAGCAGTTCGCCGCCCCAAGCGGTTCCATCGCTGCCCAGTCCCACCCCGTCCAGCGCCAGGCCGAGAATCGGGCCGCTGACCTCATGTTCCGCCGCCACTGCGGCGATGTGGGCGTGATGGTGCTGCACGGCGACGGCCGGCACGCCCCAGCGCTCGGCCAGCGCCATGGCATGGCCGGAGCTGAAGAAATCCGGGTGCAGATCGCGGGCCACGACTGTCGGCGTGACCTGCAGGATGTCGAGGAGATGCTGCGTCACTTCCATCAACATGCCGCACGCGGCCGGGTTGTCGAGACCGCCGATGTGCTGCGAAACGAAGGCCTCGTCGCCGCGGGTGACGCAGATCGTGTTCTTGAGATATCCCCCCAGAGCCAGCACCGACGGCCCGGAGCGGGGGAGGCGGATGGCGCGCGGGGTATAGCCGCGCGCGCGGCGAATGAACTGGATGGAAGCGAGGCCCGGGTCGCCGACTTGTCTCACGACGGAATCGTCGCAGCGCACCACGATGTCCCGTTCATGCAGCAGCAGGGCATCGGCGATGCCCGCGAGACGCGCCACCGCTTCGCCGTTGTCGATCGCCAGCGGTTCGCCATTGGGATTGGCGCTGGTCATGACCAGCACCAGGTCCTGGGGCTGCTCGATCCACGCCGTGCCGGCGGGTTGCCCTCGCGAGGAGGACGCCGGATTCGTAAGCGCTGAAGCGCAACGACTCCGCTGGCCGGCGGCTTCATGGAACAGCAGCCAGTGCACAGGTGTGTAGGGCAGCATCACGCCCAGCCAGGCGAGGCCGGGCGCGATGCCGGGAAAGACGTCGTCGGCGCTGGGCTTCTTGCGCAGCAGGCAGATGGGGCGTTCCGGCGATTGCAGTAGTTCGGCCTCCCCTTCGTCCAACTCGACCCAGTCCGCAATCGAAGCCCGGTTGGCGGCCATGACGGCAAAGGGCTTCTCCTCGCGCTGCTTGCGTTCGCGCAGGCGCCACACCGCTTCGGGATGATGCGCATCGCAGGCCAGGTGGAAGCCGCCCAGGCCCTTGATGGCGATGATCTGACCGGAGCGCAGGCGGCGCAGGGTGTCGGCGACGGCGTCATCGCAGGCGATGGCCTGCCCATTGGGGGTGACTAGGGTGAGCTTCGGCCCGCACGCCGGACACGCCGTCGGCTCGGCATGGAAACGCCGGTCGGCCGGATCGCGGTATTCTCGCTCGCAATCCGGGCAAAGTGGAAACGCCGCCATGCTGGTCTGGGCCCGGTCGTAGGGCAGGCCACGGGTCAGGGTATAGCGCGGACCGCAGTGGGTGCAGTTGACGAAGGCATGACGCCAGCGCCGGTCGGCGGGGTCGAACATCTCCGCCAGGCAGTCCGGACAGACGGCGGTGTCATGGCCGATCATGGTGGCGGCCTGGCCGGCAGCGCTCTCGCCAATGCTGAAATCGGATAAGTCGCCGGTGGCCGGCGCATCGGTCCAGCTCAGGTCGCGCACCAGCGCCAAGGGTGGAATCTCCTGGCGCAGGCGCTGCGTGAAGGCATCGATCCGCTCGGCCTCGCCTTCCACCAGCACCTCCACCCCGGCGGCATCGTTGCGCACCCAGCCGGCGAGATTCAGTTCCTGCGCCAAATGCCAGACATGAGGCCGGAAGCCGACGCCCTGGACGATGCCGGTGACGCGCAGGCGGCGCTGCAAGCGGTCAGCATGGTTCAGGCTAAGTGCAGGGGCCGGCCCGTTCATGGGAAATCACCCACCCGCCGCCAACTGCGCTTCCAGTTCTGCGATGCGCCGCTTGAGCAGGTCGACGTTCTGCAGCCGCGCCGCCTGGGCCTCGCCCAGTCCGGCCAACAACCAGGCCAGCCAGGCATCCATGCCCTGGTTACTGGTGGCGGAAACCTGCAAGACTTCGAGTTTCGGATTCACCCGGTGCGCGTAGTCCACGCACCGGGCTACGTCGAAATTGAGGTAGGGCAGCAAGTCCACCTTGTTCAGGATCATCAGGTCGGCGGCATGGAACATGTCCGGGTATTTCAGCGGCTTGTCCTCGCCCTCCGTCACTGACAGGATGACCACCTTGTGGGCCTCGCCCAGATCGAAGGCGGCCGGGCAGACCAGGTTGCCGACGTTCTCGATCATCAGCAGGCTGTCGTCGGGCAGATTCAGGCGTTCCAGCGCATGGCCCACCATGTGGGCGTCCAGGTGGCAGCCCTTGCCGGTGTTGACCTGGATGGCCGGCGCCCCGGTGGCGCGGATGCGGTCGGCGTCGTTGCTGGTCTGCTGGTCGCCTTCCACCACGGCCACCTGGGCTTTTTCCTTCAGCATCTCGATGGACTTGACCAGCAATGTGGTCTTGCCTGAGCCGGGGCTGGAAACCAGGTTCACCGCGAAGATGCCGTGTTCGGCGAAGTGCTTGCGGTTGCCATCGGCATAGGTGTTGTTTTTGCCCAGGATGTCCTGCTCGATGCGCACCATGCGTTCCTGGCTCAGCCCCGGCGCGTGAGCATGGGCAGGGCCGAGGCCGTAATGAAGGTCGCCCTTGTGCGCGAGGAAGTGGACCTCGCCGGCATGGCCGTGGGGGTGGGCTTGCGCATGGGAATGCTCGTGGCCATGCTCGTGGGGATGAGTATGGGGATGGCTGTGATCGTGAGGGTGTTCGCGATCATGACCTTCGATTCGGGTTTCGCCTTCGCCGCAGCCGCAGACAGTACACATAGTCAGACTCCTGAATTTACTCGACCAACAAATCCTTGACCCGCATTTCCGTGCCGCCGGTGGCCTGCACCTGGTAGCTGCCGCATTTCGGGCAGGGGTCATACAAGGCGCTCACCAACACTGTTTGGCCGCAGCCCAGGCAATAGCCCTGACCGGGCAGACGCTCCAGTTCGACCCGCGCGCTGTCGGCCACGCTGCCCTTGAGCACCACGTCCAGGCAGAAGCTCAGGGCTTCCACTTCCACGCCGGAGAGGGCGCCGATCTCCAGGCGTACCTCGGTGACTCGGCGGAAACCTTGCTGGGCGGCGGTATCCTCTACGATCTGCAGAATACCTTCCGCCAGGGACATTTCATGCATCGCTCAATTCGACTCCATAGGATACGCATGGGTCAAGGGACTGGGAAACCAGTCGGGCGCGGGCTTCCAGACCGGGGCCGGCCTCCAGCCCGGCCAATGCCTGGGCGAGCGGACCGCTGGGGTGAAAATTCCACTCCGTGGGCGCGATGATGCGGTAATCCGCTACCCGCCCATCCCGCAGCCGCACCACATGAATCAACAGACCCCGCGAAGTTTCCACGCCGGCCATGCCGACATTGTCCTCCAGCGCCCAGGATCGAACCACTGCGGCCCCATCGGATTGACCCGGGTCGGCACGCAATCGTTGCGGCAATTCGGCCAGTTCCAGCAGGCGGGCCAGCAAACGGGCGCCGGCTCCGCGCCCGCGTTGGGCGATCCAGCCCGCCAGCATGGGGTGATCCGACACCCGCGCCGGCGCGCCGGTTTCGGCGGGTTCGCCGAGCCATCGCGGCGCGGTGCAATACGCCAAATCGTCCAGGGCTTGCCGGGCCAGATCGGCAGCCAGGGCCGAATCCAGATGTGCCAGGGCAGGCAGCAAAGGCGCCCGGCTCATGCCCATGTCAGGGCCTTCACCCAGATCGGCGAACAGCTTGGCGACTAGCGTCGCGCTATGGCGTCGCCATGCATCGAAGCCTGCCAGGTCCCGACTTGCCCATTGTGCAGGGGACTCTCCCACCAGCGTGGTCTCCAGCAAGCCTTCCAGGGCATCGGCGAAACGCGCCGGTTCGACGGCCGCACCCGCAAGGGGCACGCCGGATTCGTAAGCGCTGAAGCGCGACGACTCCGCTGCCTGACGCAGGGCCAGCAGGCTGGGCATGTCGGGACCGTGCCCGGCCTGTTCCGGCCAGCTGAGCAACAAGCGCCAGACGTGTTCCTGGGCCCGTTCCACCAGCACCGTGTGTTCGCGTTGCCTGAGCACATCCCGCCCAGGCGTCAGGCCGCGCGCGGCCTCGCAAGCGGCCTGTGCGGCAACCCGCTGGGCCTTGCCGCACAGGCTGAAGATCAGGCCGGCCAGGTCGGCCACCTCCTCCGGTCCGCGTCCG
>Ga0299915_10000365_pt1 | contig 35040 bp, 29 predicted proteins | sample RVTome_13_FD_200263 | JGI IMG/M metagenome (GOLD analysis project Ga0299915, IMG submission 200263) | Soil microbial communities from uranium-contaminated site in the Upper Colorado River Basin, Wyoming, United States - RVT92D227 (version 2) ...
TTGGTCAGCGAAGGCCCAGAAATGTCACCACTGACGGAAATGGCTCGCGCAAAATGTCACTCACCCTCCGGATGCTCGCTCGCACGCTTCACGACACTATTGTCCAGCGGATCGTCCTCGCCGTCGCGATCGATCCCGAGCTTGACGAGCCGGTAGCGAAGCGACCGAAAACTCACGCCAAGTAGCGCCGCCGCGCGCTTGCGGACTCCGTTGGTATGCTCGAGTGCGCGCGTCACCCATGCGCGCTCGTAGTCACCGAGGAGCCGCTCGAGATCGACCCCCTCGGCGGGAAAGCTCGCAGGTGGCTCACTCGCGACCACCTTGGAGGTCTTCACCTCGGGGAGGTCGCCGATGCCGATGATCGCGCTCGACGACAGCGCCACCGCTCGCTCCACGATGTTCTCGAGCTCGCGCACGTTGCCCGGAAAGTCGTAGCTCTCGAGCCGGCGCAGCGCCTCGATCGTCAGCTGCGACGTCCGTCCATGCTCGGCGCCGAACTTGCGCAAGAAGTGCTCGGCGAGCAGCGGGATGTCCTCGCGGCGCTGGCGCAGCGGCGGCAACCGGATCTCGACCACGTTCAGCCGGTAGTACAGATCGGCCCGGAACGCGTTGCGCGCGACCTCGGCCTCGAGATCGCGGTTGGTCGCGGCGATCACGCGGACGTCGACGTCGAGCTCCTCGTTCGCGCCGACCGGCTTGACCTTGCGCTCCTGCAGCGCCCGCAAGATCTTGACCTGGAGTCCCAGCGACAGCTCGCCGATCTCGTCGAGGAACAGCGTGCCGCCCTCGGCCTCCTGGAACAGGCCGCGCTTGTCGGCGACCGCGCCGGTGAACGAGCCCTTCTTGTGTCCGAACAGCTCGGACTCCATGAGCTCCTCGGGGATCGCGCCGCAGTTCACCGCCACGAACGCCTGCTTCGCGCGGCTGCCCTCGGTGTGGAGCGCCCGCGCGACGAGCTCCTTGCCGGTCCCGCTCTCGCCGGTGATGAGGACGTTCGTCTTCGTCGAGTGGATCTTCGCGATCAGCTCGAACACCTTCTGCATCGCCTTGCTCTTGCCGAGCAGCTGCGCGAGCCGGACGCGACCGGCGACCTGATCCTTGAGCGCGAGGTTCTCGGCAACCAGGGCGCGCTTCTCGAGCGCACGTCCGATCACCGCGTTGATCTCGTCGACGTGGAACGGCTTGGTCAGGTAGTCGTACGCGCCGCGCTTCATCGCGGCCAGCGCGGTCTCGGTGGTCGCGAAGGCGGTGACGAGGATGACCTCGCAGTCCACCGGCGGAGATCCGATCGTCCCGGACTTGATCGCGTCGAGGAGGCCGAGCCCGTCGAGCCCGCCGGGCATCTTGAGGTCGCTGACCACGATGTCGAACGGCTGGGCGCGCAACTGGTCGATCGCGAGCTCCGCGTTGTTGACCGCACGCACTTCGTGCCCGGCACGCCGCAGGCAGATCGCCAGGAATTCACGCATCGACTGTTCGTCGTCGACGATTAGGATCCGCCCCACGTGTGCACTATGGCACGGAGGCAGATACCATCGAAGGGTCTGCAGCCGATCCCACGCACCAGGCCCGGACAGCTCGCGCTCGAGCGCGGCCGGGGAGTCGCGCTTCGCGAGCGAGCGGATCGATGATCGATCGCCTGCGCCGAGATCCCGGCCTGCTCGCGCTCGCGGTCGCGATGATCGTGACCGCGGCGCTGTACCTGCCGACGCTCGGGCGCGGCCTGACGAACTACGACGATGCGTGGCTGATCCGCGATAACTGGATCGTCACCGATCCATCGTGGGCATCGCTGCGCGCGATCGCGTTCGACTTGGGCCGCGAGACTCGGTTCGTCCTCGGCGCCGAGTACCTGCCCGTACGCGATCTGTCCGTGATGCTCGATCACGTGGCTTGGGGCGACTGGTATGGCGGCTTCCACCTCACGAACCTCGTACTCTACCTGGCCGCCATCGTGACCTGGTTCGGGGCGATGTGCGCGTTCGGGGTCGATCGCAGGGTCGCCGGGCTGATGGCACTGGTCTGGGCGCTCCATCCGAGCCACGCGGAGTCGGTGGCGTGGCTCACGGAGCGCAAGGGTCTGCTCGCCGCGCTGTTGTCCGGCGTGGCCGTGCTCGGCTTTGCCCGTTACCGTGCGGGGGCTCGTTCGTGGTGGCTCGCGGTCGCCGCGTTGGCCGCGGTCGCGGCCGTGTGGAGCAAGGCACCGGCCGCGTTCGCGCTCGCCGCACTCGCCGGCCTGGAGCTCGTGTACCCGGCTCACCGCCGGTCGTGGCGGCGCAGCGCCTTCGGGTTGGGCGTGATCGCGGTCGTCGGGATCGCGGCGTTCGTCCCGGTCGTCGTGGTCGCGACCGACGCTGCCGTGATCGGCACTGTTGATCACGCACCTGATGGTTGGCTGGCGATGTCGATCGGGCTGCACGGATTCTACGTGCGGCTCGCTGCAATGGCAGTCGCGAACGCCGCGTCGTATCCGATCGCCACCGTCGGGCCATCCGCGATCGACCTCGTCATCGGTGCCGCCGTACTGGCGATCGTGCTCGCGGTCGCGGTGGTTCCCACGCGCGGCAAGTGGCGGCCTTCGGCAGATCTGCGGGCCGCCGCGATCTTGTGGCTCGCGTGCTGGTTCCCGGTGAGCCGCCTCGTCCTGCCGCTCTCGAACGTGCTCGTCGCCGATCGGTACATGCTGTTCGCGACGCTCGGGACCGCGCTCGCGGTGGCGACGGGGCTGGTCTGGATCGCGAACGCACGCCTGCGGTTGTTGCTCGTCGCGGCGATCGTGCTCGCGGCGTCACTTCGCACGCTCGACGCACAATCGAACTGGCGCGATTCGCAGACGCTGTGGCAGCGTGCCGTCGAGTCGAATCCCCACGACGGCAATGCGTGGAGCATGTACAGCGACGCGCTGCTCGAGTCGGGCGATCCGACCAGAGCACTCGAGGTGCTGCGAGTGGGCCTGAGACACAGCCGGTCGCCGCGGCTGCTTTTGCGCAAGGCAATCATGACGGTGCGATTCGGCCAGCGCCCGGACGCGGTGCGCACGATGCGCGAGGCGGCCGAGGCCGGCGAGCCACGCGCGATGTCCAACCTCGCACTCATGCTGCTGGAAGACGGTCAGCTCGACGAGGCGCTCGCGTGGGCGCGGCGCGGCACCACGGCGCTTCCGATGTACGCAGCCGGACACCGCTCGCATGGCAAGGTCGCGCTGGCTGCGCGCCAGCCCGAGGAAGCGCTCGCGGCGTTCGAGCACGCGTACGCGCTCGAGCCGAGGTACCTCGGCAATCGCCTCAACCTCGGACTGGCGCTCTCCGAGCTCGGCCGCAACGACGAAGCGCGGCAGCACTTCGAGGCCTGTCTCGATGATCCGGCGTTAGGCGCCCGCGCCCGGGCCGCGCTCCACCGGTGAGCGGATGGTCATGACCACGGCGAACCCGAGCAGCAAGAGGCCGACGAGTGATGCGACACGGGTCCATCCTGGGATGCGCGGCTGGGGGGCCAGCGTGATCCGGCGCGCGCCGCGTGGCACCGCGATCCCGGTGAGCGCGACGTTCACGGGCACGACCTCGACCGCACGCTCCGCGCCATCGACCGTCGCGGTCGCCGCGAACGCGCGCACGTAGTTGGTCGCGACCACGAGCATGCAGTCGGCCGGCGTATCGACCGCGATCGTCGCGGTCTGGCCGCGCGCATCCGTCGTCACCTCGAGCACCTTGGCCGACGCGCATGCCGGAGACGCCGGTGGCGGGCCGCCCGAGAGCTCACCGCGCAACATCCAGGCGGTCGCCGCGAGCTCGGTGCGCAGATCGGCACGATGATCCCACCAGGTCCGCGCGATCTCGCTCGCCGTGTCGGAGATCGCGATCCGCGCGACGAACCACGCAGGTCCGGGCGGCTCCGGGTAGCGTGCGATCGATCCGGTCTTCACGTCGAGCTGGTACTTCACGTTGTAGAGTTGCTGCAGGATTGGAAACGAGCGACTGCGCGTCAGCTGGAACACCCCGGTGGTCGGTTCGAGGGGCTTGCCGGTGAGCGCGCCGAGTAGCTCCAGGAAGCGCCGAGTGGGGTACCAGGCGCCGTCGAGCGATGGGAGCCCTGCAGCGAACGCCGTGCTCATCGAGTACGGCAGGGGCGCGTTGGGGATCTGGATGCGCTCGAGCGGCATCCGCAACTCGGGCGCCGCGGCGAGCACCGCCTCTCCGACTGCGCGCGGACCATCCTCGATCCGATCGTACGGGACGTCGCGCGGGAAACGCTCGTCGAACGCGACGACCCCGAGCGCGAGCGTGATCGCCAGGATACCGCCGAGTTGCCGCTGCTCGAATCCGCCCGTACGCCAGCGTGCGATCGCCGCGAGCGAACCACAGCCGAGCCACACCAGCGGCTCGCGAATCGCCGATGCCAGCGGTCGAGCGAAGACGATCACGGCGGCGGCGATCGTGAGGTACAGCCATGGGACTCGCGAGCCGGGTCGTGGTGGGGGAGTGGTGGCCCACCAGCCGGCGAGCGCGAACACGGGGACGCAAACGAGGATCGGGAGCACGGCTCGCGCCGGGACGCGGAACGCCTCGAGCGGCGGCACGATCGCCAGCAGCGCCGCCGAGACCGGCGTGTCGGAGCCGAACAGCATCGCGAACAGCGCGCTCGCGAGGAAGACCCATCGCAGCCGACGCTGCGCGTGTGGCCACGCCAAGATCAGGAACAGGACGAGTGGACCGACGGGGAAGTTGTGCTCGTGGTCGGCATCCCCGAGGTTGCTCCAGGGAACCGACTCGAGCCAGTCCCGCGCGCTCGCGGTGCCGAACGAGGCAAACAACGAGACATCGCCCCGCGCGAAGTCATCACCGGTGGCGTGGGCCACCATCCCGGCGAAGCGCGGAAGCGTCACGAGCGCGCCCGCCGCAAGTGCAGCGACGACGATCCACTGACTGCGCCCCCAGCGATCGCCTCGTGGAGCGTCGGCGATCGCCGCGAGCACGACCGGCCCGGCGAACACGATGCTGTAGACGATCATCTGCGGTCCGAGTCCCGACAGCCCCGTGAAGGAGGCGAACGCTCCGAACACCAACGTCACGACGCTTGCCGTACGTGCCCGCGCCGCGAGCACCAGCGCGAGCGCGACGATCAGCGGCAACAGGCCGAGCAGCAGGTTCTCGTGACCCATGGCGAGTCGCCACCCGAGGACCGGGGCGAAGCTGCACGCCCACACTGCGGTGATCCGCTCCGGAGCTGTGAGCGATCGCGTGTGGTTGGTCCACACCGCCACGAGCGCATCGATCGCCTTGAGCCCGAAGAACCCGAAACACAGCTGCACCACGACGGTGATCGCGTTCGCCGTGTTCGTCGCGGACATGCCGAGCGCGGCGCACAGCTGGACAATCGGAAGCGTGCCGGCGCTGTCGTGCAGTGGGGCCCCACCGATCACGCCAAAGCGATAGAGGTGGTCGGTCCAGTCGAAGCCGGCATCGAGGACGATGCGGTGATACGGAACCCACTGGATCGTGGCGTCAGCTTGCGAGATCGCGCGATCGAACGTCCATCCGAGGAGCAGCCAGGTGACGACGACCACGCCGAACGTCTCGGCGAGCCACTGTAGATCGCGTCCGCTCGCGGACGTGCGGAGGCGGTGCCACATCTCTCAGCGCTTCCGGCAGCACGCGACGAGGAAGCCACCGACATCGCGCGCGCCCGGAAGATCGGCGAGGCGGTGCTCGGCCCAGCGTACCGCCGCGCCGAGGACCGGCACCTCGAGCACCTTCGCGAGCGGCGTGATCACGCGGATCCCGCGCGTGGTGACCCACTCGAGGTCGGGCGGCAGGTAGCCGCGGATGGCGCGCGCATCGTCGTAGCGGGTGAAGACGTGCTCGTCGTGGGTGCTGTCCGACACCGCGGTCGGTGGCTTGACGGCCTTGACGAGCCGGCGCAGCGAACGCGCGTTGTAGAACTCGGCGAGCACCCAGCCGCCGGGCCGCACCACGCGCGCCATCTCGCGCAGCGCGCCGGTGATGTCGGGGATGTGGGCGAGCACCTTGAACGAGTAGGCGACGTCGACCGAATTGCTCGCGATCGGCAGCTCGGTCGCCGAGGCCTGCGCGACATGCAGCCCGCGCTCGGCCGCCCGGGCGAGCATGCCGCCGCTGAGATCGATGCCGGTGGCCCCGCGCGCGAACCGCGCGACGCGGTCGAGGATGAGCCCGGTCCCGCAGCCGACCTCGAGCACGTGCTTGTCCGTGGCGTAGCGCGCGACCAGCTCGACCTCGAGGTCGTCGAGCATGCGGTGATATGGCAGGTGACGCTCGCGCTCGTACCAGCCGGCGAAGTCGTCGTAGTAGGAGCGATTATCGAGACGGGACACGTCGGTCAGAGCTTCGCGAGCAGCTCTTTCTTCTTCGTGTCGAACTCGGCGTCGGTCAGGATGCCCGCGGCCTTGAGCTCTCCGAGTTGCTTGAGCGTCGACATGATCTGCTCGCGGCTCTCGGGTGGCCGGTTCGCGTTCGACTGGCCCATCATGCCGCCCATCTGGCCGGCCATCGCGAAGCCCATGCCGATCCCGGCGCCCTGGAGCGCGCCGCCACCGCCATCTCCGCCCTTCTTCATGCCCTCGGCCGCCCCCATCATCATCTCGGCCTGAGCGAGCTGCTGATACGCGGCCATGCCGCCGGTCGTGGAGCCCATGCCCTCGACGTACGCCATGCGGTCGACGAGCTTGTCGAGCCGATCCTTGTCGGCCTGGTCCATCGAGACCGAGAAGTCACCGAACCGGATGATCTCGACGCCGTACGGCTCGATGTGCTTGCGCACGCCGCCGAGCGTGGTCTCCTCGATCTCGTCGGTGTACGCGCCCGACGTGACCTTCATCATCGGCCAGCTCTGCTTGACGATGAGCTCGGCGATGCCGTCCTTCATCACCTTCTGCACCTGGCTCTTGAACCACGGCAGGAAGCCTTCGTTCGTCGCGTTGCGCTGGCCGACGAGCCCGATGAGCAGCTTCACGGGATCGATCACGCGCGCCGAGAACTCGCCGTGCACCATCAATCGCACGCGGAGCTTGGTCTGCGGATCCTGGATGTCACCGATCGAGGTGCCGAACTTGATCGACGGCATCTCGCGCGTGGTGACGAAGAACGCCTCGCAGATGAAGACGTTGCCGCCGGTGAACTTGTCCACCAGCTGGCCGAGGAACGGAATGTTCGACGCGTCGAGCGTGTGGCGCCCGGCGGAGAAGCTGCCGACGTACTTACCGTTCTTGAAGAACAGCGCGACCTCGTCCGAGTCGACGGTCAGCTGTGCCTTCCAGGGGATCGTTTGATCGGGGTGCTTGAAGACCCACTGGTCCTTCGCGGCATCGGGCCGCGCGATCGCCATCTCCGCGACCCCACCCTTGATGAAACTGATGATTCCCATCGCGCTCTTCCTCCTGAGGTCTCCCGTGGGCAGTTCCGTGCCACGGGATAGGCCGTGTAACGTAGCACACCAGGGCCGCCGACCCGGTCGGGATCCTGTGGCCCAACCAGTAGTTTTCTCTTGATCGCCACACCCCCGACTACGATAAGGTCCGCGCACTGAAATGCCCTTCAACATGAGGACCTCATTGTTCGTGCTGTGCGTGGCGACGGTCGTGGCGTGTGGCCCGGCCGCGCGAGACAGCAGCAACAACGGCGGCGGCGACGACGACGGTGTCGACTCGCCCACGTCATCGTGTACGCCGACGGCGGAAGCCTGCGACGACAAGGTCGACAATGACTGCGACCAGCGGGTCGACTGCTCCGACATCGATTGCTCCGGCATCGGCGACTGTCCGGTGTGCGGCGCGGTCGAGAATCCCGAAGGCACCCCGCTCGCGCTCCCCGACGGGATCGGCGAGTCGACCATGTGCTCCACCGATGCCCAGTGCACCACGCCGGAGCTGCCGAACTGCGTCGCCAAGGAATGTCACGCGTCGTACTCGTCGCAGCTCAACTTCGTCGGATTCCCCGCGGGCGCGACGCTCACCGATCCGACCAAGCTCCTCAAGGTCTGCGTGACGATGGAGCACTCGTGGCTGCGTGATCTCCAGATGGAGCTCGTCACGCCGAGCGGTGGCGTCTTCATCCTCCACAAGTTCGTCGATCGCACCGGCGGCGAGATCTTCCTCGGCCAGGCCAACGACTCCGATGCGGCAGCCAACCCGGTGCCGGGGGTCGGCGCGCAGTACTGCTGGACGCCCGCGGCCCCGCTCACCATGCTCGACGCCCCGACGCAGACCGTCAACTTCAACGACGTGCTCCCGGCCGGTGACTACAAGTCGGTCGCCCCGTGGACGGCGTTGACCGGCACCGAGCTGAACGGCGTCTGGGAGATGCGCGTCACCGACCTGTGGCCGATCGACAACGGCTTCATGTTCCAGTGGTCGATCGCGTTCGATCCAACCCTCGTCTCGGACTGCTCCGGACCGATCATCCTGTAAGTCGATGGAGTCACGCATGAAGCAATTTCTTATCGTCGTGTCGGTGGTGGCGATGGTGGGGTGCGGTCCGAAGGGCCGGGAGAACGGTGACGACGATGGCGCGGATGCCGCCGTCGACGGCTACCAGGGGCCCGTCTCGTCGGTGATGGGGCGCGTGTTCGCGCCGAACCACGGACCGGGCCAGACCCCACCGGGGCAAGAGATTCCGATCGCCGGTGCGCTGGTCTACGTGACCACGACGCAGCCGGCTCCGATCCCCGACGGGGTCTACTGCGAGCAGTGCGTCGCGACCCCGCAGGGCGGCACGCTCACCGGCGCCGACGGCAGCTTCCTGCTCGAGGTCCCGCCCGGAAATTACTGGCTCATCATCCAGAAGGGCCAGTACCGCATCGATCAGATGGTCGGCCTCTCGGTCGGCGCGACCGCGCTGCCGCCGAACCAGACCACGTTGCCGTCGCAGTGGAACCCGGCGATGGGGCTCTACATGCCGAAGGTCGCGATGGCGCAGGGCACGAACGACAACATCGAGGACATCCTCGCGAAGCTCGGCATCGGGACGCTGTCGGGCAATGGCTTCGGTGGCCCGCTCGGCGAGGGAGGCGCGAGCGAGATCGCGATCTACCAGTACTCCGGGACCGCCGCGGGCTCCGTCGAGTTCTTGCTGCGGAACATGGACGAGATGCGCAAGTTCCACATCATCTTCTTCCCGTGCGCCGTCTCGATGGGCTCGCTGAACGCGCTGCTCTCCGATCAGACGGTGCTCGCGAACATTCGCCGCTACGTGCAGGAGGGTGGCAAGCTCTACGTCACCGACTGGTCCGGCGAGCTGGCAGACCGCGCGTTCCCGCAGCAGATCCAGCTCGGTGACTCCGGTGCCGACAGCGAGGGCACCTACGATCCGGCGGCGCTCACCGGCACGCTCACCGTGACGGGCGACGCCGACGGCGGGTTCTACAACCTGAGCGACGGCAAGGTGCTCGATCAGGGCCTGCACGACTGGCTCGGCCTGCAGACCGGCCCGACCGAGAACGGCGGCGTCGGCCTCTACAACGCCGATTCGTTCGAGGTCACCGACCTGTGGAACTGGGTGAAGAAGCTCAACCCGGTCCAGATCGGCGTCGACGCGATGGACCTGCCGGTCTACGACACGCCGAAGGCGTGGGTCACCGGCACCAAGCCGAGCGAGCCCGGCGCGACGCAGAAGCCGATCGCCGTGACGTACGAGCCGACCGGCTGCGGCAAGGTGCTGTACACCGCGTTCCAGACCGCGAATGCAGAGCACCAGGGCCTGTATCCGCAGGAGCGCGTGCTGCTGTACTTGATCATGGAGATCCAGAGCTGCAGCGACAACCCGATCTTCTGATCCAGAAGTGATCGAGCGCAACGCCGTGCACCCGCTGCACGGCGTTCGGCGTTTCGGGCTACGGTGAGCCCGTGAGTGCGCTCCGGCTGATCGCGATCCTCGTCGGGATCAACGTGCTGCTCGTCGGGGTCGGGTGGGTGCTCGTGAAGCCGCCCGCCAAGCCCGTCGGGACCGGGCTGCGAGTCGGGCTCGTGTTCGACATCGGTGGCAAGAACGACAAGTCGTTCAACGAGGCGGCGTGGCGTGGCCTCAAGCGCGCGGAGGCCGAGCTCGGGGTCGAGATCTCGTACATCGAACCGAGCGAGGGCGCCGACCGCGGGAGCGCGCTGCGTACGATGGCCGCGCGCGGGGTCGACCTCGTGATCGGCGTCGGCTTCATCTTCGGGCCCGATCTCGAGCGGCTCGCGAAGCAGTTCCCGAAGGTGAAGTTCGCGGGCATCGACTACAGCCCCTCGCCCGACGTGGGGACGATCCCGAACCTCGCGGGCCTGCGATTCCGCGAGCACGAGGGCAGCTTCCTCGTCGGCGCGATCGCCGGGCTCCTCACGCACACCAAGACGGTCGGCTTCGTCGGCGGCATGAAGATCCCGCTGATCCGGAAGTTCGAGGCGGGCTACCAGGCCGGCGTCGAGCACGTGTGCCCGACTTGCGAGGTGGTCTCGGCGTATGCCGGCACCGAGCCCAAGGCCTTCGCGGATCCGTCCCACGGCGAGGAGCTCGCCTCCGCGCAGTACGACAGCCGGCACGCCGACATCATCTTCCACGCGGCCGGCAAGACCGGCGACGGCGTGTTCGCGGCCGCCCGCCAGCGCGACAAGCTCGCGATCGGCGTCGACTCCGATCAGTTCGACAACGCGCCGTGCTGCGTCGTGACCAGCATGGTCAAGCGCGTCGATGTCGCCGTCGTCGACGTGGTGAAGGAGCTCTCGCTCGGGAGGTTCCGCGGTGGCTTGCACGAGCTCGGGCTCGCCGAGGATGGCGTTGCGTTCGTCGCCGACGAGCGCAACCGGCACCTGCTCCCGCTCGAGGTCGTCGCGAAGGTGAAGAAGCTCCGCGAGCAGATCATCGCCGGCGAGATCGAGGTACCGCAGCGCTAGGCGCGATCTGCATCGAGCTCGATCGCCGCGATCCGCGCGCGTTCTACGTGACGCAGTTCTTCCGCACGCCGTGACGTCTCGCGAGTAGCCGGACAACGTGCAAAGCTGCGTCGACGACGTGATCGACGCGGAGCTCACGAAGCGGTTCGGCGTGCGCGAGGTGCTCTCGAGCGCGAAGCTCGTCGTGCGGGCGGGCACGGTGCACGCGCTCGTCGGCGAGAACGGAGCCGGCAAGAGCACGCTGGTGAAGATCGTCGCGGGCATCCTGCGCGCCGATGGCGGCAGGCTCGCGATCGCGGGCAAGGCGATCGATCCGGCGCGCTGGACCCGGATCGCGGCGCGCGCGGCGGGCGTGGGGATCGTGCAGCAGCACGGCGCGTCGGCGGGGACGCTGAGCGTCGTCGAGAATGCGGTGCTCGGGGTCGAGCCGATCCGGTGGCCGCTGCTCGAGCTCGACGAGACGGCGGCGCAGCTCCGCGACCTCGGTGCGCGCATCGGGTTGCCGGTCGAGCCGCACGCGCAGACGGACACGCTGTCGCTCGGGGCCGCGCAGCGCGCCGAGATCGTCGCGGCGCTCCACCACGGCGCGAGGCTGTTGATCCTCGACGAGCCCACCGCGGTGCTGACTCCGATCGAGGTCGACGGCCTGCTCGCGACCTTGCGCACGCTCGCCGGCGAGGGTCGGACGATCGTGATCGTCACGCACAAGCTCGACGAGGTGCGCGCGGTCGCCGACGAGGTGACGGTGCTGCGCGCCGGCAAGACCGTCGCGACGTTCGGGTCGCCGGGCTCTGCCGGCGAACGCGCGCACCTCGAGGTCGCCGCGATCGCGAAGGCGATGGTCGGTGCGGACCTGCCGGTGGTCGAGCAGCTGGCCGCACCGCCCGGCGATGCCACCGAAGCGCTCGGCCTGGACAACGTCGCCGTCGGGCGCGAGCTCACCGGCGTGACGCTGTCCGTGCGCCGAGGCGAGCTCGTCGGCGTCGCGGGGGTCGACGGCAACGGCCAGCGCGAGCTCGCCCTCGCGATCGCCGGCCTCGTGCGGTGCACCGGCCGGGTCCGCATCGACGGTCGCGACGTCAGCGCGGCCTCGCCTGCGCGACGACTCGCGGCGGGCCTCGCGCACATCCCCGAGGACCGCCTGCGCGGCGGGCTGCTGCTCGGCGCGACCGTCGCCGACAACCTCGCGCTCGGCCGCGCCGACGTCACCGGTCGCTGGTTGATCGACCGCGCCGCGGTGCGCCGCCACGCCGAGGCGCGGATCGCCGAGCTCGACATTCGCCCGGCCGAACCCGACGCGCTCGTCCGCGCGATGTCGGGCGGCAACCAGCAGAAGGTCGTCGTGGCGCGCGAGCTGTCACGACCCGGGCTTCACGCGGTGATCGCGTCGCAGCCGACCCGCGGCGTGGATCTCGGCGCGGTCGTGCGCATCCACGATCGGCTGCGTGCCGCGGCCAGCGCGGGTGCCGGCGTGCTCGTGATCTCGGCCGACCTCGACGAGCTGCTCGCGCTCTGCCACCGCATCGTCGTGGTGTTGCGCGGCAAGCTCGTCGGCGAGCTCGACGGCGCACAGCTCCGGAATGCGCGCGCGACGCTGGGGGCGATGATGACGGGCGCGGCGGCCAGCGCGAGCTGACCCAGGCTCGTGTCGCCCGGAGCGCCGCAGGCCAGCATCTTGTCGTTGCGCTTGCACGCGACCGACTCCAAGCGCATGCCACCGGTCGCGGTGAGCGTCACCGATCCGCTCGGCACCAGGGTCGTCGACGACTGGATCGGCTCGCTGACCGTGTCTCCCTGATCGGTCGTCACCTGCACGCGCGCGGGCGGGTGTCGCCGTAGGCGATCGTGCCGTCGCGCAGGACCAGGCCCATGCAGATGGCGCGCGTCGCCTGGTCGATTCGATCGAGCGGGAACATGTCTTCCATCCGCATCCGGTCGTCGACCCACTGGCCGCACGGCTGGCAGAAGTCGATGATCGAGAACCGGAGCTCGTCGTCGACGATCTTGATGTCCCGGGCGTTCTTGCCGAGGCGCACGTCGGTCTGGTGACGCCGCAGAGCTGCGAGCAGCGTCCCGCCGTCCATCGGCGCGGTCTCGTGCCGGGCCTTGATCCGGGACACGTTGCCGGGGGTGCACGTGCAGACGCCGTCGGCGGCGGGTGGTTCGCGGCACGCCGAGAACATCGCGAGGACAACGAGCGCCGTGGCGCGAAGGATCGGCAGAACCGGTAGCGTACCTCGACTCGATCGCTCGACAAACCACCGCACCTATCGGAAGTTGAACGGGTTGAGAGGCCTCGCGATCCTTCGGCCCAGCGCGAACACTCGACGCGAGCTCGAAGCAGCCGCGATCGCGATCCTCGCGTCGGTCGTGATCGGGAGCCTGTTGATGCTCGTGGTCGGCGTGTCACCCGGGCGGGTGTGGTGGGCGATGCTCGAGCGTACGGCGAGCAATCCGTACGTCTTTGGCGAGGTGCTGTACAAGGCGACCGGCCTCGCGCTGTGCGGGCTCGCCGTCGCGCTCGCGCTCGATGCCGGGCTGTTCAACATCGGGGCCGAGGGGCAGCTCACCGCGGGCGTGCTCGCGTGCTCGACGCTCGGCGCGGCGCTTCCCGCCGGTACGCCGGCGATCGTGGCGATTCCGCTGTGCCTGGCAGCGGCAGCGGCAGCGGGAGCTGCGGTCGGTGCGCTGATCGGCGGCTTGCGCGCGACGCGTGGCGCGCACGAGGTGATCACGTCGATCATGCTGAACGCGATCATCGCCGGGGTCGCGCTGTGGATCGGCAACGAGCTGGTGTTCCGCAACGGCACGACCCGTGGTGACACGATCGCCCCGGGCGCACGGCTGTCACCGCTCGGCCTCGGCGGCAGCGCGGCGAACGCATCGCTCGTGATCGCGATCGTCGCGATCGCCGTGATGTGGTGGCTGCGCGAGCGCACGACGTGGGGCAGGGCGTGGCGCGCGGTCGGTCAGGAGCCGGAGGCGGCGCGCAGCGTCGGGATCTCGGTCGAGCGGGTGCAGACCCTCGTGATGGCCGGCTCGGGTGCACTGGTCGGGCTCGCGGCCGCGAACTTCGTGATGGGGGACAAGCACGCGTTCGAGGAAGGGCTCGGCCGCGGCACCGGGCTGCTCGGGATCTCGGTGGCGCTGCTCGGCCGCACGCACCCGATCGGCGTCGGGGTCGCGGCGGTCTTGCTCGGCTTCCTGTCGGCGGCCGGGCTCGAGGTGGGGGACCTCGTACCGAAGGAGCTGACGGAGATGCTCCAGGGCGTCGTCGTGCTCGCGGTTGCCGCGGCGGGTCCGTGGGTGGCGAGTCGTGCGCAGGTGACCGCGTGACGCATCGACGATCGCGGATCGCGGTGTTCGCGCTCGGCCTCGTGGTCGCGCTCGCCGGCGCGTACTTCCTCTACGAGCTGCGGCTCGAGTCGGTGGGGCTCGTCGCCGACTTCGAGCGGTGGCTGTACGGCGGGCTCGTGCTCGTCGCGATCGGGGCGGCCGTGTGCGCGGCCGGCGTGCTCGGGGATCGTCGGTGGCTGATCGTCGCGGCGGCCGCGGCTGCTGCGGTGCTGCCGATCGCGATCATCGAGGTGGTCTGGCGGCCGGATCTCCTCGTCGGAGTCGTCTCGATCGCGTTCGTCCTGCAGGCGCTCAAGATCGCGATCCCGCTCGCGCTCGCGGCGCTCGGTGGGGCGGTGACCGAGCGAGCCGGGGTGGTGGATCTCGCGCTCGAGGCCAAGCTCCTGTTCGGCGCGTTCACCGCGGCGGCCATCGGGCACTGGACCGACAGCGTCTACCTCGGCGTGCTCGGCGGGATCGGGGCCGGGATCGTCGTCGCCGCGGTGCAGCTCGTGTTCGCGCTGCGGCTCCGCGCGGACCAGGTGATCGTCGGGGTGGCGCTGAACCTGCTCGCGCTCGGTGGCACGCGCTTTCTGTTGCAGCTGATGTACGGCGAGAGCTCGAACTCGCCCGGCGCACCGGCATTCGGCGACGCCGTGTTCGGGAACCCGGTGTTCTGGATCGCCGTGACCGCCGCGATCGTCGTGCCGCTCGCGATGCAGCGCACGCGTTGGGGCGTTCGGCTGCGCGCGGCCGGCGATCGACCCGAGGCGCTCGTCGCGGTCGGGGTGTCGCCGTCGCGCGCGCGGCTCGCGGCGGGGCTGGTCGGCGGTGCGCTCGCGGGTGCCGGTGGAGCGCAGATCTCGCTCTCGGTCGGCGGATTCTCGGCCGACATGTCGAGCGGCCGCGGCTACATCGCGATCGCGATGGTGATCCTCGCGGGCTGGCGGCCGGGATGGGCGGCGCTCGTGTGTGTCGGGATCGGCGCCGCCGGCGCGCTCAACATCCAGCTCCAGGTGACGGGCTCGTCGATCCCGCGCGAGCTCGCGCCGCTCTTGCCGTACGTGCTCACCCTCGTCGTCCTCGTCGTCGCCGGCGGCAAGGGTCGGCGGCCTCCTGGCTCGCTCGGTCGGATCTGATGTGGACCGAGGCTGCTATCATGGGTCGGTGAACCAGCACACGGTCTTCGGGGACGTTCGCCTGCGTGCGAGTGCGGTGTATCGCGTGCAGACGCAGTCGAGCGTCTACATCGTCGGGTTCCACGAGGCGCGCGGACGCAAGTACGTCATCGTGCGCGGCGAGCCCGGGACCGATCGCGAGCACGTCGTCGTGCGCGACAGCGATCCACGCGTCGGCGACCGCTCGATGTTCGAGGCGCCGATCACCGAGTGGGTCGGTCACGAGCTCGAGGTCGCGACGATGACGTCGAGCACGATCGTCTCGGTCACCGTCGAGACCGATCCGGCTGCGATCGCCGCGGTCGGCATCGAGGGCCACGCCGCCCGCAATCCATGGGCACGACCCGACGGGCAAGATCCGGGGTGGTCGGCGCCGCGCCCGCCCGGCTATCCGGAATCGCCGCGGATCGTCCCCGGGCACGCGCGGGGCACGCATCCCGCGGCCGCTTCGGCGGGCTTGCCATCGCCGGCGCGACAGGTCGTAGTCGGACAGCCGGCACCCGCCGTGGAGCCGGAGCTACCGTACCCGCTGCGTCACGTCCTCTACGCGGAGAATGTCGCCGCGTTGCTGCGCTCGATCTCGCGGCGTGACCGGCTGTTCGAGGATGTCCCGAGCGACCAGCGCGAGCGCCTGCGTCGCGCGCTCGACGACAGCGTCACGCTGCTCGAGCAGATCCGGCGCCGCGATCGCAAGTAGCTCGAACGCCGCGGGCTCGTCAGGACACCAACGAACGTGAAGTGTTCCACGGCTCGGACTCGCGGTACCGTCCACGTCATGCGCACGATCGCGTGGCTGGTCCTCGCCACTGCATGCAGCACGGGGACTCGATCACCGCCGATTCCGCGGGCCGACCCGGTCGATGGCTCGAAGCCCGTCGAGTACGTGATGGTGCCGGAGAGCAACGACCCGCGTGGCGGGCAACGCGCCGCCGTGCTGCGCGAGCTCGACGTGGTCGATCGCGAGCTCGACGCGCTCGATGACGAGCTCGCCGCGAGCGCGGTGGCCGGTCCGCCGACGCGCGATGAAGCGATCGCCGCCGCGACGTCCCGGATCGCAGCGCTCGCGCGCACCGCACCCGAGGCGCTGTTCGAGGATACGCCCGGATTGCTCGTGCGAACGGCGAACGCTTACTTCGCCGCGCGCGATCACGACGTCGTGCTCGCGAAGGAGTTTGGCGACCGCCACCCCGAACGGCTCGCGCAGCGACGCCTGATCGAAGCGCTGCGCGGCGCATTCGATCGTCAGCGCGAGGTCGAGCTCGCGCTGACCACCGCGTGGCACGACGAGCTCGCGAAGCTGCCGAAGACAGCCGCTGCCACCAGGGTGAGGCAGGCGAACCGGCGCGCCTTGCAGGCCACGCTCGCGCGCTCCGATGCGGTCGTCCCGAGCGAGGCACCGGCCGAGGTTCGCGTCGCGGCGACCCGGGTCGCGGCTGCCTCGCGGCTCGTCGACGCGGCGTCGCCGAACCTCGGGCCGAAGCATCCCGACATGATCGCGCTGCACGCCGAGCTCGCGGCGGCGCGCGACGGGCTGAGGACCGCGGTCACCGCCGCCGACGCGGCGATCGCACGCGAGATCGTCGCGCTCGACGCGCCGCGGGGGCGTCCCATCGTCGATCCGGCGCGGCTCGCTCGGCGTGCCGAGCTCGCGGCACGAGCGCGCGAGCTGCGGCGCGAGTGGGACGCGCTGCGCTGACTCCGAAGCTGTCGCACGCTGTCGCGGCGCCGCGGCGTGTTACGCATTCGGGATGAGAGTGTTCGCCGCTGTCTCGATCGGGCTCCTCGCGTGTAGACCTGCACCACCGAAGCGCCCACCGCCCAAGGTCGAGGCGCCGACGCTCGATGTCGAGGAGACCTGGGTCGATCCGACGGCAGACCTCCCGCGGGGGGTGAAGCGGCCCGTGCACGATCGCAAGACCGCGGCGACGAGCAATCCCGACGCGCCCACGATCGCGATCCGCAACGTCACGATCCTGACGGCGACCGGCCAGACGATCAGCGATGGCGCGATCGTGCTCGCCGGTGGATCGATCAAGGCGATCGGACCCGACGCGTCGATCGAGATCCCGAGCGACGCGCGGATCGTCGACGGCAAGGGGAAGTTCGTCTCGCCGGGTGTCATCGACGCGCACTCGCACATCGGCGTCTACGCCGCTCCATCGACGAACGCCCACGATGATGGCAACGAGTCGACCGGGCCGAACACGGCGCAGGCGCGTGCGCAGTATGCCTACTGGCCGCAGGATCCGCAGATCGCACGCGCGTCCGCCGGCGGCGTCACCACGGCGCTGATCCTGCCCGGCTCGGCGAACCTGATCGGCGGCGAGGGCTTCATCGTCACGATGCGGCAGGGGCGGACCAGCGACGACGTCGCGTTTCCGGGCGCACCGTCGACGATCAAGATGGCGTGCGGCGAGAACCCGAAGCGCGTGTACGGCGAGAAGGGCGGGCCGAAGACGCGGATGGGCGAGTACGCGGCGTTCCGCGCGGCGTTCTACGATGCGAGGACGTACCTCGCGAAGACGGCCGCCTACGATCGCGCGCGGGCGCTGTGGCTCAAGAAGCGAGCGCGCGCGGTCGAGCTCGACGCGAAGCAGCCCGCGGGCAAGCCGAAGGTGAAGGTCGAGGCCGCGCCCGATGTACCTGCGGTCGACCTCAAGCTCGAGACGCTCGCCGGAGTGCTGCGCGGTGACGTGCTCGTCCAGATCCACTGCTACCAGTCCAACGACATCGGCGAGATGGTCGCGATCGCCGACGAGCTCGGATTCAAGATCCGATCGTTTCACCACGCCCTCGAGGCGTACAAGGTTCGCGATCTGCTCGTCGCCAAGGGGATCGCGATCAATACCTGGGCCGATTGGTGGGGGTTCAAGCTCGAAGCGTTCGACGGCATTCCGGAGAACGCGGCGCTGTTCACGCAGCAGGGCGGTCGCGCGACGATCCACTCCGACTCCGCGATCGGCATCCAGCGGCTCAACCAGGAAGCCGCGAAGGCGATGGCCGCCGGCCGCGCCGCGGGGATCCCGATCACCGACGACCAGGCGATCCGCTGGATCACCGCGAACCCGGCCTGGGTGCTCGGCGTCGACGACGTGACGGGAACCCTCGAGCTCGGCAAGCGTGCCGATGTCGTCGTGTGGAGCGGCTCGCCGTTCTCGGTCTACAGCCGAGCCGAGCTCGTCGTCGCGGGTGGCGACGTCACGTTCGAGCGCGCGAAGGGGCTCGAGCCGTCCGACTTCGAGCTCGGTCACTCGGTCGTCGACACGGAGACCAGGCGATGAGCCGCCTGGTCAGTGTCCGGCCTCGCGAGGCTTTGGTCAAGGTCCGGATTCTCGCTCGCTCGGCCAGACGGCCTCGCGAGGCTTTGGTCAAGGTCCGGATTCTCGCTCGCTCGGCCAGACGGCCTCGCGAGGCTTTGGTCATGCTGGTCGTGCTGACCGCGTCGCCGGTGGCTGCCGAGACCCTCGCGATCACGAACGCGACGGTCTACCAGCGCGCGGATCGCAAGCTCGACAACGCGACGGTCGTGATCCGCGACGGCAAGATCGCCGAGGTCGGGGCCGGCGTCCCGATCCCGGCCGGGGCGCGGGTGATCGACGGCAAGGGCAAGGTCGTCACCGCCGGGCTGATCGAGGCCTCGACGCAGATCGGCCTCGTCGAGGTCGACCTCGAGCCCTCGGGCAACGACGGCCGGTTCGGCACGCAGCAGGAGATCCACGCCGCGTACCGCAGCACCGACGCGTACGACACGCGCTCGGTCGCGATCCCCGTCGCGCGCACCGGTGGCGTCACCTCGGCGATCACCGGTCCGAGCGGCGGGCTCATCTCGGGCCAGGCCACGTGGGTCTCGCTCGCCGACAACGCGACGACGCCGATCCGCGTCCCGGCCGCGATGCAAGCCGCGCTGGGTCCGCGCGCGATCGCGATGCACTCGCGCGGTCACGCCGTCGAGCGGCTGCGCGAGCTGTTCGACGACGTCGACAACTACCGCCGCAACAAGGCCGCCTTCGATCGCAACCAGTCGCGCAAGCTCGCGGCGGACCGGCTCGACCTCGATGCCCTGATCCCGGTGCTCGACGGCCGCCTGTTGCTCGTCCTCCGCGCGGACTCCGAGGTCGACATCCGGGCCGCGCTCGCGATCGCCACCGAGCGCAAGCTCCGCATCGCGATCGCCGGTGGCACCGAGGCGTGGCGGCTCGCGAAGGAGCTCGCCGCCGCGAAGGTCGCCGTCGTGGTCGATCCGACCGAGAACCTGCCCGGCGATCTCGCCGCGGTCGACGCCCGCGACGACAACGTCTCGATCCTCGCGACGGCCGGTGTCACCGTCGCGATCTCGACGCTCGGCAATGCCTCCGCCGCGCGCACGCTCCGCCAGCTCGCCGGCGTGGCCGTCGCGAATGGGCTCGCCTGGGACAAGGGGCTCGCCGCGATCACCTCGGGGCCCGCGCAGATCTACGGCGCCACCGATCGCGGCCGGCTCGACAAGGGCACGGTCGCCGACGTCGTGGTGTGGACCGGCGATCCGCTCGAGCTGTCGAGCCGGGCCGAGACCGTCATCATCGGCGGAGTGGTGCAGTCGCTCGAGACGCACCAGACTCGGCTGCGCGAGCGCTATCGCAAGCTGCCGCAGAAGCCGATCGCGACGACACCGTAGGCCATCCGCAACTCAGTGAAGGAGCACGCGACCCGCGACTGCCTCGAGGCGGCGGCAGAGCTCGGGGTCGCGCGCCGATCCGGCGGTCAAGATCGCGTTGTCGAGCGCGCGGTCGCAGCCGTGCTTGCAGGGGCCGCGGTGCGCGCCGAGCCGCGGGATGACGTGCTCGATGAGCCGGCGTGCCCGATCGCTGTTCGCGTGGAGCACCGCGACGACGTCCTCGACCTTCACGTGATCGTGATCGGGGTGCCAGCAATCGAAGTCGGTGACCATCGCCACGGTCGCGTAACAGAGCTCGGCCTCGCGGGCGAGCTTGGCCTCGGGCATGTTCGTCATCCCGACGACGTCACACGAGAGCCCGCGGTGCAGCTCGGACTCGGCGAGGCTCGAGAACTGCGGTCCTTCCATCGCGACGTACGTGCCGCCGCGGACGACCGGCAGCTCGAGTGCCGCGCCGGCCGCCGCGAGGTCGTCGATCATGCGGTTGCACGTCGGGTGCGCCATCGACACGTGGGCGACCAGCCCGGTGCCGAAGAACGTCTTCGGACGGCGGAGCGTGCGATCGATGAACTGATCGATCAGGACGAACGTTCCCGGCGTGAGATCGGGACGCAGCGAGCCCACCGCGCTGAGCGACAGTACCGAGGTTGCACCGGCGCGCTTGAGCACGTCGATGTTCGCGAGGAAGTTGATCTCGTGCGGCGGGATGCGATGGCCGCGGCCGTGACGAGGCAGGAACGCGACCTGATGCTCGCCGAGCCGGCCGAACAGCAACGCATCCGACGGCGCACCGAACGGCGAATCGATGTGCCGCCACTCTTGTTCGGTCAGGCCCTCGAGGTCGTAGAGCCCGGTACCGCCGACGATGCCGATCAGCCCCGAGGTGGACATCTACATCCAGTCGGGGGCGCCGATGCCGAGCAGCCCGAGGCCGGTCGCGAGCGCGGCCTGGACGCCGGCGGTGAGCGCGAGCCGTGCCCGCTGCAGCGCGACGTCGTCGCAGATCACGCGCAGCGAGCGGTCGCTGTTGCCGAGCGTGTACCAGAACGAGAAGTCGCTCGCGAGCTGGAGCAGGTAGTGGCAGACGAGGTGCGGCTCGGCGGCCTCGCTCGCGCGCGCGACGATCTCGGGCAGCTCGAGCAGGCGCTTCGCGATCGCCCACTCGGCGGAGGTCGCCCGGGTCACGCGATCGAGGTCGGCCACGCGCTTCGCGCGCTCGTCGCCCGCGAGCGTCGCGAGCTCTTGCTCGAGCTGCGCGCGGCGCGCGACCGCCCATGGCGCATCGGGGGTGAGCAGCGCGAAGTCGACCCCGTCGACGCTCGTGACGTGCTCGCCGGCCTTGCGGACGATCGAGGCGCAGCGCGCGTGGCTGTACTGGAGGTAGGGACCCGAGTCGCCTTCGGTGGACGTGACCTTCTCGAGATCGAAGTCGACGTCCTTCTCGCGCTGCGAGGCGAGGTTCGCGAACACGACGGCGCCGATGCCGACCGAGCGCGCGGTCGCGTCGATCTCGGCGGCGGTCTTCTCGGGATTGCGCTCGGCGATCCGCGGGCGAACCTCGTCCTGCATGATGTCGAACACGTGCTTCATCAGGACGACGTTGCCGAGCCGCGTGCTCGTCTTCTTGCCGCCGAAGCGGACGTGGCCGTACGGGACGTGCTGGCAGCGCGAGGACCACTCGTGGCCGGCCTTGGCGAGCAGCTTGAAGAGCTGGCGGAAGTGCAGCGCCTGCTCGCGACCGACGACGTAGAGCGAGCGCGTGAACTGATAGTTGTCCCAGCGATACTCCGCGGCGGCGACGTCGCGCGTGGCGTAGAGCGTGGTGCCGTCGCCCTTCTTGAGCAGGATCGGCGTCTTCTCGTCCTCGAGCACCACCACCTCGGCGCCTTCGCTCGTGGTGACGAGGCCCTTGTCGACGAGCTCCTTCATCACGATCGGCATGTCGGGCTCGTAGGCGCTCTCGCCGCGAACCTCCTCGAACTGGATGCCGAGGATCTCGTAGACCGATTCGAACTCGGCCCACGACACGTCGCGGAAGCGTTGCCACAGCGCGCGCGCCTCCGGATCGCCATCCTCGAGGCGCTTGAACCACGTGCGGCCCTCTTGCTCGAGCGCGGGGTTCTGCTTCATCGCCTCGCGGAACCTCACGTAGAGGTCGTTGAGCACGGTGACGTCGAGCGGCTCGATCGGTCCCCACTTGGACCAGGCGGCGAGCAACATGCCGTGCGTCGTGCCCCAGTCGCCGAGGAAGTTGATCCCGATGACGCGGTAGCCGAGCGCGCGGAAGATCTGGACGAGCGCGTGCCCGATCGTGGTGCCGCGAATGTGGTGGTACGCGAGGTGCTTCGAGATGTTCGGCGACGAGTAGTCGATGCAGATCGTCTTGCCGGTGCCGAGCTCGGGGGGGACGAGCCGGCGATGCAGCGCGGAGTCCACGACCCAGCGATACGTCGCGGCGCGGTCGGCGCGAAAATTCACGAACGGACCGGAGGCACTCGCACTCGCGAGCAGGCCGGTGGGCTTGAACGCCGCGGCGATCTCCCGCGCGACCTCCACCGGGTTGGCGCCGCGGGCCTTCGCGATCGCGAAGCAGCCGATGGCGAGGTCTCCGAGCTCGGGACGCGGCGGGGCCTCGACCTTCAGATCGGTGGCTGCGACGCCTGCGTGTGCCGCGACCGCTTCGGCGGCTGCGAGGTGAAGGGGCGTGTAGTGCGCCGGCATGCGGCGCGGACGCTAGCATCGATCGCGATCGACGCGATCGGAGCGATCGCCAAAACCTCCTCGATTCTCGGCAGTTGAATTGACCCCCCAGCGGGGCCCGTGATACGAACGAAGATGCTGGAGCCTGCGGGGGACGACGAGGGTGGGGCACGAATTTCGGGAGGACCCAAGTGAGCAAGATCGTTTTGTGCGTCGATGACAGCGCGACCATGCAACAGGTCGCCGACATCACGTTCCGCGGCACCGAGTTCACGTACGTCGGTGCGCGCAGCTATGACGAAGGCCTCGAGAAGGCACGGTCTCAGAAACCGGTCGTGATCCTCGCGGACTCCACGATGCCGGGCGCGGGCAAGTCAGGGTACGACCTGTGCCTCGCGCTCAAGTCCAACGACGCGACGTCGGGCTGTCCCGTCGTGATCCTCGTCGGCAACGGCGCTCCGTACGACGGCACGCGCGGCGTGCAGGTCGGCGCGGATGCGAACCTGCCGAAGCCGTGGGACACCCAGACGATGCTCGAGAAGGTCATCGAGGTGGTCACCAAGGCGGCCAGTGGAGTCGCCAAGCCCGGGCATGGAGTGGCCGCCACCGCGCCGGCGACCACCGCCGCCCCGGTACCGGTCGCAGCGAGCAAGAGCGCGCCGTCGGCCGCGGCGCAGGCCGCAGCGGCTGCCGCAGGGCCGCCACGCTCGGCGACGATCATGGGGATGCCCACGATCAAGATGCCGGCCGGGGTGGCGCCCGTGGCAACCGCGCCACCGGCGACTCCAGCGAAGACGACGGTGATGTCGGTTCCGCCGATGGCGGCGACCGGCGGCATGGTCGCGCCGGCTGCCGCCATGACCACCCCCGGGCCCACGCCCTCGACGATGCGCGCCCCGGCGGTCGTCGCTGCGCCAACTCCCGCCGTTGTTGCCACCGCCGCCGCCTCCGGAGCGACCTCCGCCGCGGCTGTACTCGCGTTGAACAGCACGAATCGAGCTCCGATGATCAGCGGTACCCCTACGAAGCGCTCGGTCCTCGTCGAGCGCACGCTCGCAAAGATGGCGGCTCGCCTCGCGGAGGCCTCGGGGCTCGATGCCGGCAGCCCCGAGCTGCTCGCCTTGCTCAAGCTGTCGACCGAGGTCGTCGAGCGGATCGTGTGGGAAGTCGTCCCGGAGCTCGCCGAGCAGATCATTCGCGAGAACCTGCAAGATCTGACCACGCGTCGTAGCTGATCGGCGTCCGGGCGCTGGCTGATGTGCGCGGCGTCCCGTGTTAGCGTCGCCGCGTGACAACGTCGTCGGCGCTTCCCAAGCAGTATGACCCTTCGGAGGTCGAGCCTCGGTGGTTGAGGTTCTGGATCGAGAACGGGTTCTTCCACGCGGACGAGGCGAGCCCGACGGTGCCGTACTCCATCACGCTGCCACCGCCGAACGTCACCGGCTCGCTGCACATGGGGCACGCGCTCGGCTCCACGCTGCAGGACATCCTGATCCGCTGGAAGCGGATGCAGAGCTTCAACGCGATGTGGATGCCGGGGATCGATCACGCCTCGATCGCGGTGCACGTGCTCGTCGAGCGTGATCTCAAGCGGCGCGAGAGCAAGACCCGCTTCGACCTCGGCCGCGACGAGTTCCTCAAGCGGGCGTGGGTGTGGAAGGAGAAGAGCGGCAACCGGATCAGCGAGCAGGAGAAGCTCATGGGCTTCTCGCTCGACTGGCCGCGCGAGCGCTTCACGATGGACGAGAAGTCCAACCGCTCGGTGAACGAGGCGTTCGTGCGGCTGTACGAGGAAGGGCTGATCTTCCGCGCGAAGCGGATGATCAACTGGGATCCCGTCAGCGAGACCGTCGTGTCGGATCTCGAGGTCGACACCGTCGAGGAGCACGGCCACCTCTGGGACATCAAGTACCCGCTCGTCGACGGTTCGGGCGAGATCGTCGTCTCGACCACGCGTCCCGAGACGATGCTCGGCGACACCGCCGTCGCCGTGCACCCGGAAGACGAGCGCTACAAGCACCTCCACGGCAAGGAGGTCGAGCTGCCGCTCACCGGCCGGCGGATCCCGATCGTCGCGATCGAGCTGATCCGCGACGGCAAGTCGTGGCCCGATCCGACGTTCGGATCCGGTGCCGTGAAGGTCACGCCCGCGCACGATCCGAACGACTACGCGGTCAGCCAGGCCGCCGACCTGCCGGTGCTCGAGGTGATCGATCGCAAGGCGAAGATCTGCGCACCCGCACCGGCGAAGTACGTCGGGATGACCGTCGACGAGGCGCGCACGGCCGTGGTCGCCGACCTCGAGGCCGGTGGCTTCCTCGGCAACGTGAAGGACTACAAGGTCCCGCGCGCGCGCAGCCAGCGCTCGAACGCCGTGATCGAGCCGCTGCTCATGGAGCAGTGGTGGGTCAAGGCCGCGCCGCTCGCCGCGAAGGCGCTCGCCGCGGTCGAGCCGGGGCCGACTCAGAAGACGAAGTTCGTCCCCGAGCTCCACACGAAGACGTTCGTGCACTGGATGACCAACATCCAGGACTGGTGCATCTCGCGGCAGCTGTGGTGGGGACACCGCATCCCGGCGTGGCACTGCACGTGCGGCACGATCATGGTCGCGCGCGAGGCGCCGACGGAGTGCGGCTCGTGCGGCAACGCCGGCATCCAGCAGGATCCGGACATCCTCGACACGTGGTTCTCGTCGGCGCTGTGGCCGTTCTCGACCCTGGGTTGGCCCGACAAGACCCGCGACCTCGCGACGTTCTATCCGAACAACGTCCTCGTCACGGGGCCCGACATCATCTTCTTCTGGGTCGCGCGGATGATGATGATGGGCCTCCACTTCATGGGGAAGGTCCCGTTCCGGACCGTCTACCTCACCGCGATCGTCACCGACGAGAACGGCGACAAGATGTCGAAGACGAAGGGCAACGTCATCGACCCGCTCGACGTCGTGTACGGCGCGACGCTCGAGGCGCTGCTCAAGCGCGCCGACGCCGATAACGCACCGGACTCCGCCGTCAAGGCGATCAAGAAGAACTTCAGCAAGGGCATCCAGCCGATGGGTGCCGACGCGCTGCGGTTCGCGCTCGCGGCGCTCAACACGCCGGGACGGATCCGGCTGTCGGTCGATCGCGTCGAGACGTACCGCAACTTCATCAACAAGCTGTGGAACGCGTCGCGGTTCGCGCTGATGAACCTCGACGGCTACGACCCGGAGCGCTTCGAAGCGCAGCTGTCGGTGCAGGCGGCCAGGACGGCCCTCGCGATGCCCGAGCGCTGGATCTTGTCGCGGCTGCAAGCGGTGGCCGGCGAGGTCGATGCGGCGCTCGAGTCGTTCCGCTTCTCGGACGCCGCGAACGCGATCTGGCACTTCATCTACGACGAGCTGTGCGACTGGTACATCGAGCTCGCGAAGCCGCACCTGCACCAGGGGCCCGAGCTCAATCAGGATCCGGTGAAGGCGGCGCGCCGCCACGTCGTGCAGGGCGTGCTCGCGACCACGCTCGAGACGACGATGCGCCTCCTGCATCCGTTCGCGCCGTTCGTCACCGAGGAGATCTGGCAGAAGCTGCCGAAACCGCCGCAGCTGCCGGGCTCGCTGATGATCACGGTGTTCCCGCGCGGCGACGCGGCGTTCGTCGATGTCAACGCCGAGGCCGAGATGCAGCTCGTGCAGGACGTGGTCGTGCAGTGCCGGATGTTGCGCGCGACGTACGGCGTGTCGCCCGCCCAGCCGATCGGCGTCGAGATTCACGCGACGGTCGAGGCTCGACGCGCCGTGATCGAGCGGTACCTGCCGATCATCGAACGCCAGGCCAAGATCACGGCGAAGGTGCTCGCGGTCACCGGGTCGGTTCCGGGCGCCGCGAAGGCGCTGATCGGCGCGGATGTCGAGATCGTGATGCCGCTCGGCGGGCTCATCGATGTCAACGCCGAGAAGGCGCGCATCGCCAAGGACATCGGTAGGGTCGAGAAGGAGATCGCGACGCTCGAGCGCAAGCTCGGGAATGCCGACTTCATCGCGAAGGCGGCCGAGGAGGTCGTCGCCGAGAATCGCGCGAGGCTCGTCGAGGAACAGCTGCGACGGGAGCGCCTCGTCGACGCGCTCGCCACGCTCGGAGCGACGTCGTGACCCGTCGGGTTCAGCCTCTGGCGCGGTCGCGGGCCGCGCTGCTCGTCGTCGATCTCCAGGAGCGGCTCGTCTCGGTGATGCCCGAGGAGATCGCGGCACGCGTGATCCGCAACGCCGCGATCCTGATCGACGCCGCGGCGCGCCTCGGCCTACCGGTCGTCGTCAGCCAGCAGTATCCCAAGGGCCTCGGCCCGACGGTCAAGCCGATCGAGGACGCGCTGGCCGCGAGCAAGCCCGCGGTGCTGCATCGCTTCGACAAGCTCGAGTTCTCCGCGGTCGCGGCACCGGAGTGCGCGGCGCTCGTGCCGATGCTGGGTCGCGATCAGTGGATCGTGTGCGGCATGGAGGCCCACGTCTGCGTCTATCAGACCGCACGTGATCTCGTCGCGCGCGGCCTGGACGTCCATGTCGCGACCGATGCGATCTGCAGCCGGACGAAGGCGAACTGGCGGATCGGCGTCGATCTGATCGAACGTGCAGGTGCGATCCCGACCTCGACGGAGGTCTGCGTGTTCGATCTCCTCGGGCGCGCCGGCAGCGACGAGTTCAAGGCACTCTCGAAGGCGATCAAGTAGTGGCGGGTTCCTCGAGCGAGGTCATCAAGTCGTTGATCGTCAACACGGTCATCGCGTCGGCGAAGGGAGTCGCGGCGGCGATCACCGGTTCGGGCGCGATGCTCGCCGAGACGCTGCACTCGTTCGCCGACTGCGGCAATCAGCTGCTGCTGCTGGTCGGGATCAAGAAGAGCCAGAAGCCGGCCGACGAGATGCATCCGCTCGGCTACGGGCGCGAGATGTACTTCTACTCGTTCATCGTCGCGCTGCTGCTGTTCTCCGGCGGCGGGATGTTCTCGATCTACGAGGGCATCCACAAGCTGCAGAGCCCGGAGGAGGTCGGCGACATCACGATCGCGATCGTGATCCTGGTGCTCGCGATCGGGCTCGAGGGCTGGGCGACGCTCGGTAACGTCAAGACGATGAACCAGCGGCGCGGTGACACGCCGTTCTTTCGCTATCTCAAGGACAGCAAGGACTCGGATCTCGTCGTGGTGTTCGGCGAGAACAGCGCGGCGGTGCTCGGCCTGTTCCTCGCGCTCGGCGCCTTGATGATCGCGAAGCAGACCGACGACGGCCGGTGGGACGCGATCGGCTCGCTCGCGATCGGCGGCGTGCTCGTCGGCGTCGCGATCTTCCTCGCGCGCGAGATCAAGGGCCTGCTCGTCGGCGAGGCGGCCGATCCAAAGCTGGTCGCGACCGTGGCCGAGCTGGCTGCCGCGGACCCGCACGTCGAGCGGGTGATCCGGATCATCAGCGTGCAGCAGGGGCCGGGCGAGATCCTCGTCGCGATGAAGCTGAAGTTCCGCACGGGCCTCGACAGCGACACGATGGTCGATGGCATCAACAACTTCGAGAAGCAGCTCCGCGCTCGGGTCCCCGAGGCGAAGTGGTGCTTCATCGAGCCGGACCGCTGACATGGCGGGCGGAGAAGGCACCGGCTACATCTTCCGCGCGCTCGGCGCGAACCTCCTGATCGCGGTCACGAAGGGCATCGGCGCGTTCGTCACCGGATCCGGAGCGATGCTCGCCGAGACCTTGCACTCGCTGTCGGACTGCGTGAACCAGCTGCTGCTGCTCGTCGGGCTCAAGCAGGCGAAGCGGCCGCCGAGCGCGCAGTTCCCGCTCGGCGAGGGCCGCAACCTCTACTTCTGGTCGTTCATGGTCGCCATGCTGCTGTTCCTCGGCGGCGGCGCTTACTCGATCTACGAAGGCATCCACAAGCTGCAGAGCTCCGAGCCGCTCGCCAACCCATGGGTCGCGATCGGGATCCTGACGTTCGGCCTGTCGATCGAGGGCTGGGCGATGGCCGGCGCGCTGAAGGTGGTGCGCGAGCGGCGCGCGGGCCGATCGCTCATCCAGTACCTCCGCGAGACCAAGGACTCCGATCTCGTCGTCATTTTCGGCGAGGACGCGGCCGCATGCCTGGGCCTCGCGCTCGCGCTGATCTTCATCGGTATCTCGATGATCACGGGCGATCCGAGGTGGGACGCGATCGGGACGCTGTGCATCGGCGGCGTCTTGATCGGCGTCGCGGTGTTCCTCGCGGTCGAGGTCAAGTCACTGCTGCTCGGCGAGGCGGCCGACACCGTGATGGCGATGCAGATCGAGAAGATCGCGTCCGCGGACCCCAACATCGTCGGGGTGATCCGGACGCTCACCGTCCAGCAGGGACCCGGCGAGATCCTGCTCGCGATGAAGCTGCACTTCAAATCGGAGCTATCGATCGACACCGTCGTCCACGTGATCAACGAGCTCGAGGTGCGCCTGCGAGCGGCGATGCCCGAGCTCAAGTGGGTGTTCATCGAGCCGGACCTCCCCGGCACGGCCTCGATCACCGACCCGGTCCGCGCATCGGCCGGGTAGCGTCGGCGCGCGGTGTGACCGCTGAGCGCGCTTCGATCGGAGATCGGAGTGAGGGCCCCGTCATCACCCCGTCGAGATCGCGTACGCTAACGCACCGTGTCGAGTGTACCTGCCACGTCCTCCACCGATCTCTACCCGCTAGGCGCCGTACCCGACCTCGGGGTCGTGCCTCGCCGGATGCTCGCGCAGCTGATCCGCGCCGATCGATTCGGTGAGCCCAGGGATGCGTTTCGCGAGGAGCCCGTCGAGCTGCCGGAGCTCGGAGCGCGCGAGGTCCTCGTCTACGTGATGGCCGCGGGCGTGAACTACAACAACGTGTGGGCGGCGATGGGGATCCCGGTCGACGTCATCAAGGCGCGGCAGAAGAAGGGCGACCGCGAGGACTTCCACATCGGCGGCTCCGACGCGAGCGGCGTGGTGTGGGCCACCGGCAAGGACGTCACGAACGTCAAGGTCGGCGACGAGATCGTCGTCCACTGCGGAGTGTGGGACCCCGACGATCCCCACGTCGTTGCCGGCAAGGATCCGATGCTGTCGCCGACCCAGAAGATCTGGGGCTACGAGTCGAACTGGGGCAGCTTCGCGCAGTACACGAAGGTGCAGGACCACCAGTGCCTGCCGAAGCCGCCGCACCTGACGTGGGAGGCCGCCGCGGCGTACATGCTCGTCGGCGCGACCGCGTATCGCATGCTGCACGGCTGGTCACCGAACGTCGTCGCGGCGGGTGATCCGATCCTCGTCTGGGGTGGAGCAGGTGGGCTCGGCTCGATGGCGATCCAGATCGCGCGTGCGGCCGGGGCGCGACCGGTGGGCGTCGTCAGCGGTGATTCGAAGAACGAGTTCTGCAAGCAGCTCGGTGCCGTCGGCGTGATCGATCGCCGCAAGTTCGGGCACTGGGGCAAGCTGCCGCGCTGGTCCGACGAGATCGAGTACAACCTCTGGCTCAAGGGCGCGCGCGCGTTCGGCGCTGCGTTCTGGGACGCACTCGGCGAGAAGAAGAGCCCGACGATCGTGTTCGAGCATCCCGGCGAGACCACGCTGCCGACGTCGTGCTTCATGTGCGAGACCGGCGGCATGATCGTCATCTGCGCCGGCACGTCGGGCTACAACGCGACGCTCGACCTTCGCTATCACTGGATGCGACAGAAGCGGCTCCAGGGCTCTCACTTCGCGAACGACGCCCAGGCCAAGGGCATCAACGATCTCGTGATCGCCGGCAAGGTCGACCCGTGCCTCTCGAAGGTGTTTTTGTTCGAAGACACCGGCGCGTGTCACCAGCTGATGCGCGACAACCTGCATCCCTCGGGCAACATGGCGATCCTCGTCAACGCGCCACGGCCCGGGCTGCGCACGCTCGCCGACGTCAGGGCGGCCAGACCATGACGCGGCCGTTTCGCGTGCTCGGCGTCCAGCAGATCGCGATCGGCGGCCCGAGCAAGGCGCCGCTACGGCACCTGTGGGTCGAGCTGTTCGGGATCCCGGCGATCGGCACGTTTCGCAGCGAAGCCGAAAACGTCGACGAAGACATCCTCGCCGTCGCGGGCGTCGAGATCGACCTGATGCAGCCGATCGACCCCGCCAGGAGTCCCAAGGTCCACGAGCCGCGGCTCAACCACCTCGGCCTGTGGGTCGACGATCTGCACGCGGCCGTCGAATGGCTGACGGGGCAGGGCGTTCGGTTCGCGCCCGGTGGAATCCGGCGCGGCGCCGCGGGTCACGAGGTCTGCTTCATCCACCCCAAGGGCGACGCCACCTCACCGCTGTCCGGTGAAGGTGTATTGATCGAGCTCGTACAAGCACCCCCCGATGTGATCGCGAAAGGAAGCTCCACATGATGGTCGAAGACCTCTATCAGCAGATGATCGACGCGTGGAACAAGCGGGACGCCAACGCGTTCGCCGAGCTGTTCACGCTCGACGGCGAGGCCGTCGGCTTCGACGGCACGGCGCACACGGGGCGCGGCAAGATCCACGAGGAGCTCAAGGCGAGCTTCGCGAGCCACCCGACGCCGCCGTATACCGGCAAGCTTCAAGGCGTGACCACGGTGACGACCGACGTCGCGATCGTGCGCGCGATCGCCGGCATGATCCCGCCCGGGAAGACCGAATTCGATCCGAAGCTCCACGCGATCCAGCGCATGACCGCGGTGTTTCGCGGCGGCGACTGGCGCATCGCGCTGCTCCAGACCACGCCGGCCCGGTTCGACAACCGACCCGAAGAGCTCGCGAAGATCACGGCCGAGCTGAAAGCTCCGTGACTCGGATCGTCACCGGCGAGCACGCTCGAATCGCCGTTACGGCCCCTCGCCGGGGCCGCCGCGCCAGCGTAGGTAGCGCGCGAACCCGAGCAGCTCGCGGAGCGCCGCCGGTGACAGCCGGCGTGCCTCGGTGAGCACCGCCGCCACGATCGGCTCGGGCCGCTCCTCGGGGCTGCAGCGCCGGAAGTCCCAGCGCCCGAGCCCCCAGAAGCCATCGATCCGGTACGGCGTCACGAGGATGCCGACCCACGGCGACGAGTCCGTCGGCTCGTTCACGTTCACGTAACGCCCGACGATCCGATCGCCGCGCTGAACACCCTCGAACAGGTACGTGCCGGCGTCCTTGTAGAAGATGAACACGCGATCGCCGTCGCGGTGGAACGTCGCGACACCCTGCTGCCACGCTCCATTGCCGCTGCGCCATCGGCTGCTCCACGCGCCGTCGAGGCTGTCGGCATCGGTGGCGATCGCGACCCACGCCATCGCGTTCTCGTCGCCCTCGAGATCGGTCGCCTGGATGCGCCCGGCAAACGCCTCGGCGTCGGCTCCGGTCGGATCGGGGACATCGGGCACCGAGAACGGGTTGCGCATCCCCGGATCCTGCACCATCTGCGGCCTGTCGGAAACGCTCCGCGGCAGCTCACCGCGGGCTCACCACGACCAGGCCGTCCTCGCCCGCGATCGTGATCGTGCCGGCGTCCACGAACACCGCGCCGAGGAACACGCCGGCGTCTGGTGAGTCATGCCCACTGGCGCCCTGGTGACGGCCCGCGACGCAGGCATCTCAGGGCAAGAACGCGGCTCGAACTTCAGATCATCGGCCGGTCGCGCGCGTATATGCTGCTCACATGCTGCGCACCCTCTTGCTCGTGATCACCGTGGTTGTCTGGCAAGGAGCGGTCGCCACCGCGGCCCCGGATCAGAAGGCTGCCAAGCGAGTCGTCGTGACCACCAAGACGATCGAGCTGCTCGATCAGGTCTACTTCGAGCTCGGCAAGCCGGTCATCAAGGCCGAGTCGTACGCGATCCTCGACGCGCTCGTCGCGACCTTGAAGACCGACAAGCGCATCGGCCTCGTCGAGATCCAGGGCCACACCGATGCGCGTGGGAACGACGCCTACAACCTCGAGATCTCCGAGCAACGCGCGCAGGCGATCCTGCAGTACCTCGTCGACAAGGGCGTCGACGCGAAGCGGCTCCGGGCGAAGGGGTACGGCGAGACCAAGCCGCTCGACAAGGCGGCCAACGCGAAGGCGTGGGCCAAGAACCGCCGTATGGCCTTCGTGATCCTCCAGCGGATCACCACCTGAGCTTGAGTTCACCGGCTCGATCGGGCCACCATCCGGCGGTGAAGAGGCTGCTCGTGGTCGCGATCGCGGGGTGCTCGGCGAGCCCGAGCAGCGACGTGATCGGGCCATTCACCGGCGAGCTCCAGCGCTTCGTGATCGACACGATCACGGTCCCGCGCGACTCGGCGCAGTCGGACGCGTTCGCCGCCGATCTCGACGGCGACGGCAGGTCCGAGAACCAGCTCGGGCTGGTGACCGCGGTGCTGGCGTCGACCAACGATCTGTCGCTCCACGCACCCGACATGATCGCCTCGGGAGCGCTCGTGTCGTCGATCGAGATCCAGGCCGATGACCTCGTCGACGACGACACCGTCGGTGTTCGGTACCTCGGCGCCGACGGCGAGCTCGCGACGGTCGCCGGCGGGCGGTTCGTCGCGGGCTCGTTCCGCTCGAATCGGACGTTCGAGACGCGCGTGCCCGGCAGGGCGCTGGTCCGGCTGCCGGTCTACGCGAACGCAGATCCGCTCGTCCTCGCGCTCGACGGGCTCGAGCTCGACCTCGAGCCGGATGGTCGCGGCGGGTTCGACGCGATCGTTCGCGGTGGGGTCCGCGAGGAGACCGCGCGCGAGGCCGCGTACACCGGGCTCGTGCAGATGTTCGAGACCGAGCCCGAGCGTCACCTCGTGTTCGCACGTCAGATCGACACCGACGGCGACGGCACGCTCTCGCGGCAGGAGATGGACGACTCGGTGATCGCGCTGCTCGTCGCCGCGGACGTCCACATGTTCGATGGCGAGCGCTACGCCCCGCGGAGAGGCGCCGCGGCGGACGTGCTGTCCTTCGGGTTCGCGGTTCACCTCGCGCCGTGTGCGAGCGGCAGCTGTACGGCCTCCGGGCCCACCGACCCTTGCCGCGATCGAGTCCGCGACGGCGACGAGACCGACGTCGACTGCGGCGGCTCGTGCCAGGCGTGCGCCGCCGCGCTGGCCTGTACCGTGCCGAACGACTGCCAGACACGCGCGTGCGATGTGGGTCGTTGCCGCGTCGCGACCTGCGGCGACGGCGTGCGCGACGGCTACGAGAGCGACGTCGATTGCGGCGGCATCTGCGGCGCGTGTCAGGTGGGTCAGAGGTGCGCCGCCGACAGCGATTGCACGGGCGCGACTTGCGACAACGGCATCGGATCGACCGGCATCTGCATCGCGCCCGGCTGATCGACGTTCTTGCGCTCGTTCACAGCCTCGGACTGCCGGTGCGTGCGACGCGGTCCATCGCAGCCACCAGCTGCTTGGCGATTCCCGGCTCGTGCGAGCTGTGCCCGGCGTCGTCGACGATCACGAAGCTCGCTTCCGGCCAGGCGCGGTGCAGGTCGTCGGCACCGACCAGCGGGCACACCAGATCGTAGCGACCGTGCACGAGGAACGCCGGCACATGGCGAACGTGGTGCACGTCGCGCAACAGGCGGTCGTCCGGGGTGAAGCGTTGGTTGCGCAGGTAGTGTGCTTCGAGGCGTGCCAGCGCCCAGCTCGTGGTGTCGTTGGTGAGCAGCTGCATGAACTCGGGGTTCGGCAGCAGCGTGCAGGCCGCGCCCTCGTAGGTCGCCCAGGCCTTGGCCGCATCGCGCGCGGCGCCGTCGTCGGCGCCGGTGAGCAGGTCCCAGTAGGCATTCAGCAGGTCGCCCCGTCGCTCGGGCGGTAGATGCTCGGCGAACGCGCGCCAGAGCGCGGGTGCCAGCGCGCGCAGGCCACCCAGCCACCAGTCGATCTCCAGCTGGCGCAGCAGCCAGATGCCGCGCAGGCACAACGACAGCACGCGATCCGGATGTCGCTCGGCATAGTAGAGCCCCAGCGTGCTGCCCCAGGAGCCACCGAACACGTGCCACTCGGCGACGCCGAGGTGCTCGCGGATGCGCTCGAAGTCGACCACCAGATCATCGATGGTGTTGTCGGTCACGTCGCCGAGCGGGGTGCTCCGACCGGCGCCGCGCTGGTCGACCAGCACGACGCGGAACACGCCGGGATCGAAGAATTGGCGGTCGGTAGTCGAGCAACCCGCACCTGGGCCACCGTGTACGAACAGCACGGGTATGCCGCGCGGGTTGCCACACTGCTCGAAGTAGATCGTGTGCCGTGGCGACACCGTGAGCCGCTCGGTCTGGAAAGGTTCGATCGCGGGGTAGA
>Ga0299915_10000366_pt1 | contig 35032 bp, 26 predicted proteins | sample RVTome_13_FD_200263 | JGI IMG/M metagenome (GOLD analysis project Ga0299915, IMG submission 200263) | Soil microbial communities from uranium-contaminated site in the Upper Colorado River Basin, Wyoming, United States - RVT92D227 (version 2) ...
CTGCTCGAAGCGGCACGTGCTCACGGACGGGCCGAAGATGAAGGCTGGCGGGTCCGCAAGGACGGCACGCGCTTCTGGGCCAACGTCGTCGTCACCTCGCTCTCCGATTCCACGGGAATGCATCTTGGGTTCGCGAAGATCTCGCGGGATCTCACGGAGCGGCGAAAGCTCGAAGATCAGGTTCGCCAGGCGCAGAAGCTGGAGGCGATCGGAAGCCTGGCCGGAGGCGTGGCCCACGACTTCAACAACGTCCTGTCGGTGATCCTGAGCTACAGCGAGATGCTGATCGAAGACCTCCGGCCCGCCGATCCGATGCGATCGGACCTCGAGGAGATCAAGGCGGCAGCCATGCGCGCCACCGACCTCACGCATCAGCTCCTGGCGTTCGGGCGGCAGCAGATCCTCCAGCCCAAGCCCGTCAACCTCAACGACATCGTCACGACCATCGAGCGAATGCTCCGGCGCCTCGTCGGCGAGAGTGTCGAGTTCACGTTTCTCCCTGATTCGACCCTGGGCGCGGCCCACCTCGATCCCAGCCAGGTCGATCAGGTCGTCATCAACCTGGTGGTGAACGCTCGCGACGCGATGCTGCACGGCGGCAAGCTCACGATCGAGACGACCAACGTCGAGCTCGACCACGAGTACGCCGCGCACCACGTCGGGGTCGCGCCTGGGCCCTACGTGATGCTCGCGGTCTCCGACACCGGCGATGGCATGGATGCGGAGACGCAGAAGCGGATCTTCGAGCCGTTCTTCACGACCAAGAAGCTGGGAAAAGGGACCGGCCTGGGGCTCTCGACGGTGTTTGGGATCGTGCGGCAGAGCGGCGGGCACATCTGGGTCTACAGCGAGCCCGGCAGGGGGACGGTCTTCAAGATCTACTTCCCCCGTACGGATCAGGCGGCCGTCGTGACGCCGCCCGTCCCGCTGGGGCTCCCGCGTGATGGCACCGAGACCATCCTGCTCGTCGAAGATGACGAGCGCGTTCGTTCGCTCGCGCGCACCATCCTGCAGCGCCACGGCTACCACGTGCTCGAAGCCCAGAGCGGCGGTGACGCGCTGCTCATCTGCGAGCAGCACGGCGCGACCATCCACCTGCTGTTGACCGATGTCGTGATGCCGAGGATGAGCGGTCGCCAGCTCGCCGAGCGTCTCCGATCGATCCGTCCGGCAATGAAGGTGCTCTACATGTCGGGCTACACCGACAATTCCATCGTCCACCACGGCGTCCTGGATTCCGATGTCAACTTCCTCCAGAAGCCGATCACGCCCGAGAGCCTGACGCGCAAGGTGCGCGAGGTGATCGACAGCGACGGCCCCAGGTGACGAGTGTTCCAGCGACCGTTCGTGCCTGATTGGAACTCGACGACCGTTTCGTGTGGTGCGACAACGCAACGTTAATCCTCGCCGTGACCCGTCGTGACGTGGCGGCGCGCGGGTGCTGCCGTCGTCGGTCATGACAGTTCTTGAGTGACCGTCCGGTCGATGGCACTTGGATTAGGTCACCCGCAGGGGTCGCCGATCCAGTGTTGTCAGCGACGCGCGCGTTCCGCTGGACAACAACGCAACCGAGCGTGCGATTCGAGGTCCTGTCGTCGGACGCAAGAACCACTACGGCTCGAAGTCTCGACGTGGCACCGAAGTCGCCGCGACGCTGTACACGATCCTCGAGACCGTCAAGCTGCACGGGATCGAGCCGGGCGCGTACCTCATCGCCGCGGTCGAGGCGGCAGACCGCGGCGAGACGCTCCAGCCGTGGCAGTTCAAGTCGCCCGAGTAGCCGGCGACCTGCCACTTTCTGCGCCTCGGTCAGGACGGGTCACGGCGAGGACTAACCGAGCGCGTGCGCACGGGCGGGCGCGAATTCGAGACAACGCGAGCGATCGGTTCGGCAGGAACCTCATTGTCGAGCCGACCGAGACGCGGAACTACTCGCTGGCGTCGTCGCCCCCCTTTCGATATGACCGGAACGTGCCTGCGCGACCGACCGACGGGTCTCCTCCGCTCATCGTGGACGTCACGCCTCATCGGTTTTCCTACGCGGGAGATCCGGGCGGCTGGTGGTTCGCGAGCGCGCTGCACGAACCACGAGTCGCGCTGAACAACGCCGGCCAGGTCGTGGAGCGGTTCGACTGCCCGTTCGTGGATCGAGTCATCTCCGTTGGCGATATTTTGGTCGGGCTCGTCTAAGAGCACGCGTGGGGCAGGCGATGGGGACACACCAGATTCGGTGAGCGCGCGGGTTCAGGCTACGACCTTCGCAGCGGACGCAGGCTCTGGCATCTCGAGGGGGGCGTCTCGGGGCTCGTTGGCGCTAGCCTCGCGGTCGGTCGCGCAACCCCGAGGTGGGACGCGCCCCACCACCTCTTCGACTTGCGGACCGGTGAGCCCCGGTGGTCGTTCACGGCAGCGGAGCCCGTTGTAGCGGCGGATGCAGAGTTGCTGTACGTGCTCGCACACGAGGGCTCGATCGCGGCATACGAGATCGCGACGGGCAAGCAGCGCTGGTGCTTCGAGCCGCCGGATCACAGGCGAGTGAAGGGCTTGTGCAGGGCGCTGGCCGTCACGGCCCGCGGCATCTGGTACGTGTCCCATCCCGAGGAGGAGCGCGCGGTGTTGACGTGTCTCTCGCGCACGGACGGCGAGCCCGTCAACGAACGCGAGTTTCGCGGCTGGGTGAACCATCTCCTCGGCGTCGGAGACGCGCTGGTCCTTCATCACGAATTTGGACTGGCCGTTGTCGATGGGTCGCGCGATGACGAGGTGGTTGCGCTGACGAGCGACCATCCAGACGCGATGGTGCGAGCCGACGGAGTCGGCGCGGCGCTCCTGGCGGACACCGCACTCGTCGTGATGTCTTCGGCAAGCACGAGCCCGAACCGGTTCACGCTCGCCGACTCGTGGAACGCCTTTCACGTCGACAGCGGCATCGTCACCCTGGGAGACGGCTCGAGGCTCCTTCGCTGGCCGCTCTCGTACACCGCATCGAAGCCCACCGTACAGGCAACCGTCGTTGCGGCCGAGCAGCACGACGCGCCACTGGAGGCGGCCTCCATCGTGTTCTCCGGACCCGCCCTCGTGTTGGTCGAGCACCCGTCGCGCGGGCGCTTCACGCTGAAGGTTGCCAACACCGGTCTCAAGAAGGGCGACTCGGTGGCCATCGGAGGCTTCGTGCCGGGGCCGATGAGCTCGACCATCGCGACCGAGCTTTCGTACACCTCCGGGGGCCTGACGAAGCAAGTGCGGATCGGCGCCGGGCCGGCGGAAGCAGGCAGCGTCGTCGAGGTCGCAAGAACCACGAAGGCGCGTCGCAAGGGGGTGTCTCCGTCCGTACGGCGCCTCATCAAGACCCTGACGACCCATCGCCTGCTGGAGACCATGACGGAGGCCGAGATCACGAAGCTAGCCCTTCGGATCTTCCCGAGTGGCACGATCGACGAGACAGCAACGGCCACGCTCCGCCAGCACGTGCATGACGATATCGAGAGAGGTCTGGCGTTCGGATTTCTCTCGCATGACTGGCGGTTCGGGCAGGAGACGCAGGATGTCATCGCGGCGTTTGCGGCGTGCTTGAAGGGCGAGCCGATTCGCTTCGAGCAGATCGAGACCAAGCCCGACGCGCTCCGGGTTGATCATCGACGATCGACTCACGCGACGACGACTGGATCGATCTCGCTGGCCAAGGAGTCGAAGCAATCGCTCATTTCCTGAACCAGAAGTTGGAGATCGCCAGGGCGAGCCGCCGCGTGTTCTCGCTGGAGACCGGCGGAGACTGGGACGCATTCCTCATCCGGACCGGCGACGAGATCGCTGCGATGCGAGCAGCCGGAGTGCCCGGACTCCGCGCGCCCGGCGGACGTGCAGGCGTCGACTGAGACGTGATTCAAGGACTCGTGATCGTGGCTCTCCGCAGGAGCCTCAAGCAAGAACTTCGCGGAGACCGACGGCAAGACCACGCTCTCGGTCCCCCAGACTTATTCGCGCGAATCGCCCTCCACGCGCGGCGCCACTGCGGGTTGGACGTTGACCCTCGACCAGCTTGCTGCGCACGTGCAGGCTCGCAGCTGACCTCGGCAGCGAGAAAGTTCTCGCTACCGACCGTGAATTGGCTCCGAAGGAGGGGATCGAACCCCCGACCCGGCGGTTAACAGCCGCCTGCTCTACCACTGAGCTACTTCGGAATGGGAAGGGACAATAGATGACGTATGGGGGTGGGGGGTGTCAAGGAGCGGCCCTCGTTGTCTGCGACGACGAGCGCCCCGGGCGCCATGGCGGCGCCATGGAACGCCACGCCACGCGCGAACAGAAGTCAGGCGACCTGCGGTGCGTCGCAGGTCCAGAAACAGGCGACCGGCAACAGGCAACGGGCGACGGGCAATCCGCTCAGAACCAGGATGCCGGCGACAGGCAACCGGCGACAGGCAATGTCGGATCGATGCGCATCGACGCATCGCCATGCATCGTCACGACGGAGTCTGCCGATCGAATCGAGCGGTGCGTCGTAGCGCATGACCGGGCGAGCGTTGCCGCGCGTTACCGGTGCCGACCACGTATCGTTGACGCATGCAGGTGGCTGCTGCGGCACTCGCGGTGATCGTCGCGACCGGGTGCGGCTCGCGGTGCAAGGAGGTCGAGCACGCTCGCTCCGCCCTGCTGGCCCGGACCGCGGGTGCGGATCGTGGGCCCGACGTGCGCGTGAGCGTGCCGTTCGACAAGGCGAACGCGCTGCTCGAGGAGCTGCTACGCGACCCGCCGCTCACGGTGCCGCTCGACGTGCCCGATCTCGGGCCGCTCGAGCTCTCCGTGCCCGGGTTCACGGCGACCGCGCGCGAGGTGCGCATGCAGCCCGGAGCACCGGGCAAGATCCGGTTCGCGATCCGGATCGAGGTTCGCGATGCCGACGAGGAGCTCACGACGCTGGCGCTCGTCGCGGAGGTGGCGCCCCGGCTCGACCGCAAGGATGGCAACGCGGAGCTGACGATCGGCTTTGGCCCCGAGAACCTCTTGGCGGTCTCGCCGGAGCTCGGCCCCGATGCGAAGCGCGCGCTGGGGCGGGCGGTGTCGAGGTGGGTGCCGGCGAAGGTTCGCGAGCGCGTACCGCGCCTGATCCTCGATGCCGCGGCGAGCAAGCTCGGGACGCACCTGACGGGCGCGGCGTACAAGGCGCTGCAGCGGACGCTGCTCTCGCGGCTCGGCGAGGTGACGCGGATGCGGCTGCGGTTGCCGGACGTGCCGGTCGCGAAGGTGGAGCTTCGCTCGACGGAGCAGCTCCTCGTCGTCGAGATCGCGACCGACTTGCCGGTGCGGCGAGGGCTCGCGCCGGCGACCGATGACGACGGCGAGATCGCGGTGCACCTCGCGGGCAGCGCCGTGGCGGAGCTGGCGAACTGGGCGATCGAGCGCGGGTACTCCCCGCGCTGGTACGACCGCGGCATGCAGCCGAAGGCGGACGGCGAGTTCCGCCCACGCTTCGACTACGTGGCCGAAGATCGCGCGCATCCGTTCAAGGTGTACTCGTTCCAGGAGCGGGGCGGCTGCTCGTACTTCCGCGTCGGCGTGCGCGCGGCGATCGCGATGGAGGGCGACCAGCTCCAGGCGACGGCGCTCGATCGCGAGCTCGAGCAGAAGTCCGCGAACCCGGTGATCGAGGTGGCGGCGTGGGTGAAGTTCTTCCTCGTCGGCTCGCTCGCTCGATCGAAGCGGGTCGCGGCGCACACGCGGCTCGCGGTGGGTGGCCGCACGCTCGAGACGCACGTGGTCGGCGCGGCGATCACGAACGACGAGGTGAGGTTCGCGTTGCGGTTCGCGAGCGGTGCCGCGAGCCCGCGTTGACCGGCCGACCCGGCCTACGGCTCGACTTCGCGTACGCGACGCGAAGACTGGTCTCGCTGCACGACGTCGAACCGAGCCCGCAGTGCCGCTTCGAGGTCGTCGGGGAGATCGTTCTCGTAGAACCGAAGCTCGAGCACCCGCAACGTCGGTGAGGCCACTTCGATCAGCCTGCGAATCCCATCGACGGTCATCCGCGTGTCGCTGAGACCGAGGCACCGGATGCGAGGCATCGAGGCGAGCAGCAATGCGCCCGCGTCCCCGACCCACGTGTGGCCGACGTTCACTGTCTCGAGCCCCGGCAGCCGAGACAGCGCATGTGCACCTGCGTCGGTGATCGAGGTGCTGCGTAGCCCGAGCTCGACGAGGTCGGGGAGCTGCGCTACGGCGAGCGCCATGGCGAGCTCATCGCCGATCGCCGTGGACTCGCCGAGGTCGAGGGAGGCGAGTGTACGTCTGTGCGGCGAGGTGACGAGCGCGATGGCCCCATCGTTACCGATCGTGTTCGCCCACGGATCGTAGCTGTCGGTGCTCGACAGGTTCAGGGCGCGGAGCCTCGAGAATCGCGGTGACGCGGCAAGCGCGACGACGCCGCCATCGGTGACATGGGCGGTACTCAGCTCGAGCGTCTCGATTCGACCGAGATACTCCGAGGCGACCAGCTCGCCTACGGCGCCGTCGCCGATCCCCGTGTTGATGAGGTGCAGCGCGGTGAGCCGGGTGAACGCCGGCGACCGGGCGAGCAGCCGGGCTGCTTCTGGACCGAGGCTGTGATCGATACGGAGCTGCTCGAGGTGCGTGTGCGCGGTGATCGCGGCGACCGCCGACATGCGGTCGTCGGAACCACGCCAGAGGAGGCCGAGGGCACGCAGGTGCAAGAGCTCGAGCGGCAGTGGGTTTGCGGCGAGGAGCTCGGTGCCATGCTCGACGAACGCCACTTCAGAGATCGTCAGGGCCTCGAGGAAACCGCGCCGCATCTCCCAGCGATCTGCGAAGCCGTGCCAGGCGCCGAGCCACGTACGCTCGTGCGCCACGAGGAGCTCGGCCTCGCGTACCTCGAGTAAGCGGCGCTCCTCGCCGATCGCCGATGGCAACCGGCACTGGACCGAGATCAGCTCGCCGCGCGGATCGCCGCGCTGCTGGAGCCAGTCCGCGTAGACCAGGCGGTCGTCGTCGTCGTTCGACTCGAGGATCGACCGAACGAAGTCCTCCTCCTCGGTCACGGCTCAGCGGGTCTGCTTGTTCGCCAGGTACTCGCGGAGCAGCGTGTCGAAGCCCGAGCTGATCGTCTTGGGCGTCTTCGAGCGCTCCAGCGCGACGTCGACGATCTCGCAGATCATCTGCGCGTAGCTGCGGCCACTCGCGCGCGCGGAGGCGGCGAAGGCACAGCTCTGGGCGAGGTCCGGGTTCGGGTTGACCTCGAGCACGAAGACCTCACCGGTCGAGGTGTCGAGGCGCATGTCGACGCGTGCGTAGTCGCGGCAGCCGAGCGCGCGATAGGCGGCGAGCGCGACGCCCTCGATATGAGCGACGATCTCGGGCTCGAGATCCTCGACCGGGCACTTGCCCTCGACCGCGTGGTGATCGCGGCTGTAGGGATCCCACTTCGCGCGGTAGGTGATGATGCGGGGGAGCGGCTTGCCTTGGTCGTCGACGCCGCCCTTGAACTCCATCTCGTAGAGCGGGAGGGGCTTGTCACCGAGGATCGCGCAGTGGATCTCGCGGCCTTCGATGTACTCCTCGACGAGCGCGGCCATCTTGTTCTCGCGGTGAAGCTTCTCGATGCGAGCCTCGAGCGCGGCTCGCTCGTGGACGACAGACCCGGCGTCGATGCCGCCCGAGGCATCGTCGTAGGCGGGCTTGACGATCATCGGGAACCGCAGGTCCGCGGGGACCTTGGTCGTGGATCCGACCTCGATCACCACGCCGCGCGGCGTCGGGATGCCCTGCGCGGCCATGAGGGCCTTGGCCTGCGGTTTCTTCTGGCACAGCGAGAGCGCGAGCGGGCGGTTGCCGGTGTACGGGATGTTGAGCAGCTCGAAGATCGAGGGGACGTGGTGCTCGTTCTCCGGGTCGTTGCGGAAGAACTCGACGAGGTTCATGACGAGGTCGGGCTGGGTGGCCTCGATCGCCGCGTAGAGCGTCTTGAAGTCGTCCTTGATGTTGACCATCGTGACGTCGTGGCCGCGAGCCTCGAGCGAGCGCAGGATCAGCTGCAGCTCCTCCTCGACGGTGTCCCAGGGCTCGACCTTCAGCGAGGGATCCCAGTCGACGGCTCGGCGACCATCACGGCGATAGTGCTCGTAGACGTCGTCGTCGATCTGGTTCCAGAGGATCAGGATGCGAGCCATACAACGTACTCATGTAGATGTACTACCGCCCGCTCCGGATGTCGACGGTCGTGGCCGCTACGAGATCGACGACAGGCCGGGACGCGTGCCCCACGGATATTTCGCGATCACCTCGTCCGCACGCCGGCGCTGATCGGGGTCGAGGTTCGCGTCGACCGCCGCGGCGAACCACGCGGCGAGCTCGACCGCGGTGGCGAACCGATCGCGGGGATCTTTGGCGAGGCCGAGCGCGAGGACGCGATCGATGTCGGCGGGGACCGAGGCGAGGATCGATGGTTGGGTCGGGACGCGATAGACGACGTCGTAGAGCATGCTCGGGACGTCCTTGCCGGTGAAGGCAGGGTGACCGGTGACCGAGCGGTAGAGGATCGCCGCGAGCGAGTAGACATCGGCGCGGTGGTCGACGTCCTCGCCGCGCGCCTGCTCGGGAGCCATGTAGGCCGGAGTGCCGACAACGTGACCCTTGGTGAGCGTGCCCGAGCCGCCGGACTTCGACACGCCGAAGTCGAGGATCTTCCAGGTCCGCGCGCCGCTGGGCTCCTCGGCGAAGAACACGTTGTGCGGCTTGAGGTCGCGGTGGACGATGCCGGCCAGGCGCGCCGCCTCGAGCCCGAACGAGACCTGGGTCGCGAACGTCCTCGCCTGCGCGAGCTGGATCTTGCGGTGGCGGCGCAACGTGTGTGCGAGGTCGTTGCCGCGCAGGCGCTCCATCGCGAGGAACGGGATCTCGCCGTCCGTGGTGCCGACCTCGAGGACGCGGACGACGTTCGAGCAGTCGAGGCTCGCGGCGGTCTTGGCCTCGCGGAGGAACCGCGCGACGTGCGTCGGATCGGCGAGCGTGCCCGGATGCAGGAGCTTGACCGCGGCCTCGCGCTTGTCGGCGACCGCGTGGGCCTCGTAGACCTCGCCCATGCCGCCGCGCCCGATCAGCATGCCGAGCCGGAACGTGCCGATGATCTGCTCGGTGAAGCGGCCCGGGCCGCCGATCTTGAGCGCCCGATCGAGCTCGGCGCGCGCCTCGGCGAGCAGCGCGTCGCGCTGGGCGACGGTGCGCGCCGCTTGCTCGAGCTTGGTCATCGCATCGAGCGTGACGCGCTGGCTGACCCGCGCCGTGAAGAACGCCACGAAGTAGAGGAACTCGACGATCGCCAGGATCGAGATCTGATCGACCACGCGCAGGCTGCTCGTGTTGACGACGCCACGATCCTCGATGACCCCGAAGACCACTCCCAGCCCGAGCGCGCCGTGGATGCTGGCAACCAGCGCGTACATCGCGGTCGTGACACGCGCGTTGGAGCCGAGGCTGAAGAAGTAGATGCCGTAGACGAGCATCGCCGCGACCGGCGAGGCGATGCCCCAGTAGTAGACGCCCGTCATCGAGCCGAACACGAGCAGCGGGCCGGGGACCAGGAACATCCGCGGGTGGTACTTCGACGGATCGCGCGTGAGGTAGAGCATCCACACGGCGGCGATGACCGAGCCTCCGGTGCCCACGAGCACGACGGTGCGCGCGATCGGATCGCCGGTCGACGTCAGCGCGACGATGATGCCGCCGACGCAGATCCCGAGCACGACCTTGAGGAAGACGCGCGTGCGCTCGATCTCGTCGTGACGCATCGCCTCGATGGGGGTCGCGGTCGTCGCGGAGGCCGAGTGCCTCGAGGCCGAGTGCGATCCGGTCGAGGCGCGGCGCGGGCGCTGCTGGATCTGCTGCGTCGGCAGGGCGTGCACCATGTCGGTGGGCGGCGTGGCCTGCACCGTCCGCGTCTCGGTCCCGCCGATCGGCTCCTCCATCGTGCCGGTGATCGACCCGTCATCATCGGCTTGCGGCTCGTCGGGCGGACGCGGGCCGAGGTCGACCGTGGGGTGATCGTTGTCCGGCCGGCCCCTACCCATTCTTGAAAAGCATACGCCCAGGCGCGAGCCTGGGCGACTCCGTGCGATCCGGCGGGGGACGAGCTACAGCGCCTCGCAGCGCTCGTACGTCAGGATCTCGCACGCGCACCCGCCGTTGGGGTAGCAGGTGCAGTTCTCACCCTGATAGACGGCCGTGCAGTCACCGCGCACGGCGCACGCGGACTCGGTCGTGAGGCCCGCGCAGGTGCCAACCGGGACACACTCGACGGTACAGACCCCGCAGCCGGGGTTATTCGGATCCTGGCCGGCGCACGTCTCGACGCACTCGTGACCGGGTGGGCACGAGACGGTGCCGCACGTGTTCTGATCGGGCACGCACACCGGGCTGCACGTCCCGTCGGGCGCCGTGGGGCCCGTGGTGCACTGCTGCTCGCAATGCGAGCCCGAGCCGCAGTCGACGTTCGTGCAGCTATCCTGATCCATCACGCACTTGCCGTAGCAGACGGCCGGGCACGCGGTGCCACCGCCACAGCCCGGCGGTGGGAGGCACTCGCCATCGCTCGTCGTGCAATGCGCGCCGGCTCCGCAGTCCTGGTCGCCGTAGCAGCCCTGGCCACCCTGCTCCGCGTTGCACACCGCGAACTGCATGCTGTCGATGCCATCGTCGGGGGCGAGCTGGGCGTTGTAGGTCGCCGAGCAGTCATCGTGACGCGAGCACTCCTGGGCGTCGAGGTTCGCGCAGCCGCCACCTTGTACCGGTCCCGACGGTGCGACCGCCCAGCAGCCGAGAAACGCCGGCGGACCGTCGTTGCGAGCGCTGTTGAGGTACGCCGCGCGGCAGCCCGCCGTCGCGATGCACGAGGCCTCGTCGTGCGATTCGCACTCGCTCCAGCACGAGCCCCAATCGGGCTGCGGCTGCGCGCTGTCGAATTCCGGGCACGGGCCGCACGAATCGTCGCAACCGCCGCCACCGAAGGACTGGCACTGTCCCGTGAACGGATCGCGAAACTCCTGGAGCGCGATGTCGGCGCCCGTCGCGAACTTGCAGTCGTCATCACCGCCGTTGAAGTAGAGGTCACAGCCGGCGAGGAACATCAGGACGACGGCAAGACCGCGGGTCGCTAGGCTCATGCCGGAGCTTCGAGCAAGGTCCGCGCCACGGGGACGCCGTGCATCCACGCGGACTTACCGCGCGCGTTGTCAGTTTTTTGAGACCGCCCCCTGAAGATTCGCGATCGCTGGCTTGTGCCGCACCTCGCCGCATCTATAGATCCGCGCCAGATGCATCCGCTCCTCGCGTTCGTCTGCTTCTTCCGGATTCTGTTCGGCAGGAAGCTCCCTGCCGCCGCCGTGCAGTTCCTGCCCGAGGACGCGCTGCCCAAGCAGCTGCCCGAGAAGACCGAGCCGCCGAAGGTCGAAGCCAAGGTCGAGCCGAAGGCCTCGACCGCGCAGCACCACCGCGACGGCGCGCTCGCCATGCTCGCGCTCCTCCAGCGCGAAGGCCGGCTCGTCGATTTTCTGCGCGAGCCGCTCGATGGCTTTGCCGATGCGGACATCGGGGCCGCCGCGCGAGATGTCCATCGCGGCTGCCGCAAGGTGCTCGATCAGCATCTCTCGCTCGAGCCCGTGATGCCCGGCGCCGAGGAGGAGAAGGTGTCGGTGCCCAAGGGCTTCGATCCGGCCGAGATCCGGCTGGTCGGCGAGGCCAAGGGCGAGCCGCCGTTTCGCGGCACGCTTCGCCATCACGGATGGCGCGTGGTAGAGGCCAAGCTCCCTTCGCTCGCCGAGGGCATCGATCGCACCGTGATCGCCCCGGCGGAGGTCGAGCTCTCATGACACGCATCCTCGGTATCGATCTCGGTACGACGAACTCGGCGGTCGCCGTCGCGAGCGACACCGAGCCGGCGCGTGCCGTGCCGATCACGCAGGTGGTAGGACCCGGCGAGATTGCCGAGCGCCCGACGCTGCCGTCGTTCCTGCTGTTGCCGAACGAGCACGAGGTGCCAAGCGCACAGCTGCAGCTGCCGTGGTCGGGAACGATGCGCTACACGGTCGGGACGTTCGCGCGCGAGCGCGGTGCCGAGCTCCCGCACCGGCTCGTGTCGTCGGCGAAGTCGTGGCTGTGCAACCCGGCCATCGATCGCACGGCGCAGGTGCTGCCGTTCCGCGGCGCGCAGCGTGAGCTCGATGGCGAGATGGAGGGTGGCGAGCGGGTGTCGCCGGTCAACGCCACGGCGCGCTACCTCGCGCACCTGCGCGCGGCGTGGGACGACGCGAATCCCGACGAGCCGGCCAGCGAGCAAGAAGTGCTCGTCACCGTGCCGGCCTCGTTCGATCCGGTGGCGCGCGAGCTCACCGTCGTCGCGGCGCGCGAGGCCGGGTTCGATCGGCTGACCTTGCTCGAGGAGCCGCAGGCCGCGTTCTACGCCTACCTCGCCGCCAAGGGCGAGGCGTGGCGCAAGGACCTCGCGCCCGGCGATGTGGTGCTCGTGTGCGACGTCGGCGGCGGCACCACGGACTTCTCGCTGATCGAGGTCGCCGACGAGGCGGGCACGCTCGCGCTCGAGCGCATCGCGGTCGGCGATCACATCCTGCTCGGCGGCGACAACATGGACCTCGCGCTCGCGGCGATCGTGACGCGCGACCTGCCCTGCTTGCCAGGAAAAGGCCCGCTCGATGCGATGCAGCAGCGCGCGCTCGTCCACGCGTGCCGGCGTGCGAAGGAGCAGCTGCTCGGGGACAAGCCGCCGAAGTCGGTCCCGATCACGATCCTCGCCCGCGGCAGCAAGCTCATCGGCGGCACGATGAAGGCCGAGGTCACGCGCGATCAGGCGGAGAGCTTCCTGGTCGACGGCTTCTTCCCGAGCGTGGGCGGCGATGCACGTGCCGAGCGCCGCCGCGCCGCGGGCCTCCGCGAGCTCGGCCTGCCCTATGCGCACGATCCCGCGATCACGCGCCACCTCGCCGAGTTCCTCGGTCGGTTCGGCCGGATGCCGACTCACGTGCTGTTCAACGGCGGCGTGATGAAGGCGACGAAGCTGCAGGCGCGGATCACCGAGCTGCTTCGCGAGTGGGCCGGCCGCGACGTCCGCGTGCTCGCCGGCGCGGATCTCGATCTCGCCGTCGCGCTCGGCGCCGCGCACTACGGCCAGGTCCGTCACGGCAAGGGCGTACGGATCCGCGGCGGTACCGCGCGCGCGTATTACATCGGCATCGAGAGCGCGATGCCCGCGATCCCCGGCTTCGCGCCGCCGGTGAAGGCACTGTGCGTCGCGCCGCAGGGCCTCGAGGAAGGCTCGACCGTCGGGCTCCCCGACGACGAGCTCGGCGTCGTGGTCGGCGAGACCTCGATGTTCCGGTTCTTCGCCGCCGCGACCCGCAAGGACGACACCGCCGGCACGCTGATCGATGCCGACGCGGCCGGGCTCGTCGAGCTCGATCCCGTCGAGAAGCTGGTCGAGGTCGAGCACGACCGCAAGCCCGGCGACCTGGTGCCGGTTCGCCTCGAAGCGCATGTCACCGAGGTCGGCACGCTCGAGCTGTGGTGTGTCGCGCGCGATGGTCGTGGCCGCTGGAAGCTCGAGTACTCGGTGCGCGAGCGCGACTGAAGGATGACTCCGTTCGAACGGCTGATCGCGGCGCGGCCCGATCCGGATGACCTGTCGCGCTTCCGCAAGAGGCTGGATCGCGAGCTCGTCGCCACCTGGCGCTCGCGAGACGATGCAGCCGTCCGCTGGTCCATCGGTCCCGAGCTCTCGCGCGGGCCCGGCCACATCAACTACTTCGCCTCGTATCACAGCGATCACGAAGGGACCTTCGCCGTGATCCTGCACGTGCGGCCCGGACCCCCGATCGACGACGACGGAATCGGCAGGTGTGAGCTCGGGACGATCCTCGACGCTTCGGACTTCTACGAGTACGGCGCCGACCTCGCAGCGTTGCGCGACGCCGAGGTGCGCGTCTCGTGGGCCGCGGCGCAGTGGGTGTACGCGGTCGCGAAGCAGGCGCTCGTGGCGATCCACACCAGTTGCGCCGTCGACCGCCACACCGGCTCGCTTCACGGTGCCTTGACGGCACGACGCGTACGGCTCGGGCTGTTTCACCGGCCGTACGCGAAGCAAGCCGTCGCCGAGGGCGCGGTACCGCCGCCGCCGGTCGTGTTCGTCGGCCGCAACCCGACCCGCGGCGACGACGCCGCCTGTGCGCGCGAGCTCTCGATGCTGGCGATGGCGTTCGCCGGACTCACGAGGCACGTCGATGCCACGATCGATCGTCTGCTCCAGGATCCGTCGCCGGAGGCGCCGCTCGTGTTGCGCGACCTGCTGCTCGAGCGTGGCGATGCGGTCGAAGCGCTACTGCGCGATCGCGCGTGCGAATCGAGCCTGCCGCTCCTCCCGCTCGCGGACGCACCGACGATCGACGACGAGCTCGCCGCGCTGTGGAATCGGGTGATCGATCTCGATCCGTGGATCGATTCGAACGCGAGCGTCTGACGCCACGTCTGCGAGGCCGAAACCCTGCCTCGCATTCAGGCGGGTTTCTTCGTCGCGGGATCGGGCGAGTCGATCAACGACTGCGCGACTCGCTCGATCCGGACCGAGCTCTCGATCAGCGCCTGGCGCAGCGGCGCGACGTTGTCGTTGCGGCTCGTCTCGAGCTCGACGAGCTTCGCGTGCAGCGCGATCGCTTGCGCGCGGAAGCGAGCGATCTCCATGCGCAGGGTGTCGAGCTGCTCCGTGATCCGTCGCGTGCGGGGGCGAGCGGGTGCGTGGAGGGCCTGCGCGAGCATCCGCCGGCGCTCCACGTCGGCGTGCCGGGCCAGCGCGGCGGGTGGTAACCCGACGTCAGGCGATCGCCAACCGACCCGGTCGGATCCCATGTGCTCAGTGGTGTTGGGTCGAGCCATGTTCGTCCAAACGAGCCCGCTGACTCCACGTTGCTCGATGCGACGTCGGTGCCTCGGCTGATCGTTCTCGAAGGAGTGCCTCCGGCGCGGGGAAACATGACAATGACGGGCGGTTCCGGATCGACCTGGGGTGTAGGTATGGATCTCACTGCGACGACCGCGACGTCGCACTGCATCGAACGGTCCATGCAACCGATCGCACGCGGTCTGGCAGTCACATCGCCAGTGCTGCTAGATCACCACTCTTTCTGCCTTCACGACCTCGGCCCCATACCTCGACCTGGCCCACGTCATGGTCCTGTCGATCGCCTTGGTCCAGGCCGTCGGTTCGACCCCGAAGGTGGCTCGGAACCTGCTGTCATCGACGGCGAACGGCTGGAGCCACTGATATGTCATCTCTCCCAGCTCCCGCATCGGCTTGCTGAACAGCCCCATGATCGTCAGGGCCCACCCGGGGATGCGAGTCATGCGGATCTCGCGACCGAGTACAGCGCCCATCCGGTTCGCGACGGCGCGAGTCGACTCGGCAGGGTGCGCCGGCAGCATCCACACCTTGCCGTCGCCACGCTCGTCGAGACCGAGCGTCACGAGACCTGCGGCGACATCTGGCGTGAACGAGTACGTGTGAGGCTGATCGACATCGCCGAGGCACTCGCCCGGCTTGCCGGCGAAGATCCGACGGTAGAACCGATCGCCGAAGTGCGCATTGGTGGCGCCCGGACCGAAGAAGTCGCTGGCCCTGGCGATCGCGACTCTGACGGTGCCCGCGTGGTGCGCCGCGAGTAGCTCGTCGGAGGCACGCGCGCGGAGCTCGCCCTTTCGCGTGGTCGGTGCCATGGGCGTGTCCTCGTTCATGTGTTGTGTGTCGCCGTACATGTAGAGGTTGTCGAGGACGATCAGGCGCGCGTTGGCACGCGCGGCCCCGACGAGGATGTTCGCCGTCAGCCGCGGCAGCTCGGTCGCCCACACCTCGTACGGCGGGTTCACGCAATGATAGAGGACGTCGGCGCCGGCCATCGCGGCGATCGCGGCTTCGGGGTCGCGGAGGTCGGCGGCGCGGTGCTCGACGCCGTTCCCGACGTCTCGAACGGCTCCCCGACAAACCACGCGGACCCGCAATCCACGATCGCGCAAGAGCGAGGCAACCTGGCCGCCGACCTGACCCGCGCCGAGAACGACATGAAGTGGCTGCGTCATGTGCTCACCGTGTACCTTGCGAATAGGCATGAATAGTCCAAGATGTGCAGCATGGCGTTGCATAAACGCAATGAACAGATTCGCCTCGATCGATTCGACTGGGATCAGGTCCGGACCTTGCTCGCGTGTGCGCGTGCCGGCCACCTCCGTGGCGCCGCGGTGCGGCTCGGCACGGATGCGTCGACCGTGAGTCGCCGGTTGTCGCGGCTCGAGGACGAGCTCGGCCTGCGGCTGTTCGAGCGCGGTCGGCATGGCCTGGTCGCAACCGCGGCGGTCGAGCATCTCGTGCCCGCGGCCGAAGAGGTCGAGCGCTCCATGCAGGGCGTGGCGAGAGCGGTCGGTGCGGTCGAAGCGGAGGCGGAAGGTGTCGTTCGCTTGACCGTGCCACCGGGCGTGGCGGATGCGTTCGTCGCGCCGCTGGTCGCCGAGCTCCACGCTCGCCATCCACGCATCCAGCTCGAGCTCGACGCGCGCGTCTCGGTCGTCGATCTCACCCGTGGCGAAGCGGACCTGGCGCTTCGCACGATCAAGCCACGGAGCGGCGAGCTGGTCGTGACGCGCGTCGCGGTCACGCGCTCGGTGCCGATGGCAAGCCCGGCCTACACCCGCGAGCTCGGCGTGCTTCGCCGGGCCGACGATGCACGCTGGATCATGTGGGGCAGCGACCTCGCTCACCTCCCCGAGCAGCGCTGGCTCGACGCGTACGTGTCGGTGGCGCCGGTGCTGCGCACGAGTCACTTCCCATCGCAGCTCGCCGCCGCGCGCAGTCATGCCGGCGTGGTCGTCGTGCCCGAGCCCTACGGCCCCGTGACTGGACTGGTGCCGCTGACGCCGGGGCGCGGGCTGAGGTCGGCGTGGTCGGAGCTGCCGAACGGTGAGCTGTGGCTCGTCGGTCACCAGGCCCTCCGCAACGTCCCCCGTGTCGCCGCGGTATGGGAGTTGCTCGTCGCGCGCCTCACCTCGCCGCGACGCCTGGAGCCTGCCGAGTACGACGCGACGCGACGCATTCGGCGTCCTGGGGCGCGCAGCGCCGCGCGATGAGTGGAGAGATCGCGATACGGTCCTCTCCGATGGCCCGAGCTCGGCGGCGCGACGTGGATCGCCGCGTACGGCGATCGCGGCAGAGACTGCACGAGGCGTTGGTCGCGTTGATCCTCGAGCGTGGCTGGGATCGGGTCACCGTGCGGTCTGTCTGCGATCGCGCGCACGTCGGCCGCTCGACGTTCTACGTCCATTTCGCGGACAAGGAGGACCTGCTCGTAGGCGGGCTCGAACACGTGCGGGACGATCTACGTCATCGCCGGGCGTTGTCACACGCGAAGCCGTTCGGCTTCGTGCGGGGCCTGGCCGAGCATGCTGACGAGTCCCGTCGGCTGTTTCGCGCGGTCATCGGCAAGCGGAGTGGTCTGGCGGTGCAGCGTCGCTTTCGCGAGATCGTGGGAGAGTTGATGGTCGACGATCTGCGCGACCAAGGTGTCGGGACAGCGAGCCTGGCCACGGCGAGTCGCTTCCTCTCGGGAGCCTTGGTCGAGCTGTTGTTTGCATGGGTGGAGGCCCGCGACAACACGGGGGTGCTCGACGTGGAATGCCAGTTCGTCCGCCTCGCGACTCCAGTGGTCGACGCCGCACGTTGACGTTCGTGGGCAGTGTGCGGGGAGTTGTCCAGGAACGCGCGTCTGAAGGGCGGGCGAGGTTGCCACCCCGAGCCTCGACCGCTATCCGGGGATCGAAGGAGAGCTCGATGACCAAGACACACGTACTGTTCGCGGTGCTCGTCGTGTTGCCGGCATGCCAAGGCGGCCACGGATCGCGGCACGCCTCCGAAGCAACGGCGACGTCTCGCGGGTCGGACAAGGATGTGGGTATCGCGATCCCGATCGCGCCGGGAAAGACGGCCGCGTGGCAGTCCGCACTCGAGGAGCTGCTCGGGCCTCGCTACTCCGAATACGAGTCCTCGCGCCGTCGCTTCGGTCTCACGTCGCAGACCACGTTTCTGCAGAGGACCCCGATGGGCGACTTCGCCCTGATCCACATGACGGGCCCTGACGTCCGCGCATCGTTCCACGCGATGTCGAGCAGCCAGGACGACTGGGACGTGAAGTGGAGGGAGATGACGTTGGACCTTCACGGCGTCGACTTCGCGAAGGGCACGCGGGTCTTCCCGAAGGTCGAACCCGCGTACTCGATGGAGAGCGGAGCTACGTCCCATGCGAAGCCGTTCATGTTCCTCGCGCCGCTCGGCCCTGGTGGAGCCGACCGAGTTCGCGCCATGGCGTATGAGGTGATGGGCGACAGGCACGGTGACTACGTCCGTGCGCGCGGCAAGCTCGGCGTGCGCCGCGAGGCGGTGTTCCTGGAGTCCACTGCGAGGGGCGACGCGGTCGTGGTCTACTGGCTTGCCGACGATCCGGTGACCAGCCTCGAACGCCTCGCGGCTTCGTCCGAACCGTTCGACCTCTGGCTGCGGGGTGAGGTCGAGAAGGTCCACCCGATCGCGCTCGACACCATCGTGACGATCGCCAGCAGCAATACCCTGATCGCCGAGTATCCCAGGCCGTAGTACCCGACCGTCATGGGCTAATTACTGCCGGCTCTCCTGCAACAGCGACAGCAGATCGCGCATCGTGAGCCGTGCCGCGACGTCGCTCCCCTCGAGGATGCCGGCGACGAGCGCGCGCTTGTCATGGTGGAGCGCGACGATCTGCTCCTCGATCGTGCCGCGCGTGATGAGCCGGTACACGGTGACCGGCTTCGTCTGGCCGATGCGATGCGCGCGATCGGTGGCCTGATCCTCGACGGCGGGGTTCCACCACGGATCGAGATGGATGATGTAGTCGGCGGCGGTGAGGTTGATGCCGGTGCCGCCGGCCTTCAGCGAGATCAGGAACACGTCGCCCTGCCCGTCCTGGAACGCCTGGATCAGCTTCGAGCGCTGGCCGGCGGGCGTCGAGCCATCGAGGTAGAGCGAGGTGAAGCCCGCGGCGTCGAGCGCCTCGCGGACGAGCGCGAGGTGTGAGGTGAACTGGCTGAACACGAGCGCGCGATGGCCTTCGCTGCGCAGCTCCTCGAGCAGCTCGAGCACGCGGCGCAGCTTCGACGACGGAATCGTCGACGTCCGGTCGTAGAGCTTCGGGTGCGAGGCGAGCAGCCGGAGCCGCGTGAGCGCCGCGAGCACCTGGAAGCGCCGCTGGCCATCGCGCAGCGGCGCCTGCTTGCCCTGGCCCTCGCGGTTCAGCTCGGCCACCGCGGCGAGCCGGGCGTCCTCGTAGAGCGCCTGTTCCTCGTCGGAGAGCGCGACCGGGACCTGGATCTCGGTGCGGGGCGGCAGCTCGCGCGCGACCTCTTGCTTGGTGCGCCGCAGGAGGAACGGGCGCAGCACGCGCGACAGGGCCTGACGCGCATCGGGATCCTTGCCGCGCTCGATCGGGATCGCGAAGCGCTCGCGAAATTGCTCCCAGCTTCCGAGCAGCCCCGGGAAGACGATCGAGAACAGGCTCCACAGCTCGCCGAGGTGATTCTCGAACGGCGTACCCGAGAGCGCGATGCGGAAGCCGGCGTCGAGCGTGCGCGCCGCGCGTGCCCGGCGAGTGCTGGGATTCTTGAGCGCCTGGGCTTCGTCGATGACGAGCGTCGCGAACTTCGTCGCCGCGAGCTGCTCGGCGTCGCGCACGAGCAGCCCGTAGCTCGCGATCAGGACATCCTTCTTGCCGAGCTTCGCGAGCGCGGTGGCGCGATCGGGCTGCTCGGTGTAGAGGATCGGCCGGAGCGTGGGCGCGAAGCGGCGGAGCTCCTGCACCCAGTTGAACGTCACCGACGTCGGTGCGAGGACGAGCGCCGGCCCGTGGCGCGCGCGATCGAGCAGCACCGCGATCGCCTGCATCGTCTTGCCGAGGCCCATGTCGTCCGCGAGGCACGCGCCGGCACCCCACGCCGCGATCCGCGTGAGCCACGCGTGGCCTTCGAGCTGGTAGTCGCGAAGCTTGGCCTCGAGCGTGGCCGGCGGTTTCGGCCGCAGCTTCCGCGACGACGCGAGCCGCTGGGTGAGCAGCTCCCACTCCGCCGAGGCATCGACCTTGGCCCCCGCTTCGGCGAGCGCGCGGATCGCGGGCACGGCCCCGGGTGACAGCTCGATGGTCTTGCCGAGGAAGGCCTGATCGGCGACCGCGAGCAGCCGCCGGGAGAGCGTCTCGGTGAGCTCGATCCACCGGCGGTCGTCGACCCGCACGAAGCGCTGTTGCCGGCGCGCCGCATCGAGCAACACGGCGAGCTCGAGCCGGCCTGACTCGAGCTCGAGCTCGCCGGTGATGCCGAACCAGTCGCGCTTGCGCTCGATCTGGACGCGCAGCGCTTCGGGCCCGACCGAGCCGCGGACGATCGGCTGGGCGTCGAGCCACTGCGCCTCGAGCCCCGCCGGAGGCGTCTGGAGCGCGGCGACGAGCTGCAGCGCGCCGTCGGTCTCGGCGATCCGGAAGCACCCCGGTGGCCCCTCCTCGGCATCGCCGAGCGGGAGCTGGTCGAGCAGCGCCCGCACCCGCGCCGGCTCGGACGCCAGCTCGCGCCGCACGTACGCGCGCTCGCCGTCGCGCGCGAGCAACACGTCCCGCGGGCCGGTGCCCGGATGAAACAGCGGCGCGCCGGGACCGGGCCGCACGAATGGCTCGAGCTCGAGCGTGAGATCGGGGAGCAGCCGCAGGCGCACGACGATCGTGGTCTCCGAGGGCAGCTGCTTGCCCTTGAGCGTGTGCGGCACGTCGAGCGGGAGCCGCGCCTCCATCCGCCCGAGTCGCTCGAGGAGCTGGGTGTGGCTCTCCGGCGGAAACGCGTCGCCGTGCTTCTCGAGCACGTTCCACAGCTGGCGCGCATCGTCGTTGACGTCGACGAGCAGGCCTCGCTTGCGCTCGAAATCGTAGAAGAACAGCGGCTCGCCCGGCGCGAACACCTGCAGCAGCGTCCCGAGGAGCTTCGGCGAGAACCGCGCTCCCTCGATCGCGGGCTCGAGCCGGATGTGGTCCCCGGCGGCGAGCGCGTTGAACCCGAGCTGCACGCGCGCGAGCTCGATCGGCTCCTCGGACTCGTCGGACGAGATGCGCGGATGACCGACGAGCGCGAGGAACGCGCGGACCGGGTACGTGCCGGCCGCTCGCGTCGTCGGGGCCCACGAGGCGAGGTGTTCGGCGATCCGGAGATCGCGATCCGCCAGGCTCTCGCGGTGCTCGTCGAGCAGCCGCGCGACCGACATCCGCGCGCCGTTGCTCATCGTGCCCTTCCGGGTCTGCTTCTTCACCGTCGGTGACAGCGTCAGCGTCCCGAGCTCGTGCTCGACGTGCCACCAGACCTCGATCGTCGCGCGAGGCCGGGCGGCCTTCGCCTCGATCACGTCGAGCTCGAGCAGCGCGCGCGACCAGCCGGGTCGCAACAGCTCCTCGGCCAGCGTGCGCGCCACGAGCGCTCGCGCCGGATCCTCGAGCACGTCGAGCGTGGCGTCGATCAGCGCGAGGGCGTGCGTGCACCTGGCCAGCGGAACATCGCAGGTGCACTCGAGGCGCGGGTCACCGCCGCTCGGGATCGTGAGCCGCGACGCGAGCGCGAACGTGCCGTAGTCGCGTGGCCGCAGGATGCGCGCCTGCTCCTTCCATACGATCGCGGACAGCGGGGCGTCGAAGCTCCACGTGTTCGCGGCCCGCGCGGTGCGCGATCGCGGGAACGCGTGCGCACGGACCACGCGGCGGAGCTGGACGAGCCGCGACCACAGCGGCGCGAACGCCGGATCCGGTGGGTGCTCGGCCCGCGCGGCTTCCTCGACGATCGCGTCGCGCACGATCGCCGCGGCGTGGTGCAGCGTTCGATACGCGGCCTTCGCGAGCGCCACGTCGACCCCGCGCGCTCGTGCGTGGCGCGCCGCGAGCTCGAGCGACCCGACATCACGGATCGACAGCCGCGCGAGCACCGAGCGAATCCAGTGGTCCTCCGGCGGGAGCGTCAGCTCCGCGCACAGCACGTCGGCCGACACCATCAGCGCGTGCTGCACGTGGTGCTCCTCGGCCCAGCGCTCCATCTCCGGTCGCGTGGTGAACGCACCGACCACCGGCACGGGCGCCGGATGACCGGAGCGTTGCCCGAGGTAGCACAGGACGAGCGCCACCGCGTGCTTGCAGATCTCGTCCTGCACGGGGCACGTGCACGCCGCGACCAGCCCTGCCGGGCCCGAGCTCACGCGCACGCGATACCCCAAGGGCACTTGCTCGCCTGATGGCTCGCTGGCGTAGCTCGCCGAGCCCGTGACCACGCCATCGATCGTCTCGGTGTCGGCGACGCACGAGACCACGCGACCTTCTCGAAAGTAGGCCTCGCCGCGCACGTAGATGTGCGGGGCGATCGCTCTCAGCTGAGCCGCGGTGATCTGGAACGCCAACACGCGAGGGCCGAGTCTAGCGGCATCGCTCGCTTCATGGAGCTGATCGTCCCGACGAAGGTCGCGCCCGGGTAGGGCGTTCCCTCGACGAATGCGGTAGGAACGCTGCGTGCCTGCGCGGTACCTGATCGGCATCGACCTCGGAACGACGAACTCCGCGGTTGCCTACGTCGATACCCGTGCGGCCGATCCGCGGGTCCGCGTGTTCGAGGTACCGCAGCTCGTCGCGCCGGGTGAGGTGGCGCCGAGGCGGCAGCTGCCGTCGTTCGTGTACCTCGCGGGCGAGATCGATCTCGCCCCGCACGAGACCGCGCTGCCGTGGCGGCCGGTCGTCCGGAAGGAGCGCGATCCGCAGGCCGCGGTGTCCACCGAGATGCGGCCCGTCGTCGGCGAGCTCGCGCGCAGTCAGGGTGCGCGCATGGCGTCGCGGATGATCGCCTCGGCGAAGTCGTGGCTGTGCCACCCCGGGGTCGATCGGCAGGCGCAGATCCTGCCGTGGGGTGACAACGACGGGCCGAAGCTCTCGCCGGTCGCGGCCCAGGCGCTGATCCTCGCGCACATTCGCGCGGCGTGGGACCACGCGCATCCCGACGATCCGTTCGACGAGCAGGAGGTGCTGGTCACCGTGCCGGCCTCGTTCGACGAGGCCGCACGCGAGCTGACGCTGCAGGCCGCGGCGAGCGCGGGCTATCCGCCGGTCGTCCTGCTCGAGGAGCCACAGGCCGCGTTCTACGCGTGGATCGATGCGGCGCACGGCGGCCTTGCGAGCCGCCGGCGGGAGAAGCCGCAAGCGCCGCCGGCGGCGAAGGGGATCGACCTCGCGGCGGGCGAGCGCGTGCTCGTGTTCGACGTCGGCGGTGGCACCACCGACTTCACCTTGATCGAGGTCGACGCCGACGGCGATGGCTTCACGCGCACCGCGGTCGGCGATCACCTGCTGCTCGGGGGCGACAACCTCGACCTGACGCTCGCGAAGCTCGTCGAGCAGCGCGTCGTCGACCGCAGCGGCAAGAAGCTCGACGCCCTGCAGTGGCACGGGCTCGTCCACGCATGCCGGCTCGCGAAGGAGACGCTGCTCGGCGACGAGCCGCCGGAGGTCGCGCCGATCGTCGTGCAGAGTCGCGGCGCGAAGCTGATCGGCGGCACGCTGCGCGACGAGGTCACGCGCGCCGAGCTGCACGCCGTGCTGTTCGACGGGTTCTTCCCCGTGGTCGCCAGGGACGCGCCGCTCGCTCGCGGGCGCGGCGGGCTGCAGGAGTTCGGCCTGCCGTACGCGAGCGATCCGGCGGTGACGCGCCACCTCGCGACATTCCTCGCGCGCCACGGGGCCACGCGGGTCGACGCCATCCTGTTCAACGGCGGCGCGATGACGCCCACGTCGCTGCGGGCCCGCGTGCTCGATCAGATCGCGAGCTGGCAGGGCACGCGTCCCCGCGAGCTGCCCGCGACGATGCCGGAGATGGCGGTCGCGCAGGGCGCCGCGTACTACGGGCTCGTCCGGCGCGGGCTCGCGACGCGCATCAAGGGCGGCACGCCGCGCGCGTTCTACGTCGGCGTGGATGCGAGTGGCATCCGCCGCCGCGTGCCGACCACCGAGGCCGGTGGCGGTGGCGAGCCGGCGCGCTTCGCGGTGTGCCTCGCGCCACCGGGCCTCGAGGACGGCGCGCGCGTCCAGCTCGAGCGCGACTTCCGCCTGGTGACCAACCGGCCGGTGAGCTTCCGCCTGTACTCGTCGAGCACCCGCGACGATCAGCCCGGTGCGCTCGTGCCGATCGGCGACGGCAAGGCCGAGACGCTCGACGACGGCAGCGATCTACTCGAGCTCCCACCGATCGTCAGCGTGCTGCGTGCGCGAGGCCGCGGCGAGGTCACCGTGCGCCTCGAGGTCCACATCACCGAGCTCGGCGCGCTCGAGATCTACTGCGTGGATCGAGAACCGGCAGCAGGAGCCAAGGCCGAGGTCTGGCGGCTCGCGTTCGACATGCGCTCGGGCGGTGCCGCACCCGCACCCGAGCGCGCCGCCGACGCTGCACCGCACCCGAAGGTCGACGAGGCGAAGGCGACGCTCGAGGCCGCGTTCACCACGGGCGCCGGCCTCGCCACGCTGACGCGCGATCTCGAGACGCTGCTCGAGGCGCGTCGCGACGACTGGTCGATGATGACGGCGCGCGCGCTGTTCGACGCGCTCGTCGAGGTCGCGGCCGAGCGCAAGAAGACCGCCGATCACGAGCAGCGCTGGCTCAACCTCGCCGGCTTCCTGCTGCGTCCCGGTACCGGGGCGCCGCTCGATACCTGGCGATCGCGCGTGATGTGGGGCGTGTTCAACGAGCAGCTCGCACACCCCAAGAGCGAGCCCGGCAAGCTCGCCTGGTGGATCGTGTGGCGTCGGATCGCGGGCGGCCTCGCGAAGGGCCAGCAGGATCAGATCTACGACCGGCTTGCCCAGCTCTTGCTGCCGAGCGTGAAGCAGCAGAAGAAGCTGGCCGAGGTGAAGGCGAGCAAGCAGGAGATGGCCGAGATGTGGCGCGTCGTGGCGAGCCTCGAGCGGCTGCCGGCGCCGCACAAGATCAAGCTCGGCGACGAGCTGATGCGCCGCATGGATACCCGCAAGGGCCGCGAGGACGCGGTGCACCTGTGGGCGCTGTCGCGGGTCGGCGCGCGCGTGCCGCTCTACGGCCCGCTGAACGCCGTGCTGCCGCCGGCGACGGTCACCAGGTGGCTCGCTCAGTTGCTCGCGTGGGACTGGCCCGAGCCCGAGAAGGCCGCGTTTCCGCTCGCGCAGCTCGGGCGCCGCACCGGCGATCGCACGCGCGACCTCGACGATGCAGTGCGCGCGAAGCTCGCCGCCGCGGTCCGCGCGATGCCGGGTGGGGACCGCGCGGTCGTGCTCGTCGAGCAAGTCGTCGCGCTCGAAGCCCGCGAGGAGCGCGTCGCGCTCGGCGATACGCTACCGGCCGGTTTGCGCCTCGTCATCGACGACGAGCGCGCTAGCGACGAAGCCTGAGCCTCGCGCGCGATCGACGGATCACGCGGGGCGCCTGGCTGCACCACACGAGCATGAACAGCCAGGTGGCCGCCGCGATCGAGCCGCCGCCCCCGATCGCGATCAACGCGCGGCCCAGCCAGATCGTCGACGTGAGATCGGTCGCCGGGACGTAGCTCGCGCCGACCGTCGCACCGCCTCGCAAGATCGCGCTGCGCAGCGCGACGGCGAGCGCGTTCGGATCGTCCTTCGGCAGCCGGTGGAGCTCGTCGAAGTGGAGGACCGCGAGCCCGATCGTGGGCAGCGTGTGGAGGATGGGGGTCCACCGGATCTCGTCACCGATGACGACGGCGAGCTTGCGTCCTCCGCGCTCCGAGATCGTAGGGAGCCTGGCGGTACGCTCGAGCACGAGCACCACGACCGGCTCGGAGACCAGCCGGGTCGAGACCTCCGCGATCCCGATCTCGTCGGCCGCGAGCAGGCTGGGCTCGCGGACCAGGTACGCGCGCCATGCCGCCGGGTCGCCGGGTGACGCGATTCGTTCGTATCCGACCTTCGCGCCGTCGCGAGGCTGCCAGCCGCGACGGTGTGCGGCCGCCACCGCCTCGACAAGCGCCTCGCGCGTCGACGCTCGGGCGTACCAGAACGTGAAGGTCGAGGAATTGGAGTCCGTCCATTGCTCGACCTCGGCGCTGACCGCGGGGCGGGCCGCGAGCTCGACGACGTCTTGCATGTCCCATCCCAGGACGACCTCGTGGAGGCGCGCGTGGGTAACGTCCCCGAGGATCCGGACCATCGGCTGCACCTCGGCCTCGGCGATCCCGGGAACCTCGACGAGGATCGCCCCGCGATCGGGGCGTAGCTTCGCGAACATGCCGCGCTCGATGAACCGCTGCTCGATCACGTCGAGGTCGTGGGTCGCGGTCGGGATCCACCAGAGGCGCAACCCTCCGGATCGCTGGACGCCTTCGACGGGCGCACCGAGCAGGTTCAACATCCCCGACGGCAGGGGCCGCAGGACGAACAGCACGAACACCGCCGCCGCCGCGAACAGGCCGGCCGCCGCCGCGACCCGGACCGGATCTCGCGCCCGCACCTGCGTGGTCTCGACCGCGATTGCCAGCGCCGGATCTGCCATGCATCCGGGTGCTGCAAGGCCGGTGCTCCGGTGGGGGCACGTCCTGACGCGGACCTACGGCCGCGCGCTCGATCGCGTGATCGATCCGTCGTCTGATCCGATCAGGCGAGCGCTGGATCAGGCGAACAGATCGTCGACGACGTCGAGCGGCGTCGCGCCGAGCGACTGCTCGATGCACGCGCGCATCGCGTCGCCCGCTGCGGGATTCGCCGAGGGCTGCTGGCCCGCCGCCTCCCAGTGCTGCCGGCTCGGCCACACCGCGTACGCGACGAGCTCCCCCTCATCGGTGCGATGCAGGCGCGAGCCGCTCGTCCCGTGACGTTCGCGGATCGCCTCGGTCATCACCCGCCAGGCCGCGCGAAACGCGTCCTCGGTCCCGGGCTTCACTCGCCATCGATACTGGACCGCGAACATGCGGCGGACGATACGGTGCGTCGCCGCGGACGATCAACCGGCTCGGCGCATCGACGCGCGCGGCAACACCACGTGCGTGCGGCGCTCTCGCCTCACGCTGAGCACCGCGCCGAGGACCGCCGCGCCGAGCCCGAGGAGGCCGGTGATCGACAGGACGAGGATCAGCTTGCCCGTGGTCTCGGCGACCTGGAGCGCGGTCTCCTTCACGTTCTCGCCGAGCTCGCGCGCTTGCCCGCGGACCTCGATGTAGCGCTGCTCGACCCGGTCAGCGATCTCCTCGGCATCGGCACGAGACAGCTGAGTGCGGCGTTCGACCGACTGGACGAGCGTCGCGCGATCGAGCCGGCCTTGTCGCATGGAGACTCCGAGCGCATCGCGTGCGGCGGCCTCGACCTCCCTCGCGCTCAGCTCGGGCTTGCCTTCGGACGCGAGCCGGCGATTGATCGGCGCGATCAGGTCGTCTCCGGTGATACCGAGCTCCGACAGCGACGGGACGGCTCCGATGACCGAGCCGGCCGCGTGGCCCATCGCAGACCCGGTCGCCGCGGCCCCGCGCATGAGCGAGCTCATCATCATGAGGACGAGGACGAGCGCCGAGATCGCGGCGAGCGCCCAGACCACCGCACCGTGGATGGCCGCGTTGGCCGTGTTGATCGTGGGCGCGACGCGACCCGCGACGAGCCCGCCGAAGAACAGCGCGACGAGCGGCGCGATCAAGCTCCAGATCCCGACGCCAATTCCCGCACCACGCAGCGTGTTCGCATCGTGAGGATCGATCACGGTCAGCCCGACGCCGATGCCGATCAGGTGAAGTACGAGCCAGGCCCCGATCGTCACCACGGCACCCGCGAAGATCGCCGACCATCCGATCGGAGAGGAGATCTTCGTGCGCTCGGTGCTGATCAGCGGCGGCTCGGTAAGAATCGGTTCGACGACGACAACGGCAGGTTCGGTTGGAGTAGTCATGACCGCCCAAGCTGCATCGCGCATACCGATGGCTTCGAGCGTGCGTCCGAGCGGCGCACGGTGCGCGAGCCTCAGGGCGTGGTGTCGCGCAGGATCAACAGGCCGCGCGAGTCCGCCACGAAGACGAGCTTGCGTGCGAGATCGACGTCGAGCCCGACCGCGCCCTCGAAGAACGCGCTCGACGTGTAGTCGGCCTGCGGGTCCCACGTGTTGTAGTAGCCGGCGAGCACGGGCTGCGTCGGGTCGGCCAGGTCGAGCACGCGCACGCCATCCTGGTAGTGCGTGAAGTATGCCTTCGAGCCGAACGCCATGATGTTGTGGATCGAGACCCAGTCCCGCGTGCGGTAGCTGCCGATCGATTGCATGAGGGTCGGCGAGCCGGCGTCGAGGTCGACGACATCGAGGTGCGCGGCGTAGGACTCCTCGCCGTGCAGCGCGATCCGGCGGCCGGCCACGGTGGTGGTCCAGTTCGAGTGGCTCGAGCCGGTCGGCGTGTCGGCCCAGCTGCCGACGAGCGCCGGCGTTGCGGGGGTATTGAAGTCGACGATGACGAGGCCGGCGTCCCACGCGTTGAGGTACGCGATGCCGTTCGCGACCGAGAGATCGTGCACGAGCGCACCCTCGGTCTGGTAGCGGCCGAGGCGCTTGGGCGCCGCCGGGTTGGTGACATCCCAGACCGGGCAGCTCGCGTCGTAGTTGCCGAAGTACGCGAGCGTGACACCGGCGCGTGTCTCGGTGAACAGCGTGTGCGCCTCCTCGGTGATGTTCGCGGCGAGCGTCGGAGCGGCCGGGTTCGTCACGTCGACCACATCGACCGGCGTGTCCGCGATGATCGCGAACCGCTTGCCACCGGCAGCGTCGACGAGCTTGACGTCGTTGCTGTACCCGTCGCCATTGCGGCGGTAGTGACCGAGCTCGACCGGGTTCGCCGGATCCGCGGTCTCGATGATGTGCAGTCCGTCCTGGCGGATGAGATAGGCGAGCGTACCGACCGTGCGGACGTTGAACGTGTAGCCGGGCTCCCAGCTCGCCCCGTACAGCTGACCGACGAGCGCGAGCCCTTCGCCCTCGGCCTCGCCCTCGTTGTGCGTCGCGCGGATCATGCGCGCGGTACAGACGCGACACTTGTCGCCGTCGCAGACCGCCCGGTCGGCCCGGAGCGATCCATCGGCCGCGAGGTTCACGACGCGCCTCGCGATCACGAAGGTCGTCTCGCCGTCGCCGACGGTCGTGCGCTGGAAGATCGCGTCGTCGTCGATCGTGCCCGGGGTCGTGTCGTCGCGATCGACGATCAGCTGTGCACCACGGCGCTCGAAATGGAAGCTCGATACTCCACCCACGCGGGTACCCGTCAGGAACCAGCGACCGGCGGGATCCCAGCCGGCGAGCGTGCCCGGGGTGATCGGACCGAAGTCGGTCGGGCTCGAGAACATGTCCGCTCCCGTCTGCGGGACCTCGTCGCAACGCGCCTCGAACTCGGGCGGCGGGCTCGCATCCGGGGCGGCATCGGGAGCCACCGCGGCGGGGTCACCGCACGCGACGAAACCCAAGAGGGCGATCGACGCGAGCAACTGCTTCATCCGGCACAGCTTTCCGGTTTCGCCGCGCGGCAGCAAGCCGGCACGGCTCACAGGGCCTGCCGCCCTGCGGCGTGGCCACGGCAGCAGCCATGGGATTCGTCACGGGGGTCGCTTCCCCAGCGTCGCGCTCGCGATCGTGCACACTCTTCGGCGCCCCGTGCAACGCGATGCACGTCGCGCGCAGGTCGCGGTCATCTTGGGGGAGCGATCGGCAGGTTCTCGCCGTTCGATCGGCTGGCACACCGGTCGCACCTCGTCGATGCGTGGAACGCGCCGATCCGTCGAGCTCGACCCTGCGCCGGAGCAGGCCGGAGGCAGTGACCGACGTCGAGCTGGTCTGGAAGGTGCCCCCACCCGGCTTGCCGATCTTGCCCGCGCGACGAGGCGTCATGGCGACCCCACTCGCGATGCCGACGATGCACGACCTCGCGACGATCGTCAGGAACCTCGCGAGCGCCCGGTCGCTGCACGCGGGTGTCGTGCAGCTCCAGCGCGAGATCTGCAAGCTGCTGCGCGTCAGCGATGCGCTGTGCGCGTGGATCGACTGGCCGCGGCGGATCGCGTGGACCATCAGCGGCAAGCTCGGCGATCAAGTGCAAGACCTCGTCATGGAGGCGGGCGGCAGCGGGCGGCGCGTGTTCCTCGGCGGTGCGGTCATCGAGCCGCTCGGACGCCCGCCGACCCACTCGGTGATCGCGCTCCGCAAGCCGTCGGGCATCAGCTTCAGCAGCAGCGAGCTCACGATGATCGCGACGCTCGGAGCGGGCATCGCACCGGTGCTCGCTCGGCTGATCGCGGCCGAGCCCTGAGCTCACGCCGGCCGCTGGCGCACGACCACCGCGAGGAGGTCCTCGCGCGGCGCGCCGGCTTCGAGCGCGTCGTCGACGAGCACCGACGCGAGCCGCGGGCCCGCCGGTGCCGCCTCGCGAACGAGCGCGTGCCACGCGCCATCGTCAGCGCCGCGCAATCCCGTCGAGGCGATCACGAGCAGCACCCCCGGTTCGAGCTTCGTCGTGCCGCGCGTCGCGCCGACCAGGCTCGCGCCGAGCCGCGCGCCGCCACCACCGAGCGAGATCACGGGGACGCTGGCAGCGTCGAGAATCGGGCCGACGAGCGTCGCGCCCGGGTGACCCGCGCACGCCCACGCGATCGAGCGTGCCTCACCGTCGAGGATCGCGACGAATGCCGCGACCGGCTCGCCGCCACGCACGACGCCCTCGGCACTCGCACGCAGGCTCGTCAGCAGATCGTCGAGATCGATCCGCGCGCTCGTCGTGGTCGCCGCGGCGAACGCACCGGTGAGCGCGGCGGTCGCGAGTGCGGCCGCGACGCCATGCGCCTGGGCCTCGGTGACGAGCACCGCGAGCCTGCCGTCGGGCAGCAGGGTCGTCGACCAGCCGGCACCGGTGGTGCGAGCCGCGGTCCGGTACTCGGCGGCGACCGCCCAGCGACCGAGCTCGTCGTCGCGACTTGCCGAGGCCTGCAGGCGCATCGCCTCGGCCACCTCGACCTCGCGCGCGGTGTCGCGCTCGCGTGCCGCGGTGCGCGAGAGCGCGACGTACGTCAAGGCCCGTGCGGACGCCCGTGCCGACTCGACGACCAGCCCACGCTCCTCCTCGCGCAGTGCCGCGCCGTGATCCGCCTCGACCAGCCCGACGAGCGTGCCGCGATCGATCAGCGGGACGATCAGCGTGGCGTTGCGTGCACCGACGAGGGCCTCGAGCTTGGGGCGGATCGTGCCGAGGAGCATCGTCCCGAGGTCGCCGGCTGCGAGCGCATCGTCGTGCGCGACGAACCAGGCCTCGATGTCGCGATCGAGCCGCCGCGACGCACCGCCCGTCGGGGGAAGCGCGCGCACCTCGAATGGCCCGACCCCGAGCAGCAGCTCGCCCTCGACGCGCTCGAGGGACTTCAGCTCGATCCCGATCGGTTTCCAGAGTGCCGCGAGTTGCTCGCCGATCCGGCTGTCGCTGTCGAGATCGCCGAGCGACGCCGCGAACTGCTCGAGCGCACGCTCGCGCGCGATCCGCACCGGCCGGTCGCGGGTCCGGCCCCACGCGATGCCGAGTGTCACCGTCCACACGACGCTGCCGATCGCCGCCACCGCGACCGGCGAGGCTCCGTCGAGGAGCAGCAGGATGACGGAGAGGATCACGGCCGCGATCGCGAACGCGGCGAGCTCGATCATCGCCCCGCGATCGAAGCCCTGCGGTCGCAGCAGGTCGCTCTTGAGCTCGTAGTACACGGCGATCCCTGCGGCGATCCCGACCGGCAGCCACGCGATCGGATACACGCCGGCGATGTCGTACACGAGGAGCAGATCGGTGGAGCCGATCGTGCCGAGCGCCAGGACGGTGACCAGCATCTGCACGAGCCTGCGCTGCTCGCCACGCGAGGTCGACCGCCGCGCGATCACGAGCCCCGTTGCGAGCCAGATCGCGATCTGCGCGAAGTGAATCCCGGTGAGCGGACCGGGGTTGATGTAGAGCACTCCCGACGACAATCGGTGCACGCCGGCGACCGTCCAGTCCGTCCCCCAGCACAGCGCGAGCATCACGACACCGATGATCCCGGCGAGCCGCACGACCCAGCGATGCCGCTCGAGCTGCCCGCTCACGCCGAGCATCACGAGCAACAGGCTCGGCCCGACGAGCGCGACCGGGCCGTTGCCGAGCCGCAACAGCCGCACCGCGATCTCGGGATCGTCCGTGAACGTGGCGGCGCCCGAGCACAGCGCCCACGGCAGCGCGGTGGTGGATGCTCCGATCGCGCCGAGCCTGAGCACGCGGTCGCCGCGGATCACCGCCGCGATCACGCCCACCGCGAGCAGCAGGAGCGCGCACGCACCGTACGGCAAGCACAGCCAGTTCCACGCGAGGCCGGACACCCGTGGGGAGCTTACACGTAGAACTTCGAGATCATGGCTCGGCGCAGGCCGGCGCGGTCTCGGCCGTCGCTGCGGCGCCAGATCCAAGTTTAACTTCGACGCCGCGCGCCGGGTCCAAGCACGACCTTCAGGGCGTCGAGAGCTGGAACGAGAGCGTGTAGCGGTTGTTCGCGCACGCACCGCCGCAGGTCTCGGTACCGCCGTGCACGAGGCCGATCGCGTGGTGCGATCCGTTCGTGACGGTCATCGCGAAGCAGCGCACTGCCTCGCCGTCATCCGGCTGGATCGACGACGGGCACGGCGAATCGGCCGCCACACCCGGACCATCTTCGGTCGCGACCTGCATCGTCACCGGCTCGTACGCGATCGGGAACGTCAGCCGCGCCTCGATCTGAACGGCAACGCAGTTATCCGGAACGTCGAACTGGTACCAGTCGCCGATATCGTTCTGGAGCAAGCATCCCTTGCTCTCCCGGAGCGTCGACACGCACGTCAGGTTGGCGACCATGACCCCGGCCGTCGGAACATCATCTCCGGCCGGATCCGCCGTGCCGCACTCGAACGGCAGCGCCTGGGCCTCGGCCACGCACGTGTTGTCGGGTCCATTGCATGCCTGGCCTTCGGGGCACAGCTGCTCGGGCCCACACAGATACGTGCCCACCCCGATGTCGGGGCTGCACGCGGCCAGCGCGATCAGCAAGCCGGCGATCCGCATCAGAAGCTCCACATCCCGCCGAGCATCGCACCACCGGCGGTCGGCGCGATCATGGCGCCCGGCCGGATCACCGCGGTCTCCGATTTCGGCTCGGTGGCGATCAGCGCCACGATCGCCGCGGTCACGAGCAGTCCACCTGCCGTGTACGCGATCGCCGCGCGCGTCTTCGAGCGATCCGCTCGGTCGACGAGCGCGTCGTTGTCGGCTGTCCACGATCGGCCCGTGAACTCGTCGGCCGAGACCTCGTTGGACGCGGAGCGAGAATCGAGGTGGTAGTACAGGCCGATGCCACCGACGATCGCACCTGCCGCGGTCAGCGAGAGGAGCGTGAGCTTGTTCATGCGCGTGCGCTCGCCGGGCACCTCGACCACGATCTCCTTCGAGCGAAAGTGAGGCTGCAGCACCGGACCATCCCCTGGTGGGGGCGGTGCCTCCTCGGGGGGTGCAGGTTCGGTTGTTGGGGGAATCGGCTCGTTCGGCGGAGCTGGCTCGTCGGCTCGTACCCGACGCGGAGCCACGACCGCGATCACCAGACACGCGAGCCACGCTGCTCTCATGGGGCGAGGTTCCCTCGACGACGCGGACGGGTCAATTCGCCGGGCCTGAACGGACCTGTCATCGTGTGACCCACACGCCGCGTAGCGCCCTGGCAACACTTGAGTTTCTCGACATGGCAAGATGTAGACATTGTCACGGCGCGCTCCTCGGTACCGCATTGAAATCCCGGCCACGGCCGTGCCCCTCCTCGGTGGCGACATGGCAGTCTGCCGGACCCGCGACGTCTCCGAGGTCGGGATCTGCCTCGATACCGCAGCGTGGTTCCCGCTCGGCACACGGCTCTCGGTGGCGCTCGTCGATCCGGCGAGTGGTGGAGCGCTCGAGGTGATCGGTGATGTCGTGCGCGAGGCGATGGCACCGAGCTGGTTCCTCGGGATCCTGCTGATCGATCCACCGGTCGAGTGGAGTGCACTCGTCACCGCCGCCGCGCGTCGCTCCACCCCCAGCGAGAAGCCCGGAAAGCGCCTGCGGGTACTCGTCGTCGGCGACGAGCATCGCCAGCGCGGCGCGATGGCGCTCTACGTGACCAGCGGCTGGGATGTCCTGTTCGCGAGCGACGAGGACAGCATCGCCGAAGCGGTCGGGAACATCGAGCTCGACGCGGTGGTTGCCGAGCTCGACGCCGAGGACCCACGGTTGTCACCGATCATGAGTCGCGTGCGTCGCGCCCAGCCGACCGCACGCCGGATCGTGCGCACCAAGGCGGGCAAGGGCTCCGACGAGCTCGTGCATCGGTTCGTCGATCGCGATGCCGGCCTCGAGGCGCTGCTCGACGCCGTGACCGCCGACATTCCGACGGCCTAACTGGACGGTTAGCGGCAAGCACGAAGGCGTTTTCCGAGCGCTGATAGACACTGCGGCCCCGCGGTCGCCCTGTGCGTGCGCCGAGCGCCGACGACAGGCGACAGGCGACAGGCGACAGGCGACAGGCGACAGGCAACGGCTGCAGAAACAGGCGACGGGCGGCAACGGGCGACGGGCAATTCTGGGCACCCTGGTCACCCTGAGCCCCTTGGATCGCACCCTGAATTCATCGAAGGATCGCGATCGATCGCAACATCGATGTTGCAGCATCCGGGATCCGCATTGCCCGTTGCTGTTGCCGGTCGCCCGTTGCCTGCTGAGCAGCCGGAATCGCGTGGTGATCTGAGGACAGACACTGGCGGGGACGCGCGCTCCAGGAACGGAACGCCGAGGTCAGGTCAGCTCCCTCGACGACAAACACGACCTGAGCAACGC
>Ga0299915_10000367_pt1 | contig 35009 bp, 40 predicted proteins | sample RVTome_13_FD_200263 | JGI IMG/M metagenome (GOLD analysis project Ga0299915, IMG submission 200263) | Soil microbial communities from uranium-contaminated site in the Upper Colorado River Basin, Wyoming, United States - RVT92D227 (version 2) ...
AGGCGACCAAGGTACAACGGGAGCTAAAGGCGATCAAGGCGACCAAGGTGCAACGGGAGCTAAAGGTGATCAAGGCAACCAAGGTGCAACGGGAGCTAAAGGTGATCAAGGCAACCAAGGTGCAACGGGAGCTAAAGGCGATCAAGGCAACCAAGGTGCAACGGGAGCTAAAGGTGATCAAGGCAACCAAGGTGCAACGGGAGCTAAAGGTGATCAAGGCAACCAAGGTGCAACGGGAGCTAAGGGCGATCAAGGCAACCAAGGTGCAACGGGAGCTAAAGGTGATCAAGGCAACCAAGGTGCAACGGGTGCTGATGGGGATGCTAATACAAAATGGAATCAATTAACAATAACTACCGATTTTAACGACCAAGCAGCTTCTACTTCTACTATTACAATGAATTCAGATCAAACAGGTAATACAAAAGTAGGATATGCAATTAAATTTAAATTATCTGGAGTTTATTATTATGCTATTTGTACTGCTATTGTTGCTAATTTATTGACTATCGCAGGAGCGCCTTTAACTACAGGCGATGGCAATTTAACAGAATTATATTATTCTTCTCTGCCTGGAATGGTAGAACAATTAAGCATCTCAATAAACGGAGCTTTTGCCGATGCCGCCGATACTACATTGTTGGCAAGTGATTTGAATATGTATTTAAAATGGACAAAACTGCCAGCGTATTTGGTTATGATTTCTCATAAAGTAAAAACTGCTGATACTGGTGCAAATCAACCACAAGTAAATTGTGATTTAAATGGGGCAAATTCAGTATCAACATCAAATACAAATGCAGGTAGAGCCGTTTCTACATCTTGGGTTGATACTGTTGTTGATATAAATACTTCTAATTATGATATTAATTATGGTGAAATTATAGAAATAAGAACAGACGCTAATGGTTCAAATGATAATGCTAGAGATTTGTCTGTTATTTTAACTTTTGTATTTGCTTAAATAAAATGAAAATAATATCAAATCAACAAAATATGTATGGCTTTAGAAATAAAAATGTTTTGTTATTACATTGTAACGGAACAGATGGTTCAACCACTTTTACAGATAGCGCAACAGGAAAAACTGTTACTCCTCACGGAACAATGCAGATAGATACGGCTCAGAGTAAATTTGGAGGAGCGTCGGCTTTATTTGATGGTGATAGTGATTATCTTACTTTAGCAGATTCTGATGATTGGAATTTTGGTACTTATGATTGGACTTTAGAAGGTTTTATAAGACCTAATGGCAGTGTAGGTACATCATTTTTGTTTAGCCAATATATTGATGCTAATAATAGATTAGATTTTTCGTTAAATGCTACTTATTTTGTTTTTATGGCTAGCAAATCTTCTACGGTATATGCTTATTATTTAGGAGATAGTACGGCGATAACTGCTAACAATTGGCATCATTTCGCTTTTGTGAGATTTGGTAGTAATTTTTATATTTATTTAAATGGAAAACAAGTAGCGCTAACAGTTATTACGGCAATATCAACTAATGCTATGCCAGATTTAGCACAAACAGCATCTATTGGAGTTAGAGCTGATATTAATTATTTTTTCAATGGTTGGCTGGATGAATACAGAATTACTAAAGGTGTTGCTAGATACCTTAAAAATTTTACAGTGCCAAATAGAGAATTTTAAATATGTTAAAAAGTTTAACACCATCTGAAGAAAAACTGCTTGAAGGACTTTTTAATCCTAAGTGTTTTGCAGAAACTTTATTCACTGAAGGAGTTCCTGATGGTTGGATGAGCAAGGAGCCTTGTGTTTGTATTTCTAAAGGGTCAAAAATAATAATGTTTAACGGCTCTCTTAAAAATATTGAAGACATAAATGTTGGAGACGAGATTTTAAGTGTGGACAGCGAACATCGATACATTAAAGATATTATTGTAAATAAAATAAGTAGCGGAATTAAAAAAACCATAGAGTTACAATGTGGAAATAATAGTTTAAGATTAACCCCAAAACATAAAGTTCTTTCTCAAACAATAGGTCGCTCGGAATATAAATGGCGAAAAACTAAAGATTTAATCAACCATAATACCAAATATATAAAATATTACAAAAATGAACAAGAATATTTAGAAGGTCAATTATTCGGTTTAATTGTTGCCGATGGGTCTTTTTATATTACTCGTAAAGGAAATAGAGAGAGATTAGCTTTATATCAAAACATAAAATGCGAAGTTGATGCTATAGATTGGTTGCTTAATAAATTAACAAAATCTTATCACAAATATGCAGTAGACAATTTGGGTAATTTTCATTATAGAATAGATTTTGGAAATAAATGGAAAGCCAAATCTAAATATTATAAAGAATGTGTAACTAAATTGGATATTGATAGAGATTTTCAATTAGGATTTATAAGCGGCTTCCTTCTCGGCGACGGGCATTACGATAGAACTAATATGATGTGGAAAATAACTCAAAAAGAAGGGCCAAAATCCCAATTATTAGAAAAAGTTTTAACATTATTAGATATTCATTATAGTTGGTGTAAAAATCCCATTCATGTTTATACTTTAAATTCTTTTAGTTTGCTGTTATATAATGAACAAAGTAGAAAATTTAGATTATTTCAAGATTATATTAACCTTAAATATTTTTCATTAATAAGTAATAGAAATAGAGATAAAATTCAGATAAATAACGATATTAAATTTATAGAGTGCTATGATTTAACTACTACCCAACACGCCTTTATTGCTAACGGCATAATAGTTCATAATTGTATCCGACTTTATCAAATTCCGTTCTTACAATATGATACTGTTATTGAGGATGATAATAGACTTACTAAACAGCAGAATTTTGATTTAAGAAAAAAAGCAGGAGAATTATTTGTAATCTGCGGCAGATTAATTGGGAAAACATACTTAGCTTTAGGTGTAAATATAATTCAAAAAGGAATTTGTTATACCAGTAAACAAATTACTTGCGGGGCTTATGATTTAGCGCACATTAAAAATTATGTAGATAAAGTTTGTAATATTTTTGATGTTCATCCGTTCTTTAAAAAATTTAAAAAATCAATGAAGCGAGGCAATCCTGAGTTTGAAATAATGTTAAAAAACGGAAATCAAATCGTTAGCATAAATACAAATGTTAAAGGAAAAAATCCAGGTCAAGGTTTTTGGGGTAAACACAGCCATTTTCATTTTTCCGACGAACATCAGGCAGAAACCGAAAAATCTAATGAACCTCGCATTGACAGTATTTCAGAATTTGGAAGTATTGACTGTTTATGCGGTATCCCAATGATAACAAAATCTTCTCCATTAGGAAAGATTTTTAAAGATTCTACAAAAAAGAATCACATAGTAAGATTGCCTCAATATGTTAATAAAAATTTTACTGAAGAAAAAAGAATTGAAAGAATTAAACAATATGGTGGAGAATCGACTTTAGGGTTTTTGGTGAATGTCGAAGCAAAATTAATAGAAGGCGAATTTGGCGCGTTTGATATGGCTAAGATTCGTAATTGTTATGTAGCAGATAAAACCATTAAATTGTTTGAAGTAACTCCTGATAATTATAGTTTTTTTGAGCAAGATTTAATAATAGAACCTTATAAAAATGCTTCTAAAGTTTTTATTTTTGCAGACATAGGAGATACTACAAATACAGAAATTGGAATAGTGTTTAAAGTAGGAGAAAAATATCATTCAGTTTATAGAATTACAACTTTTCGTTTATCTTTGACTAAAGAACTACCTAATTTATTGTTTTGGCTTTATAAGAAATTTAATAATTGCTATTTGAGTCTTGATGCTTGTTTTGACGATAAAACAGAAATTTTAACAAATTGTGGATGGAAAACATATAAAACTATTAATAAAAAAGATAAAGTTTTAAGTTTAAATCCAGAAACAGGCGTTGCAAATTATAAAAAAATTGATGATATATATATAAATGAGAATTATGAAGGCGAAATGTATCAAATTAAAGATATGTATAATCAAAAAATCAGTTTTAAAATTACTCCAGAACATAAATTATTAACACACATGCACAATCACACAAAAAATTGGCAATTAAATAAAATTAAAGATTTAGTAGATAGCAAAGTAGAAAGATTTTATTTAAAACAAGATTGTAAATGGTACGGCAAAAATAAAAAGGTAATGATTATTAAAGGCAAAAAACAACACAACGCCCCGCAAATTACAGCGATAAAAATTGATATGAATTTATGGTTGCAGTTTTTAGGTTGGTTTGTAAGTGAAGGATTTTTAGGCTATAATGAAGAAAAATCAAAATTTTTAATAAGTATTTGTCAAGTTAAAGAGAAAGGCAGAAAAGAAATAGAGAAAATGCTCCGAGATTTGGGAATATCTTTTTATTATACTAAACAAACGGCTTGTTATCATTTTTCTAATAGAATTATAGCTCAACATTTATTAAAATATTGTTATTTTGATAAAAATAATAAAAGAAGTAGAAGCAAACAAGTACCAGAATATGTAAAAACTCTCACTTCCCAGCAGATCAGAATTTTTCTTGATGCTTTTTGTAATGGAGATGGAACTCGAAATAAAAATGGTTCTAAAACTTATTTTACGACTTCTCAACATTTAGTAGATGATTTGCAAGAACTGATTTTAAAAGTTGGGAATAGGTCTTCGGTTCGTTCTGTCACGGGAAGCGGATTTCCAGGTTATAAAAATTCTGAATGTTTTAGGATTCAAGAATTTAAAGATACTGAAAGAGAAGTTAGTGTTTATAATAAAAATATTGAAAAAGTTTCTTATAAAGGGGTTATTTGGTGTGTAGAAACTAGCCCACATCATACTTTATTCATTCGCAGAGAAGGAAAAGTGTTTTGGTCTGGAAATACTACTATGGGCAAAGCTGTGTATGAAAGAATGGTAGATTTAATACCCCCTCAAAAAGTAGGAGATAAAATAATTGATAAAGTTATTTGGCTTTCATTTTCAGAAAACATGTTAACTGGCTATGAAAAAGATGAAGACGGTAATTTTAAAAGAGACGAAAAAACGAACGAATATATCAAAAAATATGAACACACCAAAAATTTCTGTGTTCAGTTATTAAGAGATTTTTTCTTTGATGGATTATTTGTTATTCCAGAAGATGATTATTCATTTGATGAACAATTCAGCTCTTATATGGAAGTGATTTCTGGGAATAGGATTGCTTATCAAAGTTTAACATTAAAACATATTCCAGATTCTTGGCAAGTTTTAGCAAAAATGATTTGGGATACAGAGTTTTTAAGTGATGAGTCTAATAATCAACCAAGTGGGGCAGAAGTAGTATTGGGATTTTTTGGATTGAATACAAAGAAGGATTAATATGTCAGTGGAAAATTATAGTGCGGTATTGGAATATGTTCTCAAAATAATAAACGGTTGGGATGGTGATGGTTATAATATGCCAACCGATTTTAATGGACAGTGTTCTGCAATTTCTAAGATGATAAGTTGCGACACTTCTGGCGTTGTTAATACTATGTTAGATTATGCTATCGCTAGTGCAAAAAAAGTAAATTATAATATAGAAACCAACAATACTAATTTAACCTTATTGCTAAATAACTGGCTTATGAATTTAAATAATGATTATAGAGATAAAATTCCTACAGGGATAAATGAATTAGCTAAAGAATATTATTCTGAAAGATGGAAAAAATCATCTTTAATAGGTGTTAGGATTCATTGGTCTGTAAAAAATGGAATAGAACTTCCAGATGCAGTATATTTAGTAGACGGCGCGTCTTTAACAATGTCAAAAGAGAAAAAAGAAGTTCTTGGTGGTGTTCATTATTCTATTCAAGACGTAAAACTGCCGCAGAGAAATGAAGATTTTATAGTTAGAAAACCATTTGCTAGTTGGAACGATGATTATCCAATACCTTATTTATTTATGAGAGGTACTTATAAAAATTTTATAGGTATAGATATGTTGAAATCCAAAGGAAATGACGTTTTAAATAGAATAATACCGTATATTTTATTGATGTTAAAAGGCAACGATGCAATGACTGCAAAAGGTCAAATAGTTACACAGTCGAAGATGGATGACGCTCAAATAACATTTAAAAATTGGATGTCTACTTATAACAACACCAACAGCAATGAAGTGCCTTTGATGGGTGTGCCGTATGATACGAAGATAGAGCATTTAATTCCTAATATTAAAAATATGGTAAGTAAAGAATTATACGACCAAGGCAATGCTGCTATTTTATCTAGTTTAGGGTTGGTAGAAATTATAAGTTTAGGAACAACTCGAAGAGAAACAATTTTCAACCCCAAACCATTTATAGCGGAAACCTCTAATGGTGTAGAAGATTTTAGAAAATTAATTAACGATATTGTATATTTAATTATAGAACGAAATAAAGAAAGTCATCGTAAACATTTTAGCGATAATAACGAAATTAAAGTAACCAATTCTAATTTAGTTTTGCAGGTTGAATCTATGATTGAAGAAATAAGTAAAGCCTTTCCACGTGGAGCTATTGATTATCAAACGTATATTGAAGCTATGGGCCTTGATTTTGAAACGATTAGGAAGCGGGCTATTAGAGATGAAAAAGAAGGCAATACAAAGATTTTTTATCCTAAATTAACACAAAATACGGAACAAATAACCGATCCTAACTATCAAACTCAAGAAGATAAGGAAAAATTTGTAACTCAAGCTTCTATTGATTCTAAATGTAAAAAATGTGGAAAATCTTTTGATTATGAAAATACGGCAGAAAAAGGCATGGGTTGGATGGAATGTCCAAACTGCAAAACCCCTATTACTGATGGAGATATTGAGTTCGCCGAACTTATTCTTGGAGCGCCTTATGATAAGTTAAAAGATTTGCCCGAATATGTTCAGAAATATTCTAAAGAAAATCAGAAAAAATGGATGTCTATATTTAATTCAGCATATAAATATTATTTTAAGAAATATAAAGATTCAAAGAAAGCGGAACAAGCAGCATTTCGTATTGCAAATTCAAGAGTTAAGGAGTCATAATGAAAAACTTAAATATTATAGAACTTAAAAAATCTTTAGGAGCGTCTCTTGTAGAATGGACTTTAAATTCGTGTACGGAATTTATTTATGCCGAAAAAGACAATAAAGAACTTATTGATATTGCTAAAAAAAGAGGCATTATTATTCCTTCTCAAGATTTAGCAGTTTTTAAAACATTATATTGTGAGATAGGTACTCCAAATGGCAATGGAGTTGTAGTTACTAAAGAAGGAGCTGAAGAAGGATTAAAAAGCGCCGCAGGGCAGCAAGTGAATTTAAATCACGAAGGCTTTCATCAAATATGTGGACACATTCTTGATGCTACTATAGAAGGAAACTTTGTGGTTATTTATTGTGTGTTGTTTAAATCTGCAATGTGCGAAGATTTTAATACCATAACAGAAATGTTTGAAGATGGTGAATTATTTGTTTCTTTTGAATTGCATACAATGGATGTTGAAGGAAATTTTGTTGCAGAACGTAGAGATGATGGGTTTATTTATGTAACTAAGATGTTGGTTTCTGGTTGTGGTTTATTAGTTAAAACAACCGCAAAAGGAAAAGCTCCAGCTCCTGCATGTCCTAAAGCTAGAGTTGTGGAATTAGTAGCTTCTAAAAAAATGAAAGAGGAAGTTTTAGCATTAAATGCAAGTAATGCTTTAGAATTAAAATTAGCAGATGAAATTATTTACGCGGAACAGTTTATGCCTGACCAAAAATGCGGTTCTTGCGGAAAATGTCAAACTAAAAAGAATGCAAGAATTAAAACTAAAACAATAGAATCAGAATATACAGAATGTCCTTATTGTGAACAAGAGATAGCAGAAAAAGAGTTATATTTTGATGGGGCGAAATGGTTTCACCGTCCATGTCAAGATAAAGGTGAAATAATTTTACCGTCAAATAAAATAGACGAAAAGGAGGAAAGCAAAGTGAATGAATTAAAAAAAGAAGAGAAAATTAAACAACTGCAAGATAAAATTGCAGCAATGGAAGCTGAAATATTGACAGCTACGGATGAAGATAAGAAAAAAGAGATAGAATTAGAACTTGAAAAATGTAAAGCTGAGTTGGTAGCTGAACAACCGATTCAACTTGTTAGTTTAGTTAAAGAAACAAGAGAAGAAAAAGTTGTAACTGTTTATATTCCTAAAGCAGATGGTTCTGGCAATGAAGAAACAAGAAAAGGTTATAGAACTACGGTTAGAGAATATTCCGACGGAACTTCTTCTACAAATTCAGAAGAGTTTGATATTGTTGATACTTACACTCAAGCTCAATTAAATGAAAAAGTTGCTACGGTTAAATCAGAAATAGAAGCAACAATTCCTGTTAAAGTGAAAGAAGTTGTAGATGTCGTAATAGCTGAAAGAGACTCTAAAGAAGTTGAGATTAAAACTGCAAACGAAGTTGTTTTAAAAGTTAAAGAAGATGAAATAGTGGCTTTAAAAGCGGAAAAAGATGGTATTATCGCTAATAAAGATGTAGAAATTGCTTCTTTAAAATCTGAAAATTCTAATATTAAAGCAGAATTAGAATTGAAGAAATTTACAGCAGAAGATATTAAAAAAGCGAAAGACGATACTTCTAAAATTGTTGCTCGTAGAATTCTTTTAGCAGATGTTAATGACCAAATTTCTGAAGCAGATTTATTAGATGATAAAGAATTTGAAATTCGTAAGTTGAAAAAAGAGAATGATGAATTAAAAGCGAATAAAAACGATTCTCCAGATTTTGTAGTTGGTGGTAGAAGAAACAATGAAAATGGAGAAATACTGGCTACTATTGTGAAAAAATATAATAGTCAGAAAAGCTAATCTGAAGAATCAGATTGGTTAAGTAAAACAAGGAGAAACAGAAAATGAACATTACAAAAGAGGAAATTTTGAAAGCAAGAGCGGAAGCTCAAGAAGCGTATCAAAAAGGTACTATGGTGGCATATACGTCTAAGGTTGTTGGTTTACCCTATGACCCATTGAAACCTTATGCTCCTGTGTTGGAAACTATTTGTCAGACTGATACTCTGCCGGTTGGTGATAATTATTTGTCTTATGATGTTGATGAAGATACGAAATATGTATATGTTATTGATAATACTGGTGTTGTTACGACACAGCAAGTTACGGTTGGCGCTCCTACTGGTGCTACATTTTATCCATGTTTAACTCGTCAAGAGAAGATTCACATAGTAGACCTTTTGACTGCTAAATATGATGTTATTGCTAAAAAGAATAAAGCGGTTGTTCGTAGTTTAGACGCTATCGAAGAACAAAAAGTTATAGCTTTATTGAATTCCGGTACTGCCGCAGGAAATAGGGTGCTGTTGGCTACAGGAGAAACAAAGTTTAGATATTCTCATTTAATAGACATGATAGAAAAAGTTCAAAATTACGCGAGTAAATTTGCTTTGGTTTGTGGTTCTCAGATTTATTCTGATATGCGTAGGTGGGATTTTGATGAAAACAAATATCATTCTGTTAAAGATATGCTAGACGATTTGGGGTTGGTTATTCTTAGAGCTTTTGGATCGGTTACAGTCGGAGGCGTTGCTACAGATTTAATCAATACCAATAAGGCTTATTTAGTAGGTTTGGATGGAATTATGGGAAAACCTCTTAGCGCTGCGCGTCAGATGCTTCCTGAGAAGTTTGCTATATTAGAGGAAGTGAAAGATGCTCAGAAAGAAAGAACGACTATAATTAGTCCTGCGCTTATGGCAGATGGTTCTCCGGCTATGGGTATAGTTGGTTTTGAATCTTTTGCGATTGTTTTAACGAATTCTAAAGTTCTTGCGGCATTCTATCGCGCTTCAGTTTGGGCGTAATAGTTATAGGTTTAAAGAGGGGGAGCAATCCCCCTCCCACACAGTTAAACCTACAAAATAAGGAGTAAAAAATGATACAAACTTTGAAACCTAAGAATTATGTAGATTTAAAAATGTATGTAGAAAAATTCGGCGATAGATATGATGATTTTTATTTTACTACAAACAGAGAAAGAAAATATTTTAGAAATTTAGAAAATGCAAAACAATACATGAGCAAAATTAAAAGAGGCGAGGTTTGTTTTGTAGAAAAAGATATGGGAGTTATTTGTACTTGGGGTTTTTCTGATAAAAGTCCGAGAGTTTATTTAAAAATTTTATATAAAAATTTAGATAAAATCAAATCATTATTAAAAGCTTTTTTAGGTACTTACGGCAATAAAGATTTTTATATTAAAATAAAAAGCAATAATAGATTAAAAGATATTTTAACAGATGTTAAATCATTGTTAGGTTTTGTAGTGTTGCCTGGACTAAGAGGCAACGATATTTTATTTTACAGAAAAGCCACAAAAATTGTAAGATTATCTGAGCGCATTTTAGAAGAAAAAGGCGATTTGTTGGAGGAATAGATGAATACAGTAAATCCGTTGTTGCGGGATTTGATAGAAGATAATTCAAAAGCGTGTAAGCCTGATATTTTTACTTATACAGGAATTGCTACATTTTCTCTTACAGAACCTAATATAGATTCTACTACTATTGTTGTTTATAAAAATCAAGTGTTATATGCTCCTGCTAATTATAGCTATAATGCTAATACAGGAAAATTAACTATAACAGGATTGGTTTCTGGAAACATTATCGAAATTTATTATTCAGCGTATAAAAAATATGCTAATGCAGAACTTAACGGTTATATAAAATCCGCATTATATAAAATTTCGATGAATCAATATAAAGATTTTATTGTTGCTTCAGGAGATATTATTTTAGAAGATGTGACAGAAGAAGAACCTACTACTAAAGAATACAATTTAATAGCAGGAGTGGCTTCTATTTTGATAGATGGTAGAATGAAAAGCTATAAAACAAATGAAATCACTATCAATTATACTGAAACTGAAAGTAGAGATGTAAGAATATCTAAATTGATAGAGGCTTATAGAGGTTTAGAAATTAGCACAGATTATCACAATTTGGATTATGACAATGAACAATGAAATTTTGAATCAAATAAAAAATGAACCTGATTGTAATTCTGGAATAATGTATGTTTATCCGGCTATAGAAACTGAAAACGATCCGACGGAACATACAGTAGATGTAACATATTTAAATCCTATTCCAGTGGAAATAATTTACAGAGATATGTCATTAAGTTCTATAAAATGGAGCTACGAAGGGCAGATTAAATTGGGAAGTAAAGAAATTTTATGTGATTTAAACTGGGAAAGTTTATTAAAAATTTGTAAACGAATTGTTATTGATGATGAAGATTATAAAACGTATAAAGATGCTCAAGGATTTGGGATACTTAAAAGAAAATCCTATATTATTTGTATTCTTGAAAAGGTTTAAAATGATTTCGATAAAAGTAGAAATCCAAACTCATGGAATTAATCCTTTAAAACGATTAGATTATTTTGAAACTTTTACAGTTCCTTATGCACAAGAACAGTTAATTGCTGTAGCTGAAGTTGTTAGAGATTCTATGAGGTCGATTATTTCTAATAGAAAAATTAATAAAAATAAAAGTCAATCTAAATTAGAAAAAGCTATAAATGTTGATATTATTGGACAAGGAACACGAGTGTTAATGGTTGGAATTGGTAGAATTACAGAACTTCCGCCATATTGGAAAGCGTTGAACGAAGGTTTTACTCCTCCAACAATAGGCAAATCTGTGGCTGTTGGGTCTTTTTCGGATGGAGCGCCAGATTCTACCAAGTCTGGAGGTAATTGGAATGTCGGACAAGGAGTTAGTACTTTTTTTGATAAAAAAATACATAAATCTGTAGCACCGTTTAATTATATAGATTTAGCTGAAGTTGAAGGTTATAGAGTATTACAAGATATGCAAAAAAGAATACAAAATTTAATAAAAACTGGAAGTGTTTAATGACTACTATTAGCTATAGAGAAAGTAGAAACTTAGAAAAAACTTTGTTAGATTTTATTACTAACGAATTAATTACAGCAAATCCTCCATGGACTGATGTTGTTGTTGAAAAAGCTTGGTCTAGAATAACCGATAATACAATTCCTGCAATTTTAGTGCAGATGATACCTACAGATAGAGTTTCAAAAGAATTAGGAAATACTATTACTAGAAAAACTTATACAGTGTTTGTTAGAATTTTTGCTGTTGACGATGGGCAGAGATTAGATTTAAAGGATTGGTTGTGTGAAGTATTAGAACCAGGAATAGCTTATTATAAATATACAATTACAGAAAATCAAACTTTAAAAACGTGTGCAGGTCGATTGGTAAGTCAAATAATAACTGATAGAAAAGAATTAGAAGAGGTTGCAGGATTAACAAAGAAAGATAGATACCGCCATCTTATAGGGTTAAAGGTATCTGTTTGTGAGGTTTAATATGGTTTTTGCAGAAATAATGCCAATTATTACATCTAGTATAAGTGCAATAGGAATAGTGTTTAGTACTATTTTTTTTATAGCTATAAAAACAAATGATTTAAAACATATTCAAATAGCAGTGGAAAAAATAGAACAAGCAATAAGTCGTTTAGTGGAAAATGATGCTAAAATGAAAGAATCAATTGTTAAAATGGAAACTCGTTGTGAAGAAAGACATAAAATGTAAGAGAGGCTTCACAGATTGAAGCTAATTTTTTCTGTATGGATTTTGTTATGATGGTTAGTTCTTTTTATTGAAGAAAAAGAATTATCAAACACCCAAACTATTGGAGAGTTAAATCATAACCAAAAAATAAGGAGATAAAAATATGATTTCAGCAAAAGGAGTTCAAACTAGAGTTATACCGTGGAATAGTGCGGCGAGTTGGGAGCAGATAGATCGTTCTCAGGGAATTGATGGTGATTTGAATTTGAATAGAAATCCTCGCTATGAATTAGGGCGAGAGAATAAGGTTGATTATAAGAAAAATAGACCAGAATTTAGGTATTCGTTAAAACAGTTTGAATTTGGTAATATGTCATTTTTTAGGAGATTGGCTAATGTTGCTAATTCAGTAAAATCTATAACACAAGCGGATTTTAAAACTTCAAAAATAGATTTAGCTGAATATTTAACGGAAGATGACGCTACAGTTTCAGGTACTCTTTGGTTGCCTAAATTAAGAACGTCTAGATTTTCTTTAAATATTGGAGCGCCATCTGAAGATATTGAAAGAAGTTTTGAGTTGGTTGGAGAGCATTGGAAATGGGTTAAAGGCAATAATAAATATTTGATTTATGTAGATAAAGTTTGCGAAACTGGAGAATCTGGAAGTGTTGCTATTGTTATGGGAGCAGGCGATTATGTTAATTATCCAACTCCTGTAGTAAATCCAGACGTAGCAGGACAGTACATTTTAAAAGTATTGCGAATTAGGTCTGGGGTTGTTGCTGAATTAGTAGAAACTACAAATTATACATATGTTAATGGAACAAAAACTTTAACATTTTTGTTAGCGGCTGTAGGTGATATGTATAGAGTTATTTATAGCGCGTCTAGTTATATTAGCGGCGGTTCTATTTTTACCGATAATGATGTTGACCCAGGAGCTATTAGTGCTGATAATATTAGCATTTATTTGAATGTATCTAACTATGCTCATTTATTACAATCGGCTGGATTAGAAGTGTCTTTTGACAGAACAGATTATTCTGAATTAGGTACAGACGAAATTCAGCAAACAGGTTTCAAAACAACTGCCACTACTATTAATTTAGATAAATATGTAGAAGGCGCTGTTATTGAAGAAATTTTACGAGGAGAATCTGCCGGATATGGGTTGATTGATGCTCGTATGTTTGCGGAAAATATTAAGTTTCAGATAAAGATTTATTCAGATTCTACAAAAGAAACTTTTGTTATGGGTTATGAAGTGGCGGATTTAACTCCATCTAATTTAAAAGATGGTGTTGCTGTGCAAGATGTAAAAAAGAGAACATTTTCGTTGATGTCTGATAATATTTTAATTACGGACGACGAAAGTGAGATGAGTTCATAAAGTAAGATAATTGGCTGGAGAGCGTTTCCTAAGTAGATGGCTCTCCAGTCTTCAAAAACGTATGGGAGTTTGTATGGAAAGCAGAAATATAAATTTAACGGAAGAATTTTTGGAAAAATTATTTACAGAAACTTCTAAAGAAACAGTAGGAGTTATTTGTAGTATTATTGAAACTTGTTTAGTTAAATTTCCAGAACAATCTGATGTTATTAAAAAATTATTAAAAAATCAAATCTATCAGCAATTTCGAGTTGTGAAAACTCGAATTGATGCGTTTCAAGATGGATTAGATTCTATAAAAATAACTCACATAAAGCCTACTGATAGTCGGTAGGTTTTTTATTTTTTAAGGAGAAAATCATGGACGATGTAAGGCAGAAAGCTCAAGAAATAAATGAAAATTTAAGAAAAGAAATAGAATTAGATAAATTAGCAGAAATGATTAAAGATAATAAAATTTGTTTTGTTCACAAAGATAAAGAATATAGAATTAGATTATTGTCGTTAATGGAAAAAGAAGAGTTGTTAAAATTTCAAGCCAAAAAAGAATTAGAAATGAGGCGAGAAGGAATATTTCAATATGAAAAAGTGTTGATTCCAGAATTAAAAAAAGCTGGAATTGATATTATTTCTATAGATAAAGAAATAGAAAAATTAAATAAAGAAGAAGAAAATATAATGTTAAAATTGGGAGAGTCTATTAAAAATAAAGAACCGATAGAAACCCAACAAATTTATCACGATGATATTCAGAAGATTCAACAAGATTTGCGTCCACAGTTAGTTGTTGAAAAATCTTTAAGATTAGCGAATTCGATTGAAAGCCAGATTTTAGATAGTACAATAAAATACATAGTATATCAATCGTTAGAGATTAAAGAAGGAGATGTTTATAAAAAGATTTATGATGTTTATAACACTATGCTCGAAACAATTGAAGAAGGTTTATTAAAAAAGGCAGTAACATATTCAACTTTATTACAATATAATGCAGAATAAGTATTACACAATAAGAGATTTGGCTAATTCTAACAAATATCAATCGCTATTAAATGCTCGCGAAGATATTTGTGATGTTAAATTTTTTAATAATAATAACAATTTCTCTAAATTACAATTGCGATTTATTAGTTGGTTACAGTTTTATAAATTTTTAAGAAGCGAAATTTCTACTGAAGAGCTTTCTGATATAGTTTTAAAAGATGATATTTATGCTGATTCTTATTATTTTTGGCGAAGTACTAAATATTCAGAATATATACAAAAGAAATATGAAAAACCAGAAAAAGAAGAAAATCCTCATGCTTTAAAAGTTACACATAGAAGAAGGAAATAATAATGGATACTATTTTCACTCATATAGTTAGATATGTTCAAGAAATTGTTGGCAGCGCTAAAGTAAGAGCGGAACTACAACAAACTGAAACACAAACCGATAAAACAATGCAAGCTATTTCTGGATTGACTAAATCTTCGCATGTAGTAGGGCACTCTTTTGCAGGACTGACTACTCAATTAGAGAACACCGCTGTAAAAGTTGGTACTTTTGCTGGTGCCGCGAAAATATTAAATAGAACTTTTATTGATGGAAGCGGCGCAACAATAAAAGCTAGAACTGCTTATGATGCCATGGGCAGGGTTATAGGAGAAACTACAACTACGATAAACAAAGCTTCGTCTGGAGTAGGTGATTTAGAAAAAGCGTTAAGAAGGGCTGCTATTGTTGCCCCTATTTGGTTATTATTAAGAGCTGGTATGATGGCAGTTTTGCAAACTATAAAAGACCAAGTTAAATTTTTAATAGAATTAGAAACTGCTATGGCAAGAATTCAAATAGTAGGAAAAGGTACAGCAGAAGAATATAATAATTTAAAAGATTCTTTAATTGCTTTATCAAAAGCGTACGGAGTTTCTGCTACAGATGCTATTACAGCAGCTCAGACTTTCGCTCAACAAGGAAAAACGGTATCAGAAACTTTACAATTAACACAACAAGCGATGTTGGCTTCTCAAGTATTGGGGCAGGATGTTAAAACTACTGTTGATGATATGACTGCGGCCATGAATGGTTTTAATATTTCAGCTAATGAGTCTACATCAATTATAGACAAATGGATAAACGTAGAACGTAATTTTGCGGTAACTTCAAAAGATTTAGCGGAAGCAACCAAAGTAGCCGGAGCTACTGCTAATCAGTTCGGCGTTTCTATTTCAGAATTTTTAGGAGATGTAACTGCAATAATTGAAGTTACTCGTAAATCTGGTTCTGAAGCTGCAAGAGGTTTAAGTTTTGTTTACGCTCGATTGTACACTACAGCACAACAAACTATTAATAAAATAGCACAAGTAAAATTTTATTTAGATGAAGAAGGTAAAGCGACAAATGCTTTAACAGGCGCACTACGTCCTGTTTCAGATATATTGGGAGAATTGGCGGGAAAATGGGAAACACTAACCCTAAAAGAAAAAGTTGCAATAGATATTTCTTTAGGTTCTAAGCGACAGTTAGTTGTAGTAAATGCGTTAATGCAAAATTATAACCGTTCAATTGATGCTAGAATTGCAGCGATGACGGCAGCAGGTACTGCGGAAAAAGCTTTTAATATTATACAAGAGACTACTGCATTTAAGTTAAAACAAGTATCAAGTGGTTGGAATAATCTAACAAACGCTTTATCTGATACAGAAGGTTTTAAATTTGTTATATATGGTTTTGGCAATTTAATAAATAATATAACTTATTTAATCGATAAAGAAAAAGGCTATAGAAGCACTATAGCTTCTACAATTACTCAACAAAAATTAGAAATAGAAAGTACAATTTCTACAGCAAGCGGATTTAAAGAAGTTATAGCATTAAGAGACAAGTTATTACAAGCACCACAATCCAATGAAACTATAAATCGATTAAAAATTTTAAACGATTATATCGAGTCTATTTCTGCAAAAGAACCTACTATTAAATTAGCATTGGAAACAGGAGATACTGTTAAAATAGATGCAGCTTTAGACGAAGTACAAAAAGCAGCTTTAAAGCGAAAAATAGTTTTGGATGTGCAGTTAAAATATTTGCCAAAAATAGAAGAAGCTCAGTCTTTAGCAGATTCTTTCTCATCTCAGCTATCAGGAAGCAAGCCATTATTGGAAGAAAAAGTTTTAGATTTATATAAAGAACAAGCAAAAGAAGTAGAAGAACAATATAAAACTGCTTTAGCTGATTATGAAATAAAAAAAGGTTTAGTAGATGTTGAAGAAGAAAATTTAGACGTTAGAATTGAATTAAACGATAAAGAAAAAGAGGCTTTAGATATTGCCCACAAATTAGCTATATTTACTATTCAAAATAAAGATAATAAACAAGCTCAAATAGCTTATGAAATAGAATTAACAAAAAATGCAAAATTTCAAGAAGATTCTTATGAACGAACTTTACAAATACAAAAATTACAAAATTCTTTAGCAGAAGAACAACTTAGTTTTAAAGAAAAAGAAAAACAATATCTGATAGATTCTTTTATACAAAATGCTAAAATAAGAGGGATTTCTGATGGCATGTTAACAATGGCAGAAGCCACTTTAACAAAACAATTATTTGGCGAAAATGCTTTACGTAATAATTTATCATTAAGATTGAAATTAGAAGAGCGACTTACTCGCGAAAAATTAAATCAAGTAGAAATAGGAAATGATACTTTAAAATTATACGATATAGCTGAAGCGGAAGGTAAAGATGTAGCGATGCAATTAGGAAGTTTTTTAACTGGGGGAATAGGGTTAAAACAGTTATCTGAAATGCCTAAAATTTTAGAGGCATTTAAGAAATATTTTCCTGAAAAAATGAAAGAATTTCAAGCAGCACAATTTTTTGGAATCCCTTTTAGAGGATTCGGCGGTGCTGGAGAAAGGCAATATGCTCCAGGTTGGAATGTTCCTATTCCAGAATTTCCTGGTACAAAAATGTTAGCAAGAGAAGTGAATGAAATTAAAGACGCCAATATTTCAGCCCCAGTTACTGTTTCTGGTATTAATATAAATATAAATACTGATTTGGCAGGTAAAACTAAAAATGAAGTTATTTTAAATTTAAAAAATAAAATTATAGATGTTATAAAAAACGATCCAGAAGCGGATAAAATCTTTCACGACAAAATAGAATTATTTTAAGGAGTTATTATGAGTTTTGTTCCGAGTGTTAAATTATATGCTTCAGATGGAGTAACTTTAACATATACTTTTCCTTTAGTGCAATCTGTTAATTGTCCAAAAACTATTAAAAAGAATTATATAGTTGAAGCTAAAAGAGGAAATGGCGGTATTATTATTCCAGGGTCAGATGCTATGTGGGATTTAGAAGTGAAAGGTTTTTTAGTTGATGAGGATTATTCTGCCATTATTGCAAAAATAGATGCTATGGAGTCTGCTATTGTACTATTTACTCAATATATAATAAAAATAGATAAAACAATATCTACAACTTATAGTTATAATGTAAAACGAGTTATAGATATTCAATATCCAGAAAATTTACGATGTTACGACCAAGAATATTTAGTAACATTTAAAGCAAATGCTTGGTAATTAAAATTAAGGAGATTACATGTCTACTGAAATGATTTTAAGAGTTAATAGAAGTGAAAATGATGTTGCTTATGCAGACCAAGAAACTGGGGAAGATAATTATACTACTTTTGAAGATGGAGTAGATAAATTTTACTTTTCTGAAGGTTTAGCTGGTGCTGTTGTTGATGGTGCAGATATTCCTACAGAATCTGAACTTAATAGAGCTGCTATTTTATTAAGCGCATTAGAAGAAACAGAAGTAAATAAATATTTTTTAGGCGATGTTAGTGCTAATTTGCTTAGAGAAATTTTTTTAGCTGGTAGTGGCGATTATAGATGGGTGTTTTGTTGTTCTTTTGATGGTGCAACAGCATCAGAACCACAATTAGAAGCTTGGGATGATAGTGATTTAGATTCTTTTGTTACTCAAGCATTAGGTTTAGGTACTCCGGCAAATAGTTGGTATAAAGCTATTTGTACTACAGCAGGCGCTCCTGGTAGTGATTGGGCAGGAACTCCTTTGGCTGGTGCTGGAGCATCTAATATAGTATTATTAAACGATGAATCAGGAGCATTATCTGGGGCTGAGGATTTATATTTTAACTTTCATATATTAATTCTTGCAGGAATTACTACAGCATCAATTCAAACTCCAGTTTTATGTATAACATATACTACTAATTAAAAATGGCAAACAAATTATTTTCTACAGATTTTCGGGTTAAAATTTCAGTTAATACGGTTTATGACACTCATTTAGAAGTTGTAATGAGAAGTTTAAACTTGTATGATACTGATTTTAGATTAAAAGCGAATGTTCAAAATGTTTTTAATACTGATTTGCGATTATTTCCCGACGTAAGCGGAATGTCTTCTTATGATACTGTAACACCTAAAGCTTTAAACAATTTTATAGTTTATAAAGATGGGGTAGAATTGGTTGATGTAGATTATAATACTTTACACATTACTTTTAATTTAAACGGAACTGCTTCTGTAGCTACATTTGTTGTAGCAAGATACCACGATAAAATAAATTATACTATAGATAATGTAGAATCTGTTATTACAGAGGAAAATAAAATTCAAATATATGATGGAACTATTTTATTATTTACAGGATATATTCAACAAATTCAAGCAAATTCTGATGAAGAAACTGTAACTATAACCGCAGAAGATGTTAGATGTAAAATACGCAATCGTTCGATGAAATTATCTTATGGCGGAAAAGCTGTTACAGAAGATAATGCTATGATAGTAGATGTTATTGATGATTTACCTACAGATATTGTGGAAGGTTTGGCTTGTATTGTAAAACATAACAATCATTTATATATTTATCTTAATTCGGTATGGAGTGATAGAGGAGACTTAGATACTTTAAATTGGTCAAATCAAATTATTTCTATATCTACGAAAACCGCGTTGGAACAAGTTTTTTCTGAAATAAATGATTTGATTTCTGATTATGATTCTATTTATTTTGGTTTTATTCCTGAATATGTAGAAGAATATAATGATTGTGTTTCTTTAATAGATATGTTGATTCAAAACTCTGCTAATGTAAATTGGTATATAGATGAAAACGAAAAAATAAGATTTCAAAAAGTAGCCGACGGAGAAATTAAATCTTTATCTTTAAGCAGTTTAAATGAGCAGCGACATCTTTACGATGTTGTGGTTAATTCTGTTACATTAAATAAAAAAACTTCTGAGTTTGTTACTGCGTATGAAGTAAAATTTGGTAACTATGCTTATAAAGTGTGGACTCGTTCTTCTGAACATCCAAATTTAGATGAGTTGCCTGAAAATTATGTTAGAGAATTGACTTGGTTTGGTTTTCAACATTCAAGTACCAGCAGTTTATATGGATTAAGTTTTATTTATGTTGGCGAAAATATAACATCTATTCCTGGATATGAAAACGCTTATTTTTGGATTAGAGGCTATTTTATTTATCAATGGCTTAGTATTGATGAAAATAGAGTTATTCCTCCAGTACTTATAGGGTCTGGATTTCCTCGAAAAACTGTTTATTATACCAGTTATGGCAAACAACAATCTCCGGTTAAATGGGAAGAAAGAGCTTTAGAAGATGGCAAATCTTATTTATATAAAATTAGAGAACCTCAGATAGATAATACTGCTTATGCTTTAGATGTTGCTAATTTTGATTTAAGCCAAAACAATGTAGAAAAAACAGACGCTCAAATCACTTTAATTTTAGATGCTTATGAATTTTATGGAATTACTCTTAAAGATAGAATTAATATCACAAATACATTAACAGCAAATATTTATAATGGTCAAAACGGATTTCCGTTAAATGTTCAATCCATTTCAATTGATTGCTCCACTAGATTAGTTACATTATCTCTTACAAATTATGGTAAAACTTATAGACAGCGCAGCGGAAATATTATGTTAAATTATTTAGCAAAATCAGAAATAAAATCTTATTTAAAATATTTGCCTATTGAAATTGGGAGTTAATATGTTAAAAAGTAATAATAAAAATAATCATAAAATTAGAACTTTATGGGATGATGTAAATAAGTTGATAGGTTTGGAAGAGGAATTACTTATAAGAATAGAATCTATAGAAAAATCCATTAATAATTTATGGAAAACCGTTTCTAATTTAAATAAAGAAGCTTAAAATTATGAACTCACAATTATACTTAATACCTCAAAAAGGTGACATTTTATTGGTTTCGTCTAGAATAGACCCACTTGCTAAAATCATTCAAATCGGCACATGCAGTAAGTGGAATCATGTTGCTTGGATATATTCTGAAACTTTTATAGTTGAGATAAACAGAAAAGGAATTTATCTTTGTCCTATAAAAAAATATTATAATAGATTTTTATTTGATATTAAAATAGTTAGACCTAAAAATTTATCGAGAGTTGAAGTAGAAGTTGCAGAATGTTTATTGTTAAAACATGAATGTAAAACTTTATATTCTAAATTGTTAATAGCTTTTATCTTAGTAGCCTTTCAGTTTAAAAAACAATTACCCAGACCTACTTGTTCTGGTTTAATAGCTGAAATTTTAGCGCATTTAGGGTTTAAGTTTAAAAATAAATTAAATCATTTAATTACTCCAAAAGATATTAACGATAGCAAAAATGTGGATGTTGTCTATGAATGATGTTATATCTTTATGTCCTTATTGTATTTGCATAACTAATACCATAAAAGGTTTTTGTTGTAAATGTAAAAAATATAAACTTATTAAAATTCGAAAATTGTGGAAAAGAAATCCTAAAACTCAAATAACTCCAAATAAAAAGAAGCAAAATAGGCAACAATTAAAACAAGAGCTTAAGAATGATAAACTATAACGATTTTAAATTTTTAAATTATAACAAAACAAATCATAAGATTAAAAAACTTAGAGATTTGGTTGATAGATTATACGGGGATTATGAATATAAAAAAATTTTGTTAGATGGTATTAATTTGAGAATAAAAACTTTAATTCCAACACCTACAATAACTCCTCCAGTAGAAAATTTACCAGATTTGGTAGTATTAGATATAACTTCTATAGATAGAGGGCATTATTTAGAATTTACAATAACTGTAAAAAATATAGGAGACGTAGCTACAGAAGATTCATGTATTTTAAAAGTTAATATTGAGGATTTAGAGTTAGAACTAAACGTGCCGATACTTGATGTAAATGCTAGTGCAGAATGTTACGCCTCTTATCCTTATGATGCTGAAGCAGGAAATACTTATAGTTTGGCAGTTAATGCTGAGGTAGATTCTGATAATATAATAGCAGAACTGAACGAATCTAATAATAGTTTGACAGAAAATTTTACGATAAAAGAAGGGTATAATATATCTGGAATAATTGTTCATATTCATATTCCTGAAGGATATGAATATGGAGTTTATTCCGGTTATCCTATGACTATGAACGGATTTACTGTTTATATTGATGATGTGAGCGTAATAAATCAATATGATGTAAATACACATCACAACATTCCAATAGAAACTGCTACAGGGCTTAAAATTATTAAAATAGAAGCTCCTGGATTTTCTTTATCTCAAGCGGTTACTGTAATTGAGAATGAAGTTTCTATAGTTGTATTTGAATTGCAAAGAACTGAAATTCCTGTCACATATCACGGTTATGTAGAAGATTATGGCGGCTATTTGTATACCTATGAACATATTATTAGCGAACAAATATTATATGAAGTTCCTGATACAATTGATCCGCCAGGGTCTTGTGGCGGTTCTCGTTTTGAAGATGGAGGCGTAGTATACGCTATATTTTATTGTATTCCAGAACCTTTTGCTATATATGATGTTCCTATGTTGTTTAATTATTCCTTGGCTGGAGTAGATTTAGTTAAAGGATAGAAAAAGAAGAGTTATTAGATAAATTGCCAATTTTCCAACCAGTCATAAAAGGCGGTTGGAATTTTTTTGTATATTCAGAAACATAGTGATTTATTTTTTCTGTTTTTAAATTAAAAGAGAAACAATCTACTAAATTTTTACGTTTTGCTATTAACAATATCCCAAACACATTTGATTTTTGAGATAAAATTATATTTTTCTTAATTATTTGATGATTATACGCTTCATAGTTTTTTAGTGAAATGACAGTTTTATTAGGCAATACATATAACAATTCTCTAATAGGTTTAACAATTTCGTTCCATTTTGAATTTTCTAAAGTCCCACCTAAAAATATAGAACAGTCTTCGTGAGTTATTCTATATAATTCTGCCATTTAAGCCTCCTTATTTAAATCTTCGAGCAATCTTAATTTAATCTCATTTTGCAATCTTATTTGACTATAAGTTTTATTGCGTTCTATTAATTTAAAAAATTTTGGATAATCACATTTTTCAAAACAAGTAATATTGCTATAAGGAGATACATTATAAATTTGTATCTCTTTTTCATTTAAGAATGGCAAGAATTTTTCATTTGGATCGTTGTTTTCAAAATAAGAAGTGAGACCTATTCCTTTATGGTCTATTTTTGTATGACAGTGAGTTTGTATTCTTTTATCTATAGGAGTAGAATTGTGATAGCCATTATTTTTAATTCCTAATTTTTTTTCTGATTCAGTTCTAACAGTCCAATCATAACCTAAAATAAATATTTTTCCGATTCCACCCAGAACCCATATAGCAAAAGACATTGCTAAATATCCGCTAAGATTGCAAGCATATAATCCAGCTCTAATATCTAAAGGATTGTGCCAAGAATCTAACAATTTAAATAGATAAGTGTTAGATAGTTTTTCTAATCCACAATTTCGGTCTACCCCTACAATCAGTGGATAATTTTTTAGATTATCTTTATTTTTATTATAAAATCCAGTATCACTAAAGCAAATAATAGTACTGTCAAAATATTTATATTCATAATTTATAGTAATGGTGCATTTATTTTTAATTTTAGCATAAAGACCTAAATCAATGCCTTGTTGTAAAGACGCGCCACCGCCTATTATCGTAACGGAATCAATTTTCATGTCCTTCTTTCCACAGTTTTATAATAATATCTCCATGACATAAGAGAGGTTTGCAGAAACATCCTAAGACTGCATTTTCGGGTAGATTATTTATTGCAAGCAATAACTTTGGCGACATCTTTGCGTATTTTTCAAACAAGTTTATAACATTCGCCCGACATCCATCTCGGCCTATTTTATAAGGATTGCCGAAAATTGATCCTCTCCCTATATAATGAGTACATTTTTCTTTTTTAATATTAACAATTTTCATGATATCCTCGAATTATGTTATATTTTAGAGTAACTTGTCTTTTTTAGCTTTGGTTAAATCTAAACTTATAGCTTCTATTTCGCCAAATCTTTTCGGAAAATATTTTATAGGTTTATTAAATTCTTTTGCAATGTCTAACACCGTTTTAAGTTGTCCACTTCCTATATTATAAGTTCCACATTTTTCTAAATTTTTACAAACAATTTTAACTAAAGTATCTACATGTAAATAATCTCTTATAGAATTTCCGTTTCCGTAAATAGGCAAAATGTCTTCTTCTTCAAATACTTGATAGACATTTCTTTCTCCTTTGATCCCCCCAAAGATGTTGCTTAATCTTAAAATTAGCCAATTTTTTAAAGTATTTTTAATTATAGCTTCAACTGCAACTTTATTTTTAGCATAAGGGCATGGAGGTTTATATGGACTGATCTCAGAATGATTTAAACCTTCTCCATATACCGCAGAGGTAGAAAAAAATATTAATTTGCTGTTTGTGCATTGTTTTATTATATTATTACTACCTAAAACATTTGTTTTGTAGTATTTGTCTGGATATTTGATAGAATCTACTACGCTGGTTAAAGCGGCACAATGAATTACTATATTATAAATTTTATTAAATTGAAATGTGAGAATGTCACCGCTCCCATCTACAATATCAATACCATCTACACTATATCTGTCCTCTTTTTTTAAATATTCATACAATCTACTGCCAATCATTCCTCTATGTCCAGTAATTAAAATATTCATAATTGTTCCTTTGCGGGATAAATAACCCAACCATCCATGTTTAATTTATTTAAAGCTAACTGTAGATATTGTGAGAATCTATTTCTATAAGCACTATATTCATTTGGTTTTTCAGAGTTTCTAAGAAATTTTATATGAGAAGTCCAATAACAAGTTTTATTTTTTTGTTTTAAATTCCAGAAAAAAGTTTCATGTTCTGCCAATTTTAATTCATTATCATAAGGGTTTTCTATCATTTCTTGAGTTTTTGCTAAAAATATATTTCTACAAATATCTATTTTTTTAAATAATATATCATTAAAATTTTCAATATTCTTTGAATGCGTAAGCTGAAAACCATGTAGGGTGTGTTCTATATTAAATTCCCACGCACATTTACTGCCCAACAACTCAAATCCGACTAATACCGTTTTTGGTTTAGAATTTAAAAATTGTATGATAGGATTGAAGTTGTAATATTCGCAAAATCCGATACTATCAGCAGATAACAATACAAACGGTATATTTTGGGTTTTTGCAGTGTTTATTAAAAAATTTCGAGCATAAGACAGTCCAGAATCGAAAGGTATTTGATAATATTGGCAGGGTATTTTTGTTTTAATAAATTCTATATAATTTTGTTTTTCTGTTGAACCGTTTCCTTGATCTGCTATTAAAAGTATACAATTTTCTGGAAAATAATCTACAATAGTTTGTAGAGTTTTATACAATAAAGAATCTCTTAAAAAAGTAGTTATGCAGATCGCTATTTGAGGTTTGAACATTGGATTATTTAGATTTATTTTTTGTAATTAATTTTTCCCAGTTTTCACCGAATAAATTTTTCATATATAACACTAAAGGACACGGCACGGGATAAGTTTTATTGTTGTAATGTAATTGTTTAATTTTTTGGACATTTGAGTTTAGTATTTTTATATTTTTATCTAATTGCATAACAATAGCAGCATCGGAATCATATAAAAGTCCTATTTGTAGAGGTTCGGAAATTAATTTTTTGTTATTTAATAATTCTAAACAACTATCGCCTGCAATATAAAACGATATAGTTTTAGCTATTAATAAATCTACAAGCTGGTTTACGTTATTATTAGCGGATTCTTGCAGCATTATTTGTGGGGTTGTTTTTTTATCATTAACTTTTATAATTTTTACTGTAGAAGCTAATAAACTATCTACTCTAAAAATTTTTGGAATTGCGGCGTCTAATCTAAGAAAATTAGAAGTTTTCCAATAATTATGTAAATATTCTACATCATCTTGTCTAACTCGAAATGTTTTATATTCATTATTTTGGCGATCATGACTATGTAAAATCGAACTATTTGGTGTAAAAGCGACTTTCCAGTTGGTTTCATGTTTTAATTTTAAATATACATGGGAGTGTTCTAATATTTTCACTTTTTCATCAAAAACTTCAGTTATATTATTTTTCCACAGCGTAAAATCGGATACAATATCAGCATAACAATATTGTATAGAAGAATCTATATACTGCCATTTAAGCAAATTATTATTTAACAAAAACGCACAAGGAATATATAAAATATTTTCTTCGATTTTGACAAAAAAATATCCACAGGACTGGTAATCTGGTTTATTTATATCTATTACAGCTCCACCTACAACCCCCAATTCTTTATTTTTTTCTAAAATTTTTAACATATTGTCTATATTGGTGTTTTCGTTAAAAACAAAATCGTCTTGAATATAAAGCACATAAGGTTTTTTTATTATATTCATAGCGGTTTTTCTTGCAACAGAAATACCACAGTCATATGGCATTCGTTGAATGTGATGCCCTAATCGTTTTAAATATTTATAATAGGCTTTTTTATATTTTGAGATTTTACCTTGATCTAAAATATACATTTTTAAGTGTGGATAATAGTATAAAATGCTTTTTATACATCGAAATAAACTTTCATCTCTCAAAAAAGTTGTTATAGCTATTCCGATATTTTTTCTTAAATATAATGGTTCGGAAGTATAGGTCATTCAGAAATCCTTTTTCTGTTAAAGAAAAATGACGGACAATATAGAGGTTTAGTGTCTGCGGGAATTTGCCAATCGCCGTAATGAAACGTTAAAAATTTATTAGAGTCGTTTGGGGTATAAAAAGGCACGCTCATAATAGTTTTTATTTGTGGAGGAAAAATTGTGTTTTTATGTAAATGCCCAAAACAACTAAAACATAAATAAAGTTTATCATTTTCAATCCATCCAGACCACACGTCAAAATGTCTACCATTTTGTTTAGAATAAAAGTGATTTTGTCCTAGAACATGATTGTCGCCGCATGTGAGATTTTGTTTTGCGAAATGGGAGTTTACTTTACGAATTTCTTTTTCAGCATCTACAGCGTTTGTAGCTTTGCAAATATAAAAACAATCAAAATCGTTGTCTTTAGGAATTAGATTATAGTTTCGCATGACTCCTAAAAGAGTGCCTCCATGCACAAACATTCTATATCCTAAACAGTCGAATATTTTTTCCAATTCTTTAAATTCTATTAAGAATTGATATTTTATTTCTTCTGATAAAGTTTCAAAATTAGGATTTGCCATTGTCTAAGCTTTCTTTAGTATTCATTTCATAATTTACTATAGCATTTTCGTTTATACAATATCCTTTTTTAAATCCAAAAACTTTAAAAATCAAATCATAAAACTTTCTATCGCGATATTGTTTGAAATCTGGACTTACAAAAGGCTCGTGTTTAATAATAGTATTTGGAGTAAATGTACATACTACATTATTTTTATAAAGATTTAAAAAGAATGCTAGATGTTCTGAATGTATTTTATGACGATCGTCCCACCCATATCGCTTTAATATATCTGTTTTTGCTATAAAAAAATTATAAACTAAATCCGCATAGCCGAAGGTGTTATTATTGATTTTTTGATATTCTACCAGGTTTTTTTCTTTTAGATAATCCCAATCGGCTAAAACTAAAAAATCTTTATGAGGAAAAAAGAGTCTATTATATTTTTTTATAATATTATTTTGCTCTAAATAACCGCCTACAAGTTTTATATTTGATTCCGCTAAAAAAATCTCTAATAATTTTTCTATATTAGTTTTTTCGGTAAAAACAAAATCATCATCTAAAAGCAGAGTATATTCTGTGTTAACTTGTTTTACTAATTCGTTTCTGGCATAACTAAGACCACAATCTTCGGGCAATTTGATTGTCGTAGTGTTAGAATCTGTTACATTAAAGTCTTCTCCTTGATTTCCTATTATTAATTTTAATTTAGGATAATACAACCTTAAAGATGTTATCATCTTATTTAAACAATCAAGGCGTTTAAAAGTAGTTACAATGGCGGTTACAATATCGCTCTGGCCATGGCTCAGATCTTTTGTAGCACAAATATCATACGTAGTACATTTATATTCTTTAGGCATTTTCCAGTCTGCTCCATAAATAGATTCGAGCCATTTTGGCGGATTGTTAGGAATTTGAAATTCTGTGTTTAAAAAATTAATAGTTTTTAACGGAAATATGGAATTTGTAGGAAATGAGAATCTCCATTCGTAAGTCCATCTATTATTTTCTTTTGGATTTGGTTTATAAGAATAGCAATATGATAAATCTCCGACAGTTTCTATAGGATAAAGGTCAATATGTAAAGGCAAATCAGTATCGTTTTTATATATTGAAAATTCGCGCCTCCAAATATATTTATACTTAAATCCATTTTTTTCTATTAATCCACGTACTAACCAATAATCTTCTAATTTTATTCCTAAATCTATATCTGTAATATCGCCTGGAGTTAATTTATTATCTCTATAAGCTCCCAATAGAGTTCCGCATAATAACCAACAATCTACTTTGTTAGATTGTAAAATTTTATAAAATTCTAATAATAAAGGAATTCTTTTATCCATGTTTCCTTTGTGTTTGCGCTTCTACAATTTCATAAGCGCTTTTTATAATGCGTTTTTTAATTTCGCTAGAGCTTACTTCTTTTGTATATGGTTTATAAATAACGATAAATCCGGCTTTTTTAACGGCATTTTCTAACTCAGGAAACGATTTGCCTTTCCAATCTGAACCCAGTAATATACAAGTAATATTTTCTTTAATCAATTGTTTTATTTTAAAAAATTCTTTTTGAACTATTATTTTATCAACGTATTTGCAGGCAGAGACTGTTTCTATTCTTTCCTTTAATGGATAGACTGGTTTAATGTGTTTATATTTTTTTATTAATGAATCGGTGCTTATGCCAGCTATAACATAGGTGTTAGAAAATAAATTTTTTGCAAATTTAAATATTCTAATATGTCCTACATGCCAAAGGTCGAATGTTCCTGGAACATAGATTATATGTTTTTTCATTGATGCCATAAAATAACTCCTACTCTATAAAAAAACCCTTGTTTTTCTACTGGAAATTTGATTTGTTTTTTTGTTATTTTTGCTACTAATCTAATTATATTTAATCCTGTAGCTTCTATTGGGATTAATCTTTTAGACAAATTCTTACAAGGAATGGAACAAATTATACAAATTTTACAGCTTCCAGCTCCAAAAATTAATACGGAAAATCCTTGATTTTTTAATATATTTTGCATTAGTTCTAATTCTTGTCGAACGTCTTCGCTAGATTCTTTTCCAAGTTTCTGCCATTGAGATATGTCATGTATTTTATATTTTTTTATAAATAATAATCCATGTTGAAATGTATTTAGCGTTTGTTTATAAAATTCTATAGATTCTATAAAAGGAGGGCAAGAGGCGCTATTATTATATCGCTTGCATTTCGAGCAGGCATATCTAACAGATTCTTGAAAATAATTAGTAAGAATTTTAGGTTTAAAAATATACCAATTAAACATTTATAATTGTCCTCCAATAATCATTTCTGGAATGTTTGTAATATTATTTTTAATTAAAAAAGCTACGACATCGGCAGTTTCTGTTTCTATAATACCGTTAAATTTTCCAGGGCATATAATAGTACTTGTTATTTTTTCTGTTTGTAATTCTGCATTAATGCACTGAGTCATGCTACGCAAAGCGAATTTAGACATAGAATATAACGATTTATTTGGAGCGCCTGTAATTGATCTTGTAGAACCTATATTGATAATATGCCCCCCTGTGGCTTGTTTCGTCATTTGCAATATACACATTTGAGTTAAAGCGAATGCTGCGAACACATTTACATCCATCATCTCTATAAAATCTAAATCAGTGTATTCTATAAACTTTTTTTCTTTTACAATACCAGCATTATTAATTAAAACGTCTATATTGTGAAATTGTTGGATTGTTTTTTGTATAAAATTTTTTCTAATATTAGAGTCTGTAATATCGCCAGACACCATTAAAAGATTTGTAGATAATTGTATATTTTGCGAAGTTCTGCTAATACCTGCTATATTTATTTTTGGATTATTCGATATAGCGTTGTATAGCATTAATCCTAAACCTTTGGATATTCCTGTAATTACAACTGTTTTCATTTTTGCTCCAATTTTATATTTTTCGCATCTTTGATATAATCGTAGTTAGGTTTAGGCGTTTTCCAGTCTTCACCATATTGTTGTTTGATAAAATCTTCAGGATTTTGCGGAACTTTAATAGTAATATTTTTAAAATTGTAATCTATAAGATTAAATTTTTTATATCTGACTTCGTAATAATTATGGCTATCAGAACAATAAGTACATTCATAGTCCAATTTTTCATAAAAAACAAAAAAATCTATTTGAATATTGCGCTTAAAAAATCTTAATTCTAATTTATTATCTAAACTTCCAAATTGTCTGCTATATTTAAATCCTGCTTTTTCTAGTTCTTGTACTATTTGCATTGAAAAATCTTTTCGTTTAATACCGAAATCCATGTCTAAATCGTGTTTTATAAAATCGTTTTCTCTAATAATTCCTAACAAACTGCCTGCAAAAGGAAAAATAGGTATTTTTAATTTATTACAAACCTCATAGACATCTTTTAAATTTGCTAAAGCATCTGCTCGATTGAATTCATAAGGTTTTTTAAATAATTGATTTTCAATTATCTGTTTTTCTTGTTTTAATAAAGTGACATAAATAGGCTTACAAATAAACAATAAATCTTTTGGATATGTTATTTTTAAAGCTTCATTTACAAACATATAAGCCTGTCTATATTCTTTTCTGCGCCTACAAAGATTAGCTAAACAATATAACGATTCTGCTCTAGTAGGTCGATATTCCCATGCAGACAAATAATAATATTTAGCAGCATTTACACGATTTAATTTTTCATGGCATAAGCCCAATTGATATGCTGCATAATATACTTCTTCAGCCCATCCACCCATGTCAACTCGTTTTAAATAATATTCAATGGCTTTTTCGTAGTTTTCAAGGTCTCTATAGCTATTAGCTAGATAAAAATAGTATCTAGAGTTTGTAGGTTCATCTATAATTCCTTGTGTTAGAAGTATAATATCTCTTAAAAATTTATCTTGCTGGTTATTACCATCGCAATAATGCAAAATTTGAATAGTATTTAAAGTTTCTACAGTCTTAAAATTTCCAGCCAAATACTCGCGAGTAACTCCAACATAATGCAACCCATCTTGATTTTTTACTAATAGCATTTGAGCATAATCATTTGAGCCAGTATATCGTATATAAAAAGCATCGGCGTTTAAATTTTGTTTTTGAAAATTCCCTAACACCGCTACTATATCAGCATCTAAAAGCAATAAATAATCTGATTTGTTTTGTGCTAACTTTAAAGCTTCAGTACGATTAGCTCCAAAACTAATCCAACTAGATGAATAAACATTTCCAGGTATTTTATTTTTTTGACCCCATTTTTGAATAATTTCTATAGTATTGTCTGATGAACCGGTATCAACAATCACAAAAGAATCTACGACATTTTTTATAGATTCTAAACATCGTTCTATAACAATACTTTCATTTTTAACAATCATTACTAAGCACCGCGAGGCCATGTTTTTATCTCCTTAATTTTTAAATAAAGCATAATATATTCTTTTAAGATTTTTTAAATTAAATTCCTTTAAACTTATAAGCACTATAAGAGGGACTGCAATAAAATAAACTAAAATCCATAAAATTATACCTGAGATGATAGAGTTTATCATTGTTGTTTTTTCCAATAAGAATATTCTCCTAAAATTTCGTTGACCTTAATTGGTTTGAACCCCCAAACATCCATTCCCACGTTTATCATTGTCGAGTTTTCTGTAAGTTTTTTAATTTTCCAGCTCTGATGCACGTGACCTACTAAATTTAATACATAGTTAGGATTGGCGTGTTTAGGATTATGCACTAAAAATATTTTATATCCGCCATGAGAAATAACTACATTATGAATTATTGTTTCAACTAAATTATTGGAATCATGATTTCCTTTCAGCAAAATAATACGTCCGTTAAGTTGTTCTCTGACACTATCATAACAATTTTTTGGAGCATCAGATGCTTCTGTACTTTTTTTAAATCCCCAATCCCCAATGCAAAATACAGTATCTTCTTGCTTTACTCTTTGATTCCAATTTCTAATAATAACTGAGTGCATTTCTTCAATAGAAGAAAATGGACGATTGCAATATCGTATTATATTCGAGTGCCAAAAATGAGGATCGGCAGTAAAAAAGTTTTGCATATTATAAATCCTTTAAATGGTTTGATAGTTTAATAATATTTTTACCTAATAAATTCAAAATTTTTGGATTAAACAACAACCAAATAACACTGTAGTAAATTAGACAGCATATTAGAAAAGAAATCATATAATAATCCTTTCTTCTTGTTTACAGTAAAAATCAATTAAAACTTCTAATTGTTCTTTATTGAGAACTATGACTACTTGTTGTTCAGTGTCATTTAGAGCGTAAAGTTTGGCGATTGGATCGTAATCTAATTCAAAATTATTATTCATAATATATCGTCCACAATCCCATACTGCTTACATTCTTCTGAAAAAAGCCATAATTCTCCATTTTTTATTTGATTGAATTGTTTTTTATTTAATGTTGTTTTAGAATGTAAAAGGCTATCCATCTTTTTTTCTAATTTAATTAAAAAATTAGTTCTATCTTTTATATGTTCTAAAAACCCGCCAACCAAATCAGATGAAGAGTGCATCATCCAACATCCATTTTTTGTAATAAATCGTTTAGCCCCTACTATACTAATAAGTCCAGCCATACTAGCAGCTTCGCCTGTTATTATAGTGTATATTGGAGCTAGACTTGACATCATAGTATCTATAATAGCAAGACCGTCTGCGACATTTCCTCCAGGGCTATTAATTTCTAAGGTTATAGGTGTTGTTTTGCTTAAATAATTCATAGCCTTAATTTTTGCTACAATCATTTCCGCACTACACGGTTCTATTTCAGAATACAAAAGAATATAGCGTTCTTTATTTAAAATCCGAAAATAATAATCATCTGTATATTTTTCGCCTATTTTTTCAGCAATATCTTCAGATTTTTTCTTCATGTTTTTCTCCTATGTTTAGTTTTTTTATTAAAGGAAGACAAGCGAAAGATGTTATAGCGCTTAAACAAATTAAAGCCGGCAGGCCTATCTTTGGAAACAAATAAGCTCCAGTTAAAGAACTACAAGTACCTGCCAGATTTGTTATGCTGCAAAGCAAGGCAAAACTAACAGCCTCTTTTCCAGGTAAAGAAGTTTGTGCCATAAAATCTAACATAATTAAATTAATAAACAGCCCAACAGAAGCAAACACAATTCCATAAAAAACTGCGGTGAATGGTGTGAAATATAAATAACAAAGACTAGAAACCGCTCCAATCCATACCGAAGCTATTAGCCATTTTTTTATATTTATTTTTTTACTATAATGAAAATAAAATACTGCGCCCAACACCGAAATTGCAGATACTATGGCGCTCAATGAACCCATCCACATTTTAGACCAATGCCAAATATCTCTTTCTATAAAGGATAGAGGAGTTCCAAAACTAGGAGAATAGTTGTAAAGAAAAAGAAATAAACAAGCAAACATAAAGGTTTTGTTTTGAAATAATTCTTTATATGATTTAATAGATTCTATACATGATTTAGAGTCTACTATTTTAGAATGATTTGGACAATTTGTTACCAAAACTAAAGATTCATGAACATACTTTAAACATGAATTAAATTTTTTGCAATTATTACAATTATAATCTTTAGCGAGCTTAGTTTCTTTAAATTTGTTTATAATGAATAATAATCCTATATATAAAGGAATCAAACACAGAAATGCAATTTTATATGAAAAATGTTCTGCAATGTATCCACCACCCAAACCTACAAAAATACTGGCTACTGTAATACTGCCCCACTGAACGGCCTGAATTTGGCCTGTATTCTTGTTTTCTTTTCCTTCTACACAACTTAAACCGTCTGTCGCAATATCTCTTATTGCGGCATTGCTGCTTGATAAAGTCATAAGTATTATTAATAAACCAAGAGAAATAAACGGAGACAATCCTAAAAATAAACAAGAAGCAACACTGCCTATAATAGACAAAAATAACCAAGTTCTTTTAGTTAAATAATAATTATTTATTTTAATTTCTAATTCGTATTTTAATATATTAATTAACATACAGTCCTTGTTATGTATCTAAAATAGGCGTACCAATAATCTCTATTTCCATTAGTAGACAAATGGCATTTTAAACATAATGTAATTAGATTAGAACTTTCGCAATTAAATTTATTATAATCTATATGATGTATGTGGTCTTTATAATAATTTAATAATCCTTTAGAAATTTTATTTTTAATAATTTCTGATAATTTAACACCGCATCTGGTAGGTGTTCTTAATAATGCCAATTTTCTTAATATATTTTTTGTTTTAATACTTTTCGGAATTCCTTTTACAAAATTTTGTGCAATATATATATTTCGACATATAACACATCTCACAGCATATT
>Ga0299915_10000368_pt1 | contig 34860 bp, 25 predicted proteins | sample RVTome_13_FD_200263 | JGI IMG/M metagenome (GOLD analysis project Ga0299915, IMG submission 200263) | Soil microbial communities from uranium-contaminated site in the Upper Colorado River Basin, Wyoming, United States - RVT92D227 (version 2) ...
AACGACATACTTATTCACCCCCACCACAACCTTCTCCCCGTTATCTATTTGCCGCTGGTAATGATAGGCAGCATCGGCAATCTCCATTTGTGGAAAACCTTTGTCAATGGCGGCAAGCATGCCTCCCATATTGTCTATCTTCTCAATGTATTCCGAGGCCTTTTCCTCTATTTCTTTGGTCAAAGCCTCCACAAAATAAGACCCGGCCAGCGGATCTATGGTGTTAGTGACGCCTGTTTCGTCGGCGAGTATTTGCTGGGTGCGCAACGCAATGGTAGCAGCAAATTCCGAGGGCAAAGCAAGGGTCTCGTCCAGAGCATTGGTATGCAGAGACTGCGTCCCGCCCATGACCGCAGCCAGCGCCTGAGTGGTGGTCCTTACAATATTATTGTAGGGCTGCTGCGCGGTTAGAGAGCAGCCAGCAGTCTGAGTATGGAACCGCATCCACCAGGAACGAGGATTCCTGGCTTTGAACCTGTCCCTCATAATGTGAGCCCACATCCTTCTGGCTGCCCTGAATTTGGCAACCTCTTCAAAGAAATCGAGATGAGAGTTAAAGAAGAAGGAAAGACGAGGGGCAAAGGAATCAACATCCAGCTTCTTTCTTTCCATGACGTCCTGGACATAGGCTATCCCATCAGCCAGGGTGAAAGCCAATTCCTGGATAGCAGTGGAGCCTGCCTCCCGGATGTGATAGCCGCTAATGCTAATAGGATTCCACAGGGGAACACGCTGGGTACCGAACTCGATGGTATCGCTGATCAGCCTGATTGACGGCTCGGGCGGGAGCATGAACGTTTTCTGGGCAATAAACTCCTTGAGCATATCGTTTTGAATTGTGCCCCCGACCTTGTCCCAGCTTATTCCTGCTTTTTCGGCGACAACCAGATACATTGCCCAGAGTATGGAGGCTGGGGGATTAATGGTCATAGAGGTGGTGACACTATCCAGAGGAATCCCATGGGTCAGAATTTCGAAATCTCTCAGGGTGTCAATGGCCACGCCACATTTCCCGCACTCGCCCCTGGCCCGGGGTGAATCGCTATCGTATCCCATCAAAGTAGGAAAGTCGAAGGCAGTGCTCAGCCCGGTCTCGCCTTCCTTGAGCAAGTGGTGCCATCTCTTGTTAGTATCCTCGGCACTGCCCATCCCAGAGAACATGCGAAAGGTCCATTCCCTTCCTCGATACATTGTCGGTTGACACCCTCTGGTAAAGGGGAAGATGCCGGGATAGCCGATATCCCTGGAAAAATCCAGGTCCTTGATATCTTCCGGGGTATAGACTGCCTTTATCTCCAGGTCGGAGACAGCGGAAAACTTCTTCTTTCTCTCAGTTTTTTGCCTTCCTCCCTTCTCCGCCTCCTTTTTCCATCTCTTCCGCCCTTCCTGCACCTCTTGCATGGTCTTTTCTGTAAACATAATTAGCCCCTCACTTTACACCCAATACCTGGCGGGCAATTGTCCACCTCTGCATCTCCGAAGTTCCTTCGTAAATCTCAGTTATTCTCTGGTCACGGTAGTAGCGTTCTACGGCAAAGTCCTTAGTGTAGCCATAGCCGCCGAATATCTGAACCGCTTTGTGGCAAACCCTGTGAGCTGCCTCGGAGGCATAAAGCTTGGCCATTGCCGCTTCCTTAGGAGGAGCGTGTCCCTCTTTCTTGGTCAACCAGGCAGCCCTGTAAATCAGCAGCCGGGCTGCGTCTATTTCAGTAGCCATATCGGCTATCATCCATTGGATTGCCTGAAGCCGAGCGAGTTCGGCACCGAATTGTTTCCTTTCCTTAGCGTAGGTCACCGCTGCATCATAAGCAGCCTGAGCAATACCCAGTGCTTGGGCAGCTATGCTGACCCTGCTGGCGTCTATGCCTTCCAAAGCTACCCTGAAGCCTTTTCCCTCTTCGCCCAACATATTAGCCACAGGTATTTTACAGTCATCAAATATGAGCTCCGCTACCGAAGCAGGGTGCAGTCCCATTTTTCTCTCCAGTTTGCCCACAGAGAAGCCTTTCGTACCTTTATCCACGACAAAGGCACTGATGCCACGATAGCCCAGTGATTTGTCCTTCGTAGCAAAGGTCGTTACAAACTCAGCTTCAGCACCATTGCTTATGAAAATCTTCCGCCCATTCAAAACATAATGATCGCCCTGCCGGGCGTATTTTGTTTCCATAGCCGCGACATCACTGCCGGCCATGGCTTCAGTTAAGCCAAAAGCCACTATCGCCCCATCAATTACACGCGGGATATAATGTCTTTTCTGTTTTTCGTTGCCATGCATGACGACGGGATACATACCCAGGCCAAGGCTGACGAGATACACGACGCCTATACCGGCACAGGCACGTGAAATCTCCTCGGTGGCTATAGAAAAAGTCACTTCGTCCCCGCTTCCTCCATATTCTTCAGGAAAGTGAACGGCATGCAACCCGGCGGCGGCCATCTTCTTGACAACATCGTAAGGGAACTCCTCCGCCTCATCCCATTCGGCGGCGTGGGGTGAAATTTCCGCGGCACAAAAATCCCGCACCATTGCCTGGAACATTTTTTGGTCTTCGGTAAATTCAAAGTCCATTTCTAACTCCTTTACAGCCTATTTCAAAACGTTTCTCGTTGAATGGTAATCAACGACCATCGCTTATCCCGACAATCCTTGGACTCTTGTTTCTTGAAGGCCGTCGGTCGCCTTCGCCTGCTTCTGTTCGCTTCAAAGGCTGATTTTACTACCCACCCACAACCACGGTCAATTTTTGCCTGTACCCCAACGCAGATGGTTCCAATCATGATCTAGTTCAGATAGATGGGCGACACTTCATATATTTATAATGTTGGCTAATAACCTCCCTGTCATTGCGAGCCCCTCTTTTCTCTCGTCATTGCGAGCGAAGCGCGGCAATCTCTTAGCCCCACCGAGATTGCTTCGTCGCTACCGCTCCTCGCAACGACACTGGGGATTGTGGAGCCTGTTCCGAAGCGTAAACGAGGAATCTCGTTACTCGCAGTGACGAAAAAGAAGTGTCACTAATCACATCAACGAGTACAAATCATTGACGGATGGAGCTTTTTGTACTAAACTGACGTCTCTAATATGTACATTCTGGCAAACAAAAGTGAGGGCACCGGGACTTGACTTGAGTGCCCTAATTTTATGTCTATCTAGGAGGTAGTGCTATGGACTTAGTCTGGATTTGCATAATCGTGGGCCTGGTGGGAGCAGCTGTAGTAGCATATTTTGTGCGGTACGTCTTAAGGCAGGACGAGGGCTCTGCCAAGCTCAAGGAAATTTCTGCCGCTATTAGAGAGGGGGGACTGGCTTTTATTCACAGGGAATATCGCACATTGGCCATTGTGGTAGTCGTAGTGGCCATTATTCTGGCAGTCGTCCCGGCATTGGGCTGGAGAATGGCGGTGGCTTTTGTATTTGGCGCCTTGTGTTCCATGGGCGCCGGTTATGCCGGCATGAATATGGCACTCAGGACCAACGGCCGTACTTGCGCCGCCGCACAGAAGAGCCTGAATCAGGGGTTAAGAGTTTCCTTCCGGGGCGGGGCAGTTATGGGACTGACAGTGGTGAGCATTGGCATAGTAGGTCTATCTGTTCTCTATTTTGTATGGCATGACCTCCCTGATTACCAGTTCCTGTATATCATCCCGGCCTATGGTACCGGTGCTTCGCTGGTAGCCCTGTTTGCCAGGGTGGGCGGTGGGATTTTCACCAAGGGGGCCGATGCCGGTTCTGACCTGGTGGGCAAGGTGGAGGCGGGGATACCGGAGGATGACCCCAGAAACGCTGCTGTCATAGCTGACAATGTCGGCGATAATGTCGGTGATGTTTGCGGCATGGGTGCCGACCTTTTTGAATCCTATGTGGAAACCGTCGTTGCCACTATGACACTTACCACAGTGGGCGTCATACTAGCGCCATGGCTGAAGGGAGTGTTGTTCCCTACCCTTTCCCCGGAGGTTGCCCTTCAGCGCGCCTGGTGGCTGCCCCTTCTCATCATGGCCGCCGGCATCGTGGCTTCCGTGATTGGCTGTTTTCTGGTCAGGGTCGGGGAGAAGGTGGAGATGAGCGCTCTTCTAGGAGCTTTACGCCGCGGCACACTGAGCGCCACAATACTGGCAGCAGTGCTCGGCTTCCTGGTGATTCATTTCTTGGGGGCCAGTCTAGGCCTCTTCTGGGCAATGCTGGCTGGTCTTGTAGCCGGTGCCTTAATGGGGGAAGCCACAAACTATTTCACCTCTTATGCCTTCAAGCCAACACAAGAAATCTCTGAATCTTCCACCAGAGGCGCGGGCGCTACTATAATTCGAGGCTTTGCCAACGGTCTGATGAGCACGTGGCCGCCGATAGTCCTGGTAGCCGTGGCGATTATCATTGCGTATAAGTTCGGCAGCTTCTACGGTGTCGCCCTGGCTGCCGTTGGCATGTTGTCCACCCTGGGCGTGACGCTAGCTACCGACGCTTACGGACCCATAGCTGACAATGCTGGAGGCATCGCCACTCAAGCGGCGTTACCACCCGAGGTGCGTGAGAGGACCGATGCTCTGGACTCTCTGGGCAATACCACAGCCGCCACAGGCAAGGGATTCGCTATCGGTGCTGCTGTTATGAACTCCCTGGGCTTAATCCTGGCCTACGCTATGGCTGTCGGGATAGTCACAATCTCATCAACAGGTGAGCTAAACCCATGGCCTCCAGAGTTGAGCTTACTAAGTACGCCTGTTATCGTTGGCCTGATTCTCGGTGCCCTTATCCCACCCGTCTTCTGCGCCATGAGCATGAAGGCGGTCGGCATAACTACGGCGGCAATCGTAGATGAAGTCCGTAGGCAGTGGCGCGAGATAAAGGGCTTGATGGAGGGGACAGCCCGGCCCGAATATGGCAAGTGCGTGGATATCGCCACCAGAATAGCATTGAAAGAAATGCTGGTTCCTTCCATAATGACGATAGTTGCGCCTGTCATCGTGGGAGTGGTTCTGGGCAAATATGCCCTGGCCGGCTTCCTTGTCGGCGCCCTGGCTACCGGTTTCATCCTCGCCATCACCCTGAACAACGCCGGCGGCGCCTGGGACAATGCCAAGAAATGGATTGAGTCCGGGAAGTTTGGTGGCAAAGGCTCGGATGCCCACAAAGCGGCTGTGGTCGGAGATACCGCCGGTGACCCTATGAAAGACACCGCCGGCCCGTCCTTGAATATAATGCTCAAGCTGATGTCGGTGATTTCCCTGATGCTGGCACCGGTATTAGTGCATTTTGGCGGTCTGATTTAACGGGTCTAACGGGGCAGGCACAATTGCCAAACGTTTAAGTGCCTGCCCCTCTAAACCCCATGTAGCTTGTGCAAAAGGCAGAGGCTGCTTGCCTCCTTCCCTCCACGCCACATCATAATCTCATCAGAACCGGGATAAACCTCTTAATACTACAACCAAAATATGTCATGAACCCTGCTACCAGTTTACGAACCAGGCCCTCTACAATCCTGCAATACCACGCTCAAAACTTCAGATGCCACTTGGACCTTCGCCCCCAAATTCTCTCTTTCCCAGGGCAACAAAAATAACTGCCAGTATACCCAAAAGGCCTGATATAAGTGCGCAGATAGCCCCGGCTAAAGACAGGCCAAACCTCTTCCTCCTTATGGCCGAGACGCCACCTACTACAGCTAATATACCCAGAAGAAGAAGTCCCCCCGCAATAATCAGCCAAATTGGGAAGTACCCATCGAAATAGATATGCCCCAAGATACGCACCAAAGGCGCCCACCAATCAACATGAACGCCTGGAAGGAACGGCAAAAGCGTCCAATCTGGCATGCGGTCGGCTAAGAAATACGTCGCTAACCCTATAGCATTACTTATCTGAAATATCCCTGCTACTATGCTCAGGATTCCGCCAGCAGTAAGTAACCCGCTCCTACTATCGCCGTTAGGTGCCATTTTCTTTTCTCCTTAATTTATGGTGACAGTACAGGATCTGAACCTGTAATCCTAAGCGCATTACACCCTGAACCTAGTGCGCCTGTCATGCCGTCACTTCGTCGTCTAATCCTCTGTCCTAAATTCTCTCTTTCCCAGGGAGACAAAAATAATTGCCAGTATTCCCAAAAGACCTGATATAAGGGCAGCTATAGCCCCGGTTAAAGAAAGGCCAAACCTCTTCCTTCTTATGGCCGAGATGCCACCTATTACAGCTAGTGTACCAAAAACAAGGATAAGTAATCCTATAATTAAGAATAGAATTGAGGGGTGCCAACCAACCACAGCAGGGATAAGATAGCCCCGATAATCAAAGCAAAGGCCCGGAAGGAATGGAATAATCGCCCAGTATGGCCTCATGCCAATGGTTAAGAAATACGCCATTAACACCACACCATTATTTATCTGAAATATCCCCGCCACTATGCTTAAGATTCCGCCAGCGGTAAGTAAATTGCGCCTCACATTTCCACTAGATTCCATTTTCTTTGCTCCTCACTTTATTGTAACTCTTAACAACTTCAAAATCAAGCCACCCTCAGCTTTTCTGAAAGATTAAGTGGTCTGATATAACGGGTTTAACGGGGCAGGCACTATTGCTAAACCTTGAAGTGCCCGCCCCGCTAAAGATGTTAGAATTGAGTAGATGCCCTAGTAACTATTTACCCATTCAGGGAGTCCAGCGATACCACGCCGCATTAATATATTCTCCAAAATAGGCTTTCCAAGGATCGATTCCATCGCGGTTCAAAGTATATATCCTAGCTTTGTATATACCGGTATATGGTGCAGTAAACTCGATTATCTCCCAAGCGCTGTCATAGCTAATAGAGTGTTTCCAAGGGCTCCACCAATTTACCCCAGGATAGACTTGTTTCCAAATCGAGAGCCCTAGGTCAGCACGGAGTTCATATTCGGCTAACCCCTGAAAACCTGTGTGTGCATACCAACTGATAACAAAGCGAACCGTTTCCCCTTGATTGGCTTCGAATTCAATAAAGAATGGGAGATCTTCTTCATATTTATAGGCCGACCATGTCCATCCATTCTCGAGACACTCCATCGCTGCAGCTGCATTCACTGTTCCTACGCCCTCTTTATCATCCATTGGTTTACCAGGATAGTTAGGTGTAACAACATCGTGATTCGCCGAAGCCATTATTATTGCCTTGGTAAGTGCTGGTCTCCAATAAAGAAGACCATAATTCTTCTCGATCAGCAGCGCTGCGATCCCGGCGACCTGTGGGGCAGCAAAGCTTGTACCACTCTCAGTTCGAAAATCGTCTTCTGTGCCTTCGGCAGGCATTGTTATATCGACTGCCGGGGCACAAACCTCCGGCTTTTCCCTGTCAAAGTAGGGACTATTGGGATTCCTCCAACTTGAGAAGCTAGCGAATGTGTCATTCTGCCAATTCCAATCATTTTTGTCATCTATTCCACCCACAGCTAGTACATTCCAGGCATTTGCTGGTGAAGACACATACCAATTTTCATCATTACCGGCAGCAACCACGGGAAGCCTCTTATGCTCGTCGGCAATGCTGTCAAAATACTCGCAACAATCATTGTACCACTCTCCATCAGTAGGAGCACCTTGGCTGAAGTTAATGATATTGGCACCCTGCCTAATTGCCCACTCAATTGCGTTTATTGTTTTATCCCACCCCCCACCACAGTCGTTTGCATCCAGTATCAAAGTGCCAGGGGCAATACCTTTATAGTCAGGCCAAGGGTCATCATCGCTGGCTACACACCCAGCGACTGCTGTCCCATGCCAATGACATATCGTTGTACCTGGACAGGTGCCTCCATTGGCATGTTCAAGGGCATCGTGATCAAAGTCTACCCCACTGTCAACTACAGCAACTCTTGTCTGACGGCCAGTGGGCGAGCCACTGCCATTGGACATTCCGCCATCATATCCCTTCTGCCAGACTTCGATTGCTCTTATTGTACGGGCAGCTTCATACATACAGAGCTCAGGCTCTTCAGGCAGGGAAATCCTCTTTACCTCCGCTAATCTTGCCAGCTTATAGACAGCCTCTTTGCTTAGCTCGGCAAACACCAGAGGGGCATACTGGCTTATATAGTCAATCTTGCACCCTGTGAATCTCAGAAAATCAACAACTGGCTGGACTGCCTCCTCGTTAGCCCTCAGCTTGATCTCAGTTATATCAGCCTCAATCGCGTCCAAAACTTCAGGGGAGACATCGGCTTCCGGGGCAGGATAATAACCTTCAAAGGGAATATCAGGATAGTTAGATGGAATTTGCAACAATTCTTCCTCAGGACTAACATAAATAGTCCAGATACTAACCGGGACAGTCTCGTCAGGCTTCATGTGCGACATGTAGTCAATTAGCTCATCTTCTATCTTTGGCTCTGCTATCCAGACCTTTCCCTGGGCGTCAGTGCTCACCATATAAGCTTGTTTGCTCTTTTTATCTACAATGCTGCTCAATAAAAACTTGTCGCCTCCAAAAGTGAATTCCCGTGACCTGGCGACCTCTAAGTTTGCCTTAGGAGTATCAAAAGCAGTGGAGACCTCGGACAGCGAAGCATCTAAAACCATTTGAGCTGGAACGACCTCCTTCTTGCCCCCACCAGCAAAAGCAAAACTCGTCAATAATAGGGTTAACGCCAATATAACAGCTAAAACTATTACCAGTATCTTTTTCACGTTCACCTCCTCATAAAATAAAACTTGTTAAACGCAGTCTAAATAGAAAAGATTTCCCCGGCGAATCATGAGGTATCTATCGCATTCACAGCTACCACCCCCTTTCGGCTGGCTCTCGCCGCTTTTCAGGCTAATTCGAGCCTCGCTAAGAATTTCTGAGAATAAGAGATGTGAGGATAGTTAATATGAGAATAACAGTTCTTCCCAAAAAAGTCAATACCCCCGAACGGATATTATTCATTGAGACTTCGGTCTTTGGCCTTAGCAGGACTGAAATCCGCAAGATGTATTTTGTGGCATCTCAGCCAGGAAGCGTCATTCCCAAGGTGTCAACCGAAGCTTTCTTTTGAGAAAGCCTGAGCGCCAATGCTACAATAAGACACCATGCCCGATGCCATATTCATCAAGGGTGCCCGAGAGCACAACCTCAAGGATATAGACGTCGTTATCCCCAGGAACAAACTGGTGGTTATCACCGGTGTTTCCGGCTCGGGGAAGAGCTCACTGGCTTTCGATACCATATACGCCGAGGGGCAGCGCCGATACGTAGAGTCTCTTTCTACCTATGCCCGCCAGTTTCTGGGGCAGATGGAGAAGCCGGACGTTGATTACATCGAAGGGCTTAGCCCGGCCATATCCATTGACCAGAAAGGGCCGCCTCATAATCCCAGGTCTATTGTGGGCACGTTGACTGAAATCTATGATTACTTGCGCCTACTTTTTGCCCGCGTCGGCCACCCCCATTGCCCCGAGTGTGGCAGGGAAATCTCGCGCCAGACAGTGCAGCAAATCGTGGATGCCGTTCAGGAAATACCTCAGGGTAGCCGCATTATGATTCTGGCACCGCTGATCAGGGACCGCAAAGGCGAGCATCAGGCGATATTCAAGGACTTACAGAAGGCCGGGTTTGTCAGGGCTCGGGTTGACGGGCAAATTCATGACCTCTCCGAGGAATTCCGGCTGGATAAGAAGAGGAAACATACCATAGAGGTAATAGTTGATAGGCTTCAGATAGAGCAAAATGAAAACGCCACCCGCCTTGCCGACTCCCTCGAGACAGCATTGAAACTGGGGTCGGGCGTGGTGCTCGTCAAGATACTCGATGGGGAGGAGTTGCTTTTCTCGGAGCATTTCGCCTGCGTCTATTGCGGCCTAAGCCTGGGGGAAATTGCCCCCAGAACATTCAGCTTTAACAGCCCCTACGGAGCTTGCCCTGCTTGCACGGGACTGGGCTGTAAACTGGAGATGGACCCCAATCTGGTCATTCCAGACAAGGGACTGAGCCTGGCGGAAGGAGCCATTCAACCCTGGCTGAGAAATGGGCAGCTCAGCACCTGGTCGAGCAGCATACTGGAATCTCTGAGTCGGCGCCACGGCTTCTCTTTGTCCGCACCGGTGAAGAATTTAAGCAAAGAACAGTTGCGGGTAATTCTCTATGGTGACGGGGGTGAAATGATTCCCGCCACATATGAGGACCGCAACGGCGCAATGCGTCAGTACTACACTGATTTTCCGGGCGTGATACCATACCTGGAGCGACGTTATCGAGAGACGAGTTCGGATAGTGTCAGAGCCGATATCGAGCGCTATATGGCATCCAACCCCTGCCCCACCTGTCAGGGAAAAAGACTGAAGCCGGAGTCTTTAGCTGTCACCATTGTGGACAAAAATATTATGGATGTTACCGCCCTGCCTGTCACAGAGGCTTTAAATTGGGTGGAACAGCTAGGGAGCAAAATCAGTCCCCGGGAACTCACCATAGCCAGGCAGATTATCAAAGAGATTCACGCCCGGCTGGGTTTTCTAAGAGACATAGGTCTGGGCTACTTAACCCTGGACCGTCCCTCAGCAACCTTGAGCGGTGGGGAGGCCCAGAGAATCCGGCTGGCTACCCAGATTGGCAGCGGGCTTAGCGGTGTCCTTTATATTTGTGACGAGCCTACAGTCGGTTTGCACCCCGCAGACGGTTCCCGGCTTATAGCCACGCTAAAGCGCCTCAGAGACCTGGATAATACCATAATCATCGTGGAGCACGATGAAGCTATGATGAGGGCTGCTGATTACATTATTGATATGGGGCCCGGCGCCGGTAAACAAGGGGGAGAGGTTGTCGCCACGGGGACACTGCAAGATATAATGGCTTGCCCTCAGTCAATAACGGGACAGTACCTCAGCAGGACGAAGCAAATTCCCTTGCCACCGGAACGTCGCGCTGGCTCAGGAAAAGAGCTCGTGGTCCTGGGTGCCAGGGAAAACAACCTTAAAAATATCAATGTCCAAATCCCTTTGGGCAAGTTTGTTTGTGTCACTGGCGTTTCGGGCAGCGGTAAAAGCTCTCTCATTAACGAAGTCCTGTATAAAAGACTGGCCCGCCTTTTCTACCGGGCCAAGGAAAGGCCAGGCGACTGCGACAGCATCATCGGCACTGAGTATATCGACAAAGTGGTTAACATTGACCAGTCACCGATTGGCCGCACCCCGAGAAGCAATCCCGCGACTTATACCGGAACATTCACTCCTATTCGAGAGCTTTTCGCTGCTGTTCCCGAAGCTAGGGTGCGTGGTTATCCCCAGGGACGCTTTTCTTTTAACGTAAAGGGGGGAAGATGTGAAGCCTGTCAGGGGGCAGGCTATGTTCAGATTGAGATGCAATTTCTGCCTAATGTCACCGTCGCCTGCGAGGTATGCAAGGGGAAAAGATATAACCGGGAAGCGCTGGAAATCTACTTTAAAGGGAAAAATATCGCCGAAATTTTGGATATGACGGTAGACGAAGCCTTGCTTTTCTTCGACCATATCCCTAAAGTTAAACACAAGCTGGAAACCCTCCGGGACGTAGGTTTGGGGTATATTTGCCTGGGTCAGCCGGCACCGACCCTTTCTGGAGGCGAGGCCCAGCGAGTAAAACTGGCTACTGAATTATCCCGCCGCTCCACAGGCAAAACGCTTTACATACTGGATGAGCCGACTACCGGGCTTTCCTTTTCAGATATTGCCTGCCTCCTAAAGGTACTCCAGCGCCTGGTGGATTACGGAAACACGGTAATTATAATCGAGCACCACCTGGATGTGGTCAAAAATGCCGATTGGGTCATTGACCTTGGCCCTGGAGCCGGTGATGAGGGTGGCTACCTCGTGGATGCTGGCACACCTGAAGAACTGACTCAAAACGATGCCTCTTTCACTGGACGGTATTTACGTGCTATATTATCAACGCCTCACGAAAAGGTATTGACATGAAATCAAAGCTCAACAGAGAGGAAATCCTCGATTCCATCCACGGCAATGTCCAGGATAAAAACATGATTAAGCATATGCTGGCCACCGAGGCCATTATGCGGGCATTGGCCAGGAAGTTGGGAGAGGATGAAGATGAGTGGGGCATTACCGGGCTCATCCACGATATAGATATGGAACTGGTTGAGGGTGATATGAGCAGCCACAGCAGATTGAGCGCCGACATTGCCCACGAGCTTGGAGCCAGTGCGCCTATGGTGCATGCTATCTTGAGCCACAACGAAGCTCATGGTGTTCCCCGGGAAACAAAATTGGATAAGGCCCTTTTCTGTGCTGACCCGCTGAGTGGCCTGATCACTGCCGCTGCTCTGGTCCGCCCTGATAAACTGGGCGGACTGACTACTAAATCAGTAATGAAGCGCTTTCGCGAAAAAAGCTTTGCGGCCGGAGTCAACAGGGAGCAAGTGGCTGAGTGCCAGAAAATCGGACTGGAACTGGAAGAGTTCATGAGCCTGGGAATCGAAGCGATGAAAGGAGTCGCCCCAGAGCTAGGACTATGACGTTTTCGAATTCTGTAGTGCGACTCTTCAGAGTCGCGCATCACGAGGCCAGAGCCTCACACTAAATTTCTGAACATATCTTATTTAGGAGTAGCACCACGGCGGTCATGATTTCGGATTCGGCATATGCCCCACCAGCCGAATAGCGTAAACGTTCAGGCCTGGATTAATTTTCCCCACCCTCATAACCAGATTCCTATTGCAAAAAGATTGACGCGTTTGGTATAGTTGACTATATTTGGTTATGCTTGGAGCTCGAATTTCTTGGCCAGGTAGGGAAGGAAGTAGGTATGGTAGCAAGAAGAAAAATCGCTCATGGAAGAAATAGAACCACCACACAAAAAGTCAGAAACGCTACCTAAGAGCGGAGACATATACAAGGCCCTCTTAGCATACTCCCGGGATGCCATACTGGGGGTGAATCGCAAAGGGACAATCCTGTTCTGGAATAAAGGCGCAGAGCAAATCTTTGGCTACTCAAGCGAAGAGATACTGGGCCAGCCAGTAATTAAGTTGATTTCGCAGAAACACAGAGAGGCTCACACACTGGTGCTGCGGGCTTTCTTAAGCGGAAATTGCGGCAAAACAGGGCGCATCGAAGGCGAAGCGTTAAGGAAAAACGGCTCTACATTCCCCATCGAATTGTCTTTGTCTATTGAGCAGCGAAGCGACAAATTCTGGGGACTTATCGTCGGCAGAAACGTCACCGATCGCAAACACATGGAACAGGCATTAAGTGAAAGCGCAGAACACTACTGCAATCTTTTTGAGAATTGCCTGGAAGCAGTTTTTTCTGCGAACATCCAAGACAATAGTGGAGCAGGTAACAAGGCGCTTGAGAAACTGTGTGGCTGCTGTCTGGAAGAATTGAACAGGCTGAAGCCAGCAAAAATCCTCCCTCCAGAAGGCAGAGAATGTCTTTCCAAGCAAGTAGAAAGGATATTGAGTGCGAATGAACCTGTATCCAGTATAGTTCATGAGATTTTTACGAAGGATGGCAAAAGAATACTGGTAGAGCAGTATCTGAATTTCCTTAACAGCAAAGACAAATTTGCGGAATTTCAGGGCTTCCGCAGTGACATCGCGGAGCGCGATAGAACGGAAGAACAATTGAAGAGTTCCTTTATCGACCTGGCAAAAATCGTTTCTCGTGTCATCGAATCGTGTGACCCTTATACGGCGGGGCATCAACAGAGAGTAGCTGAACTAGCCTGTCTTGTAGGTGAGAATATGGGATTGGCTGAGGACGTAGTTGACAGGCTCTATCTCTACGGATTGCTCCACGACATCGGCAAGGTGTCCATTCCCAAGAGCATTCTTACCAAGCCCGGTGAACTAGCTGATGAAGAATGGGCCCTTATCCGTGCCCATACGAAACAGGGCTATAGCATATTGAAAGATGCCAATCTTCCCTGGCCAATAGCCGACGTAGCGCTGCAACACCACGAACGACTGGATGGATCGGGTTATCCTGATGGTATCACGGAGGAAGGGCTGGGTCTGGAGGTGAGCATTCTTGCGGTCTGCGATGTGGTGGAGGCCATGAGCTCCCATCGTCCTTATCGGCCAGCAAGAACCACGACGGACGTTCTACGAGAGCTGAAAGACGGCAGGGGCAAGAAGTACAATGCCGGTGTAGTAGATGTTATGCTGCCGATGATTGAAAGCGGGGAATTCAGGTCTACGTGGAACTGTAGAAATTCAAAGAGCACAGCTACATAAGGTTCAATTCCTCGACGACTTCAAGAAAGGTCTCAAAGGGCCTACACTTAAGATTGATGTCTCTGCAATATGCCAGTAAATCGCCTGTGGCAAAAACATGGTGAGCGAACTTCGCCGGAGCGACATCGGAATCGCCATTTCCGACATACACTACCCTGTATCCTAGCTTCAGAAATGATTTTATATATGCCTCCTTGAAGCCGTCGTCCCGTCTTTTGCCATCTGGCCCTACGTATTGAACTTCCATTCCTTCAGGGTGAAAGGAGGCTTGTGCAGCATGCACTTCGGCCTCTCCCAAACCCAGGTCCTTGAGCACGGCCCTAATGTAGAAATCCAGACCATTGCTCACAATGACCAATCTGAAGCATTTACCCTGACAATAATTCACCAGTTCGTGAAATCCGGCTCGCACCTTAACCTCGCCTTTTAGAGATGCAAGTAAAGTGCGCTCATCGGCTTTGATCATGGCAAAGGCCCTGGTATTGAACTCCCCAACTGATATCTTATGCTCCTTATAATTGCGTAGCAGTTGTCGCCAATCTCCCTGAGCGAAAGCGTCCAACAGAAGGAAGCTAATATCTTTTTCGGTAATCGTACCGTCGAAATCACATTGAACTAAGGTCTTCACTGTTGACATTTCACCGTCAATATCCCCATTTCCTTTACGGGCTCCCTACTCGTTTTAACAACCAGAGACAAATATAGTTAGATTAGCATACTACGTCACGAAGATAAAGGCTAAGCTCTCTCTCCCAAGATTTAGATTGACAGCGTCCACTTCGGAAGTTATCATTTATTCTTCGTGGGAAGCACAGAACATAACCCGGCCCTTGCTGAAGTAGCCGACGCTTTTCTATCACATCTACCGCCAGAAGAAAGAGGAAAAGTACAGGCAGAGATATTCAAATTCGTCAGATGGCTGGGCTCATCCAGGCAAGTCAAGGACATCAGCCCTGTGGATGTGGCTAGCTATGGCGAGCAAATTATCCCATCGGCGGCTAAACCCGTCAAATCCTTTCTCACGTATATCCGGAAACAGGGATTCAGCAGCATGAGTCTGGCCCCCCACCTCAAGGCGAAGAAAACCTCTGCAAAAACAGTGGCTGTCTGGCAGGGCGGTCAGGTCCCGGTCACATTAACCGCACAAGGCTACGCAAAATTAGAGAAGGAATTAGCTGACCTAAAAGGTCGACGTTCGCGGGTCATTGAAGAAATACAAACGGCAGCCGCTGACAAGGACTTTAAGGAAAATGCCCCCCTGGCAGCAGCTAGAGAGCAAAAATCACACTTGGAGGGGCGCATCAAAGAGATAGAGTCAATCCTGAATCAGGCTAAGATAATTGGGGAAGGCCAGGACACGACCAGGGCAAAATTCGGAGACACGGTGGTGCTTCGTGATTTATCCTCGGGTAAGGAGTTCAGCTATACTTTAGTCGACCCCCGAGAAGCAGGTCCAGCTAAGGGCAAACTCTCTGTTGCTTCTCCCTTGGGCAAAGCAATCCTAGGCAAAGAACCAGGGCAAACGGTCGAAGTTGCTGCTCCTGCTGGTGTCTTCTGTTGCCGCATTGAAAGCATTATGGCCCCGTCGTCGAAAGGTAGACTGAGCCCGCAGTGACACAAGGGACTCACGGGTGCCGATGAGCAAGACAGGACTCAGGCCGCACTAATCTCCGTCAGGTTCGCCTCCGGAATGATTTTCAGGTTTGTCGATTCGTCTCACGTGTGGCATAATAAATTAAGTCGCAGGAAGCGGAGGGATCGCATAGTGGTCTAGTGCGGGCGCCTGCTAAGCGCTTACTCCGAGTTAAATCGGGGTCGAGGGTTCGAATCCCTCTCCCTCCGCCAAGAAGTCAAAAACATGTTAATCACGAGCATCCCCTTGCCGAACCAAAATGCAGGGCTATCTATTACCTAAAGACTATAAATTGCCTGCCCGATCCAGGCAACGCTTCCACCGGGTATTTACCCAGCGCCGCAGTGCCTCAACCTGCTCTTCGGTAATACCCTTGAACCTTCCTTGTTCCACGAGATACTCTCTCAATGGCTTCAGGTTACCCTTCTTGGCAATGGATTCACTCGCCGAAGTGAGGCGGAAAACCCCATCCTCAACCTCATAAAGTATCACCCACCCCGTTTCCACCGCGAGCTTGCCGATGCTGACAGTATTGTTGAAAGGGAATGACCATCCCGGGGGGCAAGGTGTGTACACATGTATGAACCTAGTCCCTCGTATGGCCCTGGCTTTTTTGACTTTTTCGTAGAGGTCCAGGGGATAGGAAGCATTTGCGGTAGCAACATAAGGGACGCCATGCGCCTCCATTATGGTCGCGATGTCTTTCGGATTCTGTCGCTTGCCCAGAATCGGCGTAGTGCCTGAAATTGCACCCGGTGGTGTGGAGCCTGAGCGCTGATTACCAGTATTCATGTAGCCTTCGTTGTCGTAGCAGATATAGAGAAAGTCTGTCTGTCTTTCTGCAGCAGCACTCAATGCCTGGATTCCTATATCGTGTGTCCCACCATCACCCGCAATAGCCAGCACGGTTAACCCTTCTTTCCCCAGGGCTTTCAAGCCGGCAACCAGGCCGGTGGCCGATGCCCCAGTAGTGGCAAATGGTGTATTCACACAGGGCACAGTAACGGACGTTACGGGATACATGCCATGCAGCACTGTGAGGCAGCTGGCCGGCACCGTCACAATAACTCGCCCTTCCAGTGCTTTCAGGATGTGACGATAGGCGAGCGACAAAGCACAGCCAGGGCAGGTTCTGTTGCCCGGCAGCAAGTACTCTTTTTCGGTCAAATTGACGGCGTTAGCCTTCATCGGTCAAGCCTCTCAAATAGCACATATCCATTCAGGATATTCTCTGGTTAAATCACCTTCCTTCAGTGACAGCAGCGATTTATTTACCGCTTCTGCCAACTCTCTGGCTTTAACGTCACGACCACCCAGCCCAACGATGAAGTTCCGTATGACCGCTCTCACCGAACTCCCGTAAAGGGCCGATTTTATCTCCGAGCAAGTGGCCCCTTCCAAACCATAGCTGATATTCTTGTCAAAAATCACAATAACGCGGGATTTTTCCAGCGCCTTTACCACATCTGCCTTGGGAAACGGCCTGAACACCCGCAATCCCAAGACGCCCACCTTATGTCCTGCCTCTCGAAGGATGTCCGCGGCTACCATGGCCTCCATTACCAAGCTGCCCATGGCCACAATGACTATGTCAGCGTCATTCAGTCTGCTTTCCCAAAGCGTATTAGCGTAGCTTCGGCCAAACAATTCGCCGAATTCCTGACCGACCTTGATTATCGTTTCTCTGGAGTTCTGCAACGCCTCCTGGAGAAGATACCGCAGTTCCATGTATCCGTGGCAGAGCACGCCTTCGGCGTTAACTCTGGGATTGGCAAAGGTCACAAGGTTGTAATTCTTCGGGTTGTTCGGGTCCAGTGTCGTGTGTGGTTTATACGGGGGCAGAAATCTGTCCACATCCTCCTGCGACGGCACATTCACCGGCATTTCGGTATGAGATAAGACAAAACCATCGTAGCAGACCATAACCGGGACATAAATTGACTCGGCAATCCTATAAGCCTGGATTATCGAGTCCAGTATCTCCTGATTGTTTCGAGCGTATATTTGTATCCAACCGGTATCTCGCTGGGAGACAGAGTCCTGCTGGTCATTTAGCACATTCCAGGGTGCTCCAATAGCACGGTTCACGCAGGCGAGGACCACGGGAAGACGCGCCCCGGCGGCCCAATGTAGCATCTCATGCATGTAGGCCAGGCCGTGCGAACTGCTGGCAGTGAAGGTTCTGGCCCCCACCATAGAAGCTGAAGTGCACACGGCGAGGGCACTGTGCTCACTTTCAACGGCAATGTACTGAGCATCCAGTTCGCCTTTTTCGACAAATTCCGATAGCCTTTCGGTGACTGGTGACTGGGGTGTAATAGGATAGGCAGCAATTACCTGAACCCGGCTGAGTTTTGCCCCTTCAGCCGCGGCATGATTGCCATCCAGTATCCGAGTGTTGCTCTTTTTGGCCATCTTTTTGTTCGCCAATATCGCCTAATCCGTCTCATCGAGACAAAATCACTGTTCACGTACCATGGTTATGGCGTCTGCTGGACATATCTCCGCGCATATTCCACAGCCTTTGCAGTATTCCATATTAATCTGGATGGGTATGGTTTTGGTGACAACTGCATCTGGACAGTAGAGCCAGCACAGAAAACAAGCGGGCTTGTTCTGTCTAGCTACGACACATTTTTCCGGGTCTATCACTGGAAACGAGTCGCGCCATTCGCCAGTTTTGCCTGCTTCGCCAATGGCCGGTGACGATTCACCGCATATGTGTTGGCAATCCCTGGTTCCCATGCTCCGTAGTTACCTTATTCTTTCGAGTCTAGTTATCTCGTAGGTCTGCGCGATTGCGGCAAGATTAATACCCGCCTGGCTGTCTGAGAATCTTTCTCTTATTGCCTTTTCCATACTTGCCATGCTTACTGCTTCGGTAGCGCGGATAAACGCACCCAGTATCGCTGTATTCACGACCGTTACGCCCGCGACTATCAGTCCCAGGCCTGAGCATACCTTAGTAGCGTCAGCGGCAGCAATGTTGAAGTCGCCCCAAAGGTCAAGCTCCTTCGGATGCCTCCAGGAGTTCACGATGAGCCACCCTCCTCTAACCAGCCCGCTAGTTACCTCGTCGTATTTTAGCAGGGTATGGTCCAGAACGACCACAACATTGGGATTTTCTACCTGGGATACGACCATGATGGTCTGCGGGCCGATCCTGGTTGAGGCACTGATGGGAGCACCTCGCCTTTCGGCACCAAATGATGGGGCAGCAGTCACCCCTTTATAGCCTTCAAGATAGGCCGCTTGCGCCAAGATTTTGGCTGCTGTTATAGCTCCCTGACCACCTCGCCCATGCCACCTGACTTCATAATAGTCTTGCATCCACAAATAATATCTTTATGATTCCGTCAATCTTAAGAAACTACCGTTTCCTATTTCGAAGGTTAGAGTTATATACTATCGCTCATTAGCTACTTATGTCAAATACGAGTCACACGGTAAAATGAGAAGGAGTCAACTCTATTTTTTCTTCTCACTTTTCCTTTCGGCCTTAATGAAGCAAATCGTCAACAAAATAGAGTTGACCCCTTTTTTAGAATTCCATCAGCTTTTCGCCCCCATCCAGCAGCTCTCTTGCCCTTTCCAGACTTTCAGCTTCAGCATAGATGCGGACCAGCGGTTCTGTGCCGGAAAAGCGGATGAGCAGCCAAGACTCATCGCCAACGAAGAAGCGAAAACCATCAACAGTATCTGCCTTGGCCACCTTGGAACCGCCTATGCTGGTCGGAGGGCTCGAGCTGAGTCGATGCAAGATTGTCTTGCGCTTAGCTGCGGAGATACGAAAGTCCCTGCGGTCATAGTAGTGAGGCCCGACCTTGCTGTACAGGTAATCCAGAAGCTGAGACGGTGTCTTTCCTGTTTTTGCCATAAAATCAAGGAAGTAGAGTCCGGCAAGTATGCCATCTCTCTCCGGGACATGACCACGGAAGCCATATCCACCACTCTCTTCCCCACCAATAATGGCATTTCTTCTCATCATCAAGGGAGCAACATACTTGAAACCTACTGGCGTTTCATAGACAGGCACTCCAAAGAGCTTCCCCAGGCGGGAAAGCATCATGGTGGAAGTCAGCGCCCTCACCATGGCACCACGCTCACCACGGACTTCCAAAAGATAGAGACAAAGCAACGCAAAAACCTGATGCTGGGTCAGAAACTGCCCTCTTTCGTCTATGATACCAATGCGGTCGGCGTCTCCATCGGTGGCTAACCCTACGTCAGCTTTTTTCTCAACGACCAGACGGGAAAGTCTGGTCAAGTTCTTGGCAATTGGCTCGGGGCGAATTTGAGGGAACAAAGGGTTTCTTTCAGCGTTGATTTCAGTGATTCTCAGGTTACCACCTTGGAGCACTGCCTTCAAATAGCCAATACCAGCACCGTACATGGAGTCAACTATGATGTTCAACTTCCGGCGGCGCAACTCTGCTATATCCATGAGGTGACTGAGGTGCTCGAAGTAAACAGGAGAGGGATCCAGGTAGTCAACAACCCCTCTTTTTAGGGCTTTGTCCAGAGCAAGCCTTGCCACATTTTCTCGCCGCCGAGTGAGGGAAACAATATTCTTTTCTATCTGTGAAGTGACCACTTCTGGAGCGCTAGCCCCATCCTGAGATTTGTATTTGAATCCGTTCCACGAACCAGGGTTATGGCTGGCCGTTATCACAATGGCCCCGGCGGACTTAGTAGCCGGGACAGCAAAGCTCACCACCGGAGTAGGGGCTGGTTTGAGGCAGAGGTGGACTCTGATATCATTGCCGGCTATCACCTCAGCAGCGGCGGCAGCAAAATCCTCAGAGGCGAACCGAGTATCATAGCCAATAACCAGACCTCGTTTATCAAGTCTACTTTCCTTGAGATATTCTGCTACGGCCTGAGCACATAGGCGCACGTTGTCGAAGGTGAAATCCTCAGCGATAATCCCTCGCCACCCGTCAGTGCCGAATTTGATTGGATTAGTCACAATGACCTGTGCGCTCCATTGTATTCAAAGCAGTGGTAGTCAGAACGATTCCAGATTTTTGTCAGAGTTCCAAGCCGACTCTAGGACAACGCCATTCCTATTTCACGAAGTCCGATTGCATTTCCGGCGCGCCATCCCTTGTGCGAACGTGCCCGGACAGCACCTATCATCAGAGAGGGCCGGAACTCAGGCCATGTCTGGCTAACCTCTCCACAGGCCCTGCGACCATTGCAGGAGACGTACCACCGGGTCGAGGAGCACCTCCCTGACAATTGCACGCAGAAAATCGTTCTTGGCTATGAAGTCGGCTATGGGCGGACTGACTCTATAATAAGCCTCTACGAATAGCGAACCCAGTGCACTCTTCAATAATACCTGATCTCGGAAATCGCGCAATGTATCAAGCTCGGCAGCGGTTTCTGTGCCATAAGCCGCGGTCGCAATAAAGCAAAGGGCCCCCATCGGTGCGTAGAAGCCAATATCGTCGAACCGCACTTCTGCCCCGTCGTGCCAGTCAGTTCCCCAGAGACGGATCCTTGTACAATTCGCCCCCATCGGCGACTGCATCAGGCCACTCACCTGCGCATAGCCATTGTTCGTGTCGTTGGTGGATAGTATCGTCGTCGAACTTAGCTGGGTACCATTCACTCCCGCCCAGAAGTCAATACCGATGATGCCAGTGACTTCGCCCGACACACGTATCCATCCCCAGGCCTCAAATGTCACCGGCATAGTGAGATTTCCTATACACAACCACTCGGTAAGGGTATCGTTGCTACCTGTGATCCGGGCAGACCAATTGCCCGCATAGATCGGTCCGGTATCCACGCGCGCGGCGTCTCCGGTAACGTTCCACGCAGAAGGGACTTCTCCTTCACCCTGTTCAAAGTCCCCATTCGAGACCATTCCGGCTGCGCCTACGTAGCCGGAGGGCAAGACGACCAAAACCCCAGTCATAATTAGTAAGCTTGCCAGCATGACTCTGAAATGCTTATTCATGTTCTACCCCCTCTGGTAACAGTCCAATTCTTCCAAAATTCTAGCTCCTAGCTAACATTATATTATACCCCGCACTACCAAGATTTTTCAAGAAACGAGTCAACACTTGTAAGAAGTTGGCAAACTGGGTAAGAAGGACTCAGCCTTACGCCACTCTGTTAATAGGAAACTGATAAGCTGTAAGACTCTTGAAGTGAGTTCAGGGGGATTTTGCCTGTTATCGAGTGCACTGTACAGACAGCACTTCTAACAACTGAATAGTGGAAGGAAGGAAAACTTCAGACATTTGACGACAAACTTTTCAGTCTGTCGACCGACCTGGGAATCATCAAGCTTCTGCTTATGACTCCTTAGAAAGGAGGTGATTCAGCCACACGTTCCCGTACGGCTGCCTTGTTACGACTTCGTCACAGTCACCAACCCCACCTTAGGCGATTGCCTCTTGTTAAAGTTAGCCCATCGACTTCAGGTGTTGCCGGCTCCCATGGCGTGACGGGCGGTGTGTACAAGGCCCGAGAACGTATTCACCGCAGTATAGCTGACCTGCGGTTACTAGCAACTCCGACTTCATGCAGGCGATTTCAGCCTGCAATCCGAACTGAGGACGATTTTCGAGGATTAGCTCCGGATCGCTCCTTGGCAACCATCTGTATCGTCCATTGTAGCGTGTGTGTAGCCCAGGACATAAAGGCCGTGCTGACTTGACGTCATCCTTTCCTTCCTCCTTGCTGTACAAGGCAGTCTCCTATGAGAATTTAACATAGGACAAGGGTTGCGCTCGTTGCGGGACTTAACCCAACACCTCACGGCACGAGCTGACGACAGCCATGCAGCACCTGTGACAGCTCCTGACTGGATACAGGTCGTCTGCCTTTCGGCTTCCTACTTCTGTCATGTCAAGCCCTGGTAAGGTTCTTCGTGTAGCATCGAATTAAACCACACGCTCCGCTGCTTGTGCGGGCCCCCGTCAATTCCTTTGAGTTTCAGCCTTGCGGCCGTACTCCCCAGGCGGGACACTTAAAGCGTTAGCTTCGACACAGAAAGGGTCGATACCTCCTATATCTAGTGTCCACCGTTTAGGGCGTGGACTACGCGGGTATCTAATCCGCTTCGCTCCCCACGCTTTCGAGCCTCAGCGTCAGAAACAGCCTGGAAAATCGCCTTCGCCACTGGTGTTCCTCCCGATATCTACGCATTTCACCGCTACACCGGAAATTCCATTTCCCTCTGCTGCTCTCAAGTTCCTCAGTATCAGATGACGCCTTCTGATTGAGTCAGAAGATTTCACATCTGACTTGAGGAACCGCCTACGCTCCCTTTACGCCCAGTAAATCCGAATAACGTTCGCCTCCTACGTATTACCGCGGCTGCTGGCACGTAGTTGGCCGAGGCTTATTCCCTGGGTACCGTCGAGATTCTTCCCCAGGAAAAGAGGTTTACAACCCGAAGGCCTTCTTCCCTCACGCGGTGTCGCTGGGTCAGGCTTTCGCCCATTGCCCAAGATTCCTTGCTGCTGCCTCCCGTAGGAGTTGGGGCCGTGTCTCAGTCCCCATCTGGCTGGCCATCCTCTCAGACCAGCTACCGATCCTTGCCTTGGTAGGCCATTACCCTGCCAACTAGCTAATCGGACGCAAGCCCCTTTTGGAGCACCCGAAGGCTTTAGTAACCAAGCATCCGCTTAGTTACCACATGGGACATTAGCCCGCCTTTCGGCGCGTTATTTCCCACTCCAAGGCAGGTTACTTACGCGTTACTCAGCCGTTCGCCACTAGGTTACGATCCGAAAACCATAACCCCGTTCGACTTGCATGCATAAGGCGCACCGCCAACGTTTATTCTGAGCCAGGATCAAGCTCTCCACTTAAAACCTTCCTTCCACTATTCAATTGTTAAAGTACCAACACGCCCATATTCTACAAGAATTCTTTTTCCTCTGTCAACTTTTTCCCTCGACCCCAAGGTAAAATAATACACCAGTCCGCCTGCTAAGGCAAGTTTGACATCAAGGAAATTTTCCATTATATTCTGTAATGAATCCATTACGAGGCCCCGTGGTGTAGCGGTCTAACATGCCACCCTGTCACGGTGGAGATCAGGGGTTCAAATCCCCTCGGGGTCGCATTCATAATGCTCAGTCCGGCAGTCCCTCACGCTGGACATAAAAGAAAAACCTAAATTCAAATGTCTATTGTAGGCCAAACTGAGACGGACTTTGTTTTTGAAGACCATCACATTGAAGTCCCGTGCGAGAATTAGGGCAAGACAGAACCTGTGACCCTCTCTTGCCCTGTATTTATCGCATTCAGCTTCTTAGACCGAAGAAACCTGGGATTTACAGAAGCAGATCGTTATTAAAAGAATCGCTTATGGTCGGCTTCTGCATCAGGCAGTTAGCCTTGGCGTAGTCAAAACCTTCTTCAATCGTAACATCTGCAACACTTGGAATATTATCGTATTTGTCAGCTTTGCTCACCAGCATGCCCTGGTCAACGAAGTAATAAGTAAACTGGCCGTTCCCCCACGAGTCATCTTCATAGGACAGCCCGCTTTCCGAGCAAGCCATATTAATGACCCTTCCCGGAGCCTGCAGGTCAGTCATACCACCGGCAAGACAACTATCAAATATGAAAATGATCCTTGAGGTATCGAACCCAGTGAACCAATCCTCTAGCTGCCCATCCCATATGGCAATGAAGTTGCCCGATGGATCACCGTCGTGGCTGACAATTGCCTCATCAGTTCTTTCCCTGTCGCCATCGTCTGCCACGCCCTTGGTGCCATGCCCGCTGAAGAAGAAGACAACTTCGTCGCCGACCACTGCTTTCGACTTGATGTCGTTAATAGCATCCCGAGTCGCATTGAAACTGGCATCCATATCCAGAAGTAGATGAATATTACTCGAGCTATAACCATAGAGTGTAGTCAGCGCAGTATATATGTCCTGTGCATCATCATCGCAATATTGAAGGTCATTTACCGTACCCGGGTAATCGGAAATACCGACTATGACGGCATATTTAGCTCCTGAGCTTGGCTCACCCAGAATGCCAGTGGCTGCCTGCTTAACTGGCTTGCCTACACCAGCAGGCTTGCCCTGAAGGGTGACCTTTTTGGCCAACTCGACATCAGTGGCTGGCAATGGCTTATCCATATCGGGTTTAGCAAGCACGGCTGGTGTTATTAGCACCAGGACCAGCACCGCCACCAAGATAGCAACTACTACTTTCTTCATTTGGGCACCTCCTCAATTTGTTTGACGCCTGGACGTTTATTCTAGCACCTGGACTTGCCCTGTCAAGCGTCTGTCGCCAGCTTAAGAGTCGGGAGGTCACGAGTTACTATTTCGTCGGATACCTTTCTACTATTTATACCTAGTTAGCGGTCAGGATGATTATTGACCCCTGTCTAGATAGCGGTCCTTCCGAGATAAATCAATACGATAACGATGATGAGCAAAAACCAGTATAGAGCAGGAACCGGTCCCCACCACGTTTTGTGCCACCAGATTTTTCCTTTGCGGAAGTTTTTGATCCCATAATGTGGATTCAGGACAAACCACAGGAGGTCCTCCAAAAAGACCATGCCGACATAGAACCCAAGCAACAGACTTTCTAACTGCCAACTCCAGGGAACGAAAAACAACGGCACATGAACTATTGCGATCAGGAATAGGGTCATAAAAAAGTGGTAGCCGGTTATCGGAAGTCCACCCGTTAACTTGACGAGGCGCCCTGTTTCTATACGCCAGCACGGTAGCTTGGCTGCCCAGCCATCCTTGCCTTCGATTTGTATTTCCCAGAAAGCAAGCAGAAAAGCCAAGAAAATCATGAAAATGATTAATCCTGCAATCATCACTACCTTCCTCCGTACTTTGCGGCTAGTTTACCATCTTCCAACCCGTTTTGGTGAAACGACCTGTAACAGGAGAATGATTAGTGTTGCGTTGGGGGAGGGTGCATTAAGCGGCCATCTCATCAGCGATAGAGCGCATGCTGAGAGTGACGAAGAAATGACTGAGCTGAAGCGCACAACGGCGATAACCAGCTGTTCCGGATGATAACGGGTCAGCTCAACCAGTGATTAGTCGGTTACTCAAGTTCTTCTTCAGCGAACCGCCTGACTGTCGTCAAGCCATTGGACTCGATTCTCGCCATATACCAGAAGCGAAAGGCATCATTGGTGGGTTCTTTGTCCACGACACCGAGCTGGCCTCTATAGGGTGAGGGAGAATTGGCACCGATCTTCACTTTGCTGCCTTTCTTGAACTTTGGCACTCTCCTACCATACCCACGGGGAAGATCGTACTCCCTGCGTTTAATCGGGTCAGACAGGATGGCGTAAGCCTCATTTATCTCTTCCATTTTTTTGTGGGCTTCGTCGCTTATCCCATTCCTGTCCGGGTGGCATTGAAAAGCCATCTGGTGATATGCTCTTCTTATTTCCTCTGCGCTGGCATCTGGCTCAATGCCCAAGACTTCGTAGTAATCTCGCTCAGTTTGCCTTCCGCACGTAATGACTCCCATGGGAACTATTATACTGCTATCCAAGGGACAGTCAATAGGTTTTTTGTACTATGTCCAAGTCATACTTTTGTACTATCTCCAAGCCATACTGCAGAACCAAGAAGCAACACTACGTCTTTTGGCGCAGCGGGACAATATTCAACCTTCGATTGCCCGAGCTATGCGATATGGACTAGTGTTCATTTCAACCTGCTTCGGATAGCGTCACTTTTTTGGCTCTCTGAGAGTATAATTACTGTTGGTAGGCTAGTCTTTCCATGATTCTTAGAGAAACCTATGCGCTCAGCATATTGTCCAAATCACAAGTCTTCGACTATGCGGTCAACCCGTACGTTGGGTGCCAGCACGCTTGCACCTATTGTTACGCTCGTTTTATGAAGAGGTTCACCGGACACAAAGAGCCGTGGGGTGAATTTGTTGATGTGAAGATCAATGCCCCGGACTTGTTGAGGCACGAGATAGTTGAGAGGCCGCCCAGCAGAGTATGGATAAGCGGGGTGTGCGATCCCTATCAACCACTCGAAAGAGAGTACGAACTGACAAAAGAGTGCCTTAAGATACTGATTCAACATGATTGGCCTGTCACAGTCCAGACCAAATCTCCACTTGCGTTACGTGACATAAACCTACTCAGAAGAGGCGCTGAGATCGAGGTCGGGTTGTCAGTTGCTAGCGCCGACGACGAGATAAGAAAGTTGTTTGAACCAGGTGCGCCATCTATTAGAGAAAGGATCGGAGCACTCGAGGAGTTGCATCTTGCCGGCGTTAGGACCTATGCCATGATCGCGCCAGTGCTTCCCGGGGCGGAGGAACTTCCTGACCAACTCAGCGGGAAAGTGGATTACGTGCTGGTTGACAGGATGAACTACCACCATGGCGATTGGGTGTATAGAAAATACCATCTCGAAGATGCCATGAGCTATGATTTCTTCTACTCAAAAGGCAAAGTACTTGCCAGTGCCTTTTCCAAACAAGGCATCGAATGCCGGGTGCTATTCTGATGACAGCTTGTGAACACCTTTATTTCTTGATAATCCTGGGTGGTGGGACGCCTGCGCCTCTCGGCCAGCAAAGAATTCGCCCAAGATGTCACGGCACTTACTTCAATATGGGATGGCGCTTGCGGCACTGGATGAGATAAATGATGATCACCTGCATAACGCACTCGTTTGAATGAGAGTGTTAAGGAATCGCCTCTGCGAGGATAGAGCATCAGCTTCAATGCTATAATGTCTCCGAATCGGTCTCGGAGGTGGCAATGGAAAAGTCAATAATTATCATTGGGGCGGGCATTACGGGTCTGTCTGCCGGGTGCTACGGACAGATGAATGGCTATCGCACCTCTATCTTTGAGATGCATGACAAGACTGGCGGGGTATGCACCGGCTGGAAACGCAAGGGCTATACCATTGACGGCTGTATGCACTGGCTGGTAGGCACAAGTCCGGCAAATAACTTCTACCATATTTGGGAAGAGCTGGGGGTGGCACCGGGGTGGAATGTCGTTGACCACGAGCAATATATAAGTATTGAAGGAGAGGGAGGCAAGGTCTTTACTGCATATGCTGACATTGACCGTCTGGAGCAGCATATGAAGGAGCTTGCCCCCGAGGACAAGGATGTTATCGAAGAACTTGCCAAAGGGGCGCGTGACTGCAGCCGCGTGAAGATGCCGATAGAAAAAGCCCCTGAGCTATATGGTCCTATTGACGGACTCAAGATGATGTTCACCATGTTTCCTTCGTTAAGGTTCATGAGAAAATGGAGCAAGGTCTCGTCTCATGATTTTGCTGGGCGTCTCAGGAATCCCTTTCTGCGCCAAGCTTTTTCCCTGGCATTTGTTGCTGACTTTGCTGATTTCCCTCTGCTGTTCATGCTTATGACTCTTGCCTGGCTGCACAAGAAGGCGGCCGGTTATCTCGTCGGCGGTGGCCTAGCGCTGTCCGATGCCGTTGAGCGTCGTTACCTGAGTTTAGGTGGCGAACTTCACTGCAAATCAAGGGTGGACAAAATCCTGGTGAAGAATGATAAGGCGGTCGGCGTGCGATTGGCTGATGGGACAGAGCACCGTGGCGACATCGTCATCTCCGCCGCCGATGGCCACACCACCATTTTTGACATGCTTGATGGAAGATACATCGATGAGGAAATCCGGGGTTATTACGATAATCCCAAGCTGTTTCCGCCGCTGGTATATATCGGCCTGGGGGTAGCTCGCTCGTTCGACGATGTGCCCTCTTCAGTAGTCGGGACGAGCTTCCCTATTGACAAGCCGGTTATCATTGCCGGGCAGGAGCATAAGCGACTGGGCGTACAGATTTACAACTTCGACCCCACCCTGGCCCCAAAGGACAAGGCCGTATTAAAAGTCCAGTTCAATACTGACTACGATTACTGGAAGAACCTGAGGCAGGAGCCTGAGCGCTACAAGGCAGAAAAGGAGCGTATCGCCGAGCAGGTAATTACTGCGCTTGACCAACGTTTCCCCGGGCTAGCTGCCAAGGTGGAGATGCATGATGTTGCTACGCCTGTGACCTGGGAGAGATATACGAGCAACTGGCGAGGTAGCTATGAGGGATGGCTACCCACCACCCAGTCTGTGATGAAGCGCATGAGTAAGACCCTCCCCGGGCTGGATAACTTCTATATGGCTGGACAGTGGGTTGAGCCGGGTGGCGGCCTGCCCACGGCTGCGATGTCTGGTCGCAATGTGACACAGATAATCTGCAAGAAGGATAAGAGGCCATTCGTGACAACGATGGCATAATGTTGACCCTGTTCATCTCGGGTCATGAGAATGCACATGAAGCCACTACGAAAGAATTAGACTAGCTTCTCTTTGCCCTTCAATCTGATGGAAAGTGCACACTGCGATCTAATGTGCAACAACCCAGGTAACCGTGATCCATCTAGCTACACTACTGGTTTGCCACCAACTCTCGAACAGCCGGAATGGAAACAGTATTTCAGGGTCCTACTGCTGTCCTGAAATATCGGTAGCTTGACCATCTTGAGATACTGTTGTAGCTATTTACAGCATTCACCCGCCAGTAGTAGGTCGTGTTCCAGTTGAGTACCCCTCCGGGGACATCGCAAAAGAGGTCGGTTATCCCGGTCTCGTTAATTACTAAACTGGCGAAACTGGAACTGGTCGCTACCTGTATCCCGTAAGAAACCGCTCCGCTCGATGTATTCCACTCCAGCCTCGGCATTAAGCTAGGCACCATTGAACCAATCGCCGGCGCCTTTAATGTTGGTGCTGACGGTGGTGGTGGCAGGGTTGTGGCTGAAACTTCTTCGCAATAAGCAGAGTTTAATGTCCCCTTGTATGCCCTCACCCGATAGTAGCAGGCCGTACCAGCACTAAGAAAGGTATTACTGTAGCTGGTAACGCCGGCACCTACGGTGGCTATCTGAGAATAGGAACCAGAAGCCGCCCTTCTTTCTATCTTAAATCCAGTCTCGTCGCTGGAGTTGTCCTGCCAGGTCAGGTCTATCCGGGATGAGGATATAGTGGTCGCTACTAAGTCGCTCGGAGCGTTGGGGGGTGGTCCTGCCGCTGTCCTGAAATAGCGATAGCTTGACCACCTTGAGGTACTGTTATAGCTATTTACAGCATTAACCCGCCAGTAGTAGGTCGTGTTCCAGTTTAATATCCCTCCGGGGACATCATAGAAGAGGTCGGTTATCTCGGCCTCGTTAACTATCAAATTGGTGAAACTGGAACTTGTCGCTACCTGTATCCCGTAACAAACGGCCCCACTTGACGCATTCCACTCCAGCCTCGGCGCCAAGCCGGGCACCGTCGAACCACTGGCCGGCAACTTTAGCGTCGGTGCTGATGGTGGCGGCGGCAGGGTTATGGCTGAGGCTTCTTGACAGTAATCAGAGTTTAGTGTTCCCTTGTATGCCCTCACCCTATAGTAATAGGTGGTGCTAGCAACGAGACCTGCATTACTATAGCTGGTAACACCGGCTCCTACCGTCGCTATCTGAGAATAAGAACCAGAAGCCACCCTTCTTTCTATCTTGAATCCAGTCTCGTCGCTGGAGTTGTCCTGCCATGTCAGGTCTATCCGGGATGAGGATATAGCAGCCGCTATTAAGTCGCTCGGCGCATTGGGTGGGGGTCCTGCCGCTGTCTTGAAATAGCGATAACTTGACCAGCTCGAGGTGCTATCAAAGCTGTCCGCAGCGTTAACACGCCAGTAGTAGGTCGTGTTCCAGTTCAGTGTTCCTGGCGCTATATCGTAATAGAGGCCGGTCATCCCGGTCTCATTGACCAGTAAATTGATGAAGCTAGAAGTGGTGGCTACCTGTACTCCATAAGTGGCCGCTCCACTTGAAGCGTTCCACTCCAGCCTCGGAGTCAAGGTAGGTGTCGTCGAACCGCTGGCTGGGGACTTTAGTGCGGGTGCCGATGGTGGCGGTCCAGTAATAGTGAAGTCAGCATTGCTGGTGTCGGTATAAGCAGCATCGGTGGTGCTGGTTATCTTTATCCTGTAGTCAATCCCAGAAACCTGAGTGGAAGGTACTGCCCAGCTATAGGAGCCGGTGCCACCTGTCCCTATCGCCCTGCTGGAGCTAATCGTCCAGCTGAGAACCCCATCCTTAAAGAGCTCGATCTTTACATAAGGGCCAGGATTCCCAGTATACGTCCAACTTATTGTCCGGGTGCTCCCGGCAGCCCATGTCTCTACTCCATCGGGTGAGGTAATTGTGATTGTCGGTGGCGGCGGCGTAAGGGTTGTTGCCGAGGCCTGATTGGAATAAAGAGAATCGCCAGCGGCACTATATGCCCTCACGCGATAATAATAGGTGGTGCTGGCAGTAAGCTCGCTATTGCTGTAACTCGTGACGCCAGCGCCTACCGTGGCTATCTGGGAATAGGAGCCGGAAGCCACCCTCCTTTCTATCTTGAACCCAGTCTCATCATTGGAGTTGTCCTGCCAGGTCAGGTTAATCTGGGAGGACGATATGGTATTGGCTGTCAAGTTACTCGGGGCGCCGGGCACGGTGGGTGACGTTCCATAAATGTATCGGATGCCCGCTATATCATCGGTATGAAGAGCACGCTTTGTTGTGCCAGGGAAACCATAGCCGTACATTACTTTGGCACTATCTGCAGCATCGTATAGATCGTTCAGGCACAGGAAATGCCCGAATTCGTGCAGAGCTATGGTTTGGACATCAAACTGCCCTGACGGGGGCACTGTTGCCGTGCTCCACGTATAGTAGTCGTTAAATTCCATATCGCACTCTACTATATTATTGTTGCTCGGGTAGTACCAGACATGCGTCAGTGCGATAGTGCCCCCGCTCCCGAAGTTTCTCCAGAAAATTTCGTTGACCCCATCATATCCATAGGCAGCAGCAGCCGTGGTTCCCGTATAGCTAAAGGAAAACTGGGCGCCGGCGGCATTCCATGTTGCTGCGGCAGCCTGCACAGCGGCTCCTTCCCCGGCGCAATCGCCACAGTTTTCATTGACTCGATACTTCACCGCAGGAGCAGGGGGATGAGGCCAACAATAGCCTGCGTAAGAATACGGAAACGTAGCGACAGATAAACGGAAATCCAGTTCCCATTCTGGCGAAGCTTGACCCTTAAGGATATCACTTACGCGTTCCGTGAATCGGGCTAAAGGCAAGTCCCCCACTTTGTCTCCGGTAATCTTAAACTTACCCCGGAAGCCGCCGTAGACTTCAAACTGCTCTTCAGGAAACTGGAGTGCTGAATCTGCCACCTTAGGAAGCTGTGCCCTGGAAAGCTTCTTCAGAAACACCACTGCTTTCTCATCCTGGTCAAAGCTGGGCATGTCAGATACCCAATACCCCATGTCTTCAACCTCTCCACCGAGTAAGCTGACAGTAATCCTGTCTTGGCTTATCGACCCCTTCAGCCTTTCTTCCACCGAGAGGACCACCGAGGTGTAAATGCTGGTGTGCTCCTCATTCCAGTAACTAGTGCGTTCGACAACTGTCCCGACTATGATGGAGTCGGCACCATTAGTGACGCCCTGTAGAGGCGATTCTCCTGCCTCAGCTTGCGCTACCCCTGTGAATGATAAGGGCAATGTCAGACTGACAACTACAGTGAGTACAGAGAGAACTAACCGAGAAAATCGCCTCATGCCATCCGCCTCCTGGAGTCCTGGATTCTCAATCCCTTTTCCAACATAAATTGATGCATTGGCATATCGCCACCTGCGATTATTGTCCGGTCCCGACCATCATCAAATCCATAATATTCTTATGAAAACCATTATACGGCTGCCTGAGAACGAGTCAATAGGTCTTTTGTACTGTGTTCAAGCCAGGCTGCACAGTTAAGGAGCAACAACCCAGGCTTCTGTTGCCCGAGCTGCACATTCTGGACTGATGGTCATTTCCTGAGCTTATTTTGGATAGGGTCGCTCTCCAGTTCCCTGATGGCGTCGGCAGCGATCCAGCGGGCAGTCTTCGAGTCGAGCCGCTGAATCTCTTTCGCGGTGTTTATTGCGGCTTCATTCAGATTGAGGTTTCGTTTCCCTATGTTTCTAAGAGCCCAGTTCACCGCTTTCTTGACGAAGTTGCGCTCGTCAGTAGCCTCTCGAACTATTACAGGAAGCAATTCGGTGAATTTGTCGTCGCTTGCCTTCTTATCATGCCATGCCAGACAGGCTATCAGCGAGAAGGCAGCCCTTTTGACAAACTCTTCCTCCCGCTCAGACCAGTCAATAATCTTCTTCCAGGCTAACTGGTTCTTTTCAAAGAGGTTCATGCATACCTGGTCGCAGACATCCCATGAATTAATGCCTTTCACCCACTCCTCCATCTGTTCTTCACTGAGCTTGGCCGGGTCACCGACCATCGCAGCCACGATCCTCGCTTCAACTATTCCAGTCCACCATAAGTCCAGTGCCAGCTTGTGATCTCTACCTAGCTCTTTAGCCAGTTTCCTCATATCAGGAACCGAGACGCCCAATCTCTTCTCAACTGTCATCCCGTATTTAGCCATCCCCTTTAGCTGCTCCGGCTGAGCCTTGCCCTGAAGTCTGTCCAGCACATCTTTAACAGAAGCCACTGTTCCCTCCTATCTCATCACTTCAAAATGCGAAACACGCGCCATACAGGAATATACAAGTTCTTTGGACTGGGCAGGAGAGTAGAACGTGATGTATCTCCGCAATTCACCTTCTTGCTGAATAAACCGCCACAATCTTGTGTCACTAGATAATCAATAATCCGACCAACGTAACGGCAGCGATAGGTGGCAGAGCCGGCATCGGCTTCCCCTTTAAGAATGTCGCCTGAATCGCATAGACACTGACCAATCCCAGCAGTCCGAGTGCTGCAATAGTAGCGGCTGGCTTGAAGCCCTGGGCAAAATAAACGGAAGCTGTCAGCAAACAAGGAAAGGCAATGTCACCGCCGCCCAGTATGGAGTATTCTCTCTTGGCAGGATTCACCTCTATCATCTTCTCTTCATGTTTCTTCAAATTCGAGTTCCATTCGGAATAGTCTTTGGGAATGATCAGTGCCGGCAAGGCATTTACCTCCGATAGCCTGTCTGCCATCCAGAGCATAAATTTGAATCGAACCGCCAGGAAGTCATAGACCGCGAGCGCCAGAATAATAGCCATTGCTGTCCAGGGCGTAATAAAGCGACCGAAAACTGCTCCCAAACTACTAACCGCCAGAATCAATACCAGGTTATGCAACCAGACAAGTGGTATCAAGAACCAAAATGCTCCAAATGCGACTGCGATGCCGACAGCCAGCGGCAAGGGCACGTAGAAGACAGTTGCAATGAATGCGCCCCAACTGAACAGAAGGGCAAACAGGAGTCTGAGAAGAACTTTCAAGGCTGTAAGAGGAATCTTGTAGAGCGTAAGTCCAAGCACAGCCGCTGCCGCGAAAATATAGATCAAAATCGGCCCTAACGCTGAATGGGCTGGGACTTCGACAACATTCCCATCAGGTAATGTCACTTCCCCGGGCCACCAGTATATCGGCTCGGACGGCAAGGTCGGTATTTCTATATCATTTTCATCCAGGAATGGGTCTATACGGGGAGCGACGAGAAGGATGAGAATTTGAGCGACGACAAAAAGAAGAAGACCTAGATAGACCGTGCCCAGCTTTGCCGGCCTCTTTGTGCTCATATGTGGGGTATTTTATATTAAAGGGAGCCCAATGTCGAAGTAACACCGTGCCTGGCAACATCGGCAAACCAACAGGCTAAGTGAGTGCGTAAGAATGCCAACCCGTTACGTCAAAGGCGCCATATTTTGAACTGGTAATAATTTCATGTCAGTCTCATCAGGTATTTCTCGTAATCGACAACCTGGTACTTCTTGCCCCGAGCAACGATTTTGAAATTCTCTCCTTCGAGTAGGCTCTTGTGCGCTTCTTGTCCACTGGGGTATTTTTCATTCAAAAAACCATCTGCTTTGAGTGTCCGCCAGTACGGTATGTCTAATGACTTGCCTTCCTTGCCTGCTTCTTCTATTGCATTGGCCGCCGTCATGATGAAGATCGCGGTGGTCAAAGAGCAGCAAGCTTTTACATCGTACTGCTCG
>Ga0299915_10000369_pt1 | contig 34848 bp, 25 predicted proteins | sample RVTome_13_FD_200263 | JGI IMG/M metagenome (GOLD analysis project Ga0299915, IMG submission 200263) | Soil microbial communities from uranium-contaminated site in the Upper Colorado River Basin, Wyoming, United States - RVT92D227 (version 2) ...
GAGTCCGTGTGGATAATGGGAAGGATGGATACACGGTAGCGGATGATATGACCGTCCACCTTGCGTTGAATAAAGCCGTCCTGCGCCGTTTCTCTTTCGAATCGGTCCACATTGCGCGACCGATCCTTAACCACCGCCGCCAGAGATTCCGGCTTGGCGAAATCGACCTCAAGCCATTGCTGGAGCTTGCCGTCGATCCGGAAGCAGAGTGAGGTATGATTCTCTTCGCCCGGAATAATATGGATATCCGAAGCGCCCTTTCGGACCGCTTCCACCAAGGCGCCCTCGATCAGATTAATCAGCAGGGACTTGTTGATCTCCTGGTCCAGCTTGAGCTCGTTGAGCGCCTCGGCTTCCGCTTCGGTATCTATGTTCTCGACCTTTGCCGTGGATTCCTCAACCGCTTTCAGAAATTCATTCATCGGAGGGTAAATGGCATCGCGCCACTTGCTCAAAGATTCCCGCCGTGAGTATGCCATGTCGATGTGCCGGAAGGGAAACTTGCGAGCCAGATTGAGCGACTCACGGTTGGTAGGATCATCGGTCAGCACTATCAGCGAATCCGGGCGATGCTCGGCAACCTTGAAAGGCAGAATGTTGCTCTTCAAAAGCTCGTCACGGGCTTCCTTGTCAACTTGCTCAAACATGCCCTTGACGAATTCCTTCTGTTCTTCCGTCAACGGTTCCGCTTCCAGGTCGATTTCCTTGAACGCGAAGACCCTTGCCATCTCACTGTACACGGTGTGCCGATCCAGTTCAAGGTCTTCGACCAGAACTTCCGCCAATTTGCGCCGGCGCCCGCCATTCTCTGAGTTCTGTAATACCAGTGCTCTTTCCAGAGTCTCTTCGTCGATCACCCCGCGATCCACCAGCATTCTGGCGGCACGGGTCATCTTCAGTATATCTGCACGACTTATCATGGATCACCTTATAGTTCTATTGTGTTGAGGCTTGATAACTGCCGTCTCTGCGCTCACGATGGTGATTGCCGTCATCACGATCAAGATCAAAATCGCGATACCGACCTGAATCATATCAATGATATTATGCAACTTATATGTGGTTTCCTTCTCATAATAGTTCGCCACCTGCAAAGCCATTTCGCGTACCGTTCCGCTTTCGGTACCGGCGTGCAGACGCTGCAGTGCGTTCTCGGTAAAAACCCCGGTTCTCTGGAGTGCTTCCACCAATCCCATGCCTTCCTTAAGCATCAATGGGATCGCGATGTCCTTCATCTGTTGCTCCATGTACGCGTTCCGGCATGCTTCCGCTGCAGTGCGGATCGCTTCCACGTTCTCACCGGAGCCGGAATACAGTGAGTAGAATACCCGGCACCAGATCTCAATGGAGGTCTTGTGCAGCAGCGGTCCGACAACCGGTATCCTGATCATGTACTTGGACAGCAAGAATCTGCCCTTCTGCGATGTCGCTAATCTGGCGAACACAATCAACGCGACCACACACCCGCCCAGCATCCACCAGAAATTCGCCTGCAAGAATTCGGACATCCGCATCGTGAAAGCCGTCATCGGAGGCATTTCGATGTCGAACTTCAGGAACATCTTCGCCGTCTCGGGGAAGATGTACGCGACGTAGAAAATCACCGCAGCCGCCAGAGCCAACATCACGATCGCCGGCATGATGAGCGCTGCCTTCATACTACGCTTGAAGTCGTCATTCCGTTCCACGAATTTCGCGGTCGCTTCGTAGATTTCCGCCATATTCCCCGATTTGGTCGCCACACCCAGAAGTTGAGCCGGGAAACGCCCCAGAATGTCTGCCTGTTTTCCGAACACCTCCTCACCGTCCTTGCCGTCCTTCAAATCCTGGTCGATTTCGCGGATCGCTTGTTTCAGCGTCGGATTCTGGATGTCATTGCCCAAAAGGAACAGGATGTCGTTGTACGCCATTTTTTCCCGTAGCAAGTCGGCGGAAAGGCGGATGAACATGACGATATCCCTGGAGTGCGGCTTCAGGTGGAAGTCTAACAGCTTCTTCTGCAGGGACAGTATCCTGAATCCCATTTTCTCGAGCGCTCGGCGCACTTCTTCGGCGGAGAAAGCCTTCTGCTGACCGCTGATTACCGCTTCTTGACCGCGACGTACTTTGTAAACAAAGGTGGCTTTGCGTTCCAGCTTCTGCACGTGGAACTTCTTGTGGCGCGCAATCTCTTCGACCCGTCTCATCGCGTCTCGGCGTCCGTTCGCGGAGATAACGCCCTGCATGATACGTCCGGTAAGGCTCATGCCCATGTAGCGGAATTCAGCCATGGTCTCTGATTGTACTCCTGATAATAGCTCAGACTCTGTGGGGCGGGCGGGTCTGCCGCCCGCCCCATTGCCAATTCTTGCTACCTGTTGGTCACTGCGACTCGAATCGAATCATTTGCAAAGACCGTGCAGGTCGCGGTGCAGTTGATTCCATCACGATCACCGTCCTGGTTGCCAACACCCGTAACGACGATCTGCTGACCACCGGTTGTGGTCGAGTACGCACCATTTTCATTGGTAGGCTGCGTCGTCAAATGCGAGAGAGTCATACCCGCAAAAGTCTGACCGCCGCCGCCCATCGAGACCGGGCGCACATAGTACTGCTGAGCCCGAGAGCCCAGGTTCATCAGGTCGTTGGTGACAGAGTCCAGGTTGGAGCTCGCTGCCTGGGAGTTGAACATCGTGATACCGACGACAATCGCGATTCCTACGATGATCACCGCCAGAACCAATAGCAGAAGTTGTTGCTGACCCATAGTGTCCTCCTTAATGGGTTTTGTGTGATTTGGGGTTCAGGAAATACAGGAGTTACTCGCTTTCTGATTGTCAATACGGACTGGCTCGAACTGAATCCAGTTCCGTGCGTCATATATATAAAAACCCTTGAGAGTCGGGTTCCCTCTCGTGCCACGCATCTCAAAGGGTCGCTTGCAGTCGTACGCTGGCTCATAAAAAAAGTTCCGGGTGCCAGCAAGCTATCCCCGTGGTCTACGCTCTCTCCTCTTTCCCCATGCAAACCAGTCGATTCTCTCCGAAAGACCCCGAAGCAGCAATCACCAGTTTCCGCTCAACCTTGTGAGTTCGAGGTCAGGATCGGCAGAGCAGCCGTCAAGATTCCGGCAGTATTGACCTTGACGTGAAAAAAGGCATATCCAATTCCTTCTGCTCATGTACATCCGTATATGCCCTCAACCTTCCGAATCTCAGCACGACAAGGAGGCTCACCCGGGGAAGAGCCCAACCGACTAACTATCCGTTTCTTGACACGGTGTGTACTTATACAAGCAATAGTAAATATAAAAAAATAATTCCACATTGTCAAGGGCAAGTTTGAAATAAGTGAGAAAAGTTCTCGAATGCCTTTTGCGCAACCGCTATCGCACCCGTCGACGTCTTCGAGCATCGATGGCATGGAGAAAACACAGTCTGCAGGCTGATTCTCATGGAATGCCGACCCCGGCTCCAAACTGGCAGCTATGAAAAAAACTGCATAGCATCTGCCTCAATCGAAGACCATACTCGCGTCCTTCTCAGCCCTGGTGGCTTGCGAAAGTCTGCTTCGCAGAGGGGCAGTGCGCAGTCGCCGAATGGCATTTCTGTGCTGGCATGGTGCGAACCATGCCACAAGGATCGCAGACACGTGGGGTGGGTAAGCGGTTGAGGCAGGCTTATTCAATGTATCCTAAGCTGCGAAGGCGTTCTCGAATGACCTCGTGCCCTTCTTGCGCCTGGAATGACTTGAATCGGTTGAATGAAATCGAGACGGTTTCGCTGAGTTGCCAGTCCTGCTCCAGGAATTGTTCCTTCGGCAGGACGGTTCGCATGGGCAACGCCGATACTTCCAGAGTGGCTTCATACATATCCCCTCGGTATCTGATGCCGGTGATTTTTCCGATCAAACCGCCGTTTGACAGATCACGGGAAATTGAGGTATCTTCGGGTCGCACCAGCACCACGACCTTGCCTTCTTCCATCAGGTCAAGACTGATCGGCAATTCCGCCTCGCTGTTTGCAACCGATACTTTGCCGTTTCGCACCGTTGCCTCGATGACGTTGGCGCTTCCGATAAAGCTTGCCACGAATTTCGTCCTGGGACTGTCGTAGATGTCCTCCGGTTTGCCGATCTGTTCCACCTTCCCGTGATTCAAAACGACAATCTCATCCGAAATCTGGATTGCCTCGTCCTGATCGTGCGTCACGAATATTGTGGTTATGGGAAGCTGCCGATGCAACTCCTGGAGCCACGTGGCAAGATTCTGCCGGACTTTGGCATCCAGCGCCCCGAACGGTTCGTCCAGAAGCAGCACCTTGGGCTTGGGAGCCAGAGATCTTGCCAGGGCAATCCGCTGACGTTGTCCCCCTGACAATTGCGAGGGATATCGATCCTCGAATCCCTCCAGCTTCACCAACCGCAGCAGTTCTGTCACCCGTCTCTGGATCTCGTTTCTGGGATGCTTCTGCACCTCGAGACCGAAGGCGATGTTTCTAAAGACGGTCAGGTGCTTGAACAAGGCATAGTTTTGAAACACGAATCCCACATTGCGCCTTTGAGGCGGCAGTGAGGTGACATTGACTCCACTCAGGTGCACAGTCCCGCTATCTGGTTCCTCCAAACCGGCGATGATCCTGAGGATGGTGCTTTTGCCCGAACCGCTGGGACCCAACAACGTCACCAATTTGCCCTGCTCCACGATGAAACTCACATCGTCTACCGCCAGGCAATCGTCGAAACGTTTGATCAGACAACTGATGGCAATCCCCATCATATCTCCTTAGTGCGCTTTTTCCAGTACTCGGTCAAGAGCAGCAACACGAATGAAATCCCTCCCAGAACCACCGATGCCGCATATGCGCCGTGATAGTTAAAGTCGGTAAACTCCTGGTGAACGTACAGCGTCGCGGTCTGTGTCCGCATGATGATATTCCCGCTGACCACCAGCACCGCTCCGAATTCCCCCAGAGAGCGTGCAATCGTCAACGTAATCCCGTACACCAGCCCCCAACGAATCGTCGGCAGGGTCACCTTCCAAAAAGTCTGCCACCGATTTGCCCCCAATGTGTGCGCAGCTTCTTCCGAATCTGTGCCCAACTCGCGCAGCACCGGAACTACTTCTCTCGTCACAAATGGCAGCGTCACGAACAATGTCGCGATGATGATCCCGGGCAGTGCATAGATGATCTTGACCCCTCCGGACTCAAACCACCGTCCCAATAATCCGTGCGGTCCGTACAGAACAATGAACATGAACCCAGCCACCACCGGCGAGACCGCGAATGGAAGATCCACGATGCCGTCAAACAGCGCCTTGCCGGGGAAATTGTGCCGTACCAGCAGGATTGCCAGCAGAATTCCCATCACGGTGTTGATGACCACCGCCAGAACGGTTGTTACCAGCGTGAGAAAAAATGCATGTCGGACAGCTTGCCCTTGCAATGCCTGGAAAAACGTAGCCGGACCGTGGCGAAACGTCTCTTCGACCAGTGCGCCCACCGGAAGAAGCACCAGAATCAGAAACCAGCCCAGAGTCCCAGCCAGAATTGCCCACCGTCCTATGGGAATCTGTCTCGCATCGGGGCGGGTCCAGGGGGCTGGACTGGTTTGTGATGCCGACACTCGCAGACGTCTCACACTAGGTCCCACGATCCCTCCCCCAATTCTGCAAGCGGTGGAGGAGCATCAAAATTGCCAGAGAGCAAACCAGCAGCACCAACGATACCGCCAATGCCCCGTGCGGATTATAGCTTTCGATTTCGCCATAGATGAATACCGGCGCCACCTGGGTCTTCATAGGGATATTGCCCGCTACCACCATGACGGAGCCGAATTCGCCCAATGCCCGGCTGAACGCCAGCGCCACACCGGTCAGGATCGAAGGCAGCAAATGGGGCAGTATTACTTTGCGGAAGGTCAGGAATTTCCGGGCGCCCAATGTGGCTGCCGCTTCTTCGATGTCTTTGTCCAATCCCATCAAAACCGGTTGCACACTGCGCACCACAAAGGGGAAGGTGACGAAAAGCAACGCCAGGATTATCCCGGGCTGTGCATAGATGACCTCGATGCCATGAGTATTCAAATATTTGCCCAACAGGCTCATGGGTCCGTACACCACAACCAACATCAATCCGGTGACGTTGGTGGGCAGCGCAAACGGCAAATCTATCAGCGCATTAACGACGGCTTTCCCCGGAAAAGAATATCTCACCAGAACCCACGCCATCAGCGTCCCGGTCACCGCATTAATCACCGCCATGGCGAAGGCGCACGTAATCGTCAATCTCAACGCATGAAAAGCCTGCGGCTCGAAAATTTCCGTCCAGAGATGCCCTAGACCCAACCCAAAAGCCTGAAAACTGATCACCAGGATCGGCAGAATGACCAGGAATCCGACATAACTGAAAACGGTCATCTTCAGCACCGCGTCCCCGGTCAGTATGACATGGGTGGGTCGCCTCTGCATCGCTATTTCCCGGTGGCAATTCTGGACAAAATCCGAGTCCAAACGCCGTTGCGACCATAAATGGTCTCGAATGCGCCGGACCACCCGCCCAGATAACTGATGTCAAAGAGCAGCTCGGGCTGTGGGAATTTGCTTTCGAATTCCTGGAAAACCGCCGTCAAGACTGGTCGCAGACCGAATTCGGCGAATGACCGCTGAGCCTCCTCGGTCAAGCAGAATTCGACGAACGCTTCCACCACGACTCGAGTTCCGTGCTTGTCCACATTCCTGTCAATCACCGCAATTGGGTTTTCGATCAGAATTGTGGCTCTGGGAATCACAAACGGGAAGTCCCTTCCCTCTAACTGTCTCAAGAGTACTTCGTTCTCGTATGTAACAATCGCATCGCCCGTGCCCATCTCGAAAGTCGTTACCGATTCTCTGCCGCTCTTGTCCATCACCTTCACATTTTTCTGGATGCGATAGAGCAGGTCTTCAGCGTAGGCTGAATCCGGCGTTCCGGTTTGTGCCTGTGTCGTTTTCAACCCGGCGCCGTAGATCGCATTCACGCACCACATGGCGCCTCCGGAAGTCCTTGGATTAGGATACAAAACCACCACTCCGGGGCGGGTCAAATCCTCCCAACCCCTTAGGTTCTTTGGGTTTCCGGGACGAAATCCGATGACGACCACCGAGCGGGTGACCATGCCCTTGGTATCGCCCGCTTTCCAATTATGGGTGATAAGTCCGGCTTCTGCGATTCTTGCCACGTCTCCTTCCAAAGACAACGCTGCGATATCCGCTTCGAAGCCGTCGATTATGGCTCGAGCCTGCGCCCCGGACGCAATATATGACTCCTGAAACTTGACTGTCTCACCAGTCTTCAGTTCCCAGTATTTCTGAAAGGCGGGGATGACCTCACGCTGGTAGGCTTCCTTCGGTACGGTGTAGGCGCCCAGGATGAGCGTCCGCGTCTGTTGCGCAGTCGCTCCATAGCACATCACCAAGCTAAGGCACTGTGCGACGGCGAATACGCGGAGCGTCCGTTGCAGACAAGAGTCCATGTGTCCCTCATGGTAATCAGCTATCGACGGAGTCTCGGTGAGTTGGGTAGATTGCTCGAAGTACCCCCGAGAATATCCCCGTTTGCCAACTGATTCCGTGATGTACGTCAAAATGCAGACATAAGCCAATACGGTGCTGACCGACTACATGTATCCCAAGCTCCGAAGGCGCTTACGAATCATATCCACTTCCCTGACGGTGAGATCGGCATCCAGGGTTTTGTCTGTCCGGGACACCAGGTCCCGAAGCACGTAGGTCACAAATTCGTTGACCGAACTGAATCCCGAAGGCTCAATGATCTCTTTGATCATGTTATAAATGGGTCTCGGGATTTTCAAAGTGACTCGATCCGATGGCACGTTGTACTCCTATTGTACTACAATTTTAGTACAATATAGTAACCACAATTTTTAATGTCAAGAGAAATTTCCGGATTGAGAAAAATTCTCTATGACCTTGCCAAAGATTGCTGTCACTCTCCGCCGAAAACTCTTGATTTCAAAAAATTCTGGGTTATATTATGGCAAGATGCCACGGATTATAGTTTCGATGTAGCGTCGCCCGGCTCTACCTGGATAATGATTGAAACATCTTTGATATCTCGAAATCCAAGATAATTGCAGTTGAAGCACGGTCATGAAAGTCTCCGATCTGTTCGTCAAATGCCTTGAAAACGAAGGCATACGCTACGTTTTCGGCGTCCCGGGGGAAGAGAATGAAGACCTGTTGTTCTCGCTGGAGAACTCGTCGATCCGATTCGTCGCCACCAGGCACGAGCAGGGTGCGGCGTTCATAGCTAACGTGTGGGGACGGTTGACCGGCAAGGCGGGTGTGTGCCTGTCCACTCTGGGTCCCGGCGCCACCAATCTGATCACCGGCGTTGCCGACGCCAACATGGACAAAGCCCCTCTGGTCGCCATCACCGCGCAGGGCGGGTTGACCCGGCTCCACCACGAAAGCCATCAGAACCTCGATATCGTCAACATGTTCAAGCCCATCACCAAGTGGAACACGGCGATATCCGCCCCGAATGTAGTCACGGAAGTAGTCCGCAAAGCATTCAAGATTGCGGAATACGAGAAGCCCGGCGCCACTCATATCGAATTGTCCGAAGACATGGCAAAGCAGGATTGCCTGAAGAATCTGACGCCCATTGTTCCGGAACGTGTCCGTCGCCCCGGTCCCGACTACAAGGCGATCAACCGTGCCGTTGAGTTACTGCGGTCGGCGCACCGACCGATTATCATCGCCGGAAATGGTGCTATACGGAAACTTGCCAGCAAGCATTTGACGGCAATGGTTGAATCCCAGGGTATCCCGGTGGCATCTACCTTCATGGGCAAAGGCGCCGTTTCGGACAAGATGGAACAATCACTTCTTTGCATCGGGCTCGGATTCAAGGATTACGTACATGCCGCCGTGGAGCAAGCGGATCTGGTGATCACGATCGGCTATGATATCGCCGAATATCCTCCTCAAAGGTGGAACGAACGCGGCGAGAAGGTGATCATCCACATCGACTTCGTTCCCGCAGAGGTATATGCGATGTATGAACCGCAGGTCGAAATCGTGGGCGACATTTCCGGAAGCCTCTGGGAACTCAACCAGAAATTGGCAGGAGAGAAATTCGGATTCGAAAAGGACTGGTACAAGCCAATCCGAGAACGAATCCTGGACGACATCCGAAGTTATGATCTGAAGGAGGGTGATGCTTTCACCATTCCTGGGGCGTTGAATATCATCCGTAGCTTGATGGACGACTGCGGGCTGCTGATCAGCGACGTGGGCAGCCACAAGATCTGGATCGCACGGAATTTCCCCACCTACTGTCCTAATGGATGTTTGATCAGCAACGGGCTTGCCAGCATGGGAATCGCACTGCCGGGAGCCATTGCGGCGTCACTGGTGGAACCCAAGAGGCAGATCGTTGCCGCCATGGGCGATGGCGGTTTCCTGATGAATTCGCAGGAATTGGAAACCGCGAAACGCCTGGGTGTCAAATTCACAGTGGTCATTTTCAACGATAATGACTTTGGATTGATTAGCTGGAAACAGCGGCTATCCCGGGGAAGATCCGTCTATACCAACGTATCCAATCCTGATTTCAAAGCCTATGCCGAGAGTTTCGGAATCAAGGCGTACCAGCCCGGGACTGTGGCTGAACTCAAGGAACAGTTGCTTGAAGCTCTTGGCTCCGGACGGCTTTCTTTGGTGGAGATCCCGATCGAAAATCGGGTGAACGACGAATTAGTGGAAAAACTGAATACATATTGGAGGGATAAGTCATGAGCATCGTTGCCGTTAATCCCGCCACTGGCGAGACCGTCAAGACATACGAGGAAATGACTCCGGACCAGGTTCGAATCTCCATCGAAGAATCGCATCAGGCTCACCTATCCTGGCGAAGAACGACTTTTCCCGAGCGGGCAGCGCTCATGAGGAAAGCCGCTCAGGTGCTGCGAGAGCACGTCGAGAACTATGCCAGACTGATGGCGATAGAGATGGGAAAACCGATTCGCGACGGCAGGACGGAGACCGAAAAATGCGCCTGGGTGTGCGATTACTATGCCGACAACGCCGCCAAATTCCTGGCGCGAGAGATGATAGAAACTGATGCATCGCGAAGCTTCGTTTCGTATCAACCAATAGGCGTGGTGCTGGCAGTCATGCCCTGGAATTTCCCATTCTGGCAAGTGTTCCGTTTCGCGGCTCCGGCTTTGATGGCAGGTAATGGCGGTGTCTTGAAACACGCCTCCAATGTCCCCGGCTGCGCATTAGCTATTGAAGACGTTTTCCGAAAAGCCGGCTTTCCGGAACATATCTTCCGCACTTTGCTGGTTGGTAGCAGACAGGTGGATGCCATCATCGAAAATCCTCTGGTCAAAGCCGTCACTTTGACCGGAAGCACCCCTGCAGGAAAAGCCGTCGCCAAGAAAGCGGGCGACATGTTGAAAAAAACCGTGCTCGAGCTGGGCGGAAGCGATCCATACGTGGTGCTGGGCGATGCGGATGTGCCGGCTGCTGCTGCAACCTGCGTGACCAGCCGTCTGATTAATTCCGGTCAGAGCTGTATCGCCGCCAAACGCTTCGTCGTGGTCGAGTCCGTGAGAAAGCAGTTCGAAGACCTGTATGTGCAGTACATGACCAGCAAGAAAATGGGCGATCCCCTGCGGGAAGATACCGAGGTCGGTCCTCAGGCTCGACAGGACCTGCGAGACGACCTGCATCGTCAGGTTGTAGAGAGCATCAAGCAGGGCGCCAAATGCCTGCTCGGAGGCGAGATTCCGACATCAAAAGGCGCCTATTATCCTCCGACCGTGTTGACAGATGTCAAGAAAGGGATGCCCGCCTATGAGGAGGAGCTATTTGGACCGGTGGCGGCAATTATCCCAGCCAGAGATGAAGCTGATGCGATTCGGATTGCGAACGATTCTGTGTTTGGACTGGGCGCCGCGGTCTTCACTCATGACTCATCGAAAGGGGAGAGGATCGCAGAATTCGAGATAGAGGCGGGGTGCTGCTTCGTCAATTCCTTGGTCAAGTCAGACCCCCGACTGCCATTTGGCGGAATCAAGGAAAGCGGCTACGGACGGGAGTTATCCCACTTCGGCATTCGAGAATTCGTCAACATCAAGACGGTGTACGTCAAGTAATCGTTCTTTCAGGGCATTTTCCCTATCGGATTGGCGGAGGGGATTTTTGTGCACTGCGAACCTTATCGATGGCACGGAAATCTACTTGCGAGAAGAAATTTCTTTCTCTCGCAAAGAATAATGCTTGACTTTGTGCAATGTATTTATTATACTGTACCAGCAGAATTGACTGAGGGGCGAATCCTGCCATTAGGGTGTGAGTTTCAAGAAAGCTGATCTTACTTGGGTTCCAAGGTACATCTGAAGCACACTCGATGATGGAGACAGCGGCTCAGTCGTACCTTTTTTGCACTCAAAATTCGTTCCTACCATATGGTCCAACACAGAAGGAGAATGTCATGGATGAGAGGAAATCACTTGTTACCCTGGTTCTGATTGGAACCGTGGGACTACTGATGTGCATTTCGTTGGCGGCAGCCCAAACCGATGTGACGACGCCAGGCAATGAGAAACAGGAGGATGTCATCAATCAGGACGCCTCCGCGGCTCCCACCATCGATCCAGTCGCAGACGCACAGTTTGAAACCAGGATTGCTCAGATACAGCAGGAAGCACAGGCACGAATACAGGAATTGCAGAGCTCTATTCAATCCGGCACCGATGTGAACTCAGAGGCAATTCAAAGCCAGATTTCCGACGTGAAGAAGGAATCGCAGATATCGATTCTGGAAATCCGGCATGAGCAATACGTGGCGCGTGGCGACGCCGAAATGGCAGAGAAATTCCAGCGTGCCGCAGACATGCTGCGAAATCCTGTCGCGCGGCAAGCCGCTGATCCGGCTGCGGATCAAGCTCGCAGTGAGCAGGTAAGAAGTACTCAACAGCCGACCACACGATAACCGCATTCCAGAAAACACAAAGGAGAAGGACGTGAATTCCCGAAGTTATTCGATTCGCGCCATCGCGGTTGTCGCAGCACTATTATGCTTGCTCTTTTCAACCGCGTTGGCTCAACAGCTCATGTTTCAGGGAAAGCCGGTCATAACCGGCACCTGGCAAGGTGAGCCTGCTCAATACATCGCCGGAGAAATCCTGGTGATGTTTCAAGATAGAGACGTGCCGGGCGCTGACATAGCTCGCACTATCGGGGGGACGATGGTTCGCGGGGTGGAAGATGATGGATTTGCCAAAATACAGGTGGAGGCGACTGCCGATATTCCAGCCTTATGCGAGCAACTCTATCAGAATCCATCGATTCGATTCGCCGAGCCGAATTTCCTTGCCTCCATCGGCGTGTGGAATCCCAATGACCCGTCTTTCACTAACGGGACTCAATGGTCCCTCAGGAATACCGGGCAAAATCCACCTGATGGCGTTCCCGATGCCGATATAGATGTGGACTGGGGATGGGACCTGAACCACGGCAGCAGCTCCGTAGTATTGGCGATCCTCGATTCCGGCATCGATATGACAATTCCAGGCTTGGTTCTTAACCACGTCGAACTGGACAATAACCCTACCTCCAGGATCATACTTGGTCCGGACTATATCGGAGACGGCAACGGTGTCGCGGATGAGAATAGCCACGGTACCCATGTGGCGGGTATTGCCGCTGCGGAGACCGACAACGCCACCGGTATTGCAGGAGTCGCCGAAAACTGCAAGCTCCTGATAATTCAGGTGTTTGATGAATTTGGCAACGGAAGCTACGAAGCGCTGCGCGACGGCATCAATTACGCCACGGACTACCAAGTCGCGAATCCGTCATATAACGTGGTGATGAACTACTCCGGCGGCGGTGGATCCGGCAGTGCCATTGTGCTCACGGCATTGGAGTATGCCGAGACGAATGAAGTTCCGTTCGTGACCATTTCTCACAACGACGCTTCGTCAACCTGTCGTTATCCGTGCCAGTACGAATCCGATTTGAACAACCTGATCTGCGTTGCCGCAACTGATCCGTGGGACGTAAAGGCGGGGTATTCCAATTACTGCGCGGACGTTACGGTGACGGCTCCCGGAGGATTCGGGGGGACTGCCGGTTCTGACGATATTTACTCCACAATCCCTGCAAATACCTATGGCTACAAAGCCGGGACGTCAATGGCGGCGCCGCATGTGACCGGGCTGTGCGGACTGATTATGGCATCGAACTCGTCCTTGACGGCATTACAGCTTCGTGATCGGTTGGAACAAACTGCCGACGATGAGGTCGGACCTCTGGCGACCGACCCGCAAGGCTACGACAACCGGTATGGTTGGGGTCGCGTCAACGCCTGGAGTGCGGTGGCGCATTCATACCTCACTCCCTACCTCCAGGGGAATTTGAGGTGGTCCAACACGCATACGACTGCCGGTCAATCCAAAGACTACCGACTGGCGCCACCATCCAACGGGAATTGGGAGATCGTCGCAACCCGTCCCCATACGACTCTCGATTTGGACTGTCGGTGGATCGACACGGACGGCAGCACTATCCTCGCCACCAGCGCTTATGGCAGCGATGAACCGGATTACGTCCTCGCGTACAATCGACCCACCAGCGGTAGCGACTACTATGGTCGAATCTATACTTATTTCGGAACCGGAAAATTCTCGGCGGAATACCAGCAGGCATCCGAAGTCTACATCGGATCGATGTACGATGCCGACTACGAATGGGAATCATCCCATGTCGTGCACATCATCCAGATATACCTGCAATACGATCATCGCTACACGTTCAAAGTGGATATGACCTCCGGTGAAGCAGACCTCGGCATGAGCTTGCACGGTGCCGGAATAGGCAGTCTGATCTTCAGAAGCCGCTCTGCGAATTATTTTGATATAGATGCAGGCGGCTCGGGAGCCGATGAGGCGACTTCCTATACGCTCACCGGCTCGACCGGCTGGTATGTCTTCGTTATCTACAACAATAACGGACGCAACGGCGTCATGGATATCTCAGTGGAAGAACTGCTGACTCCGGGAACCCCGGTGGCTTTGACCGAAGCCAGCAGTGTCACCGTGAGCGACGGCTATTTCTATAGCTATCTCAATGGCGGCACCACCATGGGAGTCCTGGGTGTTCGACCGAACACCAGCAACGACTACGATATCCACCTCTACAACAACAATCAATACAATTTCCACGGCGGCGGTGCCCTGGTTAGCTCCACATATGGTGGTTCAATCGTTGACTTCGTTTTGTACGACAAAGCCTTATTCACTCCCGGATGGTACTATCCGAATGTCTATGAGTGGGCTAACAATCCGGGGACGTCAGGCTATGTCTTGGATGGCGATGACATCGCCGAAACCCTGGCATTGGGCACCAATGGACCGTTCTCATTCTCCGCAGGTGAAGTTGCTGAAGCCTGGGATGTGTCCTTGACCAGCGGCGTGGAATATCAATTCACCGGCGACATCACGTCAGGGCTTCCGGATATCGGGATAGGGCTTTTCCGGAAGGATGCCACGTACAAGACCCGGAGTCAGTATGTTCTATTCGCCTATTCCGCAGGAGGCGGGGTCGATGAGACCTTCTCCTGGCTGTGCGACGCAACAGCCACCTACACTCTGGTCGCCTGGAACCAGAACGGAATCACCGGAGACTACAACATCCTGATTACTTCCTATCCCAATCTGGATGCCTATGTCGCCGCCGGCTGGAGCTACGAATTCGTCCCCAGGAACACGGGCGGCGCTTCTTACGCCAACTGCCCAATTACTGCCACGCTGCCCGGGAATACTACGGATACCCGCCTGAACTGGATTGTCCGCAACACCACAGCCAATGCAATTCCGTCTTCGCCGACATTTTACACCCATCTCTATCTGGACGGGTCATTCTTCTATGACCGTCCCTGGACCACCGGACTTGCCGGAAATTCCGAGCTGCATTTCACCAACTGGACAACCACATCTCAAATCCGGGGCGGAAAGCACACTGTCGAATTGAGAGAAGACGGCACCAATGTCATCACGGAATCCAATGAGTTGGACAACAGCTACCTCCGTCAATTTGTCTGGTCGCCTTATGTCCTCACCAGAGATGTTCCCGTGGATCGTTTGGCTCCGCCCGATTGGAGCTTCATGTTCCCCAGACCGGATTGCGATGGGTTCCAGTTCACCCAGAGTGCGGGCTACGCCTTTGCGGTGGGCATCACGCCTCGTGGTTCCACCGATGATTATGACATACAAGTCAGCGATGATTACGTAGGTTCCCTCTCGGGCTTCGATTCGTTGAGAGCGTATTCTTATATGACCGGGTGGTACACGGATTATGTGGTGGGAACCTACATAGGCGTCGCCTCGACGCTCTATCCGGGAACCATGACCTGGTCAGGCGGAACCGGAAACTACGTGATCGATCCACAAGATTCATACAACCGTCTGTTGAATCCGACGGATGAAACCAGGCGCGATACCATACCGGCTGATCATGTCTTAAGGGTCTATGAAGCCTACCTCGAGCAAGACTCAACCTACGTCATCACCTTGGACAATATCTCCGGCGGGGCTAACCTTGATCTGTCCCTCTATGGTCCCGACTACGGATACTATGGTTCCGAAGACTACGCGGCGGCTTCTTGGTCAGCATACCTGGACGAGCAGATTGTTTACACCGCCACTGCTACATCCTGGTATGTGATCACCGTTCATAAGACTGCGTATGCCGCCTTGCCCCTTACCAACATCTTCGACTTGACCATCGAATTCGGGCGTCCCAATCTTGCTACCACGACTCCGACCGGGTGGGATTTCGAATTCGTGCCGAGAGATGTTGCCGGCGCTGCACCCGGGGATTGTCATATCACTGTTACCTTGCCAGGCAACACTACCAATACTAACCTCAATTTCAGCGCCTTGAGTAACGGTTTTGTGGATGTGCCCCCGGTAACATTCTACGACCAACTCTACCTGGACGGCAGTTCTTTCTTTGACCGTCCCCGGAGCACAGGTCTCGGCGTAGGAAACACCCTGTATCACCTGAATTGGACGACCACTACTCCAATTCGAGGCGGCAGACATACCATAGAACTCCGCCTCGATGGCACCGACACCATTGACGAGACCAATGAACTGGACAACACTGTTCCGCGCCAATTCATTTGGTCGCCTCTGCAGCTAACCAATGAAGTCCCGGTGTTTCGCGCGCCACCTCCACCGTACAGCACGATGTGGACTCAGCCCAACTGCGATGGATTCAAGTACATCCGAACTGGTTCCTACGCCTACGGCGTCGGTATCTGCCCCGCCAGTAATCTCGACTACGATCTCAGGCTTTACGACGACTACACCGGGTCATTGGTAGGCTTCGATTCACTCCGAGTCGGCTCCTACTATGTCTCCGGATACACGGATTTCGTGGTGGCGACCTATACAGGAGTCGCAGGAACCGTGTATCCCGGTGCCTATGATTACCTGGGAACTGGCACCAACGAATACGTGATCGAAGCCATTGATGCCAATGGCAAAATCCTGAGTCCCGAAACTGACAACACGATGCGGGATACCTTGGGAGCTAACGAGATCCTGAACGTGTACGAAGCATATATGTCGAGCGGGATTCCATATGAAATTGAACTCGACAACATCTCCGGAACCGCGGATCTTGCTCTGGCAGTCTATGGACCGAATTACGGATACTACTCCAGAACTGAGCATGTGGCTTATTCCAACAACGTCGGTCCCGACGAGCTGATTTCTTACACTCCGGCAAGTGGTTCGTGGCATGTCATCGTTGTTTTCAAGCCAACTTATGACCAGTTGGCTCCGCAGAACATCTATGACATCAGGGTGACTCTGAACCAGAGGAATCTGACATCATCGACGCCGACGGGTTGGAGTTATCCGATTGTCCCGAGGAATGTCGGCGGAGCGACACCAAACAACTGCACGGTGACTGCTTCACTGCCCGGAAATACCAATAGCACTTTTTACAACATCTCTTCCTACAATCAGGGTCCCGGTCCGGTACTAGGTCAATACATGGACTATATCCACCTGGATAGCGTGTGGTTCTATGGAGCGGTGCAATCGCCTCCGATTCTGCCAGACGCATTTGGTCTTCGTCAAAACATCAGTGCGTCTCAGGTGGTCCGAGGCGGTCGCCATACCTTGGGTGTTTACATCGATCGGAATGATAGCATTCCGGAGACCAACGAAACCGACAACTGGTACGCGCGGCAATTCGTTTGGACGCCGTATATCCTGAGCGACTATACGCCAGTTACTCGCAGTGCCCTCCCACAGTACGGTTCCAGCACTTACCCGAACTGTGATGGCTTCGAGTACACTACCAATTGGTGGGGTGCAGTAGGAATTCTGCCTTTCAATGGCACGGATGATTTCAACCTGCGTCTCCATCAGCCTTGGGTCAACAGCGAAACCGGATTCGACTTGACGGAAGCTGGTTCCGGATGGGGATTGGGTCAAAACGACTTCGTGCTGGCAAGTGACATCGTCTATGGAAATCGAACCATGGATGTGGGTGCAGTCAAGGATCTATCCAATCCCGGCGTCGGTCAGTTCGTGATCCAGCAGGCTAACGAGCAATCCACCTTCTATTCCTATGGCACCTACGGTCCTTATACCATTGGAAATGGTAGTGTCATGGGTATGTGGGAAGTGTACCCGCCATCTCCTGGCTTCTATGACTTCGTAGTCGATGTCATCTCCGGAAACGCGGACATCGGGACGTCGCTGTACGATGGCGCGGATCCTTATGCCAGCAAGTCCGAGTACTATTCTGGCGCGTTCAGCAATTCGGCTGGCGGAGGTGGTGACGAATCATTCTCCATTGACAGTCCATACATGGGTATGTACTTCGGTTGGGCGGTCTGGAAGAACGGCGCCGCAGATCGTACCCTAACCAGTACCTTCTACTTGAGATGGGGTCCTTCAATAGCGCCGGTGCCCATGCCGGTGGACGACCTGGTCATCGTGCGGATCGACTATACCAATGACGTGAGGCTGATCTGGTCGCAAGTCACGCAGGATACGTCCGGTAGCCCGCTCGCGGTTAACTACTATCGGGTCCATCGGAATGTGGATCCGTACTTCACGCCATCGTCATCAGATTCTATCGGATTCACCACTCCTCCCGATACGACTTATGATGATCTCGGAGTGACGCTCAGCAATCTGATATACTTCTACAAAGTGATTGCAGTGGACACTGACGGCGTCGTGGTAAGTCAGCCGACTGAGCCTCAGAATCCGAGGATTGTCACCGGAATACCGCCTCGGGACGATGCTCCAGCCGCAGTTCGCAGTCGTTCTCAGCATTAACGGGTCTCACTGACCCATCTAACAGAAAACGGGAGGCAGATAATCTGCCTCCCGTTCCTCATGTTGGCAACGATTTTTCACGTGGTGAGGTATAAGTGCTCAATGAAACATCTGTGTCACGTGAAAGCCCGTCCATGACAGAATTGTCAGTGCAGCGAGAAGGGAAGAAGGTGAGGGCTGAAAAAAGTCTCTAAAAAAACGTAAAAAAGTCTTGACAACGGTCGCTTTGGGAATTATATTTATATAGCTCATCTACCATGCGTAGAAGGAGATCGACGGCGCCACCCGATTTTGGGTGGCGTTGGTTGCTCTATATAACCCTATCATCATACTTCTTTTCCAATCCTTCCTTCTGTCCTGCATAATCGACGCTATATGCCGTTATGAGCAAATAGCACCCGTTCAGACTTTCGAGAATCACTACAAAGTCCCAATTCCTTAGCCATAAGTAAGTTCTTAGAATCCCTTGACCCTCAAAATAATCGAAATCCAGAATATCTTTGTCCGCATGATTTGTGATGATGGGCCTTATCCATGGCAGCCTCTCTGCTCGCCGTACGTCACGAATTTTCCTCCTTCCCCACCTTTTGCCTTTCTCTGTCCTGTGAGTTAAGTGCCAGAAGGTCTTTTCTTTGCCGCGTTCCAATTCGGAGTTGATGATCACTGGGGCCGATCGGTAAGATAGGGTATCCCCTTCGAGAAAATCACGCTTGAAAATTCGGTAGACTTCTTCGAGGAATTTGTCCCAGTCAGCGTATTCCGAGTTATCTATGATCGGGGGCAACCATCTGGCAGTCGTGCTCATTGGTCTCTCCGACTGGCGCCCCGCCAAACGAAAATATTGACTTTTCTCTCCATTAACAATGTTGACTGTTTTAGGCTATAGCCCGACAGTTTTTTTATTCTGTTCACCACGCTTACTTTGGCAGGGTTACTTCTGAGATTTCTGTTAGCATAGGAAATTGCTCCGATCATCAAATCTGTCAACTGCATCTGCTCAATTTCATATGATTGAACTGCTTGGACTTTACGGATAATTTCTTTGTTGAAATCATACTGACTTGCGCACAAGACGTCGTGCAGCATGTGGTTCTTGCGCATACTGCGCGTATCTTTGACATCCAAGTATATGTGATATTGACTGTCCGGGCGAAAGATGGTCTTCAGCATGTCGAAGTACATCTTATAGTACCACGTATCGTGGTCTTGGTTGAAATCCTCATGACTGAGGATCGACTTATCAGGGACTACTAGCGCGCGAAAATGCAGAGCGCTCTCCTGGAAGAAATAGTCTATCAGATCCAAATAGAAACTCTCTTTTCCTTTGGAGACCTTGGTCCATTTGACCTCGAAATCCGTTGATAAGCGGTGGCTTTTCTTGATCTCTCTGATTCTTACTGCTATGTCCCGACGTTTTCTTTGTGGACACCAAAGTGCTCCCAATACCATCACTGGCTGTTTGTCGTTCTCCAGATGGCAGCTCTCATCGCAGTATATATTATATACCCGTTTCATGAGTGCAACTCCTCTTGAATTTTCTCCTGCCAAAGGTCAACAGACTGCGGTGTCCGCCCTTGAGCAATTGGGCTACAATTCGGCAACATTCGCCATCGATCTTTGTATCTTCGCCCAAGTGTCTTTCAACGTCACGGTTCGATTGAATATCAGCCTCGAACCGGTCGAATCCGGATCGACACGGAAGTACCCTTGCCGCTCGAATTGGTACCTCTCGCCCGGTTTGGCATTTGCCAGACTGGGCTCCAGTTTGCACGTGGTCAAGGTTTCCAGCGAATTTGGATTGATATTGTCCAGCCAGGTCTTGCCTTCTTCCGCTTCGTTGGGGTCTTCTTTGATGAAGAGGTGGTTGTATAGCCGGACTTCGGCATCAAGTGCATGCTCGGCGGAGACCCAATGTAACGTGGCTTTGACCTTCCGACCGTCGGGAGCATCGCCGCCTCTCGTCGCAGGATCGTACGTGCAATGCACTTCCGTGATCTCGTCGGTCGTCTCGTCTTTGACCACACCGACACAAGTCACGAAATATGCCCACCGCAACCGGACTTCCCGACCCAGCGCCAATCGGTAATACTTGGGCGGTGGCTCTTCTCGAAAATCGTCCTGTTCGATGTACAGCACCTTCGAAAATGGGACCTTTCGGGTGCCCGCGTTAGGATCCTCCGGATTGTTGATTGCGTCCAATTGCTCGACCTGTCCTTCCGGATAGTTGTCGATGACCACTCTTAGAGGTCGCAGCACTCCCATAACTCGCGGTGCTGTCTTGTTCAATTGTTCCCGAAGGCAATGCTCCAGCAATGCGATGTCAACCACACTTTCTCGTTTCGCCACTCCGATCCGATCGCAGAAATCCCGAATCGACTCCGGCGTGTAGCCTCTGCGGCGAAGCCCGGACAATGTCGGCATCCGAGGATCGTCCCAACCGGCGACGCAGCCGTCTCTGACCAATTGCAGGAGCTTCCTCTTGCTCAGGACGGTGTAGTTGACATTCAACCGTGCGAATTCGATTTGCCGAGGATGGTGGATTTCCAGCTCGTCCAGATACCAGTCGTATAACGGGCGGTGGTCTTCGAATTCCAGGCTGCACAGCGAATGCGTGATGCCTTCGATGGAATCCGATTGCCCATGCGTGAAGTCATAAGTAGGGTAGATGCACCATTTGTCGCCGGTGCGATGGTGGGTTGCGTGCAGGATCCGGTACATCACGGGATCGCGCATATTGATGTTACCGGATGCCATGTCGATCTTGGCACGAAGCACCTTGGCGCCGTCAGGGAATTCCCCATTCCGCATCCGGTCGAAGAGCTCCAGATTCTCTTCCACCGACCGATTGCGGTATGGGCTGTCCTTGCCTGGTTCCGTCAAGGTGCCCCGATATTCCCGAATCTGATCCGCACTCAAATCGCAGACAAAGGCTCTCCCTTTCTTGATCAGCTTGATCGCATATTCGTACAGCATGTCGAAATAATCGGAGGCGTGATACTCCCGGTCGCCCCAGTCGAATCCCAGCCAACGGATGTCTTTCTTGATCGATTCGACGTACTTGGTTTCTTCCTTGGTGGGATTCGTATCGTCGAATCGCAGGTTGTACAGTCCACCGAATTCTTCCGCGATGCCGTAGGTGATGCAGATAGCTTTGGCATGTCCGATGTGGAGATATCCGTTGGGTTCCGGTGGAAATCTCGTGTGGACTTTGCCCCCGTATCTGCTCGACTTGATGTCCTCGATCACAATGGTGCGGATGAAGTCGTAGGTCGGTTCCGACCCGGATTCCGACTTGCCGCTTCCTATGCCGGAATCTTCGAACTCGTCGGATCCCGAATTGCGTGGTTCTACCGTCATGTATCCCTCGTCCGGATGATGAGCAAGGTGTCTGGTCGTGGTGATGTTCGAAAGGTACAATATAACGTACTGAAGCGTCAAATTCAACTATTTTCGACAACAAAAGTCCCGCAAGGCTGCCTCGCGAGTAGGAAAAAGGGAGAAAATGGATTGATATTGACGGATAAATTTGCTATATTAAACCCTTTAATGTGGTTCCGGCATACCGTTCGCTCGATTTGGACTCTGACTACTTTTCGCGAACAAAGCAACGATCACCTGTTGTCCGGGAGGAATTACTTATGAGGCTGATGATCGTATTGTCGCTGCTGGCGGTGCCTCTTGTCCTCAGCGCGCAATATGCCGAGGAGTGGCACGTGAGCCAGAATTACTTTGAGATGGGAACCTCGCGATGGGACTTGAACCATGATGGAACCCGGGAATTGACCAAGTTCCTGCTCAATACCGTCACCGCGTATGACGGAGCCCATAATTATGAAGTGCTCTGGTCGGTAACCAACAGCAGCCACGATGAGTTGTTCCTGTGGGATATCTATCCGACCTATGATGGCGGCGACACCATGGCGATTTTCCTGGCGGATAACGTGGTGGGCGACGTCATAACCCGGATCCTGGGATACCACATCCTGGGTAACTACCCTATTTGGGAGACCGGCGATTTTTCCGGATACGTCTCCAACCTTGATGCCATGGATATCGATCGCGACGGGCAGAAGGAAGTCGTTTTCGGACTGAACGATTATCAAGGGTCGCCCGGACATTACGCCTCCAAGTTCTATGTGATTGACTGCCTGACGGGCTCGCTTGAATTCCAGAGTTCGCTCTATCAAGGGTATATGGTGGGTCCCACCTTAGGAAACCTGGAAGGCGACAGCACGCCGGAAATCCTCTTCAATATCTACCTTCCCGACAGTACATCCATCCTGTACCTCTTCGCTTATCAAGGCTCGTATCTTGGTCAGGGCTCGCCGCCGCCTCTTGATTTTTCCGTTCTTCAGAATTTCCCCAATCCGTTCAATTCGTCCACCGCGATCCCACTGCAACTGACCCAGCAGTCGGATGTCGAGGTGTCAGTGGTCAATATACAGGGGAGAAGCGTTGCCGGAATTCTCACCGGAAACATGGCGCCGGGTTCCCACTTTCTGCATTGGAACGGGCAAGACGGGTCAGGAACTCCTGTCGCCAGCGGCATGTATTTCTACGAAGTCCGTATTGGCGATAATAGAATCAGAAGACCGATGGTGCTGCTGCGATGATCGGCGAAGGAGCGCTTCTGTTTCTCTCTCTGTATCCGTGGAACCTGGGGATCAGCGGAATCTATACCCTGGGCGACTATTCCATGGATCGGTTCTATAGATCCGAGAAGGTCTTCGTTTCTATGGATCGCCGACGTCACGACATGATAGTGGCGGGCTACGAGCATCTGACCATAGCGGATGACCTTGGCATCTACCGGCAGGACAATCTGTTATTTCGGGGAGTCTTCTGGCTTCGACCCGAATTCCGGTTGGGCAGTGTTGCCGGCGTTTCGCAGAGCAATTCGGTCAACGAAGGTTGGCTGATCGGGGCTCAGGCAGAAGGCGATTTGCCGTGGTTTGGCTATTCGGCGGACTACACGTTTTTGGAATTCCAGGGCTGGCAACCCCAGCAGAATGATTGGATTGTCTCGGAGTTCCCGATCACTCAATGGACGTTTGGGATCAGCCAAGCATACGGACCAATCCTGCTGCGAGAGGTCGTGTCCGCTCAAAGCACGAGGGGGAACGACTACCTGAAGGTGACGGGAAAGATCGCGTGCCGTATTGGAGATCGCCTCGTGGGGACTCTCTACGGCGAATCAGGGGAAAGTCGCTATGCTTTGGACCCGTATCTGTTGGTACTGGACAACAATCCGGACATATTGAATCTGTCGTTCGGGCTGCATGTATCGTACCAAGTCGTTCGCAACCTGTCCGTTTCGTGCGAAGCGTTGCGAAAGGAATACACTCCCGTCTTCCGATTTGACGGAAGTACTGATTATCATGTGCGCTATCTTGCATTTGGCTTGCTGCTCAGGGTATAACAAGGGTTGGCTCATGCACTGGAAATCGATTGTCATCCTCACGCTCGTCCTGGGGTTGGTTTTGCCTGCGCTGGCGCAAGAAAAATCGGAGCTCACGGTCGAAATCGTGGTCAATGCAGACACTGGACTGCCCACTCGGATCGTCGTCACGGGAACCTGCGCCATGCCCAAAGCCTGGCTGGGTATCTCACTCTACCCGTACGGAATCGTCGATCCGGTCGTGAATGGTCGGCACAGCTTCGTCGAATTGAGTCAAGGTAATTTCCGACAGGAGATCCAGGTGGACCCTGGACTTCTGGGCGGCAGTTTCGAAGTCGCCATCTGGGGGAAGAGGATTGACAAATTAGATTGCACCCTGGAATACTGCTACTGGTGCAAGAGATACGGATTCCACCTGGAGGACATGCTGGCATACAAGACCGGACTCCTGACCCGATTGGGAGGATATCAATGATTACCACCGTGTCATTCCCGCTGCTTGTCCGACGAGGCGAAAAGCGGTAGTCCAGATCTCATGACTTGCGGGACAGTAACTATGCAAAGCAGGCTGTTGAAAACTGAAGTTACCCTGACAGAAAGCGGGTTCCTGTTCGATCATACCACCGGATTGACCTACTCGTTGAATTCGACCGGACAATTTGTCTTCCGACGAATGCAGGAGGAAAAGGACGCAGAAGACACACTGAGAGGAATCTTGAGCGAATTCGCCATTGACGAGGACACTGCCAGAAAAGACCTGGACGATTATTTCCGGCAATTGAAAGAACTGGGGTTGATCGACTGATGGGTATCAACGTCGCAGTAACGGGTCTGCATGCCACCGACAATCCTGCCCCGGGTATCGGTGTGATTCGCTGCCTGCATCACCCCAGGAAATGGAACGGAGAGATTATCGGATTGGCGTACGACGTCTATGATACAGGTGTGTACGACCGGGATCTCTTAGATCACACCTATCTTGTTCCGTATCCCAATCAAGGCAGCGAACAAATCTTCCAGCGCTTGATGTATGTCCATGAGCAGGTGCGCATCGATGTGTTGATCCCCACGCTGGACAGCGAATTGCTTCTGTACCAGAAGCTTGAGCCACGATTGAAAGCCGCCGGTATCTCTGCCTATCTCCCTCCCGAAGATGTCGTCAAGAAACGAGCCAAAACCAGGTTGGTCGAATTCTGTCACATCCATGGCATCCCGACTCCTGCTACAATCATCATCAACGATCCTTCCAACCTGGACAAGGCGTTAGCTGATATCGGTTACCCGCTGTTCGTGAAAGGCATGTTCTACGAAGCGTACCGGTGCCAGACTCGCGACGAGGCGTTAAAGTCATTCGAGAAGCTCCGGCTGCAATGGGGATTGCCGGTACTGATCCAGCAGTCAATCACTGGGGAGGAATTCGATGTGTGCGCGCTGGGCGACCGCGATGGAGAATTGCTGGGAGCTGTGCCTATCCGAAAGCTCCGACTAACCGACAAGGGGAAAGCTTGGGCTGCAATTACTCTGCGAAATCCCAGGCTCGATGAGCTGACCAAGAAGACCTTGAAGGCGCTGAGTTGGTCGGGACCGTGCGAATTGGAGATCATGCAGGATTCCCGAAGCAAGGAATTGTTGTTAATTGAGATCAATCCCAGATTCCCCTCCTGGATTTTCCTCGGAACCGGCGCCAGCCAGAATCTGCCAAAGGCGGTTGTCAATCTGGCATTGGGCAAGAGAGTCAAACCGCTGCCTCCTGCCAAATCAGGAGTCACATTCGTTCGGCATGCTACCGACCTTGTTTGTCCGCTGGAGTACATTGAAAACCTGACAGTGCAAGGCGAGTTGCACTACCCACATTTGTGATGAGTGAAAGCCCGATCTCAGAATGGAAAAGAAGCCTTACGTCAAACCGACCATCGTCCACCACAGTGTCGGAGTACTGAACAAATTCGGACGTCCGCCTGCCGCGGTTCCCATGAATCGTCTGGAAGGTTACGACGTGAGGGAATTGGTGACTACCTATGGCTCGCCCTTGTTCGTCCTTTCGGTCCGCGACCTTCGCGAACGGTACCGAGACCTGGATCGGGCATTCCGAACTCGCTACCCGAAATTCCAGATCGCCTATTCTTACAAGACGAATTATTTGAAAGCGGTCTGCTCCATCTTGCACCAGGAAGGCGCGTGGGCGGAAGTGGTGTCCGGCTTTGAGTACGACATCGCCAGAGATCTGGGCGTGCCGGGACATCAGATCGTATTCAACGGTCCCTATAAGTCTAAGGAAGAACTTCGCCGGGCTTTCCACGACAAAGCCATGGTCAACATCGATAACTACGACGAATTGCAGGTCATCGAGGAAATCGCCACGGAGATGGGGAGGACGCTTGAGGTCGGACTGCGGGTCAATATGAATGTGAACGACCCGCCGTGGGTCAAATTCGGCTTCAACGTGGAGAGCGGTCAGGCGTTCGAGGCAGTCAAACGAGCGGAAGCCGGTGGGAAGTTGAAGGTCGTGGGGCTGCAAAACCACAACGGCACCTACGTGGATGACACGACGATCTACTACAACGCCGCCCGAGGTCTCGTCGGCTTCTATTCCTATATCAAAGAGAATCTCGGCGTGACGTTGAAATACTGGGACATGGGCGGCGGATTCGCATCTCGAAACACTCTGCATTGGGCGTACTTGCCGGGCGAACAGACCTGCCCGACGTTCGACCAGTACGCAGAAGCGATCTGCCCCATGCTGCTGAACGGACCGTTTGCTCCCGATCAGGCGCCTCGACTCTTGATTGAGCCCGGAAGATGTCTGGTGGACGAACCGTTCTCGCTCATAACCACCATTGTGGCGCAGAAACGTCTGCCCCTCGGAAATCGCGCGATTGTGCTCGATACTGGAAGCAACATGTTGTCTTCCGCCCGATGGTATCGCTACACCATGCAGACCGCTCAGGATGCGGGCACCATGCTGGAGAATACTGTGGTGTACGGCGGGCTGTGCATGAACATCGACGTCATCAACGAAAACGTGTCACTGCCACCGGTGCGGCGAGGTGACCTGTTGGTCATCCCGCATGTCGGTGCTTACAATCTGAGTCAGAGCCTGCAATTCATATTCCTCCGACCAGCCGTGGTCGCAGTGGAGAACGGCAAGATCTTCGTCATAAAGAAGGCAGAAACCCGGGAGTATGTCCAGGATTTCGAGACCCTGCCCGATGATTTCGCGCTGAAGAAATCTTGATCGCCCTGCGAGAAATAGTCCAAAGAGGCGGGCTGACTCCTTGAGAAGTTCCGAGAGAACCCCTCACATTCTTGCCATCATAAGCCAGTTCCTTCGCGCGTCTCTAATGACGTATGGGGCACTGGCTTTTTCCGCTCACCCCATTCCTGCGGCGCTGGTGCTGCTTGCCTCCTTCTTCCATCCGATTGTCGGACTCATGGGATTGATCGGAAATCTGGTTTCGAACCTGGTCGCCCGCTGGATGCATGCAGATCGGCAGATCTGGAACATCGGTATCTTCGGCATCAGCGGCACCCTGGTCGGTTTGGCGCTCGGGATGTTCGCGGTACACACCGCAAGATTGTGGGTCTTCCTATTGCTTGGATCCGCCGCCGCCGGCGTGATATCGATGCTACTGGTGGCATATCTGGCGAAATCGGACATGCCGATTCTGAGCCTGCCGTTCATGATGGTGATCTTGCCGGTTCTGCTCACGGTCGGGGTTGCTCGTGCCGATGCATCGCTTTTTCCTTCGATCGCGTTCTTGCGGGTCCTCGACCTATGGGTATTCCAACATTTGCCTCTGGAGATGTTCCAATTCGTCAAAACTTTCGGGAACATCCTCTTTCAGGATAACTTGATCTCAGGTATCCTGGTGTTGGTCGCAATTGGGCTGTATTCCAGAATATCGCTGCTCTATGGAATCTGGGCAACGATTCTTGGCATCGCGACCTACGAATTCCTGCACGGCTCTCTGGATGGTTTCCATGGGTTGAATTTCGTGCTGACCGGACTGGCGCTGGGTGGCTTCTTTGTCGTGACCAACCTCCACTGCTGGGTCTTCGCATCTCTTGCCGTGATGTTCGTAGGGATAGTAGATCTCGCCGCGGTGGAGGTGTTGGAGTCGCTTTCCGGTGACCAGACTCAAGCGCTTCCGTCCTTGGTGCTGGGATTCAACGTTGTCACTATCGCATTCTTGTATCCGTTGAAGAAGTCGGATTCCTCTGTGCAGGGAAGCAGGTTGGTTCCGGTGCCACTGGCGGTCATCAAGAGTCCGGAAGCTAATTTGAGGTGGATGAAAAGGTGGATGGGGCGCCGATACACGCAACGAACAGTATTGACGTTTCCCTTCATGGGGACGTGGTCGGTCCTGCAGGGAAACAACGGTGAATGGACGCACAAGGGTAACGGCAGGTACGCCTGGGATTTCGTCATCCGGGATTCCGCCGGAAAACAAGCCCGGGACTTCGGCTTAAAGCCGACTGATTATTACGCTTATGGATTGCCGGTGCTGGCTCCGGCGCCCGGCATTGTGTCTGCCGTGGAAAATGCAGTGGAAGACAATCCCCCGCGTGAGGCAACCACAGAAAGAAGCTGGGGGAATTTCGTAGTGCTGGATCACGGGAACGGTGAATTCAGCGAACTCAGTCATTTGAAGCAGGGCAGTATCATTGTTGCTCTTGGACAGCGGGTGGAACGCAGTCAGATCCTGGGGTACTGCGGGAATTCCGGTCGATCTCCGGTTCCGCACATCCATCACCAACTGCAAGCCAGTTCTGTTCTGGGCGCGCCTACTCTGCCGGCAAAATTCTCGGAAGGCGCCGTCAACGGAGAAATCAGTGTCAATGTTGCGCCGTCGACCGGTGCTGACGTGTCGCCGGTCGAGTACGAGTCCGAGGCTGGCTGGACGTTGCTAGGGAAAGAATCGGAACAGTGGGTGTATCAGTGCTCGATGGGCATGCTGCGTTGCAAAGAAACCTTGAATTTCGGCACTGACGCCTATGGATATCCTGCCATCACCTCGAGGCAGCAGTTCCTGTGGTATATCATCGACAGACCGAATTTCGTGGAAATCGTCCCGGATTTCAAGACGTTTCCCTCGATGATCACGCCCTCCGGATGGATGAAGATCGTGGGGGAGTCGTTGGTCCTGCCCAAGAAGCTGAGGCGAGATTTGGTGTGGAACGGTGGACGAGTCAAGGAATCGGTGGCGAGCTTGTGGATCATAGAATCTCAAGGTCGCGAGATCGCAATCGACACTGACGCGCAGATTATCAAACAGGTCAAGATACTTACCGAGCCGCGATTTTCCTTTGTCCTGGCGTCCGCCTCGAGGACATCCACATAGTTCTTCCCCCCGCTATTGCAGGGGGGAATATGAAGGGGGGGGTCCTTGGCATGATTGTCAGCCAATTATGTCCGGTCAGCGCAGCTCCTCAGACGCCTTCCGTCTTATATAATGTGTTTTCAAAAATTATCCCACTTCATGGATTCTCGATTGATCTGACTGCCATTGGCAGGAATCATGCGATAATTGTTAGGGAAACTGAAGAAATCAAAAAACTCTTGACAATGTGAGCAAAATGCATTAAATTGCAGCATTTTGAAATCAGAAAGCGACGATAATCCAAATAGTTAACAATCAGAGGCTTACGATGGCTGACAAGAAAGCTGACCTGGCTGGACCCGGCATCGGCAGTTACGATGAGCTGGTGCACATCCTGCCGGACGACTACAACTCCCTCCTGAGTGCCAAAGAAACCCAGCAGGCGATAACTGCAGTCAAGAGTTACATCGAGGAAGGACTGTGCCGCGAATTGAACTTGATTCGCGTCGAATGCCCCTTGATCGTGGATCGGGAAAGCGGCGTCAATGACTACCTGGATCGTGACGGTTCCCGTACGCCTATCGAATTCCACATTTCCAACGATTACAATAAGCATCCCATCGATGCCCAGGTCGTGCAGGCTGCGACCAAATGGAAACGGGTCGCACTGAAAACCTTCGGTATGAAGGTCGGTGAAGGGCTGTACACCGATATGCGTGCGGTGCGGAAGGACTATTTCCTCGATCATGACCACAGCTCTTATGTGGATCAATGGGATTGGGAGAAAGTCATTACCGCCGATCAGCGGAATCTGGACTTGTTGAAGGACGTGGTTCGGAGGCTCTGGAAAGTGTTGGTCGGAGCCGGCAGGCAGGCTCAGGAGATGTTCCCGCAACTCAGGAGTAAGAAGTATCCAGATTTTCCGGAAGAGTTGACTTTCCTGCACGCCGAGGAAATCCTGGGTATGTTCCCCGATTTGCCCCGCAAGCAGCGCGAAACGCAAGTTCTGCAGAAATATCCCGCAGTCTTCATCATCGGCATCGGTTGGACGTTGGAGGATGGCTACCCGCACGAAATGCGTGCCGCGGACTATGATGATTGGGTAACGCCCTCTATCGTCAAGAACGGCAAGCAGATGCACGGTTTGAATGGTGATATCCTGGTATGGAATCCAGTGACCAAACGCCGACATGAGCTGACGTCAATGGGTATCCGGGTCACCAAGGAGACTCTTAAAGATCAGTTGAAGAGAACCGGTCAGCTTGATTTCTTGAAGCTGCCCTATCATCAGGCGATCATGAACGATGAGATTCCGTTGAGCATCGGCGGTGGAATTGGTCAGTCCCGAACCTACATGTACCTGCTTCGGAAAGCACATCTTGGGGAATGCAGCGTCACAGTTTGGCCCAAGATTCTCCGCGATATGTGCGCCCAGAAGAAGATATTCGTTCTTCAATAACGGATCTCATCTTACTGGTTTTTAGAATTCTGAACCGGAGGCGGCTTTTCCGCCTCCGGTTTCTTGCGTTAGCCTTACTCGGAGAGGGCAATAATCTGGAGGTACCTGAAGCAGTCCGTCGTGTGGTCGTTGACCAAACCGGCGGCTTGCATGAAGGCGTAACATATCGTGGTTCCCACGAAAGAGAAGCCTCGCCTCTTCAAATCCTTGCTCATGGCATCGGATTCCGGTGTGCTGGCAGGGATTTCTTTTATGGTTGTCCACGAATTGATTTTTGGTTTTCCACCGACGAACTGCCAGATATAGGCAGCGAAGCTGCCGAATTCGTTTCGGATTTCGAGAAACACCTTGGCATTCTTGAGTGCACTTTCTATCTTCCGTCGGTTCCGAATGATGCCAGCGTCCTGCAACACGCTCTCGACCTTATTCCCATCATATTTCGCTATCTTCTCCGGATCGAAATTGTCGAACGCCTTTCGGTAGTTGTCGCGTTTCTTCAAGATTGTCTCCCAACTTAAGCCCGCCTGAGCGCTGTCGAGCACCATGAATTCGAACAGTTTCCTATCGTCATGCACCGGCACTCCCCATTCCTCGTCATGATATTTGATCATCAATTCGCTGGTGGTTGACCAATTGCAACGTGTCATAGGGCTTCCTTTCGTCCGTGATTAGTGCGATTTGCAATCTACCCATCAAACGCCGCATCACATCCGCAGTTCCCGTATTTGACTCGTGGTGATGATTTCGCTTGATTCGGAACTATTTGCAAATTATCTTATGGGCTGGTGTTCGACATTCTTGTGATATGACTCATAAGGGTGACAGGATGAGACTACCGTTTCAATTCCCCAGAGGGTGCTACCTTCTTAGCCTGGCGGCATTGGCTCTATTGAGCTCGCTTGCTGCTTACGCCGATCCTGAGCCCTTGCCGGCGGATTCGATGATCTTGAGCTGGGTCGAAGAGGTTAGTGCTGACTCGCTATATGCGGATGTATCTTCGCTGGTAGGATTCTACACTCGACACACTTACTCCGATACAGTGTCCAATACCACCGGCATCGGAGCCACCCGCCGTTGGATGCGGTCGAAGTTCCAGCAATCGGGAGCGTTGGCGGAATTCTTCCCCTGGATGGGATACTGGAGCGGCAATCCGTATCAGTGCTACAACGTCAACGGGGCAATTTCCGGCTCAAGTGGTGGTAATCCCTTGATCGTGGTCGGAGCTCATCTGGATTCTCGGACCGTGTCCTCCAATGACATCACAGGATTCGCACCAGGCGCCGATGACGATGGCAGCGGAACCGCAGCTTTGCTGGAATTGGGGCGGCTACTGTCCAATCAAGCTTTTCAACACTCGGTATCGTTGTCAGCATTCTCCGGTGAGGAACAGGGACTGCTGGGATCGGCTGCCTATGCCCAATCGCTCTGGAATGCCGGAACCAGGATCACCGGCATGGTCAATCTCGATATGATCGGGCACATCGTCCATCCCGGGGGCGCCGTGGATTCGACCACGGTCCGGTGCTTTTCCGGTCCGCCGCAGGAATCGTCCTCCCGCCAGTTGGCGCGTTATGTCAAATGGGTAGGCGAAGCGTATTCCGACGGATTGACCGTCACGCTCATCAACGCATTGGATCGCCCGGGACGAAGCGGCGATCATGTATCGTTCTACAATCTGGGATATCCCTCAGTCCGTGTGATGGAGACTGCCGAGGACGTGGCATATCAACATGGTCCCAGCGACGTTCCGGGCAACATGTCATTCTCCTACGCACGAAGGGTCACCAGATTAGTCTTGGGAGCCGTGGGTGTCCTGACAGTAGCCGATCCGGCTCCATTGGCTCCCTCCGTGGTCAATGGAGGCGATGGAGAGAGCCTGATCGTGAGTTGGGCGGACAGTTTGAATCCACCGGTCGGGGGTGTGGTATATATTGCGGTTCGTCGATCAACTGACCTGAATTGGCAGGATGTTGTCGTGACGCCAGACCCCTCGCCATATACCCTGACTGGACTTGTTGAGAATCAGCCCTACCAAATTAGCATGTCGGTGGGAAATCAAGAAGGGCTCCCATCTCCATTCAGCCTGGAGACTTCTGGAACTCCGCAGTCTGCTATGCCTCCGGAAAATTTCGAAACAACGTCAACGCCGATTGGAGTTCGATTGGATTGGACACCGAGACCCGAGCCAAATATTCTGGAATATATCGTCGAACGCAGTGTTCCAGCAGGAGAATTCGCTGTGGCAACGGTGGTGCTGCATCCGAATTCGAGCTGGGTCGACAACAGTCCGGAGCTGGGTCAATTATATTGGTATCGCATCAAATCCCGTACCCAGCATATGATTGTTGGACCACCTACCGAAGTGCAGGAAGGGCAATTAGCCTCCCATCATCTTGGGATCATCGTCGTCGATGCCACGCCGGACGGCTCAGGAGCGCCGGGTGCGCCTGACGATCAAGAGGTTGATCAGTTCTACGACACGATCCTGGAGCCATTTGATGTCGCAGCCAGATGGGATCGACATGACAGCCTGACGGTCGGAGTGACTACTTCCGATGCCGACCTGGCGCTGTATTCCGTGGTCTTTGTGCACATGGATGCCTTAAATGCTTCGATAGGATCCGATACCACCGCGCTTCGGAAATATCTTCAAAATGGGGGATCGCTATTCGCATGCGGCTGGCGCATGTCATACTCCATCGAAGGGCGATCAGGTTATGATCATGGTTTCGCCCCCGGCGATTTCCTCTTCGATCTGGCAGGCATTGATTCCATCCGAGTCCAGCCGCCGCCGTTGATGGAATTCGTGGGAGCCATCGGCACGTCGGGATATCCTGATGTCGATTTCGATTCCGTCCGATTCCCGGTTTGGAGCAACGGGCTTCCGTTGTGTGATGCCATCTGGACAGAATCGTTTCCTCCGAGTGTGTCCGAAATTGCCGCATTCGATGCCTCCACCGGTGGTTCCTCGGCATACCATGGTAGGACGGTTGCTCTGCGAGGCGGTGATCCCTTCGCATCCTGGATCCTGGTTGACGTGCCATTGTACTGCATGACCGCGGCGTCAGCCACTGCTTTCATCCAACATGCGATGGGCGACTTGAATGCTCCCCCGGCTGGTATTCCGCATTCAGACGTCAACATCAATCCTCGTGATTTCGGTCTCGACCCGCCATTTCCCAATCCGTTCAACTCCCGTGTGATCATCGGATATTCCCTTCCGACTGCCGGGTATTCGACATTGCTGATGTACGACGTCCTCGGCAGACAGGTCGCCGTGCTCTTCGACGAATGGCGACCGACGGGAACGTATCAGGCGACCTTTGATGGCTCGCAGTTGAGTAGCGGACTGTATTTTGCAGTCCTTCGATCCGGCGGCAGAGAGCGGATTCGGAAAATCGTGCTGCTGAGATAACAATCCAAGCCGAATGTGTTATTCGGATCCCCGCCGGACCAAGTGTCCTTCCCACAAATTGTGCTTGCCTTTTTGACTTAAGGAACGTATATTACGTTCCGAGGGGCGCCACCTACACCATCACGCCTTTCAACCAGCATTCGCTATACCTCGTCAAACGGAGACGGCATAGGAGTGGTGTTCGAGCGGACATATGCCTGACCTGATTCCAATTTGCCGCACCTCGATTACTGATTTTCCGAAATTCGCCTCGTCCAAACCATCACAGGGGTGAGCCATGACTAATGTCCGAAAATGCGCGCTGTCACTGCTGCTCATGTCGGCGATGATGCTCTGGGTTGCCGGGCTGCACTTGTCCTGCGTGTCCGGCAGGAAATCCGTCTTGATTTCCGAGTTTTCTCCCGCCGGAGAATCCCAGAAAAGCACCAACATCACGGTGGTATTTTCCACTAACATTGTGCCGTCCGACAGCGTCGAAGTGCTGATGGATCAGGCACCGGTGCGGATCCAACCTCCTGTCCCCGGTCGTTTCAAATGGGTGGATACTCGAACCCTCAGATTCTTACCCACCGAATTATTGAATCCCGCCACTCAGTACCATGTCGAAGTACTACCATCCATCGTCCAGGGGTCGGATCAATACCTCAAAGGCAGGCGGAATTTCGAATTCTCGACCTCTTCGGTTCGTGTGGAGCGCCTGTCGCACCAGATCCTTAGCAGCGAGACACGACCTGCTGCCGGCAGATTCTCGCTAACCTTCGATTTTTCGGAAGTTGTTGATCCGAGCGTCTTCGAAGGTAAGTTGGATCTGGTGTGGATCTCGGGGGACGCCAGACAATCAGTCGGGTATTCAACCATCACTGTAACTCCCGCTAAACAGATCGCCATCGAGTCC
>Ga0299915_10000370_pt1 | contig 34819 bp, 29 predicted proteins | sample RVTome_13_FD_200263 | JGI IMG/M metagenome (GOLD analysis project Ga0299915, IMG submission 200263) | Soil microbial communities from uranium-contaminated site in the Upper Colorado River Basin, Wyoming, United States - RVT92D227 (version 2) ...
CATGATCCAATAGCGGAACACGAGGTGAGCCGGTCTCGTCGCTGTCTTGGCGGTTCCAGTCAACACGAGAGCGGGCTCAGATCGGGCTCGGGCTCCGCGTGCTTCGCACGCTGGGCTCGGGCTCGGAACCCAACTGAACTTTGGGGATAGGTCGAATGCCGAAGCACGAGTGTTGCCGAGACTGCAGGTTCGGATCGAACGCCATGGCGCCACCAGACGCCATCAAGAACGCCAGAAGCGATTGTTTCCCGGAAGCGGTTTTCTAAGATCGCTCTCTCGTGGCGTTGGTTCCTGCCGCGGGCTTCGAGCGGCAGCTCTTCAGGAGTGGATCCTAAAGATCAATCTCTCGTGGCGTTCCTGCTGGCGTCTTGTGGCGTCCATGGCGTTCCTCCGAGGATGTCGCAGACGGCTTCTCGCCATCGCGCGCTACAGCGGCGGCAACACGACCGGCGTCGCCCGGATCTCGGCATACACGCCGTAGTGGTCCGACGCGAAGCTGCCGTCGGGCGACGGCTCGTCGAGCACGACGCGCGCGACGAGCGGCTCGCCGCGGTGCCAGCGGTCCGGACCGCGGACGAAGATGTAGTCGATGCGGCGATTCGGGTAGTGCTCGCGCGCGGCGTAGCGGTTGTCGCGGTGCCAGGTGTGGCCCGGACCCTCGCCGCGGATCGCGTAGCAATCGGCGAGATAGCACCCGTAGGCGTCCGCGAGGTAGCCGCGCAGGAAGCGGATCTCGTCGGAGTCCGGCTCGGTGTTGAGGTCGCCCATGAAGATCGGAGGGAGCAGATCGGTCGGCGCCTCGCCGTGCTGGATCGGCGCGCGCTCCTTCATCCACTCGCGGACCTGTTGCAGCTGCATGAGTCGCCACGAGCTCTGGTGGAACATCCACGACAGGTGCGTCACGAACACCGGCAGCCGGCCCCACGGGGTGGCGACGATCGCGAACACGAGGTTGCGGCCGGTGTCGCCGGTCGGCTCGGGAAGCGGCCACGCCTCGGCCTCGAGGATCGGAAACCGCGAGAGGATCGCGTTGCCACACGTGCGACCGGGCTCCGCCTCGTAGGCCGCTGCGTGATGGACATGCCACTCGCCACCGAGCAAGTCGGCGAGCTCGCGCGCGAGGTTGCCATCGTCGCCGTCCCAGACCTCTTGCAGCCCGACGACGTGAGGATCGAGGCGCTTGATCCCGTCGACGATCAGCGTGCGGCGCTTCGCCCACGGGCCAGTCCGGCCCCACGTGTTGAACGTGACGATCTTGAGGCGCGCTTCGGTCATGGCAGATCGAGGCTGTGCATCTGCGCCGAGCGCAAGACGAACTGGATGCTCATCGCGGCGAGCTGCGTGATCGCGACGAGCCAGAGCAGCTCGGGGATCCGATCGAGCAGGACGAACACGCCGACCCAGAAGAACAGATCCATCTCCTGGAACCGCCAGATCTGGCCGACGCAGCGCAGGAACCACTTCACCCACTCCGAGCCGGTGCGCTCCGGCGGAGGACCGCCCTCCTCGCGGCCGGCGTTGCGCGCGACCGCTCCGGCGGGATCATCGACGGCGTCTCGCCACTTGCGGCGCTCGCTCGCGGTCTCGACGACGGAGCGGGTGTAGCCGTTGACCATCAGGGCGTAGGCCCCTGCTGCCGCCACGACGAGCAGGTGCACGTGATCGGTGCGCTGATAGGCGAGCCAGCCGAGCGCCGCGAGCGTGGTGAACCATGTCACCGCGTCGCTGACCGTGTCGTAGAAGAACCCGAGGTTCGATTGCGTGCGGCGGTAGCGCGCGAGCGTGCCATCGACGTGATCGAAGATCGCGCCGAGCTGCAGCATGATCATGCCGGCGACGAGCCACCCGCGATCGTCGACGAGGAACATCGCCGCGGCGGCGAACTTCAGCACCGTCGCGAACAGCGTCACCAGGTTCGGCGTGACCCACTTCCAGTCACCGATCACCATCGTGATGAGGATGCTCGCCGGCCGCAGCACGAGCGCCGGATAGAACTCGGTGTTCTGATAGTTGCGGATGCGGCGAAGCCGTTCGCGATCCATGGGTCCGTACCCACATATCATCTTCTCGTCGCCGCGACCTCGTAGCGGCAGCGCTCAGCCGATCTGGTCGAGGGTTTGCCGCGAAACGCACCTTCCGAGCGCCTGTCTGCTGTGGCATCTTGCAGCCCCGTGAAGGCCGTCCTGCTCGTAGCCGGCATGTCGTCGCGGCTTCGGCCGCTCACCGACGATCTGCCCAAGTGCCTGCTCTCCGTGGCCGGTACGCCGATCTTGAGGCGCTGCGTGAACGCGCTGCGCGGCGCCGGGATCGAGGAGCTCGTGGTCGTGACCGGCTACCTCGAGGAGAAGATCCAGGCCGCGCTCGCCGAATGGTTTCCGGGCCCGGTCACCTACCGGCGCAACGCTAGCTACGCTGCGACCCAGAACGGCGCGTCGCTGCTGTGCGCGCGGGACGTGGTCGAGGGCGAGCCATTCGTGATGCTCGACGGGGACATCGTGTTCGATCCGGAGGTGCTCGAGACGGTCGTGCGCTCGCCGTACCCTGACTGTCTCGCGCTGCGCCCCGCCGACGACCTCGGCGACGAGGAGGTCAAGGTGGTGCTCGACGCGAACGACCGCACGCTCGTCCGGCGGATCCATGTCTCGCTGCCGCCGGCCGACGCGGCGGGCGAGTCGATCGGGATCGAGAAGTTCTCGGCCGCGACGTCGAAGATCCTGTTCGCGACGATCGAGCAGCGCATCGCCGCACACGGCGCGAAGACCGAGTATTACGAGAAGGCCTTCGATCAGCTCTGCCAGGAGCAGCGGATCGCGCTGCACGCGATCGATGTCGGCGGGTACTACTGCGCCGAGATCGACACGCCGTCCGATCTGGCCGCGGTCGAGCGCGTACTCGAGGCGCGCGGCAGATGACCGGAGCCGACAGAGGCCGTCCGGCCGAGGTTCAACAATGACGACCATGATCGAGCCGGCGACCGAGCTTGTGGGCCCGAGCGAGCTGCGCGTCAACGGCACCGTGACGAAGGAACCGCGTGACGAGGTCACGCGCGAATTCGACGCGGTCGTGCTCGCGATCGGGGCGGCGGCGCATCGCGGCAAGGTCTGCGGGCTGACGCTCGCCGAGCGTGGCCGGCGCCTCGCCGTGAAGGCCGGTGCGGCGCGCGTGGTCGTCGTCGACTCTCCCCAGCTGGCAGCGACCCTGCCGGCGTGGGCGATCCGCGGTCGCGACGTCCTGATCCTGCGCGCATCGGATCAGGTCGTGCACTTTCCGTTGATCGATGCCGTCCGTGGTGGAGGCGCGCGGATCGCGGTCACCCCCGAAGGCGAATATGCCGGGGCGATCTGGGTACCGACCGCCGACGTCGCCGACGTGCTCGCCGCACTCGCAGCCGACTCCGGTGACGCCGGGCTCGCGGGGCGCTGGCGCGAATCGAAACACGCGATCGAGCACGTCCACGGCGAGATCGCGCGACATCGCGCGGTCACTCGCGCGGAGCGGCGCGCCGCGACGAAGATGCTGTTCGAGCTGGTCCACAAGAAGGACCAGGACGGCTTCCTCTCGAAGTATCTGTTCCGGCCGGTCGCGTACCCGATCACGCGCCTGTTTCTGCCGACCCCGATCACTCCGAACGGTGTGACCTTCATCGTCGCGCTGCTCGCGATCGGTGGCTGCGTGATCGTCGCCGGGGCGTCGTACGAGGCCGCCGTGATCGGCTCGATGATGCAGCACATCGCCGGCTACTTCGATTGCACCGATGGCGAGATCGCCCGGCTCCGCCACGAAGGCTCCCGGTTTGGCCAGTGGTTCGACACGCTCACCGACGAGGCCACGACCATCGCGTATCTCCTCGGCATCGGCATCCACGTCTACCAGCGCCACCCCGAGTACCAGATGTACATCGGCTGGAGCCTCCCGATCGGAGTGGCCGGATCGCTCGTCAGCCTCTACGTCATCTACTACTACCTGATCAAGGTCGCACGCTCCGGCAACAGCCAGGACTACCCGGTCAAGAAGGGCGGCAAGCTCGAGCCGCTCGCGCAGCTGCTCCACCGTGACTTCATCGGCCTGGTCGTGTTCGTCATGGCGATCGCGAATATCACCGAGATCGCGTACATCGGCCTTTGTCTCGGCGCTGTGGTGTCGGCGCTCGTCTTGATCCCGGAGCACATCAAGCTGCGCAAGGATCTCGCATCGGGTGCGATCGTCCCCAGAGCGTGGAGCTGACCACGGCGCGCTTCGTGCATTTGTAGAAGTCGTGCCGGACAGAGCGCTCGATCGATCACCCACCGACGATGACCTTCGCTACTTTCACTTCGTGATCGATGCGATCGAGCAAGGTCTCGCCGAGGCAGACCGCGGGGAGCTGATCGCGCAGCTCGAGGTCAGGGCACTGATGAGGCGAAAATGGCTTACCTCCAGCGATCGGTAGTCTGGGCTCCGAACGCGTACTGGATGTTCGACGATGCGCTCGCGTTCATCGCGAGCGGGTCGAGGATCGCATGCGAGAACTTCCTCGACGACGTCCTCCATGCGACGGACCAGCTCGGGAAGTTTGCCGATGATGGCCGGGTCGTCCCCGAGCTCCGGCGGCGAGATATCCGCGAGGTCTTCGTCGGAAGGTACCGGCTGCAGTACCGGGTGGAACGCGAGCGCGTGGAGATCGTGGCGTTCCCGCGATCGCGCTGACTACGTCGTCTCGGCGCGCAGCTTGGAGACCTGCTCCGGCGAGCCGAGCACCACCAGCGTCATGCCGGGTGCGATCGGCTCGTTCGCGTCGGGGTTGTACGTCCACCACGGGCCTTCACGGCCGCGCACCGCCAGGACGGTCATGCCGAACCGTTCGCGCACCTTCGCATCGCGCAGCGTCGCGCCCAGCGCGGTGGCCCGATCTCCGAGCAGGACCTCCTCGATCCGATACGGGGTCCGGTTGTCGCGCAACATGTCGTCGAGAAACCGCACGACCGCGGGCCGCAACAGCTCCGAGACCAGGCGCATCCCGCCGATGAAGTTCGGCGACACGACCGCGTCCGCGCCCGATCGCTTGATCTTCTCGACGTGCGTGAGCTCGGCGCAGCGCGCGACGATCCTGCAAGTCGCGTTGGCCTGACGGGCCGACACGGTGAGGAACAGGTTGTCCTTGTCCGATGACAGCGCCGCGACGATCCCGCGCGCATTGCCGAGGTTGGTCTGCGAGATCACGTCGTCATCGGTCGCGTCCCCGACGACGTAGCTGAACTCGGCCTTCGGGAACTTGTCCGCCAGCTCGCGAAGCTCGCCCTCGTGGACATCGATCGCGATCACCGGGATGTTGGACTTCAAGAGCTCCTCGATGACGTTGCGCCCGGTCGAGCCCGCACCGCAGACGATGACGTGCTCCTTCATGCGCTTCATCCGCTTCTTCATTCGCGACGCGAACAGGACGTTGCGAAGATCGCCCTCGATGATGAAGGCGGTGATGGTCGACGCGAAGAACACGAGGATGCCGGTGCCGAACACGAGCAGGATCGTGGTGAATCCACGTGCGTACTGGACCTTGTCCATCCCCTCGAGGATCTCGCCGTACCCGACCGTCGTGACGGTGATGACCGTCATGTACAGGCAGTCCGGGAACGTCCACCGGCCGTCGCCGATCAGGTAGTAGCCGATGCCACCGCCGAACACGACGACGAGCATTCCGATGAAGCCGCCGAATATGCGTTTACCGAGCGAGGGCAACGTCGTCTCCCAGAGCCGACCCACGATAGCGTAGTTGACCGGAGGCGAGCGAGGCCGTCCGGCCGAGCGAGCGCGAGAGGTCGCAAATAAGGTAGAAACTGCGGCATGCAGCTCCTCGCCAGCTACCTCTCGGGTTCGTGGTCGCAGGGCTCGGGATCGCGCGTCACCCTCGTGAACCCGGCCACCGAGGCGCCGCTCGCCGAGGTCGCGACCGGTGGTCACGATCTCGCGGCGGCCTTCGCCCACGCCCGCAACGCCGGCGCGAGAGAGCTCGGGGCGCTCACGTTCGCCCAGCGCGGCGCGCTGCTCGGTGCGCTCGCGAAGGCGATCCACGGTGCGCGAGAGGAGCTGATCGCGCTCGCGGTTGCCAACGGCGGTAACACCCGCGGCGACGCGAAGTTCGACATCGACGGTGGCGCCGTGACGATCTCGCACTACGCCGAGCTGGGAGCGAAGCTGGGCGCGGCACCGCTGCTCGGTGATGGCGAGCCGATCCAGGTCGGCCGCACCGCGCGCATGGGTGGCCAGCACGTGTGGGCGCGGCGCCAGGGCGTCGCGGTTCACATCAACGCGTTCAACTTTCCCGGCTGGGGGCTGTGCGAGAAGCTCGGCCCTGCCCTGCTCGCCGGGATGCCGGTGATCACGAAGCCCGCCACGGCGACCGCCCACGTCGCGCATCGACTCGTCGAGCTGTTCGCACCGCTCCTGCCCGCGGGGGTGCTGCAGCTGCTCGTCGGTCCGGCGGGCTCGTTGCTCGATCACGTCGGGCCTGGCGACGTGGTCGCGTTCACGGGTGGTAGCGCGACCGCACGATCGCTGCGCACGCACGAGCGACTCGTCGCCCACGCGGTGCGGCTCAACGTCGAGGCCGATAGCCTCAATGCCGCGATCCTCGGGCCCGATGTCGAGCTCGCGAGCGAGACCGGCGCGCTGTTCCTCGCCGATGTCGTTCGCGACATGACCCAGAAGACCGGGCAGAAGTGCACCGCGATCCGCCGCGTCCTCGTCCCCGCCGGGCGCGAGCCCGAGGTCCACGACGCGCTCCGCGAGCGACTCGGAGGGATCGCGATCGGCGATCCGGCGAGCGAGGGCGTGCGCATGGGCCCGCTCGCGACCGCACAGCAGCTGCACGACGTCCGAGAAGGCATCGCGCGGCTCGCCGCCGCCACCGGCTCGGTGTTCGGCGGCACCGGCGAGGTCACCCCGATCGGGGTGCCGACCGGCAAGGGCTACTTCGTCGGTCCGGTCGTACGCTCGACGCCCGATCCGATGAGGTGCGCGCCGCTCAACGACCACGAAGTGTTCGGCCCGGTGGTCACGGTCGGGACCTATGATGGCACCGCACCGTTCGCGGCCGCGTTCGTCGCGCGCGGCGAGGGCTGCCTCGTCAGCTCGGCGTACTCGGACGACCGCGACTGGGTGGCGAGCTTCGTCGGCGGTGCCTCCGCGTGGGCCGGCCGGCTCTACCTCGGCTCGGCGAAGATGGCCGCACAGAGCCCGGGGCCCGGCACGGTGTTGCCCTCGCTCGCGCACGGCGGTCCCGGTCGCGCCGGCGGTGGCGAGGAGCTCGGCGGCGAGCGCGGCCTGCACGTCTACATGCAACGCACCGCGCTCGAGGGCGATGCGAGCGTGCTCAAGTCCTTGCTCGGCTAGGGCAGCGTCGGCGGGCGGCGGCGGATCGCGGCGGGAGAGTCGGGGTCGGGATCGAGCAGCGGCAGCAGGTTCGCGAGCTCGCGGGCGACCTGGCGGCAGCGATGGCGTACGAAGTCGAGCGCGTAGGGCTCGGCGAGCAGCACGACGAGCGCGGCGTCGTACCAGAAGCTCATCGCGTATGCGTCCGGATCGACGACCTCGCCGTGCGAGCTGTTCGGTGCGTGGGTCGCGAGAGCGCGGCGGGCGAGGAATGGCCACCGCGAGGCCTCGAGCTCGTCGGCCGGACGCGCGCACGCGATGAGCTGGGTGCCTCGCGTGACGAACGCGTTGTTCGCCCGGTCGATCCCCGCGAGGCCCTTCAGGTACGACTCGATCCGCTCGGTGACGCGACCACTCGTCGGCACGACGGCGCCCGGCGCGACCATCAGCTCCGGCAGGCGCGAGACTTCCCAGCGGCGGCGGATCGCGCGCAGCTGCTTGGTGACGCGATCGAACGCGGCCTCGACGTCACCCTCGCGGTTGGTCCGGGTGGGCAACTCGACCCGCAGGTACTCGCCACCGCCGAGCGCGAGCGTGCGTGCCGGAACCCCGGTTCGCACGTCATCGTGCTCGACGATGCGCGCCGAGACCGCTCCGATCTCGTCGACCAGCTCGCGCAAGGCCTGGCGGACCTCGTCTTCGATTCCGCCGGTGCCGTCGCCGGCCGTCATGCGCGCTCGATCATTCCCGGTGCGGGATCGATGGGCGTCGTGGTGATCATCGTCGTCGGCTGCGGATAGAACAGGTAGTTCGCGATCGAGGGATCGCCGGCGAACAGCTCGCGCCACGCCCCGGCCTGAAAGCCGGGAGGCGCGTGCGCGATGTCGCCGAAGTCGACGTGCAAGAGGTCATAGGCAGGCAGCACCGCGACGAGCTTCTGCATCCGCGGCAAGAGCGGCGCGTCGTAGACCCCGGCGCGCGGCGACTCGCGCACGAGGAGCCCTCCGTCCGGCGACCGGACGAGCGTGACCGCGACCTGCTGGCACGCGGCGACCCGCGCGCGATGACTGATCACGAGGCGGAGGTACATCTCGTCCACCCGCTCGACATCGTGCCACTCCGCGGGGACCGGTACGCCGTGGTCTCGCACCTGCACGATGCACGGCGTGCGGCCGAGGCACAGCACGTAGATGTAATCGCACGGCTCGTCGTCGTCCCCGAGGCGGACGAACGTGGCCGCTGCTAGCTCGGCGGCTAGCTCGTCGGCGAGCCCGGCAAGCTCGTCGGCCGGCAGGCCCACGACCTCGGCGTCGTCGGCCTCGCCCCAGGTGCGCGAAGGGTACAGGCGCTCGAGCGCGCCTTCGACGTCGGTCATCATCGAGCCCTTCCGGTCGTCGCAACCGGACTTGCTGCTGCAATTCGTGCACCCCACGGCTGACCACTCTACCCGGGATCCGAGCTACAGACCGGCGCGTTCGGCCGGAGGCAGCGAAAGCCCGAAGCCCTCGTGGAGCGCACGCACGGCGAGCTCCGCGTACTTGCGCGCGATGACACAGGAGATCTTGATCTCGCTCGTCGAGATGAGCTGGATATTGATGTTCTCGGCCGCGAGCAGCTGGAACATCCGCTTCGCGACACCGGCGTGTGATCGCATGCCGACGCCGACGACCGAGACCTTCGCGATCTCGTCGTCGAACGTGATCCGTTCGCCGGCCGCACCGACGAGGTCGGGGACCTTGTCCTTGAGGATGTCGACGGCGCGCTTGCGGTCGCCGCGTGGCACCGTGAACGTCAGGTCCGTGGTGCCGTCGTAGGCCTGGTTCTGCACGATCATGTCGACGGAGATGTTCGCGTCGGCGAGCGGCGCGAACAGCTTGCCGGCAACCCCGGACGTATCCGGCAGATCCTCGCAGGTGATCTTGGCTTCATCCTTCGCGACCGTGACGCCTGCTACGACGACCTTCTCCATGGCTGGCTCCTCGGGAACGACCCACGTCCCCTGTACATCGGAAAAGCTAGAGCGCACGTGGATCGCCACGCCGTACTTCATGCCGAGCTCGACCGAGCGAATCTGCAGGACCTTCGCGCCGAGCGACGCGAGCTCGAGCATCTCCTCGTAGCTGATGCGATCGATCTTGCGCGCGGTCGGGACCAGGTTCGGATCTGTGGTGTAGACCCCGTCGACATCGGTGTAGATCTCGCAGACATCGGCGCCGAGCGCGGCGGCGATCGCGACTCCCGTGGTGTCCGAGCCACCGCGCCCGAGCGTGGTGATGTTGCCCTTCTCGTCGACGCCCTGGAACCCGGCGATCACCGCGATCTCGCCCGCCGCGAGCGCATCCTTGATCGGCTTCGCATCGATCTCGACGATGCGAGCGCGCGCGAACGAGCTGTCCGTCAGGATCTTGCACTGATGGCCGAGGAACGACCGCGCCTTGCCACCCGCCGCACGGATCGCGAGCGCGACGAGCCCGACGGAGACCTGCTCGCCCGTCGAGACGATCACGTCGACCTCGCGGTCGTTCGGATCGTCGTGGAGCTGTCCGACGAGCTCGAGCAAGCGGTTGGTCTCCCCCGACATCGCGGACACCACCACCGCGACCTGGTGGCCATCCCGCATGCTCGCGAGGCAACGCGCGGCGACCAGCTTCATCCGCTCGATCGAGCCGACGGAAGTGCCACCGTACTTCTGGACGATCAACACGGCGGGAGACGCTACACGCCCGGAGGGCCATGGTACAGCGCCGGCGTGCCCGACATGTCACCGCCGGACCCCCTCGTCGTGCTCTCGACGTTCCCGGATCCCGAGACGGCCGGACAGATCGCACGGGTGCTCGTCGAGGAACAGCTCGCGGCCTGCGTGAATCTCGTGCCCGGCGTCCGCTCGATCTATCGCTGGGAAGGCACGGTGAAGGACGCGACCGAGACGCTCGCGATCATCAAGACCACGCGCCCCGGCTACGATGCGCTGGCGCAGCGACTCGTCGAGCTCCATCCCTACGATGTGCCCGAGGTCCTCGCGCTGCCGCTGATCGGCGGTCACTTCGACTACGTCGAGTGGATCGCCGCGAACGTCACCGGCGGATAGCCGGCGCGGTCGACCTCACATCATCGTGATGCAGGCCTCGCAGGTGGTCGGATCGAGGCCGGGTGGGCAGAGCGTCGGCTCGATCACGCAGAGGAAGCACTCGGTCGGATCGGCCGGACACGTGCTGCTCGCGGTGCAGTCACCCGGGCACGTGGTCGAGTTCTCGCCACCGGCCATGTCGCAGACGGTGTCGCCGCACACCGGTCCGGACGGCGGACAGTCGGAGGGGCACGTCGCGTTGGTCTCGGTCGGCGGCTGGCAGGTGCCGTTGCCGCACACCGGAGTCGTGGTGCCGCCGCAGTCCTGCATGCACTTGCCGACCTCCGACGAGGCACACGTGCCGTCGCCGCAGACGGCTTGCGTCGAGGCATCGGGCGGCGGCGGGTCGTCGTCGTCCCCTTTGCTGCTCTCACCCCAAGCACACGCGCCTAGAAGTACTGCGCACACGAATGCCAGCGTTGACGTCCTCATCGCGGCGCATCGTACCTAGCCGACGATCTAGATCAACGACAAAGTTACAACGCTGCAGCTCATCCCCCCTCGGCACCGTACACACGATGTGCAAGCCGCCGTTCGAGGGCGCGCCGCAGCGCGGCATTCGCCGGTCGGACCAGCTCGGGATCCTCGTCGAGGATCGCCTCTGCATGACGTCTCGCCTCGAGCAGCAGCTCGGTGTGCTGCGCGAGATCGCCAAACCGAAGCCGTGGGACCCCCGCCTGCCGCGGACCGAGCAGCTCACCAAACCCGCGCAAGATGAGGTCCTGCTCCGCGATGCGGAAGCCGTCCTGCGTCGCGACCATCACGGCGAGGCGCTCCGCGGCGTCATCCCCGATGGTGCCCTGCGCGAGCAGGAGACAGTGCGCCGCCCCGCCGCCGCGCCCGACGCGCCCGCGAAGCTGATGGAGCTGCGCGAGCCCGAACCGTTCGGCATCGTGGATCACCATCACGGTCGCCGCGGGAACGTCGACGCCGACCTCGATCACCGTCGTCGCCACGAGCACGTCGACGGTGCCCGCCTTGAACGCGCGCATCACGCGATCGCGCTCGGCGCCGTCGAGCCGTCCGTGCACGAGGCCGACGCGTGCGGTCGGCAGTGCCGCTGCGAGCTCGCTCGCGGTCGTGGTCGCATCGTTCCACGTCCTGCCTTGCACCTCTTTGTCCAGACCGGATTCTCTCGCTCGGCCGGACGGCCTCGCGAGACTTTGGTCATCGGCCTCACCGGCCTCGACCTTCGGGCAGACCACGTAGACGCGTTCGCGCTGCGCGACGCGCTCGCCGATCAGCTTGTAGGCGGCGGCCTTGCCTCGCAGGCCCGACAAGATCTTCGTCGCGATCGGCTTGCGACCGGGCGGCAGCTCGTCGAGCACCGAGACATCGAGGTCGCCGTACGCGGTCAGCGCGAGCGTCCGCGGGATCGGCGTGGCGGTCATCACGAGCAAGTGCGGGGCGCCCTGCCCGTCACCCTTGTCGCGGAGCTTCGCCCGCTGCGCGACGCCGAACCGATGCTGCTCGTCGATCACGACCAGCCCGAGCGCGCGAAACCCGACGCCCTCGGACAGCAGCGAATGCGTACCGATCAGCACGTCGAGCTCGCCGGCCGCGAGCAGCGCGAGCAACGACGCTCGCACCCCCTTCGGGGTCGAGGCCGTGAGCAGCTCGATGCGCAGCAGCCCTCGCTTCGCAGCCTTGTCGGCCGCCCATACTCGCCAGGTCTCGAAGTGCTGCTCCGCGAGCAGCTCGGTCGGCGCCATGATCGCGGTCTGCCGTCCCGCACGCGCGACCTGCATCGCCGCCGCGAAGGCGACCGCCGTCTTGCCCGATCCGACGTCGCCCTGGAGCAGCCGGTTCATCGGCACCGGACGCGCGAGGTCATCCGACAGCTCGCGGATCGTGCGGCTCTGCGCGCTGGTCGGCGTGAACGGCAACGCCTTGCGGATCACGGCGTCGAGCCCGGGGCTCACGCCGCACGGCATGGCGGCATCGCTCCGCCGCTCGCGACGCCGGAGCGCGACCGCCACACCCGTCGAGAACAGCTCGCCGAACGCCAGCCGCCGCTGCCACCGGCTGTTGCCGAGGTTCATCGCCGCGAGGTCCTCGATCGAGATGTCGGGCGACGGTGAGTGCAACCGGGTCAGGGTCTCGAACAGGCTCGGCATCCCGGCCGCCAGCTCGACGCTCGCCGGAACGCCATCATCGGCCGTTGCCCCGACGCGCTCGCACGCCGTCGCGCACGCCTGACTCAGCCGGCTCCCCGGCACACCCGCGACATCGGGATACCGCGCGAGGATCGAAGGCATCGGCTTGGCGGCCTCGGGCGCAAGGTCCGGAATCTCGATGCCGAGGATGTCGGGATTCGCAAACTCGGTCCGCCCTGCTCGCTTGCGAACGATGCCCGACAGCACCACCTGCGCACCCGGAGGCATCCGCTTCTCGATCCCGGCGAACACGTTGAACCACCGCACCACCGCGCTCGCCGCGCCCCCCGTCAGATCGATCTCGCCGAGCCGTACCTCGGCCCATCGCCGTCCACGCGCGAAGATCATCCGCGAGCTCGCGACGCTCGCGACGAACGTCGCCCGCTTGCCCTCGTCGAGCGCGCACGCCGCCGCGAGCGGCTGTGCGTTGCGCACGTCGTCGTAGCGCCGCGGCAATGTCCACAAGAGATCCTCGACGGTCGCGAGGCCTTTCTCGGCAAGCCGCTCGGCAAACGCGGGGCCGATGCCCGGCAACGTGCGCGCCGGCGCGGCCAGTGGATCGATCGGCGGGTCCTCCACGCTTGTTCGCTTCGCCCGGGTCGCAGGCGCGGCGGGTACGGGTGCCGGCGATCTCGTCGCCGGCTTCGGCGCGGCGGGCACGAGGGGCGTCAGGACCATCTTCCCCGTCGGCGCGACCACCCTCTCCGGACGTGGCAGCCGGGCGAGCAGCCGCATCCCTCGCGCTACCTCGATCGCCTGCTGATACTCGTCGAGCGACTCCCACTTCCCGAGCGTCACTCGCCACGCCGCGAGCCCCTCGATCGCGAGCTTGCCGATCAGCCCATCGCACGCCGCACGCAGCGCGTGCCCGAGCCCCTGCACCTTGCGCACGCCGGCGAACCCATCGGCCGCCGCCAGCTCGAGCGGCCGGCGCAGCGCCTCGACGCGGTGCTTGAGCTCGGCATCCACGACGGCACGCTAGCATCCACGCCTGTCATTACGACCGGCGCGGGCTACGTCCACGGCGCCAGCCACACGAGGATCCCGACGACGGCAACGATCACGATCACGACCGCGATCACCACCGGCACCGGCACGAGGGCGCGGCGCTCGGCCTTCGGGACGTGGGCCGGCTGGGCGAGATAGCTCGTCTCGGGCTCCGATCGCCGACGCGACATCCAGCGAGACTTCTGCTCGTTGTTCGCCTGCAGCTTCTCGCGGTGCTCGATCGCCTGCTGGCCCCGCCGGAGCAACCGCCGGCGTTCTTCGCACGGCGTGTCGAAGTAGAACCACCACGTCTTGGCAGGCGTCTCCTTGTGACCGACCAGCGCATGCGTCCGCGTCGAGATCCGACAGGGCACGTTGCAGTGACCACAGGTCACGCCGCCATCGGCGTCCTTGACGCCGACGAGCGGCGCGTTGCAGTTCGGACACGTCAACACCGCGGCGCCTCGGTTCTGGACGAGCGCGACCTCGCGCCGCCCGGCCTCGTGCTCGTCGGCGACGATGCCCGCGAGCTTGTAGCGCAACGCCTCCGCCCGCTCGTACTGCCGGCGCTCGTTGCACCGCGAACAGGCGACGCCGAAGTCGCCACGGTGGTCATCGACCACGACCACCGGCGCCTTGCACGCGCGGCACAGTGGGTTACCGAGGCTCGCCGAGGCGTGCGGACCGCTCACCCAGCTGTCACCGGAACCGAGCGCCGCGTACGGCTTCGGTTCGGGCAGGCGGAGCTCGGGATCCGGGAAGCGGCCCTCGTGGCCGGGCGTGCCGAAGTCGCCAACGCTGTGGGCGAACTCGACGAGCTCCTTCCAGCTGTCGTCGAACCGTTGCTCGATCCCACACCGCGTGCAGGTCACGCCATCGTCGCGCTGGAAGTGGTTCAGCGGGACCCGGAAGTTGCAGCCGTGGCACGAGAACGATGCCTTGATCGCGACCCAGTAACCGCCGCCCGGCTGCGAGCGCGCGCGCAGCGGTGGCGAGGCGTAGGTCGTGCTGCACGTCCCGCAACTCGGCCGCGTCGGATCGACCAGGATCCCGCAGCCGACGCAGATCGGTGGCTCCTTGAAGCTCGGTCCCCGCTTCGGCGCTTCGTGTGGATTCACGGGCCGCTACGAGAGGGCTAGTCAGCGCGGTAGGTGAACCGCAGCTCGTAGTCGCACAGGTGAAACACGTCGCCTTCGTCGATGCGCTTGTTGTCGATGCGCATGCCCTTGTAGTCGATCCCGTTCGTCGACCCGAGGTCCTTGATGTAGAAGGTGCCGTTGCGGCGAATGACGGCGGCGTGCTTGCGCGAGATGTTGCCGTCCTTGATCGGCAGATCCGACGTCTTGCTGCCGCGACCGATGATGAACTGGTCCTTGGTCACCGGATAGCGCTGGCCGTTGTAGATCAGGAACAGCGTCGGACCGGCCGAGCCCATCTGCTGCATCGGCGCGGGAGCCGGCTGCGGTGCAGGTGCATGCGACTGCATGCTCGGACCGTTCATGCCGTGACCGCTCGCGTTCATGGCCGGTCGATTGCCGCCGCCTCCAGCACCAGGGTTTCCTGCATAGCCGGGCGTGGGAGGTGCGGGCCGGCGCGCGCCCGGAGCATTGGTGGGAGCGGCCGCCGGAGCCGTGATCGGTTGCGGAGGCGGCTGCGTGCCGGGCAGTGGACGTCCCGGGGTACCGGCGCCCTTCGGCGGATACGACGTCGGGCCACTGTTGCTCGCGACGGGTGCGCCGCCCGTCATCTGCGGTGCACCGGGCGACTGATAGTTCTTCGACCGCGCGTAGTACCGCATCGCCTCGTTGACGAGGTAATCGATCGAGCAATCGAAGTCGTTCGCCATCTGCTCGAACGTCTCCCAGAGGACGTCTCGGCAGTAGAAGTGGCGCATCGTCTTCTTGCTCTGATCCATAAACTCCTTGCGGAAGGCGCGACTTGGCCCCTTTCTCTCCCGGCGGCTTACGATACTACATCCGCTGGATGGGCGCGACCAAAGCACTCACTTGGGCTTCTCGACTCCCATCTGGTCCGCAAGCTCCTTCGCTCGCTGGCCCAGCGTTGGGTCCGGCTTACCGGCATCCTCTCCCCAGTAGCCGACCAGCCGGTCTCTGACCCCGGATAGCGCCGCGATCTTCGGCTTGTCGTCGACGGACTTCATGGCCGCGAGCGCCTCGATCGCCGTCCACCTCGCGACGGTGGACTTGTCGTGCAAGAGCTCGCGGAGCGCCGCCAGGACCTGGTCGCGCGGGGTCATCTTGGCGATCTCCCCCGCGATCGCGCCGACCAACTCGTCCTTCACGTACGCGCCGCTATCGGGCAGCGCCCGCACGACCTGGACGATCGACTTGGCGCCGCCGCAGCGCAGGGCACTGTTCGCGGTCACGTACTTGAACCGCGACTGGCGGTGCGGCACCGGGACCATCGAGATGAGCGGCGCGAAGCAGGCCGGTGCGCCGATCGCCCGGATGAGATCGATCGAGGTGTTGACCACCTTGCCGGGCTGAGTGTCGTCCTTGGCCATCGCGACGATCGCGTCGAGGTTCGGCACGAGCGCCTCCGGGCCCTGGATATCGAACAGGGCATTCGGGTCGACGTACGCCGTGTAGAGCGCATCCATCGCACGCGTCGCGAGCGTGGTGTCGCCGCGATCCATCTTCGCGACGTCGAGCAACTTCGTCACGGCCTCGGGGCTTCCCGATGCGGCGAGCCCGATCAGGAGCTCGTCATTGATCTTGTACTTCGACTTCTCCTGGCCGGGCGCCGCGATGAGGCCGTTGACGACCCCGATGAGCTTCTTGCCGAGCGGTGGGCCGATCATGCGTACCACCGTGGCGCCGGTGTACTGACCGCTGCCTGCCCGCTTCTCGTACGACTCGACCCCGTACCAGTCGGTCAGGTACGCGTCGATCTGCGGCTTCTGCGTGTCATCGGCCCACTTGCGGATCGTGACGAGCGCGTCCTTCGCCGCGATCTGCGACGCACCCGGCAGCTTCTTCTCGCCTTCGACGCGCGCCAGGTCCCAGAGGCGTGGCGCAAGCTTCGCGAGGACCAGCGTACGCCGGCCGGGCGACATCGCGTCGAGCGCGGCTCGTACCTCGGCCTCCTGCCCCATCTTCACGAGGTTGGCGGCGGCATGTGCAGCGAGCTCGGGGTCGCCGCTCTCGTCGGCGACCGCCTTCTTGAGCTTTCCAGGGCCCTTCTCGGTCCGCATCCATTTGTCGATGGTGTCGTGGTCGGTCTTTTCGCAGCCCGCCGCGAATAGTGACAGAGCGACAAGAAGGATCGTCAACACGCGCGCGAACATGGCGGCAGCTTATCGTGGTGATACGTTTCGCGCGATGGCCGCTCGGCCGATCCTCATCTTCCTCCTGTGCGGCGCGGTGGCCACCGCGAACGCATCGCCGCGCACGGATCCCACCGCGGGCCGTGCGGTGTTCACCGGCGCCACGCTACCGAACGCGACCTCGATCAGCCTCAACCCGGCGGCGCTCGGCACCGGCCGGACCGACGACCTCTATGTCGCGCTGACCGCCGTGCTCGAGCAGCTCGGGATCGATCGCAAGGCGATCGACCTCGCCACGGACTCGCTGGTCGACGCCGAGCGCGTGCGCGACACCCAGTTCGGACCCGGCGGGATGCTCGCGTTCGTGTGGCACCCCGGCGAGCGCGGCACGCTCGGCCTCGAGGTGCGCACGCCGCCGCCGGAGCTGTTCCCCGACAATCCGGCGCTCCGCTATCACTCGCTCGGCACGCGCCAGCGCAACTACGTCGCGACGATCGCCACGAGCCTCAAGGTGACCAGCGCGTTCTACTTCGGCGCGAGCCTGTCCCACGACACCACCGTGCTCGACCTGCGATACGCCCGCGACACCGCGCTCGACCGCGGCCTCGACAGTGATTGCGACGGATCGCCGTGCGGCCTCGAGAATCCCGCGGCCTCCGAGCTCTACCAGGTCGACGTCAAGTCACCGACGATCTCGACGGAGAACCTCAAGGTCAACATCGGCATCCTGATGCGGATCTGGCGCGATACGTGGCTCGGCGTCGCCTATCACAACACGCCGGGCTTCGGCATCCAGACCCGGCTCGACGGCGACATGGTGGTGACCCGCGCCCCGCGCGATGGCGGCCTGCGCGTTCGCGGCGACTCGACCGTCTATGTCTCGTATCCGGCGAGTGTCGACACCGAGCTGCGCGCGCGGATCCTGCCGGACCTCGATCTCCACGTCGGCGGCCGGTGGGAGGACCTGTCGCGGATGCAGGCGTACGACGTGCGCGGCTTTGGCCGCAACTTCCGGGATCAAGACATCCCCGAGTGGGTGCTCAGGCCGCGCGGCTTTCGCGATTCCTTCGCGCTGTGGGCGGGGGTCGAGCAGGTCGAGGTCGAGGCCCGCAAGCGCTTCCGGTTCGGCGGACGCCTCGGGATCGAGACGTCGGCGCTGGACGCGGACCGCACGTCGCCCGGCAACGTGTCGCCGACGTCGTTCACGCTCGATCTCGGCGCGCAGGCACGCGTCGCCAGGAACTGGATCGTCCAGCTGTCGTACGGCCTGCAGCTGTTTCCGGGCGTTGGCGTCGAGGACAGCGCCTACGATCCGCGCTTCGCGGTCGCCTGCGCCGATTCTGGCTTCGATTACTCCACCCGCGCGTGCGAGGCGCTGCGCAACGGCTACGCGATCCCGACGGCGGCCGGTGACTACACGCGATTCCAGCACGCACTCCGGCTCGGCCTGAGATATGAAATCCCCTGACATCTGCGTGTTCGGAGCCGACGGTGTCGTCGGGCGCCGCATCTGCATCGAGCTCACCGCGGCCGGTGCTGCGTTCTCGATCGCGACGCGCCGCGCGGTCTCCGATCCGGGCGTCGCCGTGCGCGCGCACCTCGCCGATGCGTTCGATGCAGCCAGTCTCGCCGCGGCGTTCTCCGGCGCGCGGGTCGTGATCAACGCGGCGGGCCCGTTGCGCGAGACCGCGGCGCCGGTGCTCGTCGGTGCGCTCTCGGCGGGCGCGCACTACCTCGATCTGGGCGGCGAGCAAGCCGTGCTCAAGTCGTTGTACGAGCGCCACGAGTCGACCGCCCGACGTGCCGGGCTGATCGCGCTCCCGGGTGCGGGCCTCGACTGCATGATCGGCGACCTCGCCGCGGCCTGGGCCGCGCAGCAGCTCTGCGGCGATGCCAGCTCGGGACCCGCAGTACGCTGCGCCCCGGCCGAGCGCATCGCAGAGGACCGCCCGCTCGACGAGATCTGCGTCAGCTACGTGTTCGACGATCTCGCGGTCTCGGCTGGAAGCCAGCGCGCGCTGTTCGGCGCGGTCGGTGGGCGCGCGCTCGTGTGGCGCCGCGATCGCTGGGAGCCGGGACGCGCGGGCGACAAGCGACGCGTCAACGCGGGGCCCACGCTCGGCGGCGAACGCGACGCGATCATGCACGCGGGCGGCGACGTGATGACCGTGCCGCGCCACGTCGCGGCAAACCTCGTCGCGACCTATGTCTCGACGACGCGGGGCGCGGCGTCCGGCGTGCTGATGCGGCTGCTCGCGACCGCGTTGCCGCTGGTTCCGCGGGCCGCGTCCGAATTGCTCGCACCGTTCGCACCACCGGATGCCGACTACGCGCGCACCCGGTTCGCGGTGGTGGTGCAGGTGCGCCGTGGGTTCTCGGCGGCCCAGATCGCCGTGCGCGGATCCGATCCGTATCGCACGACCGCCGTCACCGCCGCGTGGGCGGCGCGCCAGCTCGCGACCCGCGGCGCCGGTCCGGTCGGCATGCGCGCGCCCGGAGAGCTGTTCCGTGCGGAGCCCGCCTTGCGCGAGCTCGCGAATGCAGCAGGCTTGACGATCGAACCGAGCTTTGGATCGTTCGGCGGATCCGCGCTGCCACGTTGATCGCCGCGCGCCAACCACGAAACTCGACGAAGAGCACGTGTGATCAGATCAGATTGATCCGTGCATGCCACAACAACTCGGCGCGCGTTCCAGCGAATCGAGTCGTGGTATCTACGAACAATGACCGGAGGTGAGAGGCCGTCCGGCCGAGCGAACGCGAGAGGTAAAACAATGACCGGAGGAGAGAGAGGCCGTCCGGCCGAGCGAACGCGAGAGGTAAAACAATGATGTCGTCGTGGCAGCTCGAAGCGGAGGCACCAGCCGGCCGTGGCGTCACGGCGCGGCGGTTTCGGCTCGATAACGGGCTCGGGCTCATCACCGCGATCGATCGGCGCGCCCCGATCGTCGCGTTGCAGACCTGGTATCGCGTCGGCTCGCGGCACGAGAAGTTCGGGGCGACCGGCATGGCGCACCTGTTCGAGCACCTGATGTTCGGCCAGACCGAGAGCCTGCCTCCGGGCGAGTTCGATCGGCTGGTCGAGCGAACCGGTGGCGAATCGAACGCGGCCACGTGGGTCGACTGGACGTACTACCGGCTCTCGCTCCCGACGCGGGATCTGCCGCTCGGGATCCGGCTCGAGGCCGAGCGCATGCAGCGCCTCGTGCTCGAGCACACGCCGGTCGAGGCCGAGCGCGACGTCGTCACGAACGAGCGGCGCGAGCGCGTCGAGGATGATGTCGACGGCTGGCTCGACGAGCAGCTGATGGCGCAGGCGTTCACGGCCCATCCGTACCGCTGGCCGACGATCGGCTGGATGGAAGATATCCGCGCGCTGTCGTTGCCCGACATCCGCGCGTTCTATCGAACGTGGTACGCGCCGAACAACGCGACGCTCGTGTGCGTCGGTGACTTCGACGAGGCCGCGCTGCTCGATCTCGTCGCCTCGAGCTACGGCAAGATCGAGCCGGCGACGCTGCCAGAGGTCGCGCGGATCGTCGAGCCGGAGCAGCTGCGCGAGCGCGTGGTTCGCGCACCGAAACCGATCGCCACCGATCGCCTGCTGATCGGCTACAAGGCGCCGGGCCAGGACGATCGGGACTGGGCGGTGCTCGAGATCGTCGCGACGCTGCTCGCGGGCTGCCCGTCGGCGCGCCTGTATCGCCGGCTCGTGATCGAGAAGGAGCTCGCGTCGTCGGTCGATGCGCAGCTGACGCCGTTTCGCGATCCCTCGTTGCTCCGGCTCGCCGTCACCGCCGCGCGCGGACATCGCGCCGACGAGATCCTCGCAGTGATCGATAGCGAGCTCGCGCAGATGGCAGCGCAACCACCCGTGAAGGCCGAGGTCGAGAAGGCCAAGGCGATCGCCGAGACCGACTTCTGGACCTCGCTCGTCGATGTCGACGGCAAGGCGGAGGCGCTCGGTCACTACGAGACTGCCCTCGGCGACTTCCGCAAGGTGAGCGAGCTCGCCGAGCGCCTCGCGGCGGTGACCGTCGAGGACGTCGCGCGCGTCGTGCGGAGCTACTTGAACGCGAGCCGGCGAACGATCGTGATCGCCGAGCCGGAGTCCGAAGCTGCCGGCGAGGATGGCGAAGAGGACTGATGCCGCCGGTGGTCATCATCGAGCCCTCGGTCGACACGCCGCTCGTGTGGTTCGACGTCGCGATCCGCGGCGGCGCTTCGGCCGATCCGCGCGGCATCGAAGGATTGCACCGTCACGCGGCGCTGCTCGCGCGGCGCGGTGCCGGACGTCGCGATCGGGCGGAGCTCGACGAGACGCTCGATAGCCTCGGGGCCGCGGTCGATATCAGCGTGTCGCGCGACGCGGTCACGCTGTCGGGGCTCGCGCTGTCGCGGCACCTCGATGCCGTGGTCGAGCTCGCCGCCGATATCCTCGCCGAGCCGCGGTGGTCCGAGGACGAGCACGCCCGCCTGCTGCGCGAGACGCCGCAGGTCCTCGACGAGATCCGCGACGACGACAGCGCGCTCGCGACCCGGTGGTTCGACTGGGTGTGCACGCCGGGCCACGCCTACGGCCGCACGTCACTCGGCACCGAGACGTCGATCGCGCGGATCGAGCGCACCGCCGCGATGGAGCTGTGGCGACGCGAGGTCGTCGCCGACAACCTCGTCGTCGGCCTCGCCGGCGACATCGACGAAGCCACCGCGGCGCGCGTCGTCGCGCGCCTCGTCGAGCGCTTGCCGACGAGGCCACGGCCCGAGGTCGTGCTGGAGATGCCGGCCGCGCCATCGACCGGCCGTCGCGTGATCCTCGTCGACAAGCCGGATCGCACCCAGGCCCAGCTTCGCATCGGTCACCTGTCGATCCGCTATGGCCACGAAGACACCGCGGCGATCGCCGTCGCCGAGGCGATCCTCGGCGGCATGTTCAGCTCGCGGCTCATGCAAGAGATCCGCGTCAAGCGCGGCTGGAGCTACGGCGCCGGTTGCGGGCTCCGGCGATCGCGGCTGCCGCACTGGTTCGAGATCTGGACCGCGGCCGGAATCGATGTCGCCGGGCCGGCGGTCGCGCTGACGTTGGAGCTGTTCGCCGAGTACGCCGCGAACGGCCCCACCGACGACGAGGTCGACTTCGCGCGCAGCTACCTCGTCGGCTCGATGCCGTTTCATGTCGCGACTGCCCGCCAGCGGATGCAGCTGGCGGTGCGCGACGCCGTGTTCGATCTCCCGGCCGGATTCACCGCGAGGCTCCCGGAGGCCCTCGGTGCCCTCGCCGCCGCCGACGTTCGCGCGGCCTGTCTCCGGTGCTTGCGCCCTGAGGCCACGGTCACGGTCGCGGTCACCACCGCGGACCTGGCCAGGCCGGCGCTCGAGGCCGCGAACGCCGGGACGCTCACCGTCGTCGATCACGACGAATACTGAGTTACTGTCTCGAGATGTCGATTCGTCGATCTGCGTGGTGGGTAGCCGCGATCCTCCTGTGTGCGAGCTGCGGCAAGAAGCAGGACGGAGCGGCCGGCACGGGCTCGTCCGACAAGGACCCGAAAGGTGGCGCGAACACCGGTAGCGCCGCTGCGATCTCCAAGATCGATCCGTGGGACAAGCCGCCGGAGTCTCCCGATTCCAAGCTCGGCGAGAAGACCGGCGACGAGCTGGCCAAGATCGATCCGTTCGCCGGCGCATCCAAGGCTCCGACGTTCGCCGACAAGATCGATATCTCGAAGCTCGACCAGGCGGTCGACGACAAGATCCCGCTGAGGAGCCTCGCCGGGAATGCGGAGAGCAACGGCTTCAAGGTCGCGTACAACCCGTCGAAGAACGCGACGCACGAGGAGTACCGCAAGCTGTTCGCGCAGAACCGCGTGTTCGAGGAGGTCGCCGAGGGGCTGAACAAGACGATCCGCATCCCGACGTCGGTCGAGATCAACACCGTCGACTGCAACCAGGTCAACGCGTTCTACGACCCGAACACCAAGCGCATCATCGTCTGCTACGAGCTCGTGTCTTACTTCCTCGGCGTCTTCAAGCCGACCGCGAAGAACGACACCGAGCTCGGCAACGCCGTGATGGGCGCGCTGATCTTCAGCTTCTTCCACGAGTCCGGTCACGGCCTCATCCACATCCTCGACCTGCCCGCCGTCGGCCGCGAGGAGGACTCCGTGGATCAGCTCGCGACGCTGATCCTGATCGCCGCGGGCGAGGAAGGGGTCACGATGGCGCTCTCCGGCGCGTACTGGTTCCACCTGCAATCGGAGAGCGGCCACAAGACTCCGTTCTGGGACGAGCACGCGTTCGACGGCCAGCGCTTCTACAACATCCTGTGCTTGATCTACGGCTCCGATCCGAAGAAGTACGGAAGCTTCGTGTCGTCGGGGAAGCTCCCGAAAGACCGTGCCGCGCGGTGCTCCGAGGAGTACGCGAAGATCAACAAGGCGTGGGAGAAGCTGCTCCAGCCGCACCTCACGAACGGGGCCGCGCTCAACATCGACTACAAGCCGAACGTGCCGGTCGGCGAGGCGCCGAAGACGACGAACGAAGATCCGTGGGGGAGCGAAGACGTTCCAGCAGCGCCCCCGGTGGCGCCCCCTGCCGACGACCCGCCGGCGAGGGAGATCACGTGCGAGGCGGTCGCGCAGAAGGCGGGCGAGCTGATCGCCGAGGAGGCACAGCAACGCGCGAAGGAGATGTCGGAGGACGAGGTCGAGGAGCTCAGGGAGAAGCTCGAGAGCGAGCTCCCCGCAGTGATCGAGCAGGTGCTCGCCGAGTGCGCGAAGGAGGACTGGTCCGATGTCTCGCGCAAGTGCGTGATGCGGTCGAAGACGCTCGCGCAGGCGACGAAGTGCCAGTGAGCTAGGCCGGACGCCAGATCCCCGACGACGCCGGGGCCTGCGCGAACACGAGGTCGAGCCTGCGCGCGCGTGCCGATTCCCACAGCTTGCCGGCGAGGTCCTCCGGCGCGCCGACGATCTCGAGTCGCGTGACGCTCGCCGGGAGGTTCGCGACCAGCCCATCGCGGACCCACTGCCCCGAGGCGCGCGCCGTGACGCCGCTGTTGCCGTGGCGTAGCTCGAGGTCGCCGAATGGCGGCTCGTGCAAAGGTGGCAGCTTCGCGGAGCTCGTGATCGTCACGGTCATCGAGCGTGGCAGCTGCTGCCAGATCGGCAGCGTCTCGCGGAGCCGGCCGACCAGCGTGATCGCCGAGAGCCGCCCCAGGATCGGGCTGCGTGCGACCGCGTCGAACGCTTGCACTTGAAGCGCGAGCGACGTCAACGCCGTGTGCTTCGTGCAGGCGCGGAGGAAGCGCGCGCCGAGCTCGGCGAGCCCTTCGCCGAGCCCGAGCGTCGGGAACGCACACCCGACGTGCACGATCGGCGCGTCCGTCCGCTCGAACGCCTCGAGCGTGTCGTCGTCCCACACCTCGATCCGCCGGAGCCCGGTCATCGCCTGCACGTAGCGCGCGTAGCGATCCGGCCGCGCGGTGCCCTGCAGCAGATCCTCGACGGTGCCGAGGATCGGATCGTGGCGAAACGGGCCGAGCTGCGTGTTCGCGAGCTCGAGCCGCGCGAGACACCCGCGGCGAAACTGCATCGCGAGCGCGATCCCGCGAAGCCGCCCGATCCAGCGGTCCGCGTGCGTGGCGATCAGCGCGTCGATGCGCGCGTGATCCTCGGCGTGCAGGAGCTGCAGCGCCATCAGCTCGCCCCGCGGATCGCCCTGCCCTTGCAGCAGGTCCGCGAGCACGAGCCGCGGACCGTCGTCGTCGGGGTTCGCGAACACCTCGCGCCACAGCGCGATCACGCGGTCGATCGCCGCACGATCGGGGACGACACCCTCGAAGCTCGCGAGCGCGGACTCGACCTTGAGCGGCATCGCCTGCAGCGCGCACGCGAGGTGGTAGTACTCGACCTTCGGGCTCGCGTGCTCCACCGCGACCGGGTCGGCGTAGCGCAACGTCGCGCGCGTGATCGATGCCCGACACCGCTGGCACGGCGTGCCGCTGCTCGAGGTCAGCTGGATCACCCGAGCAGCATGGCCGAGATCGCGCGTCAGGACAGGATGAAGCCGCGGCCGATCGGTCGGTCCTGCTCGGGGGCACGGGGACGCTTCGCCGCCGTCGCCCTCGCCTTCACGGCCGCGAGCTTGGCCTCCAGCTCGGACTTGGTCCTCTGCAGCGCGACGAGCCTGGCCTTCGCGGCCTGGCGATCCGCGTCGTGCTGCGCGGCGACCACGGCGTCGACGGCCTCGTTGACCTTCGCGTCGAAGTTCGTCAGCTCGCGCTCGAGACGCGCAACGTCTCGCAGGACCAGCGAGGCGCTGATCCGTTCCACCACCACGGCTCGCGCCTTCTGGATCGCCTCCAGGCGCTGCTTCGCGACCCCGCGCTCGGCGTCGGTCTTTGCGGCTGCAACGCCGGTCAGCGCGGCCTTGAGCTTGGCATCGAGGTCGTTCAGCTCTCGCTCGGTCGCCGCGACCTTGATCCGCTCGACCAGCAACGCGCGCTCGCGCTGCAGGGCGTCGAGGCTCGCCCGGCTCGCGGCAGAGTCCTTGCTGGTCTTCGCGGCTGCGGTGGCAGTCGCGAGCTTCTTGTCGAGCTCGGCGAGCTCCGTCTGCAGCTTGTCGTCGGCCGCGACGACAAGCTCGACCGGCGGCGAATCCGCCGCGGCGAGTGGCGCTCCCAGCATCGCGCCCGAGAACACGACCGTCCGCCAGATCTTGCTGGCCAGCTCACCACGCTTCATCGTTACCTCCGGGGAACCAGCGTACTACCAGACCATGCGCTTGCAGCTCGAACGATCAGGACGATCGTTACGCGTTGCGGTTCAATATCACCCGTAACGACCCGTCCGGCTCAAGAGAGGCGCGGTGCAACCGAACGCTCCACCTCTTCGGTGCTTGACCAGCGCGTTCGCGTGATAGGTTTTGTGCAGGGAGGCGTGAGATGGGAAACCACAATTGTTCTTCACTCTTGGTGGCAGTGGCGTTGTTGGGGGGGCTGTGAATCGACGGAGCGGTCTGACGACCTGACCCGATACGGGTTCATCTCGTCGAGCCGGAGTCCCAAGACACTCTCGAACAACGAGGTCGAGTCCGCGTCTCGCCGCGGTATTCGGGATGGCGAGACGATCAACTCCGTGGCGACCTTCGCCGCTCGGGGACTTGGTCACACGATCGTCCAGGTCGTGGTCGGCTCGCCCGAGGACTCGCGGGCGTACGTGGTCGACGAAGATGGCCGTATTGCTTCGACTCAGGAGTTCTGGGCGAGCGAGGGTACAGCGCGCGAGCAGCGGTTCGGCAAGCTGACGCCCGATCTGTTCGAGCTGCAGGCCAATCTCACTTCAACCGATTCCATTGCCGTGACCGTCATGGTTGCGGCCGATGTCCCGGAACCGCAGCGCCCCTACGATGGGACCGACAAGGTGGTATCGATCGACGAGTTCGAGCAGTGGACGAGCGACCATTCGCGGGCACAACAACTACGGATCGCGGCTGCGAAGTCGCGCGTGCTGAAACTGCTCTCCGATAACGAGGCCTCGATCATCGAGAATCCCCGTGGGCTCCCGACGATCCGAGCCGTCGTATCGGTGGCCCTGCTGAAGGCTCTGCTTCGAGCGCACCCACGGCGCCGTGCTGAACGTGCGCACGCCGATCTTGTCCGTGACCTTCGACCGTGGCGAGCTTTCGGATCACCGACCGCGGGCGCTGGTTCACCGCGCCTCATCGCAGCGCTGGGCTTCTTCGGGGGGCGCGCGCCTTCCAAGCCCAAGCAGGTCCGGACGCGCGTTGGCACGCAAGGCCAGGCGAGCTGCGCGCATGATCGTTGCTTCGGCATGCGCGTGGTAATTTCGCGCGCGATGGCGACGAAGCAGGACGACCCAACCTCGGAGCAGCTCGCCCGGATGGCGATCGCCGGGGACGTCGAAGGCCTGTTCGGCCTGATGGACGGTGAGGCAGAGAACGATCGCGATGGGCTGGTGTACAAGTGGCTCGTGGTCGCCTCGGACTTCGGCCATGACAATGCCGACGAGTACATCGATGGCTTGCTGGAAGCGTCGTCGCTTCGTTACGACGACGATCAGTTCGAGACCGGCAACGCACACTGGGAGCTCGCTCAGGCCTATCTGACCGCGACCGAAGGGCTGCCGCGCGACCTCGAGCGTGGCCGAACCCACCTCGAGGAGGCCAAGACCCGCCACTACCCGATGTCCGTCCAGGGCAGCGACAAGATGATCGCCGACGCCAGGGCACCGCTACCGGCGGACGCCCGTGCAGTCTTCGACGCCGTCTACGACGGAAGCCCGCCTGGCGCGGACGACGACGACGACTAGATCCCGGCGATCCGGCTTCGGGTCAACGCAGCCCGATCATCTTCAGCAGCTGATCCTGGACCTGATCGTGAGCCGCGTTGAGCGCGGTCACGCCATGCTCCACGTCCTTGCCGACGGGCTTGCGCAACGGTCGCCGATCGGGAGCCAGCTCGACGAGCTCGATCATCGCGTCGATGATCTCGCGCGGATCGCCGAGCTGGCCCGCCTTCGCGCGTGCCTCGAAGCTGGCGGCGAACGCGTCGTACATCTGCTTGAGCGCCGGTTGATCGTCAAGCCGGTGTGGCTCCGCCGGCAACACCGAGTGCGTGAGGAACGCGGTCCCGTAGGCGCCCGGCTGGAGGATCGTCGTGTCGATCCCCGAGGGCTTGAGCTCGTACGACGCGATCTCGGCGATCGCCTCCACCGCGTACTTGGTCGCGGTGTACGGGCCGAGGAACGGGAACAGGATGCGCCCCAGCCCGCTCGACACGTAGATCACGTAGCCGGCCTTGTTGCGGCGCATGTGAGGCATCACCGCGCGATTCATGCGCAGCATGCCGACGACATTGACGTCGAACAGGTCCTTGACCTGATCGGGCGTGAAGCCCTCCTGCAGCCCCCACGTCCCGACACCTGCGTTGTTGACGAGCACGTCGAGCCGCCCGGCACGCGCGAGGATGGCCTCGACGCCGCGCGCGACCGACGCGTCATTCGTGACGTCGAGCTCGTGAACCTCGAGTGGGTGCTTGCCGGCGGCCGCCCAGTCACGCAGCTCCTTGGCGGTCGAGACATTCTTGCCGTCGACGCCTCGCATCGTGGCAAACACGGTGTGTCCTCGCTCGGAGAGCGCCTTCGCCGCGCCGAGTCCAAATCCACTGCTCGTCCCCGTGATCAAGATCTTCTGCTTGTCCGCCATGCCGGCTCCTTGTGTGAGCAGGCAGTCTTTGGCGGGCAGCTCACCGCGCGCAAGCGCACGCATGCTCGATGTTCGTCTCCTACCTGATCGACCGGGCGTCGTGACCGGGCTTCGGGCGCGCCGGGATCGCCGGCGCTGCGGCTCGCGCATCGGCCGCCGTGTTCGCGCCGCGCGGACCACCCGAGCTGTTCGACGATCCGAGCCCGGCCGGAGCTGGCAACAGTGCCTGGATCTACTTCGAGTTCGGCAAGGAGCTCGCACTGAGAGATCGGAGGAAGCAACCCCTGCGCCCGACGAGCGTGACGGTGAACGTCGGCGCAGTGTTGCCGGAAGAAGCGCTCGACCAAATTCGACCACGAGCCATACGTTGGCGTGAAGTGCAGGTGGAATCGCGGGTGACGCACCGCCGACGGTCTTGTGGGCCGAGAGGTCGTCGAGAACGACCGCTTCGGCCGTCGCTAGCGCAGTCCCTTGCACTTGTCGATGCCGCGGTTCGTGACGTCGATCGCCTCCTGGTGCCCCTTCTCCTCGGCGATGTACTTGTCGCCGAGCTTGGACACGTACTGCTTCGCCTCGGGATCGCTCTCGTTCTGCACGCGCGACTTCACGCCGGCGAAGATCTTCTGCACGTTGACGCGCTCCTTGACGCAGCGCTCGCCGATGTCCTGGCGGTCGCGCGCCCAGCCCTTCTCGGTGTCGATCTGCTTCTTCCAGCCGTCGACCTTGGCCTGGAGGTCCTCGATCTGCTTCTTCTTGTCGGCGATCTTGTTCTCGAGGTCCTTGCGCTTGCTCTCGTCGCTCGACGAGTTGCGCTCGCTCTCCATACTACTCTTCTCCTTCTGGAGGTCGGAGATCTTGCCGTTGACGTTGTCGATGTTGCGCTGGATCCCGCTCGGATCCAGGTCGTCACAGTTCCACTTCTTCGTCTTGCACCACGTCTCGACCTCGGGGCCGCCCGAGGAGCACGAGCCGCGGTCCGACGAGTACGGAATGCTGTCGCAGCCCGAGCGCCCGGACGCGTCCTTGAAGTCATCGGCGACACTGGCCATGACAATGCCGCCCGAGAGCAGCGCCAGCGTGATCACGATCTTCGTTCTAGCCCTCATCCGATCAGTCTCTTTCTGCGATCAGCGATCGCCAGTAGCTATCGAGCGCCTCGGTGACATCGGTCTGGCGCGGCGTACCCGCGACGTCGCGCTCGTAGGCGAGGAGCGCCGCGGCGACCGCCTTGCGCTGCACACCGGTGAGCTGGGCGAACCGCGCGTCGAAGCGCTCGGCGTCGCGGCGCGTCAGCACCCCGTACAACAGAAACCCCGGCATCGCACTAAGCTCGCCGTCGCGGCGCAGCAGCGATGCGAGGTACGCCGGCAAGTACTCGCCGATCGACGACGGGCCGAAGAACACGAGCGCGTCGTGCGCCCACTCGAGGAACGCCGCCGGCAGGTCGGGCCACGATCGCCCCGCCGTGCCGGTGCGAAATCGCGCGGCGTCGAGGTACGTCGGGCCCCACTCGTCGAACGCGAGCGTCGGGTCGAGCGGGTGCGGCGGGAACGCCGTCTTCAGATTTTCGATTTGCGCCGCGGTCGACAGGTCCATGCGGCGAGTTTGCACGAGAGGCCCACCGAGGGTTAGATCGAGGCGTACCACGATGCACGGGTGACCCCGTCCTGTGCCACAAGTCGGTCGGCGTAGATTGACCCCGAGAATCGTTCCTGCCTGCCGACGGGCCCAGCGACTGTCTACGACCTGGGCGGAGATCCTCTACCGTCGAACCTCCAGCTCACCAAGTCGCCGCCGTGACTACCAGACGACCTGCGCCTGGAGCTTGAACACGTCGCTGTCGGGCTCGGTCTCGAGCGGCACCTGGCCCGCGCGGAGGTGGACCTTGTCGCCGTACCAGTAGTGCGAGTACATGAAGAAGATCTCGCCCCACGTGTCGAGCGGGAACGTGATGCGCGGGGACAGGATCCGGAAGCTGTTCTCGGAGTCGTAGACGTCGAGCACGACGCGGTCGAACCGCGCCGACACGGTCAGCTGCTCGAGCAGCCGATACGACGGCTCGACGCCCCACTTGAGGTAGAGCCTGCGATCGCGGTTCACGGCCGGATCCATCTCGTCGACCTGCTTCGAGCGCACCCACGTCGCCATGCCGAACCCCCGGACGCCGATCTTCTCGGTGAGCTTGACCGGCACGTCGGCGGCGAGCGTGTACATCCGGCCGGTGCCGTCCTCACTCGCGTCGGTGCCGAGGTAGTTCTCGGTCAGCCCGCGGCCGCCCGTCGAGTGCATCACCTCGAGCGCGGGCGCGAGGTAGAGCACCTTGTTCATCTTGTAGAACGCGAACGCGAGGTGCGCGGTGCCGCGATCGCCGGGGAGCTTGTAGCGGCCGTCGAGCCCGGCGACCGTCATCGTGCCGTCCTGGATCGGGCTGAGCTGGCGCTCGTCGCGCGTCCACGTGCGCAGGAAGTACGCGCCGAGCTCGAGGTCCTTGATCGGATAGGTGCCCGCGAGGTGCGCGACCGGCGTCATGCCGAGGTTCTGCTGCAGCTGCGCCTGATGGATGCCGAGCCCGGCTTGCACCTTGGCGTTGCCCGGCAGCTTGTACGCGACCTTCACGCCGCCCTGGTGCGTGCGGCCGAAGATGTACGTGTCGTACGGCTGGATGTAGCCGAAGCGATCCCAGAACACGCCGAGCTGCACCGACAGCGGCTCGTGGTCGAGGAACTTCTCGGCCGTGACGCTCGCCTGCGCGATGCCGAACTGGTTCTCGAGCCGCGCGGACGCGTAGTCGCTGTAGAGCGAGGCGAACAGCCCGAACTCGGCCTTGTAGTTGCCGCGGCGCGCCGAGAAGAACAGCTCCGACCAGTCGGGCTCGTAGAGCCGCGTGTACGCGAACCCCGAGAGGAAGTAGTCGTTGTCGACGAGGTACGGCTCGCGCTTGCCCTGCGCCGACAGCGGCATCCGCGCGTAGCCGTGGAGCTCGAAGCGCACGTCCTTGACGGTCACGCCGGTCGCAGCCGCGCCCTTCTGATCGACGGTGCCGACGGTCTCCTTCGAGCTGATCGACTCGACCGCCGCGGTGGTCTTGACCACGGGCGCGACCACGGGCGGCTTCACCTCACGCGTGGTCGCCGACGTGGCGATCACCGGCTCGGTGACCGTGGCGGGCTTCGCGTCGGTCGGCTCTCCGTCGGTGTCGTCGGGCTTGGCCGCGGGGCGCGCGACGCACTTGCCGTCGACCCAGGCGACGCATGCTGCCTCGGCGGCGTCGGTCCCTGCGACGCGCTTGGTGCGCTGCGGGCCGGCGTGCGCGACGGCTGCGCCGAGCAGACCGCCGACGAGGACGAGGTGATGCAGGTGCTGGACTCTCATTTGTTACCTCGCGCGCATGCAGGCAGCTCGCCCGCTGTCAGGAACCCGCTGTCGATCAGGAGTGACTGGACGTTGCCGGGTGTGACGACCTCGACCCGCACCGCGACGACCGGCACGTTGCCGCCGCCGAGCGAGACCGTCGCTTCCGACTTCGGTGGGTGACCGTCGAGCACGCGCTTCGCCAGCTCCGCCGCGGTCGTCGCGAGCGGCTGGATGTCCTTGAGCACCTCGATCGTCTGCTTGCCCTGGCACACGAAGTTCACGTTCGCGGCGTCGGCGTCGGCACCGGCGATGAACACGTGGTCGAGCTTCGCCGCCGTGACGGCCTGCACCGCACCGCGCGCCATCCCCGAGTTGTTCGCGAGGATCGCGTCGAGCTTGCCGCCGGTGCGCGTCAACGCATCCTCGACGGTGCGCAGCGCCTGCTCCGGCGACCACGAGCTGTGGCTCTGCTTCATCACGATCTCGATGTCACCGCGTGCGACGTAGGGTGCGAGGGTCGTCTCGTAGCCGCGCGTGATCTCCGACGCGACCGAGTGCCCCGACTGGCCGGCGAGCAGCACGTACTTGCCCTTGCCGCCGGTCGCGGCGATCGCCGCCTCGGCCTGCAGCACGCCGACCTTGTAGCTGTCGTGCGAGACGTAATAGTCGAGGTCCTTCGAGACGATCGCGCGGTCGTACGCGATGACCTTCGCGCCGTGGTCGTGCGCGAGCTTGACGTAGCTCGAAGCCGCCTGGCTGTCGGTCGGCTGGATGACGAGGATCTTCACGCCCATCGTCAGCGCGTCCTCGACCTGCGCCATCTGCTTCGCGTTGTCGTTGTCCGCGGCGAACGTGACGCTGCGAAGCCCCAGCTCGGTCGCGCGCGCCTCGAAGTACTTGAGGTCCTTCTGGTAGCGCTCCTCCTGCAGCGTCGAGAGCAGGAACGCGACCTGTGGCTGCTGCGGCGGCTTCGAGCTCCCCGCAGACATCACCAGGGCCACGACGGCGAGCGCGAGCGCGCCGAGCCCGAGCCCCAGCCAGCGCCGGCCGCGCCCGCTCTTGAGCACGACGTCGATCAGCACCGCGAGCAGCAGCAGCTTGCCGGTGAAGATCAGCTGCCAGTTGGAGTCGATGCCGAGCAGGTTCATGCCGTTCGCGAGCGTGGCGAACACGAGCGTACCGAGCACGGTGCCGACCACCGTGCCGCGACCACCGGCGATCGAGGTCCCGCCGATCACGACCGCCGTGACCGCGTCGAGCTCGAGCATGTTGCCCTGGTTGCTCGCGGTGACGCCGTTGACGCGCGCCGCGGCGATCAGGCCGGCGAGCGCGGTGAGCACGCCCATGATCATGTAGACGGTGAGCGTCACCCGCTTGACCGCGATGCCCGACAGCCGCGCCGCCTCGGGGTTGCCGCCGATCGCGTAGATGTGGCGGCCGAGCCGCGTGCGCTTGGTGACGAACACGCCGAACAGCGCGACCGCACCCGCGACGAGCACCGGCACCGGGACGCCCCGCTCGCCGAACACGCCGAGGATCAGGCCCGCGAGCAGCACCTGCCCTGCCATGCGGATCGCGACGGTGAACGTCGTGAGCGGCTCGAGCCCGAACGCCTTGCGCCGCTGGGCCTCGCGGAACACGAGCACGAGGCCGATCGCGAGGACGCCGAGCACGATCGCCCAGGTCGCGCCGACCGGCACGGTCGCGTTGAGGATCGCGAAGTCATCGCCCATCTGCAGGCCGGTGGCGTTCGAAGCCACGAGCGCACCGCCGCGGTAGGCCTTGAAGCCGGCGAGCGTGACGATGAACGCCGGGATGCCGAGCCAGCCGACCCAGAACCCGTGCCACGCGCCGATCGCGGCACCGGCGGCGAGCGCGGCGAGGATCGCCCACGGCGCCGACCACCCGAGCTTGATCTGGACGAGCGCGGCGACCACGCCGGTCAACGCGACGCCCGCCCCGACCGACAGATCGATCCCGCGGATCAGGATCACGAGCGTCATGCCGACGGAGACCACGAGGAGCACCGAGCACTGCGAGAGCAACGTCGCGATGTTTCCCTGCGTCAGGAACAGCCCGCGCGTTGCCGGCAGGACCGCGAGGATCGCCCACATGAGCGCGAGCACGCCGACCATCGCCCACGTCTTGAGATCGATGCGCCGATCGATCCGGCCCTCGGCGTTGCGTTCGAGCTTCATGATGCGACTCCTGCTTCGACGCCAACGCTCGCGCGCGGCTTGCTACCGACCGCGAGCTGCATGATCGCCAGTTGGGTGATCTCGGCACCCGCGAGCTGCCCGGCGAGCCGGCCCTCGCGTAGCACGAGCACGCGATCGGCCAGCCGCACGACCTCGGGCAGATCCGACGACGCGAGCACGACCGCGTGACCGCGTGCCGTCAGCTCCTCGATCAGCCGGTAGATCTCGACCTTCGCGCCGACATCGACGCCTCGCGTCGGCTCGTCGAGCAGGAGCACGCGCGGCGCGAGCTCGAGCCACTTGCCGATCACGACCTTCTGCTGGTTCCCGCCGGACAGGGTCGCGACCTCGGCGCCCAGGGCGCCCTTGATGGACAGGTCACGAGATCGTGACAGCGCGGCCTGCTCGAGGCGAACCGCGTCGATGATGCCGAACCGAGACAGCCGGCCGAGCGAGGACAGCGCGAGGTTGTCGGCGACGCCGAGCGACAGCACGAGCCCCATCGCCTTGCGATCTTCGGGGACGAACGCGAAGCCGGCTGCGATCGCGTCGGCCGGCGTGCGCAGCTGCACTTCACGGCCGTCGACGCGGACCGTGCCACGCAGCGTGCTGCGCGCGATCCCGAACAACGCCGACAGCGTCGCCGTGCGGCCCGAGCCCATCGCCCCGGCGAGCGCGACGACCTCGCCCGCGCCGACGGTGAACGACAGCTCGTCGACGACGACGCGACCGGGCAGCGCCGGGTGCGCGACGGTGAGCGCCACGACCTCGAGGACCGGCTTCGCGATCGGCTCGGTGCCGGTCACGCGCGTTCGCCGAGCATGAACATCGCCGAGCTCCTTGCCGGTCATCATCGTCACGATCTCATCGCTCGACGTCCCCGCGTCGCGGATGCCGACGAGCTCGCCATCGCGCATGACGGCGACGCGATCGCAGAGGGCCGCGATCTCGTCGAGCCGATGCGAGATGTAGATGAACGAGGTGCCGGCGGCGCGGCGCTCGCGGACCAGCGCGAACAGCCGCTCGATCTCGCCGTCGGTCAGCGCCGCGGTGGGCTCGTCGAGGATGATCACCCTGCAGACGGCACCGGCGAGCGCTCGCGCGATCTCGAGGATCTGCTGCACGCCGACGCCGAGGT